>Ga0123334_1000931_pt1 | contig 38904 bp, 14 predicted proteins | sample BiotimSIPDNA_FD_89706 | JGI IMG/M metagenome (GOLD analysis project Ga0123334, IMG submission 89706) | Anaerobic biogas reactor microbial communites from Washington, USA - Biogas_R1 time_0 SIP DNA | ecosystem: Engineered > Bioreactor > Anaerobic > Unclassified | place: Washington, USA...
GTTTTACGCCATCCGTCTGCGCAATTACCCATACGCGTCGATGGGTGCTCTGAGCATCAACAGGGACATAAACGTTCTGGACACGGACGGCAATGTAATGCGGGGACTGTATGCCTGCGGAAATGACAGCGGCGGCAATATGTATCCCCGGGCGAATGCCTATCCGCCCTATGCCGGTATCGCACAGGGCTGGGGCTTCACTTCGGGAAGGCTGGCGGGCATTAATGCCGTGAACTACATTAAAAGCCTGTGAACCGAAAGCAACGCAATGTATCTGACCATAAAATAAATGCTCAAAAGCAAAAAGGAGATTTATATGAAGCTGAAGCTGAAGGACCGTTCCGAACTAGTAAGCTGCGGAAAACTCTATACTTTCGAAATCGCAATGAACCCCATTCCTGACGGACGGATGCGCACGATCCGAGTATGGCTGCCCGACAGCTATGACGGTGAAAAGCGCTTCCCCGTGCTCTATATGCATGACGGGCAGATGATTTTCTCCGAAAGCGATTTGTCGGCGGCCATAGGCGTCTGGCGTTTCGACGAGATTGTAAATTCGCTCGAACCGGAGATTCAATGCATCGTTGTCGCGATCGACACCTCCGACGACCGCGGAAGCGAGCTTCTGCCCCCCTACGAGCGCAACCCGGCACACAGAATTCCCCGTGATCCGAGCGCTCCGAAAATAACCGCGCTCGGACATTACTACGCGGACTTTGTTCGAGATACGCTAAAGCCTCTTATTGACGAAAACTTCATGACTTTGCCCGATGCCGCGCACACCGGTGTGGGCGGCGCCTCAATGGGCGGTTTACAGTCGTTTTATATGACTATGCGCTATCCCGATGTCTTCGGTCGCTCCCTTGATCTTTCCCCCGGACTGGATATTCTTCACGAAAGCTGCCTTGAGATGATAGACAGCTACGACCCCAAGCGGTTGGATAACGTCCGTTTCTATATGTACAGCGGCGATCAGAATATAGAAACCACGATTATGTACTCCATGCTCACCGTTTACCGCCGTTTAAAAGACAAGCTCGGGCTTACGAACCGGCAGATCGCCGCCATTGTTGACAGCCGCGAGTCGCATTGGAGCACTTCCTGGAGCAAGCGTCTCGAGGACGGGATCCGCTTCCTGTTCAGCGGAGATAACAGTGTGGCCTCCCCTCCTCCGTTTAACCTCATCAGAGACGCCGAACACTCCGGCTGAGCGCCCGGGTGCCGGAGCCGGGCAGCCGGTAACCAACGCGCATTTGTACAATATTACTTATATTCGGCAAGTCTGTGGCTGAACTTTTTTCAGATTTTCAGCTTGAATTTATTGATTTAATGTGATATACTCGCCCACACAAAGTCAGCCTCGGCAGTTTTTTTATGGAAGGGGTTTCCGGTTATGACCAACACTATCGCTGTAAACGTCCGCGCCGGTTTCTCCTTTTTCATCTTTAGCATGGGTCGCTTTGCGGCCCGTGCTTATAACGCTTTTTTATGTAACGCGTGCCCGTATTAGACCGAAACCGCTGTAAATAGAATGCGGCCGTGTCTAACCGGACACAGCCGCATTTTTATTTATAAATTCCATTTTCTATTAAGGAGAAAACACCATGAAAAGGACTATACTTGCCCTTGCGCTCGCCGCCGTCATGATCTTCACTCTGGCCGCCTGCGGTTCTTCCGGCTCCGCCGCCCCCACCGCAGCCCCCAATGCCGGGAACAACGACACGCCCGCCCCGCAGAAGACTTACATGATCGGCATCTGCCAGCTGGCTCCGCATGTAGCCTTGGACGCGGCTACCGAAGGCTTTATGGATGCCTTAAAAGAAGCGCTGCCCGGACAGGTGGAGTTTAATCTCCAGAACGCGGCCGGAGACTCTCCCCTTTGCGCCACCATTGTAAACGGCTTTGTTTCGAGCGGCGTGGATCTTATTATGGCCAATGCGACCCCCGCGCTTCAGGCTGCCGCCGCCGCCACCGGTGACATTCCAGTTCTGGGAACTTCCGTTACCGAATACGGTGTGGCGCTGGGTATTGAAGGGTTTACGGGCCTCGTCGGCACGAATGTGTCCGGCACTTCGGACCTTGCCCCGCTTGATAAGCAGGCCGATATGCTGGTGGAATGGTTCCCCGAAGCAAAGACGGTCGGCTTGCTCTACTGCTCCGCCGAGCCCAACAGCCAGTATCAGGTGGATGAAGTCCAGAAGTTCCTGGAGGCAAAAGGCATCAATTGCACCCAGTATCCCTTCTCGGACACAAATGATATGGCCTCCGTTACACAGAACGCCGCCGATAACAGCGATGTGATTTATGTACCCACCGACAATACGGCAGCCAACAACACCGGTGTGATCGATAATATCTGCCGTCCCGCGGGCGTTCCCGTTATCGCGGGCGAAGAGGGCATATGCAGCGGCTGCGGCGTAGCGACCCTTTCCATCAGCTACTACGACCTGGGCTTTGCCACCGGCAGGATGGCGGCTAAAATCCTTAAGGGCGAGGCTGATGTGAGCAAGATGCCCATTGAGTATGCTCCTACTTTTACCTCTAAGTACAACCCTGTGATCTGTGAGGATCTAGGATTGACCATACCCGAGGGATACGAGGCAATTTCTGCGGAGTGATTGAAAACAGCGCGGGAGACGGCGGATGACCGCCGGTCTCCCGCGAAGCCGTGCCTGCCGTTTCCGGCAGAGTAAGCGGTGTTTTCGCCTTCCGTGCCTTACACGGCAAAGACTTATACCGGCGCGCTTACAGCTGCGGATCAGTTTTGAATTGAGGTTTTTTCGATATGCTTGGTTTTCTAAACGCATTGCCGGGAGCCATATCCCAGGGTTTGATCTGGGGTATTATGGCTATCGGTGTTTATATTACTTTTAAGATTCTGGATGTTGCCGACCTTACCGTGGACGGTTCGATCTGTACCGGCGGAGCAGTGTTTGTTGTGCTGTTTACATCGGGTATAAATCTGTGGGTGGCTATGCTGGCCGCCGTACTGGCCGGTATGCTTGCCGGCTTTGTTACCGGCATACTCCTTACCGTTTGCGGAATACCGGCTATTCTGGCCGGTATACTCACGCAGCTGGGCTTATATTCCGTCAATATGGCTATCATGGGAATGAAAGCCACGGTAGCCATCAGCGTGACCAACAGCGAAACTCTCGATAAGCTGCTGGTGTCTTTGCGCTTTGTGCAGGATATAGTAAAGGGCACCCGTCCCCTCTGGCGCCATCCCATCTTTGTGGTCGGGATTTTTACCGTTTTGCTAATCGCCTTTTTGTACTGGTTTTTCGGCACGGAGTTGGGCTGTTCATTGCGCGCTACCGGCTCCAACCCCAATATGGCCAGAGCTCAGGGCATAAACACGAATTTCAATAAGGTGCTGGGGCTTGTGATTTCAAATGGCCTGGTGGCGCTTTCCGGCGCGCTGCTCGCGCAGTATACCAGCGCGAGCGAGATCAACATGGGCCGGGGCGCCATTGTTATCGGCCTTGCCGCCGTTATTATAGGGGACGTGCTTTTCAGTAAAATATTCCGGAATTTCGCGCTGAAGCTGCTGGGCGTTTCCATAGGAGCCATCATCTACTACGTCGTGATTCAGGCCGTGCTGAATCTGGGCCTCAATTCAAACTATTTAAAGCTGCTCTCTACCGCGGTTGTTGCGATTTTCCTCACATTCACTTACTGGAAGGGTCAATTCTTCGGCAAACCCGTTAAGAAGGGCGGGAAAACATAATGCTTGACGTAAAGAACATTTATAAGACATTCAATGCCGGTACCGTCAATGAAAAGACCGCGCTCAACGGGGTGTCGCTTCATCTCAATCCCGGAGATTTTATTACGGTAATCGGGGGCAACGGCGCGGGTAAATCCACCTTGCTCAACGCCGTAGCCGGTTCGTGGACAGTGGACGAGGGCACTATCACGATTGCCGGTACGGATGTAACTCATTTGCCCGAATATAAACGCGCCAGGTATATCGGCCGTGTGTTTCAGGATCCTATGATGGGCACGGCTCCGGATATGCAGATAGAGGAAAATCTGGCTCTGGCAACCAGGCGCGGTAAGCACCGGACCCTGCGGCAGGGTATTACACGCGAAGAACGTGAACACTACAGGGAAGTCCTTAAGATTCTGGATTTGGGTTTGGAAAACCGGCTGACCACGAAGGTCGGTCTGCTGTCAGGGGGCCAGCGTCAGGCCCTCACGCTGCTGATGGCCGCCATGGTGAAGCCGCATCTGCTGCTTTTGGACGAGCACACTGCCGCGCTTGATCCCAAAACCGCCGTAAAGGTTCTTGACGCCACGGAACGGATCATTTCCCGAGAAAAACTTTCCACATTGATGATAACCCACAACATGAAAGACGCGATTGCCTACGGCAACCGTTTGATAATGATGTACGAGGGCCGCATCGTGGTGGATGTTTCAGGCGAGGAGAAGAAAAAGTTTACCGTAGAGCAGCTTCTGGCGCTCTTCAATCAAGCCAGCGGTTCGGACGAGGCCGACGACAAGCTCCTGTTATCTTGATTGCCGGAGTTCATTAATTATTACACCGCACTGAAATAGGGACGCCGCAGCCGAAAAATGCTGCGGCGTCCCTATTTCAGTTTGGTTCAGCAAGTTCCTGTCCGCAATAGTAACTTCAAGTTTATAAATCTTGCTGCGAGCGTCCTTTTATTTCAGGTAATTATTATTGCGTGCATATTCCTGTTCCGGAAGTTAATCATGCAAACCGGATGTTACTTTTCCAATTCAGCAGTTCTTATTAACAGTTACAATTTTTATCGCTTATTGGCAAAATTTATATAACGTTTTTACATTAACTATGTTATTATAAAAAATATTAATGGCGTCCATGCTTAACGGCTTAATCGGATTGTCAAGGATAAGCCTGTCGGATAAACCGGCCGGGGGGGGGGGGGGCATAGCGGAGTATATGAACAGCGGGTCAGTAAACTTTAATGATTACTATAAGAAAATACTCGATAATCTCTCGGGCGGAATGCAGATAGCGAAGCTGATGTACGATGACCGGGGCTTGCCGGCGGACTATGAGTTTTTGGAAGTAAACTCCGTATTCGCGGAAATTATGGGCATTGCCAGAGACGAAATCATAGGTAAAAGAGAATCGGACTTTTTTCCCGATACCGATCCCGAATGGTTTTTTATATACGGTGAGATTGTAAAATCCGGCAGATCCGAAATGTTTGAGGTGTTCAATGAATCTGCCGGCCGTTGGTATAACTTTCTGGCGGTCCCGCTCGGGAACGACATATTTGCCACCATAAGCCGGGATGTGACCGAGCAGAAGAAGATGCAGAAAAATCTGCGAATAATGGAAGAGCTTCAGAGATTTCAGCTTTATCTGAGTGACAGTCTGAGGCTGATTTCAGACGCAAAAGAGATTAAGCGGGCTGCCGCACGCATCGTGTGCGAGCACCTTGACGCGGACTGTGCTATGTACAATGAAATTACCGACGACGGCCGTACAATACATATAGAAGACAGCTATTCGCGTTTCGGAACTCCGATGATTACGGGGGATTTTCGGGTCGGCGATTTCGGAGCGGCAATGGATGTGCTTCGCCGCGGCGAACCGCTGATCGTGGATGACCAAACCACGACAAATCTCAAAAAACCGCATGAAAGACAAGCAAGCACAAATCTCGGAGTTTACGCAAGCATGACCGTTCCGCTTATTAAAGAGGGGCGCTGGACAGCTAATTTCGGCGTTCTCCAGAGCAGCACGCGAAAGTGGAAAGACAATGAGCTTGCCGTTTTAGTTGATGCCGCCGAACGAACCTGGGCAGCTGTTGAACGCGCGAAGTCCGAGGCGGCGCTGCGGGAGTCGGAGGAGAAATTCCGAAGCATTGTCGAGACTGCCGGGGAAGGGATTTCACAAATCGACACAGAGGGACGCATAGTCTTTTTAAACAAAAGATGCGCGGATATGATGGGGTACACACCCGATGAGCTGCTGGGGAGGAAGCTATCGGAGTTCATTGTCTCGGACAGCGTGCAGCAGATATATGAGGACGGCAGGAACCTCGCCGAGGGGGGAGTTCTTGTCAATCGCGAATATGAAATCCGCCATAAAAGCGGAAATATTGTCTCGATGATATGTCAGGTGACTCCCCTCTTTGATAAGAACGGCCGATACCGGGGCAGCCTGGCAACGCATTCGGATGTCACCGCGTACAGGCGGCTGTTGGAAGCACAGCGGAAGATCCAGGAGCGCTACCGTGCTTTCGTTGATGCCAGTTCCGACGTCATATTCCGCATGAACCCGGATTGTACATATATTGATATCCTCAGGGGAAAGGAATATATGCCGGAAATACGCGGCCCGGCCGACAACTGGCTTATATCGCATGTCCATCCGGACGACAGAACGCATGTTTCGCAGGTTATAAGCGAGGCTATCCGCGGCAGGAGCCTCTTTGAGCTTGAGCTTCGCATCAGGGCGGCGGACGGCAGTTGGGCCCGGATCTTTTCGCGTGCGGTTCCCCTGCTTGACGCCGCGGGTAAAATAGAGGAGTGGTTCGGCACAGCAAAAGATATCTCTCTGCAGAAAGAAACCGAGAAGGCGTTTAAGGAAAGCGAGGAAAAGTACCGCGCTCTCTTTGAGGCCATCGATATATGTTATGTTATCGTTCAGCCCACATACGATAAAGATACGGGTCTAAGCGACTATATCATACTGGAGGGCAATCCCGCGTGGGAGAACCAGACAGATTTAAACGCGCGGGAATTAATCGGGAAACGTATACGGCACGCGCTTCGCGGTGCGCAGCCCAGCTGGTGTGATATATTTGCCCGGGTAGCAAGGACGGGCACAGCCGAGCATTCGGAATGCTATAGCGCGCTTACAAAAAAGTGGTATGAGCTCCATGCCTTTCCCTTTAAAAACGGCCTGGTCGGTGTTCTTTTCCGGGACATCATGAAACGCAGGCAGGATGAGATAGAAAGGCAGGTTTTGTTAAGTGACTATCAGGTGGAAAGAGACAGACTCAGGGCTTTAATCAATAATTTTCCCGATAGAGTGTGGTTTGTCGACAGACAGGGCGATATCATAATAACCAATAAATCAGTCCGGCAAAATTACGCGACAGACTATATCGGAGTGAATATAACCGAAGTTATAGAATCCATAAATGTCTGTCATCCTGACGGCAGACCGCACAGCTACAGTGACGTTCCTATTATCAGAGCGCTTAACGGAGAAGATAACATAAGCGTGGAAGAAACCGTCCGCTCGGCCGATAACAGCGTGACAGAATATTGCTGGACTAACGCGGCCGCAGTGCGCGACAGCAACAATGAGATTATCGGGGCGGTAGCCGTAGTGAGGAATATCACCGACTGGAAGCAGGCCGAGATAACACTGCAGCAAAGCGAGCAAAACGCACGCGAACTGATTGCCGAGCTCGAAGCAGGCGAGGAACACAGGGACTGGTTTATAAGCGTTCTTTCTCACGAGCTCAGAAATCCCCTGGCTGTGATCAGGATGAATCTGGACCTGCAAAAGAGAACGGCGCACAGTGAAGAAAGCGCCGAGAGGATATTCAGAAATATCGAAAGGCAGACAGAATACCTCACCCGTTTGATCGATGATATACTTGAGGTAACCCGTATACGGCAAAATAAGGTCGTGCTGAAAAAAGAGAAGGTTGATTTAAATAAATTGGGCGAAAACCTGCTCAGGGATTATCAGACGCAGTTTGACAAAAAAGGGGTGAGGCTGGAATTCAGCGTCTCCTCCTCCCCCTTAATGCTGGAAGGGGATCCCGTACGTCTGAGCCAGGCTATCGGCAACCTGCTGCATAATGCCCTGAAGTTCACGTCCGAGGGCGGGACGGTTAAGGCCGGAATTCATAAAGACGATGTGAATGCACAAGCCGTTATTTACGTAGAAGACAGCGGCGAGGGCATTTCACCCAAGGCGCTGCCTTTATTGTTCCAGCCGTTTATGCAGGCGGACAATATCCCGGAGCGCGGCAGAGACGGCCTCGGTCTTGGTTTGGCGATCATAAAAGGCATCGCGGAGCTTCACGGGGGCAGTGTTGAAGCTTCCAGCGAAGGAATAGGCAAAGGCGCGAGGTTTACCATCAGACTTCCGCTCGGCAAAGATGATGTCGTCAAACACGAAGTAAGTGAAAAAGCAAAGGAAAAGCATAATATAGCGCTCCGAATTCTTGTTATTGAAGACAACAAAGAGCTGGCCGAGATTGTCTGTGAGTTTCTGGCTTTATCAGGCCATCAGGCAAGCGCCGTTCATACCGGAGCCGAAGGTGTTGCGGCGGCGAAGGTAATGAAGCCGGATGTTATCATATCGGACATTGGTCTGCCGGATATAAGCGGTTATGAGGCGGCTATGGAGATCCGAAAATCGGATGACTTAAAAAATACCGTTATGATAGCCATATCAGGCTATACGCAGGCCGAAGATAAAAAGCGCTCAATAGAAGCCGGCTTTGATATGCACCTCGGCAAGCCGGTGGACTCGGACATATTACAGACGGCTCTGGATTATTTCATTACCAAATACACGGAGGATGGTGCCCGCGATGTGTCAAAAGCAATGTGAAAGCGGAACAAGAATATCCGCGCATAAGAGATATTTGAAAATTCTGCTGATTGAAGACAACAAGGAGCTTGCCGACGTTTTTTCAAACTTGTTAATTACAATGGGACATCAGGCAGCGGTAGTACATAACGGCGCGGAAGGCATCAAAGCGGCGAAATTAATGCGGCCGGACGTTATTTTCTGCGATATCGGTCTTCCGGGTATGAGCGGTTATGAGGTGGCAAAGGCGCTCAGGTCCGATGAAGAGACGAAAACCGCGTATCTAATAGCGCTCACAGGCTACGTCAGTGAATATAAGGCCGGCCTTGCAGTGGAAAGCGGCTTTGACGATCTGCTTACAAAGCCTGTAGATATGAAGAAGCTTGAGAAAATGCTCGCTGAAACCGACAGATTCTAAGCCTCCCGCATAATCTCAAAAAACGTGCGCGCCGCAAAACATCCGTTTTGCGGCGCGGAATTTGTTTAATCGCGGTTCGCTTTTAGCGTCTCAGTCCTTGTTATTGAGCGCCTGATAAGTGGGACGTTTGGTGCTGGCCAGTGTCTCGGGGCGGACAGACGCTTCCTGGGTAATGCTTGCGTCGACAAAGATAATGGGCTTGCCTACGCGCTTTATATCCAGAGGACAGTGCTTCATGCCCTTGGGTATAAAGACGTAGCAGGGATAGTTTATGTGTACTATCTCATCTCCCAGGGTGAAATCAACATCAGCGTCAAATTCGGAGAAATCCTCCGCTCCGATAAGGTATATCCACTGATCGAAGGGGTGAACGTGTGTGGGACTGCCCAGTACATCGGGTGCGGTGATATGCGCAAATCCCATGGCCAGGGCGGAATCTTTGATTTCCATCGGACCCGCGCCGGTCACCATAGGTTTTGTGATGGTCTGGTGAATCGATTTCCAGGGTTTGAGCTCAACTACATTCTCTTCTCTTTTGATATTCTTGATAAAGGGCATGTCAGCCATGGTCTTCTCCTCCTATAATAGTCATTTTGTTCTTCTATGGCTAGTATACAACGCAAAGGGCAGTTTGTCCAAGGGAATAATGTCGCCGAGCTCTGTTTTTTCGGATTTTGCGCTCATATCCCCGGTTATCGGCATTACGCCGTATGCGAGAACATATGTTCAAGCTTGGCGGGTATATCTTTGAGAGTCCAGGGGTATATGCCCAGCTTCATGACCTTGGCGACAAGCGGCTCCGGATAGCCCCAGCTGCGCATGGTGTCCGACATATTCCCGAAAGTCAGCTTAAACGGTTCGCCCGGTACCTCGTGAACAGCCATCAGCAATTCCGTTTCCTCCTCGGAGAACTCAACGGTTTCGTTGTTTGAGCGCCAGCCGCTGTTTTTGGGGCAGTTCCTCTGGCAGACGCAGCAGGGAGCTATTGTGTGAGGAGCGGAATCCGGCAGCTGCCGGGTAACATCGAGCCAGCCGTGGCAGCGAGTCAGCTCCAGTAAAAACCTGTCTTTACGGATAGCCCCGCCGGGGCACAGGCGCATACACACCCCGCAGCTTTCACAGCTGTCCATATTGACAATGTCGCGCCATATCAGGCCGGTCTCATAGGGCACGTCGGATATGTAGGTTTCAAGCTGTATGAAGCTGCCCCACTCATCCTCATACACAAGGTTATTCTTGCCGTATTTGCCCAAACCCGAGCAGACGGCAAGTATTTTTTGCGGCAGATTCCTTTCGTTCACCAGATGATAGCCTTTGCCTGCATACAGGCTGTTTAAGTAACCGTCTATTGATACTTCGCGCGCGCGGAAAAGATCGGTGACGATTTTTCCGCCGCGTTTGAATACCGCCGTTTTCATACTCATCCGAGCCATGATAATTATGATGGAAACCGGTGTGAACGGGAGCTCCGGCAGATCCAGCACGCGGCTGCCGACGTATGATTTTCTTTCCTCGGGGCTAAAGTCCGCTGTTTGGCAAAACCGCAGATATTCTTCCTTTGCTTTAGACAGCCACTCAACAGGTATGATTCTCATCCTGAAATCTTCCGGATTATATTTTTGTCCCATAAGCGCAGTCTCCCTTTAGTTTTATATCATCATAATACCGCTGTCCGGATTTTGTCAATCCGGACAGCGGTCGGGGTTAATCCGCGCGGGAGTTGCCGGTGAGGCCGCCGTATTCTTCCGGCAGTTTTCCTCACCGGTTTGCTTTGTATTATGTCGGCGGAGCCTATCTTCCGATAAGCATAAACTATACGGGCAGATTGAGGTATTATTTGTAATTATAATCAATTGATTTATGTCGAATTTTCTGGTTTAATATTGAAGTGTGCGAGTATTTGACTTTCAGCGGATTTGGAAGTGTTCAGCATATAGATAGCAGAAGAAATTACTACTCTAAAAAGGAGTTATGACATGGATAGACTACAGTTGTACAGCACCGAAAAAAGTCAGGATGTTATGGACGGCCTCTATGAGGATATGTCCCGACGACTGGTTTTTTCACCGAAAGGCAACTGTCCGGTTTCTATGACAAACGCGTTTTTGAAGCTTACGCTTGCTCAAAGCTGCGGCAAATGCGTGCCTTGCAGAATCGGACTCGATACCCTCGCATCGATAACAGACAAGATCCTTTCGGGCAAGGGCTCCGAAAACGACCTTCAGGTTATCGAAAAAACGGCGACTGTCATAGCCGATTCGGCCGACTGCGCGATAGGCTTCGAAGCCGCTAAGCTTGTCCTTGACGGGTTCAGGGCGTTCCGTGACGATTACATATCTCACATGAAAAACAACAGGTGCACCGTGAACTTCAAATCGGTTCCCTGCGTTTTCGACTGCCCGGCTCATGTCGACATCCCCGGATATATCTCCCTGATCAAAGAGGGCAGATATGCGGACGCCATAAGGTTAATACGTAAAGACAATCCGTTCCCGAGCGTCTGCGGTCTTGTCTGCGAGCATCCCTGCGAGAGTCACTGCCGCCGCGGAATGGTAGACGCGCCTATCAACATAAGAGGCTTAAAGCGCTTCGCGGTGGATACTGTCGGCGAGGTTCCGCCTCCCGAGATAAGCGTTCCTCTCACAGGCAAAAAAGTCGCTGTTATAGGCGGCGGTCCCGCGGGACTCTCGGCTGCCTACTACCTGAGCCTGATGGGGCATTCAGTGACTATTTTTGAGAAAAGGCAGCGCCTGGGCGGTATGCTCAGATACGGCATACCCTCCTACAGACTTCCCGACGACTACCTTGACAGAGATATTAACACTATTTTATCTCTCGGTGTAAAGGTTAATCTGGGCGTCAGCGTCGGCACCGACATAACCCTTGAGGACCTCAGAGGGCAGTTTGACAGCGTTTACATATCCATAGGCGCGCACGCCGATAAAAAGCTGAAAATCAAGGGCGAGGACAGCCGCGGTGTGATCTCCGCGGTAGAGCTTCTCGGAAATATGGGCGACGGCAACAAACCCGATTTCACCGGCAAGCGCGTCGTTGTACTCGGCGGCGGAAACGTTGCGATGGACGCCACGCGCACCGCGATGCGTTTAAACGCCGCTTCCGTAACCTGCGTTTACAGAAGGCGCGTCGAGGATATGACCGCCCTTAAGGAAGAGGTAGAAGGCGCTATGGCGGAAGGCTGCGAGATACTGCCGCTCATGGCCCCCGTAGAGGTTCAGGCGGACGAAAACGGAAACGTCACGGGCGTTGTTCTTCAGCCGCAGATAATAGGCAAATATGAGGGCGGCCGCCCGAAGCCCTCTAACGCAGACAAGCCCGCCGAGGTTCTCCCCTGCGACATTATCATCGTCGCCGTGGGACAGGCTATCGACGCAACTCACTTCGCGGACAGCGGCGTCAAGCTCAAGTGGGATCAGATTCTTACGCAAAAAGGAACCGCGATCGACGGTATGGAGGGCGTTTTCGCCGGCGGTGACTGCATTTCCGGACCGCTCACCGTTATAAGGGCCATAGACGGCGGTAAGGTCGCCGCGGCCAACATCGACAATTATCTCGGCTACGACACGAAAATAACTGCCGGTTTGGAAGTCCCGCCCGCATCCTACCGCTTTAAACCGGCCCACGGACGAATAAACCTGACGGAACGCAACGCAAACGAGCGCAAAAATGATTTTTGCCTCATGGAAAACGAGATGTCGCTTGAAGACGCCACTCAGGAATGTTCCCGCTGCCTGAGATGCGATCACTACGGGTTCGGTTCTTTCAAAGGAGGCAGAGAATATCAATGGTAAATCTTATTATAGACAATAAAGCCGTTTCGGTTAACAAAGGCACAACAATCCTTGATGCCGCGAAGAGTGTTAACATTAAGATACCTACCCTCTGCTATCTCAGGGGAGTTAACGAGATCGGTTCCTGCCGTGTCTGCGTTGTGGAAATAGAGGGCTCGCAGAGGCTTTCGGCTGCCTGCAATACGGTTGTTGCCGAGGGCATGGTCGTGCATACGAACAGTGCCCGCGTGCGGCAGGCGAGGAAGCACAATATCGAAATGATCCTCTCTCAGCATAACTGCCACTGCCCTACCTGCCTGAGGAGCGGCAACTGCTCACTGCAGAAGATGGCAAATAACCTGAACATTTATAACCTTGATTACGACACCAAGGTTGACGAGTTTAACTGGGACATGAGCTTCCCGCTTATACGGGATAACTCAAAGTGCATAAAATGCCTCAGATGCGTTACCGTCTGTGAAAAAATACAGGGTATCGGCGTTTGGGAGGTCAACAGCACGGGCGCGAATATGAGGATAACCACCCGCGACGGACTTAATATCAAAGACACAAACTGCACGCTTTGCGGACAATGCATAACTCATTGCCCGGTCGGCGCTTTAAGAGAAAGAGACGATACGAGCAAGGTCCTGTCAGCTGTGTACGACCCCGAGAAAATAACCGTAGTTCAGCTTGCGCCCGCGGTTAGAACAGCCTGGGGCGAGGCTTTTCACCTTCCTAAAGAAAGCGCCTCGGTAAACAGACTCGTCGCATGCCTGCGCGCGCTGGGAATTAACTACATCTTTGACACCGACTTTACGGCCGACCTTACGATAATGGAGGAAGGCACCGAGTTCATTAAGAATTTTAAAAAGCACAAGCCGCTTATGACGAGCTGCTGCCCGGGCTGGACCCGCTTCCTCATAAAAGAATATCCCGACATGCTGCAGTACCTTTCGAGCGCGAAGTCACCTCAGCAGATGTTCGGCGCGGTCGCCAAAACTTACTTCGCTAAAAAACTGGACGTGGATCCTTCCCGGATATTCTCCATTTCCATCATGCCCTGCACCGCTAAAAAATACGAGTGCGAGGTGCCCGAGGTTAACGATTCGGGCGCGGGACAGGACGTCGACGTCGTTTTGACCACAAGAGAACTCACCCGTCTGCTGCGCTCCTGCCACATCGATCCCGAGACTCTCGAAGACGAGCCCTTTGACTCCCCCATGGGCCTGGGAACCGGCGCCGGCGTTATATTCGGCACTACCGGAGGCGTTATGGAGGCCGCTTTGAGAAGCGCTTATTTCCTGCTCACGGGCACTAATCCCGATCCCGACGCTTTCAGCGGAGTTCGCGGAAGAGACGGGTGGAGAGAGGCTTCGTTTGACATCCAGGGCAGCGAGGTTAAGGTAGCCGTGGCAAGCGGTCTGGCAAACGCCAGAAAGCTTGTGGAAGCGATCCGCAAAGGCGAGGTGGATTATGACTTCGTCGAGATCATGGCCTGTCCGGGAGGATGCGCCGGCGGCGGCGGACAGCCGATCGAGGACGGCAAGGAGCTTGCCGGACACAGAAGCGAAACGCTGTATGAAATAGACGCGAACTCCCGCATGCGTTTTTCACACGAGAATAATTCCGTTGTGCAAATATACGATGAGTTCTTTAAAAATCCTCTGTCGGATATGTCACATGAACTTCTTCACACAAAGCATAACACCTGGACACTTGATACGTAACTAATAGGATTCTATAATAAATTCAGGGGCTTGATTAACAAGCCCCTGAATTTATTCATTAATAACTGAGTTTACATAACGCTGCACAGGTGTCGTCTTAATATTTATCGGCCAGGAGCTTTGCCTTAAACAGCAGACAGCCGCCGCTGCAGTCGCCGATCTCGCGAGCGTAGCAGCCCGCGCACTGCTCCTGCGTCCATACGCCGCAGGCTTTTACATCGACGGTCCTGATATAGTAATTTCTCAGCTCGTTTATGTTGCTGAAATTGCGGATGTCCTGCTTGGTGTATTCGGACAGGCCGAAACAGCGTATTGCCTGCAGATCCGGAAGTATGTCTATGACGGGTGTGCAGTTATTAAGTTCGCTGTAAATCACACGCGGCCAGAATGTCTCGGAGAACCTGTCGGACAAAGCGTTATATAACACGTCTTTAGCGCTCATCATTCCCTCGCGCTCTTCATCCGTAAAAACGCAGTCCGGAATAAAGTTGCAGTCAAACCCGGTTATAACACCGTTGCGGATCATATCCCCGACAAATTTGATTGCGTTCGGCTTCATCAGGCGGAAATATTCCAGAGGAGTCATCCCGCCCAGTTCACCTTTCTGCGGTACGGAAATCGACAGGCGGATGACATCCAGTCCCAATTCGTGTACAAGAGGGATTACGTACGAATAGTCAAAATCCGGTTTATACATGTTTATGCTAAGTCTGAATCTGCCCGCGCCGTAATGGTCGTGATAGAAGGCAAGAAGGTTCTGCCGCATCTTCTCAAAGGCTTTTTCACCCATATCCTCGGGTGAATTGCAGTTTACGAGCATACGGAACTTTTTCGCTTCGAGTATGTCGGAGGCCATACGGTCGAGTTCAACCGCATTTGTGTAGATCATGACGAACTCGGAGCGCGGATGACTCAGGGCCATGCGCATAGCCTTGTCCAGATGCGTGTATAGAAGCGGTTCACCGCCGATAATGCCCACCTGTCGGTCGCTGTCGTCGCTGAGGACAAATTCCAGAGCCTTCTTGAAATCCTCGAGCGTCATCTCCTTCGGAGCCTTATTTACAAATTCCTCTGCAAAGCAATAGGGACAGCGGAGATTGCAGGCCTCGTTGACCATGATATTGGCCATATAATGTTTCCCCTTTAGCTAGAATGATTGATCCCGTTTGACAGCGTCTCGGGCCGGGCTGAAGACGGCGCCTTCACAGAAACAGGTTATTGATCGGTTTTTTTATTTTTCAACTTTGAAAATGTGAATGTAATTAAAAGCGATATGACCAAAAGCGCGCAGGATATTATATACGCCAAGTAGTAATTTTTGTTCGCGTCGAAAACAGCTGCCGCCAGCATCGGGCCTATGACTCCGCCGAATCCCCAGCCGGTCATTATTAGCCCGTAATTCGCTCCGAAGTTCTTCATGCCGTATAGGTCGATCGTTATGGCCGGGAATACGGAGAAACCCGCGCCGTAGCACAGACCGGTAACCGCTATGCCCACCGCCAGCATGGGGATGCTTGAGTGAAGCGAAAACAGAAGCATATTGATAGCCTGCAGCACGAATATGATACGCAGCAGATTCATGCGCCCGATCTTGTCGGACACGGTGCCGCCGAGTATTCTGCCCGCGGCATTGAACACAGCCAGAAGGATAACCATATAGAATCCGCCCTCCCAGGACACCTGAACCTGGGCTATTTTGGCGGCGTGAGCTATGACCATGAGACCTGCCGACCCCGAGAACGCGAACATTACCCACAACTTGTAGAAAGCGGCGGTTTTTAAGACTTCCTTAATACCGAGATCCTTGACCGAAGCGCTTACCGCTGACTTCTGCTCCCGCTTTTTCTCCGTTCCCCTGCTTCTGGGCACATATCCCGCCGGAGGATTCGTGAGCAGCTGAGAGAGCAGAACCATAAGCACAAGAGCGGCTATGCCCAGGTAAATAAAGGTTTTCTCAATACCTACCGACTTAAGCAGCGCATTGCATATGGGCGAGTACACAACGGCCGATATACCGATGCCGGCAACGGACAAGCCCGTAACCATTCCCTTTTTCTCGGGAGGAAACCACTTGACGGCAGGCGGAACGGTGGCCACATTCGCTGTTCCGATACCGGCGCCGGCGATGATGCCGAAGGTTATTACCAGCATTACCGGTGAAATGAATATGCCAGAAAGAATTATACCGCAGCCCATCATGATCGAGGCGATCGTTGCCGTGATCCTGGGGCCTTTCGTGTCCTGAAGCTTGCCGAATATAGCCATGGCTATAACAAACGTTACCGTGACGAAGGTATAGGGCAAGGATGCCTGTTTGCTGGTCCAGTTCAGGTCATTTACCAGTGCCTTGCTTATAATGCTCCAGATATAAAGAATTCCGATGATAAGGTTAATTAAGAAGGATGTGACAAGGACTATCCAAGGTTTAATACGCGACGTTTCCCTCATATGTACACAAATCCGATCTAATAGAATTTATTATCCCCGGCAAGGCCGCGCGGGGTTGTCGTACCTAAGTGCAACAACCCCGCATGCAATCATTCAGCCAAAAATCAGGTTAGAGGAATATCCCCAAGGTTTATGTCTGCAACAGCGGTGTCAAGATTGTCGAAAAGCTTGGTCTTGCCGTCCGCTTCGATCTCCAGCTTGAACTTTCCGTCCGGAAGGTTCTCGAACCAGAAATCACCGAAATGGTCGGTTTTGATTTTGCTTACGTTTCCGTCCGCCGCCGTCAGTGTGACGCAGCCGCCGATGACGACCTCGTCCTGAGCGGGATCGAATACGGTGCCCGCGATGAACTTCTTGGGCAGGCCCTTATAGTATACGCGGGGCTTCATTTTGTCTGCGATCTCGGGCTTATAGAACTCGGATTCCGCTATGAAGTTCTTGGCTTCCTCGGAGTCTTCGTCAACGATCCTTATGCTCAGCGTCGGGCAGTTATCGGAGCATCTGGTCTCTTTCCAGCCCGCGTCAAGCAGATGAGCGCAGCCCGTGCACTTCTGGGCTATGTTCAGATCTCTGTTGAAGTAAATCACGTCGTAAGGGCAGGCTTCCATGCATTTTCTGCATCCGGTGCACTTTATCGGGTCGATGATGACAAGACCGTCATCGCGCTTATAGATGGCGCCTTCAGTCGGGCAGGCCTGCGCGCAGGTCGGATTGTCGCAGTGCATGCAGAAGCGAGGAGTATAGGCTACTTTTACCTTGGGAACGGTACCGCGGACCTTCTCGTCGAGCTTAAACCAGAAGTGGTCTATCTCGGGCATCGGTTTGGCAATAGGCGTCCAGTCATTGGCCACATGCTCGTCCTTGCAGCCGATATGGCAGCTGTAGCAGCCGTTACAAATCGTAGTGTCGACTAAAAATACTTTCTTTCCCATTATTATTTCCCCCTTTCAACCCAGGCATTGGCTTTCAAGCCGGAGGCCCGGTCATATTCGCGGTTCCAAGCTTCGGGATACTCTCTTCTCCACTTGTCCAGCTCTTCCATGCTGGCACGCTGCACATCGACCAGGAACGACGTTGTCGCCTGACCGCCGGCATGTCTGGAGGTGAGTCCCTTAGGAGTGATAAGGTTGATGGCGCCGCCGCGATCCAGCTTGCCCGGGATAATGATATCTGTTCTCGCGCCGTGGTCGACGGAGACAGCGCCCGGCATGATTCTTTCCATTACCAAAGCGCCGCAAAGCACGATTCCGCGCTCGTTGAACACCTTGACGATGTCGCCGGTCTTGATGCCTCTGGCTTCGGCATCCTTGGGGTTGATCCAGCAGGGCTCGTAGAGATATCCGTCGAAGCCCCTGATCTTACCGGTCATAGCTTCCTTGGTCCAAGGAATATCGTCGGCCTGTGCGTGAACTCTCCATCTGGGATGGTTGGTTATTATAAGAAGCGGATATGTGCGCGCTCTGGAGCTGGAAAGGCGCTCGTCGTGAGTTATGCCCTTCTCTATCCATTGCGGGTACGGAGGACGCTCCTCGTCGTTGGGGAAATACTTCGAGAGGTTCGTGGAGCAGAACTCCAGTTTTCCTGTCGGTGTCGGCAGCGGATGCCCAACGGGATCTTTGTAGAACTCGTAGAGGCCGGCGGGGAGTTTCTTCCAGTTCTTGGATACGGGGATAACCATGTAGTCCTTCTCCTGGAACTCTTCCCAAGGAGTGATCTTATCAAAGTTCATTCCCTTGTAAACGCCCTCGACATACTGCTCGACCGTTCTGCCTATTGTGACTTCTTTTTCCATGTCGAGCTTCTTGGCGATCTCGACGACGCACTCGAAGTCGCTCTTCGATTCGCCGATCGGCTTTACGGCCTGGCGCATGTTGAGCATGGTCTGGAAGTGCTCACCGTCGCGGACGCAGGGCATGACGTCGTCGACCTCGAGGGTCGTGTTCGCCGGCAGCACGATGTCCGCATAGATGCAGTCGTTTTCAAGCCAGGGGTGCTGAGCAAGAACGAACTCGATCTGCGGGCTGCGGATGGTCATGCCGATATCGAAGCCGTCGCCCCAGCAGGTCTGACGGCAGGGGGTATCCGTCCACACCATGTGAATGGGTACGCCGTCATAATCGATTCTTTCGTAAATCTTGTCGATGTCGGTGTCGTTATGCGCAAGATTCTTCTTTTCCGAGCCGGAGAAACGAAGGTCTCCCTTTTTGACCGGGTACTGATACTTGATCATCTGGTCTATGGGCTCTTCTTCATGTCCGCCGGTGCCCCAGAAGTTAATGTGCTTGTCTGTGCCGGCCTTGATCGCCTCTTCTATGAGGGTCTTGGGTATGAACTGCTTGCCCCACGCCTGAGGTGTGCCGCGGTGAGGATTGAATATTCTCTCATAGAGCTCAGGATCCTTCTGCTTGATGGTTTCGAAGGTTCCCGAATACTCCTGGAAGCCTGTAGAGGGGTCGGAGTTGGCGATGTCGTAGTTGAGCTGATCCCAGGTTATATTCTTGGGCATGCCCAAGAATATAACCTGGGATCAGCTCAACTACGACATCGCCAACTCCGACCCCTCTACAGGCTTCCAGGAGTATTCGGGAACCTTCGAAACCATCAAGCAGAAGGATCCTGAGCTCTATGAGAGAATATTCAATCCTCACCGCGGCACACCTCAGGCGTGGGGCAAGCAGTTCATACCCAAGACCCTCATAGAAGAGGCGATCAAGGCCGGCACAGACAAGCACATTAACTTCTGGGGCACCGGCGGACATGAAGAAGAGCCCATAGACCAGATGATCAAGTATCAGTACCCGGTCAAAAAGGGAGACCTTCGTTTCTCCGGCTCGGAAAAGAAGAATCTTGCGCATAACGACACCGACATCGACAAGATTTACGAAAGAATCGATTATGACGGCGTACCCATTCACATGGTGTGGACGGATACCCCCTGCCGTCAGACCTGCTGGGGCGACGGCTTCGATATCGGCATGACCATCCGCAGCCCGCAGATCGAGTTCGTTCTTGCTCAGCACCCCTGGCTTGAAAACGACTGCATCTATGCGGACATCGTGCTGCCGGCGAACACGACCCTCGAGGTCGACGACGTCATGCCCTGCGTCCGCGACGGTGAGCACTTCCAGACCATGCTCAACATGCGCCAGGCCGTAAAGCCGATCGGCGAATCGAAGAGCGACTTCGAGTGCGTCGTCGAGATCGCCAAGAAGCTCGACATGGAAAAAGAAGTCACAATAGGCAGAACGGTCGAGCAGTATGTCGAGGGCGTTTACAAGGGAATGAACTTTGATAAGATCACTCCTTGGGAAGAGTTCCAGGAGAAGGACTACATGGTTATCCCCGTATCCAAGAACTGGAAGAAACTCCCCGCCGGCCTCTACGAGTTCTACAAAGATCCCGTTGGGCATCCGCTGCCGACACCGACAGGAAAACTGGAGTTCTGCTCCACGAACCTCTCGAAGTATTTCCCCAACGACGAGGAGCGTCCTCCGTACCCGCAATGGATAGAGAAGGGCATAACTCACGACGAGCGCCTTTCCAGCTCCAGAGCGCGCACATATCCGCTTCTTATAATAACCAACCATCCCAGATGGAGAGTTCACGCACAGGCCGACGATATTCCTTGGACCAAGGAAGCTATGACCGGTAAGATCAGGGGCTTCGACGGATATCTCTACGAGCCCTGCTGGATCAACCCCAAGGATGCCGAAGCCAGAGGCATCAAGACCGGCGACATCGTCAAGGTGTTCAACGAGCGCGGAATCGTGCTTTGCGGCGCTTTGGTAATGGAAAGAATCATGCCGGGCGCTGTCTCCGTCGACCACGGCGCGAGAACAGATATCATTATCCCGGGCAAGCTGGATCGCGGCGGCGCCATCAACCTTATCACTCCTAAGGGACTCACCTCCAGACATGCCGGCGGTCAGGCGACAACGTCGTTCCTGGTCGATGTGCAGCGTGCCAGCATGGAAGAGCTGGACAAGTGGAGAAGAGAGTATCCCGAAGCTTGGAACCGCGAATATGACCGGGCCTCCGGCTTGAAAGCCAATGCCTGGGTTGAAAGGGGGAAATAATAATGGGAAAGAAAGTATTTTTAGTCGACACTACGATTTGTAACGGCTGCTACAGCTGCCATATCGGCTGCAAGGACGAGCATGTGGCCAATGACTGGACGCCTATTGCCAAACCGATGCCCGAGATAGACCACTTCTGGTTTAAGCTCGACGAGAAGGTCCGCGGTACCGTTCCCAAGGTAAAAGTAGCCTATACTCCTCGCTTCTGCATGCACTGCGACAATCCGACCTGCGCGCAGGCCTGCCCGACTGAAGGCGCCATCTATAAGCGCGATGACGGTCTTGTCATCATCGACCCGATAAAGTGCACCGGATGCAGAAAATGCATGGAAGCCTGCCCTTACGACGTGATTTACTTCAACAGAGATCTGAACATAGCCCAGAAGTGCACGGGCTGCGCTCATCTGCTTGACGCGGGCTGGAAAGAGACCAGATGCTCCGATAACTGCCCGACGCTGAGCATAAGGATCGTTGACGAAGACTCCGAGGAAGCCAAGAACTTCATAGCGGAATCCGAGTTCTATAAGCCCGAGATCGCAGACAAAATGAAGCCCCGCGTATACTATAAGGGCCTGCCCAAGAAGTTCATCGCGGGCACCGTATTCGATCCCGCTCAGGACGAGGTCGTCATCGGCGGCTGCGTCACACTGACGGCGGCGGACGGAAACGTAAGCAAAATCAAAACCGACCATTTCGGTGATTTCTGGTTCGAGAACCTTCCGGACGGAAAGTTCAAGCTGGAGATCGAAGCGGACGGCAAGACCAAGCTTTTCGACAATCTTGACACCGCTGTTGCAGACATAAACCTTGGGGATATTCCTCTAACCTGATTTTTGGCTGAATGATTGCATGCGGGGTTGTTGCACTTAGGTACGACAACCCCGCGCGGCCTTGCCGGGGATAATAAATTCTATTAGATCGGATTTGTGTACATATGAGGGAAACGTCGCGTATTAAACCTTGGATAGTCCTTGTCACATCCTTCTTAATTAACCTTATCATCGGAATTCTTTATATCTGGAGCATTATAAGCAAGGCACTGGTAAATGACCTGAACTGGACCAGCAAACAGGCATCCTTGCCCTATACCTTCGTCACGGTAACGTTTGTTATAGCCATGGCTATATTCGGCAAGCTTCAGGACACGAAAGGCCCCAGGATCACGGCAACGATCGCCTCGATCATGATGGGCTGCGGTATAATTCTTTCTGGCATATTCATTTCACCGGTAATGCTGGTAATAACCTTCGGCATCATCGCCGGCGCCGGTATCGGAACAGCGAATGTGGCCACCGTTCCGCCTGCCGTCAAGTGGTTTCCTCCCGAGAAAAAGGGAATGGTTACGGGCTTGTCCGTTGCCGGCATCGGTATATCGGCCGTTGTGTACTCGCCCATATGCAATGCGCTGCTTAAGTCGGTAGGTATTGAGAAAACCTTTATTTACCTGGGCATAGCCGCTCTTGTGCTTATGGTTCTGCTCTCTCAGCTGCTCACGAATCCTCCGGCGGGATATGTGCCCAGAAGCAGGGGAACGGAGAAAAAGCGGGAGCAGAAGTCAGCGGTAAGCGCTTCGGTCAAGGATCTCGGTATTAAGGAAGTCTTAAAAACCGCCGCTTTCTACAAGTTGTGGGTAATGTTCGCGTTCTCGGGGTCGGCAGGTCTCATGGTCATAGCTCACGCCGCCAAAATAGCCCAGGTTCAGGTGTCCTGGGAGGGCGGATTCTATATGGTTATCCTTCTGGCTGTGTTCAATGCCGCGGGCAGAATACTCGGCGGCACCGTGTCCGACAAGATCGGGCGCATGAATCTGCTGCGTATCATATTCGTGCTGCAGGCTATCAATATGCTTCTGTTTTCGCTTCACTCAAGCATCCCCATGCTGGCGGTGGGCATAGCGGTTACCGGTCTGTGCTACGGCGCGGGTTTCTCCGTATTCCCGGCCATAACGATCGACCTATACGGCATGAAGAACTTCGGAGCGAATTACGGGCTAATAATGACCGGCTGGGGATTCGGCGGAGTCATAGGCCCGATGCTGGCGGCAGCTGTTTTCGACGCGAACAAAAATTACTACTTGGCGTATATAATATCCTGCGCGCTTTTGGTCATATCGCTTTTAATTACATTCACATTTTCAAAGTTGAAAAATAAAAAAACCGATCAATAACCTGTTTCTGTGAAGGCGCCGTCTTCAGCCCGGCCCGAGACGCTGTCAAACGGGATCAATCATTCTAGCTAAAGGGGAAACATTATATGGCCAATATCATGGTCAACGAGGCCTGCAATCTCCGCTGTCCCTATTGCTTTGCAGAGGAATTTGTAAATAAGGCTCCGAAGGAGATGACGCTCGAGGATTTCAAGAAGGCTCTGGAATTTGTCCTCAGCGACGACAGCGACCGACAGGTGGGCATTATCGGCGGTGAACCGCTTCTATACACGCATCTGGACAAGGCTATGCGCATGGCCCTGAGTCATCCGCGCTCCGAGTTCGTCATGATCTACACAAATGCGGTTGAACTCGACCGTATGGCCTCCGACATACTCGAAGCGAAAAAGTTCCGTATGCTCGTAAACTGCAATTCACCCGAGGATATGGGTGAAAAAGCCTTTGAGAAGATGCGGCAGAACCTTCTTGCCTTCTATCACGACCATTACGGCGCGGGCAGATTCAGACTTAGCATAAACATGTATAAACCGGATTTTGACTATTCGTACGTAATCCCTCTTGTACACGAATTGGGACTGGATGTCATCCGCCTGTCGATTTCCGTACCGCAGAAAGGTGAACTGGGCGGGATGACTCCTCTGGAATATTTCCGCCTGATGAAGCCGAACGCAATCAAATTTGTCGGGGATATGATCCGCAACGGTGTTATAACCGGGTTTGACTGCAACTTTATTCCGGACTGCGTTTTTACGGATGAAGAGCGCGAGGGAATGATGAGCGCTAAAGACGTGTTATATAACGCTTTGTCCGACAGGTTCTCCGAGACATTCTGGCCGCGTGTGATTTACAGCGAACTTAATAACTGCACACCCGTCATAGACATACTTCCGGATCTGCAGGCAATACGCTGTTTCGGCCTGTCCGAATACACCAAGCAGGACATCCGCAATTTCAGCAACATAAACGAGCTGAGAAATTACTATATCAGGACCGTCGATGTAAAAGCCTGCGGCGTATGGACGCAGGAGCAGTGCGCGGGCTGCTACGCTCGCGAGATCGGCGACTGCAGCGGCGGCTGTCTGCTGTTTAAGGCAAAGCTCCTGGCCGATAAATATTAAGACGACACCTGTGCAGCGTTATGTAAACTCAGTTATTAATGAATAAATTCAGGGGCTTGTTAATCAAGCCCCTGAATTTATTATAGAATCCTATTAGTTACGTATCAAGTGTCCAGGTGTTATGCTTTGTGTGAAGAAGTTCATGTGACATATCCGACAGAGGATTTTTAAAGAACTCATCGTATATTTGCACAACGGAATTATTCTCGTGTGAAAAACGCATGCGGGAGTTCGCGTCTATTTCATACAGCGTTTCGCTTCTGTGTCCGGCAAGCTCCTTGCCGTCCTCGATCGGCTGTCCGCCGCCGCCGGCGCATCCTCCCGGACAGGCCATGATCTCGACGAAGTCATAATCCACCTCGCCTTTGCGGATCGCTTCCACAAGCTTTCTGGCGTTTGCCAGACCGCTTGCCACGGCTACCTTAACCTCGCTGCCCTGGATGTCAAACGAAGCCTCTCTCCACCCGTCTCTTCCGCGAACTCCGCTGAAAGCGTCGGGATCGGGATTAGTGCCCGTGAGCAGGAAATAAGCGCTTCTCAAAGCGGCCTCCATAACGCCTCCGGTAGTGCCGAATATAACGCCGGCGCCGGTTCCCAGGCCCATGGGGGAGTCAAAGGGCTCGTCTTCGAGAGTCTCGGGATCGATGTGGCAGGAGCGCAGCAGACGGGTGAGTTCTCTTGTGGTCAAAACGACGTCGACGTCCTGTCCCGCGCCCGAATCGTTAACCTCGGGCACCTCGCACTCGTATTTTTTAGCGGTGCAGGGCATGATGGAAATGGAGAATATCCGGGAAGGATCCACGTCCAGTTTTTTAGCGAAGTAAGTTTTGGCGACCGCGCCGAACATCTGCTGAGGTGACTTCGCGCTCGAAAGGTACTGCAGCATGTCGGGATATTCTTTTATGAGGAAGCGGGTCCAGCCCGGGCAGCAGCTCGTCATAAGCGGCTTGTGCTTTTTAAAATTCTTAATGAACTCGGTGCCTTCCTCCATTATCGTAAGGTCGGCCGTAAAGTCGGTGTCAAAGATGTAGTTAATTCCCAGCGCGCGCAGGCATGCGACGAGTCTGTTTACCGAGGCGCTTTCTTTAGGAAGGTGAAAAGCCTCGCCCCAGGCTGTTCTAACCGCGGGCGCAAGCTGAACTACGGTTATTTTCTCGGGGTCGTACACAGCTGACAGGACCTTGCTCGTATCGTCTCTTTCTCTTAAAGCGCCGACCGGGCAATGAGTTATGCATTGTCCGCAAAGCGTGCAGTTTGTGTCTTTGATATTAAGTCCGTCGCGGGTGGTTATCCTCATATTCGCGCCCGTGCTGTTGACCTCCCAAACGCCGATACCCTGTATTTTTTCACAGACGGTAACGCATCTGAGGCATTTTATGCACTTTGAGTTATCCCGTATAAGCGGGAAGCTCATGTCCCAGTTAAACTCGTCAACCTTGGTGTCGTAATCAAGGTTATAAATGTTCAGGTTATTTGCCATCTTCTGCAGTGAGCAGTTGCCGCTCCTCAGGCAGGTAGGGCAGTGGCAGTTATGCTGAGAGAGGATCATTTCGATATTGTGCTTCCTCGCCTGCCGCACGCGGGCACTGTTCGTATGCACGACCATGCCCTCGGCAACAACCGTATTGCAGGCAGCCGAAAGCCTCTGCGAGCCCTCTATTTCCACAACGCAGACACGGCAGGAACCGATCTCGTTAACTCCCCTGAGATAGCAGAGGGTAGGTATCTTAATGTTAACACTCTTCGCGGCATCAAGGATTGTTGTGCCTTTGTTAACCGAAACGGCTTTATTGTCTATAATAAGATTTACCATTGATATTCTCTGCCTCCTTTGAAAGAACCGAACCCGTAGTGATCGCATCTCAGGCAGCGGGAACATTCCTGAGTGGCGTCTTCAAGCGACATCTCGTTTTCCATGAGGCAAAAATCATTTTTGCGCTCGTTTGCGTTGCGTTCCGTCAGGTTTATTCGTCCGTGGGCCGGTTTAAAGCGGTAGGATGCGGGCGGGACTTCCAAACCGGCAGTTATTTTCGTGTCGTAGCCGAGATAATTGTCGATGTTGGCCGCGGCGACCTTACCGCCGTCTATGGCCCTTATAACGGTGAGCGGTCCGGAAATGCAGTCACCGCCGGCGAAAACGCCCTCCATACCGTCGATCGCGGTTCCTTTTTGCGTAAGAATCTGATCCCACTTGAGCTTGACGCCGCTGTCCGCGAAGTGAGTTGCGTCGATAGCCTGTCCCACGGCGACGATGATAATGTCGCAGGGGAGAACCTCGGCGGGCTTGTCTGCGTTAGAGGGCTTCGGGCGGCCGCCCTCATATTTGCCTATTATCTGCGGCTGAAGAACAACGCCCGTGACGTTTCCGTTTTCGTCCGCCTGAACCTCTACGGGGGCCATGAGCGGCAGTATCTCGCAGCCTTCCGCCATAGCGCCTTCTACCTCTTCCTTAAGGGCGGTCATATCCTCGACGCGCCTTCTGTAAACGCAGGTTACGGAAGCGGCGTTTAAACGCATCGCGGTGCGCGTGGCGTCCATCGCAACGTTTCCGCCGCCGAGTACAACGACGCGCTTGCCGGTGAAATCGGGTTTGTTGCCGTCGCCCATATTTCCGAGAAGCTCTACCGCGGAGATCACACCGCGGCTGTCCTCGCCCTTGATTTTCAGCTTTTTATCGGCGTGCGCGCCTATGGATATGTAAACGCTGTCAAACTGCCCTCTGAGGTCCTCAAGGGTTATGTCGGTGCCGACGCTGACGCCCAGATTAACCTTTACACCGAGAGATAAAATAGTGTTAATATCTCTGTCAAGGTAGTCGTCGGGAAGTCTGTAGGAGGGTATGCCGTATCTGAGCATACCGCCCAGGCGCTGCCTTTTCTCAAAAATAGTCACTGAATGCCCCATCAGGCTCAGGTAGTAGGCAGCCGAGAGTCCCGCGGGACCGCCGCCTATAACAGCGACTTTTTTGCCTGTGAGAGGAACGCTTATCTCGGGAGGCGGAACCTCGCCGACAGTATCCACCGCGAAGCGCTTTAAGCCTCTTATGTTGATAGGCGCGTCTACCATTCCGCGGCGGCAGTGACTCTCGCAGGGATGCTCGCAGACAAGACCGCAGACGCTCGGGAACGGATTGTCTTTACGTATTAACCTTATGGCGTCCGCATATCTGCCCTCTTTGATCAGGGAGATATATCCGGGGATGTCGACATGAGCCGGGCAGTCGAAAACGCAGGGAACCGATTTGAAGTTCACGGTGCACCTGTTGTTTTTCATGTGAGATATGTAATCGTCACGGAACGCCCTGAACCCGTCAAGGACAAGCTTAGCGGCTTCGAAGCCTATCGCGCAGTCGGCCGAATCGGCTATGACAGTCGCCGTTTTTTCGATAACCTGAAGGTCGTTTTCGGAGCCCTTGCCCGAAAGGATCTTGTCTGTTATCGATGCGAGGGTATCGAGTCCGATTCTGCAAGGCACGCATTTGCCGCAGCTTTGAGCAAGCGTAAGCTTCAAAAACGCGTTTGTCATAGAAACCGGACAGTTGCCTTTCGGTGAAAAAACCAGTCGTCGGGACATATCCTCATAGAGGCCGTCCATAACATCCTGACTTTTTTCGGTGCTGTACAACTGTAGTCTATCCATGTCATAACTCCTTTTTAGAGTAGTAATTTCTTCTGCTATCTATATGCTGAACACTTCCAAATCCGCTGAAAGTCAAATACTCGCACACTTCAATATTAAACCAGAAAATTCGACATAAATCAATTGATTATAATTACAAATAATACCTCAATCTGCCCGTATAGTTTATGCTTATCGGAAGATAGGCTCCGCCGACATAATACAAAGCAAACCGGTGAGGAAAACTGCCGGAAGAATACGGCGGCCTCACCGGCAACTCCCGCGCGGATTAACCCCGACCGCTGTCCGGATTGACAAAATCCGGACAGCGGTATTATGATGATATAAAACTAAAGGGAGACTGCGCTTATGGGACAAAAATATAATCCGGAAGATTTCAGGATGAGAATCATACCTGTTGAGTGGCTGTCTAAAGCAAAGGAAGAATATCTGCGGTTTTGCCAAACAGCGGACTTTAGCCCCGAGGAAAGAAAATCATACGTCGGCAGCCGCGTGCTGGATCTGCCGGAGCTCCCGTTCACACCGGTTTCCATCATAATTATCATGGCTCGGATGAGTATGAAAACGGCGGTATTCAAACGCGGCGGAAAAATCGTCACCGATCTTTTCCGCGCGCGCGAAGTATCAATAGACGGTTACTTAAACAGCCTGTATGCAGGCAAAGGCTATCATCTGGTGAACGAAAGGAATCTGCCGCAAAAAATACTTGCCGTCTGCTCGGGTTTGGGCAAATACGGCAAGAATAACCTTGTGTATGAGGATGAGTGGGGCAGCTTCATACAGCTTGAAACCTACATATCCGACGTGCCCTATGAGACCGGCCTGATATGGCGCGACATTGTCAATATGGACAGCTGTGAAAGCTGCGGGGTGTGTATGCGCCTGTGCCCCGGCGGGGCTATCCGTAAAGACAGGTTTTTACTGGAGCTGACTCGCTGCCACGGCTGGCTCGATGTTACCCGGCAGCTGCCGGATTCCGCTCCTCACACAATAGCTCCCTGCTGCGTCTGCCAGAGGAACTGCCCCAAAAACAGCGGCTGGCGCTCAAACAACGAAACCGTTGAGTTCTCCGAGGAGGAAACGGAATTGCTGATGGCTGTTCACGAGGTACCGGGCGAACCGTTTAAGCTGACTTTCGGGAATATGTCGGACACCATGCGCAGCTGGGGCTATCCGGAGCCGCTTGTCGCCAAGGTCATGAAGCTGGGCATATACCCCTGGACTCTCAAAGATATACCCGCCAAGCTTGAACATATGTTCTCGCATACGGCGTAATGCCGATAACCGGGGATATGAGCGCAAAATCCGAAAAAACAGAGCTCGGCGACATTATTCCCTTGGACAAACTGCCCTTTGCGTTGTATACTAGCCATAGAAGAACAAAATGACTATTATAGGAGGAGAAGACCATGGCTGACATGCCCTTTATCAAGAATATCAAAAGAGAAGAGAATGTAGTTGAGCTCAAACCCTGGAAATCGATTCACCAGACCATCACAAAACCTATGGTGACCGGCGCGGGTCCGATGGAAATCAAAGATTCCGCCCTGGCCATGGGATTTGCGCATATCACCGCACCCGATGTACTGGGCAGTCCCACACACGTTCACCCCTTCGATCAGTGGATATACCTTATCGGAGCGGAGGATTTCTCCGAATTTGACGCTGATGTTGATTTCACCCTGGGAGATGAGATAGTACACATAAACTATCCCTGCTACGTCTTTATACCCAAGGGCATGAAGCACTGTCCTCTGGATATAAAGCGCGTAGGCAAGCCCATTATCTTTGTCGACGCAAGCATTACCCAGGAAGCGTCTGTCCGCCCCGAGACACTGGCCAGCACCAAACGTCCCACTTATCAGGCGCTCAATAACAAGGACTGAGACGCTAAAAGCGAACCGCGATTAAACAAATTCCGCGCCGCAAAACGGATGTTTTGCGGCGCGCACGTTTTTTGAGATTATGCGGGAGGCTTAGAATCTGTCGGTTTCAGCGAGCATTTTCTCAAGCTTCTTCATATCTACAGGCTTTGTAAGCAGATCGTCAAAGCCGCTTTCCACTGCAAGGCCGGCCTTATATTCACTGACGTAGCCTGTGAGCGCTATTAGATACGCGGTTTTCGTCTCTTCATCGGACCTGAGCGCCTTTGCCACCTCATAACCGCTCATACCCGGAAGACCGATATCGCAGAAAATAACGTCCGGCCGCATTAATTTCGCCGCTTTGATGCCTTCCGCGCCGTTATGTACTACCGCTGCCTGATGTCCCATTGTAATTAACAAGTTTGAAAAAACGTCGGCAAGCTCCTTGTTGTCTTCAATCAGCAGAATTTTCAAATATCTCTTATGCGCGGATATTCTTGTTCCGCTTTCACATTGCTTTTGACACATCGCGGGCACCATCCTCCGTGTATTTGGTAATGAAATAATCCAGAGCCGTCTGTAATATGTCCGAGTCCACCGGCTTGCCGAGGTGCATATCAAAGCCGGCTTCTATTGAGCGCTTTTTATCTTCGGCCTGCGTATAGCCTGATATGGCTATCATAACGGTATTTTTTAAGTCATCCGATTTTCGGATCTCCATAGCCGCCTCATAACCGCTTATATCCGGCAGACCAATGTCCGATATGATAACATCCGGCTTCATTACCTTCGCCGCCGCAACACCTTCGGCTCCGGTATGAACGGCGCTTGCCTGATGGCCTGATAAAGCCAGAAACTCACAGACAATCTCGGCCAGCTCTTTGTTGTCTTCAATAACAAGAATTCGGAGCGCTATATTATGCTTTTCCTTTGCTTTTTCACTTACTTCGTGTTTGACGACATCATCTTTGCCGAGCGGAAGTCTGATGGTAAACCTCGCGCCTTTGCCTATTCCTTCGCTGGAAGCTTCAACACTGCCCCCGTGAAGCTCCGCGATGCCTTTTATGATCGCCAAACCAAGACCGAGGCCGTCTCTGCCGCGCTCCGGGATATTGTCCGCCTGCATAAACGGCTGGAACAATAAAGGCAGCGCCTTGGGTGAAATGCCCTCGCCGCTGTCTTCTACGTAAATAACGGCTTGTGCATTCACATCGTCTTTATGAATTCCGGCCTTAACCGTCCCGCCCTCGGACGTGAACTTCAGGGCATTATGCAGCAGGTTGCCGATAGCCTGGCTCAGACGTACGGGATCCCCTTCCAGCATTAAGGGGGAGGAGGAGACGCTGAATTCCAGCCTCACCCCTTTTTTGTCAAACTGCGTCTGATAATCCCTGAGCAGGTTTTCGCCCAATTTATTTAAATCAACCTTCTCTTTTTTCAGCACGACCTTATTTTGCCGTATACGGGTTACCTCAAGTATATCATCGATCAAACGGGTGAGGTATTCTGTCTGCCTTTCGATATTTCTGAATATCCTCTCGGCGCTTTCTTCACTGTGCGCCGTTCTCTTTTGCAGGTCCAGATTCATCCTGATCACAGCCAGGGGATTTCTGAGCTCGTGAGAAAGAACGCTTATAAACCAGTCCCTGTGTTCCTCGCCTGCTTCGAGCTCGGCAATCAGTTCGCGTGCGTTTTGCTCGCTTTGCTGCAGTGTTATCTCGGCCTGCTTCCAGTCGGTGATATTCCTCACTACGGCTACCGCCCCGATAATCTCATTGTTGCTGTCGCGCACTGCGGCCGCGTTAGTCCAGCAATATTCTGTCACGCTGTTATCGGCCGAGCGGACGGTTTCTTCCACGCTTATGTTATCTTCTCCGTTAAGCGCTCTGATAATAGGAACGTCACTGTAGCTGTGCGGTCTGCCGTCAGGATGACAGACATTTATGGATTCTATAACTTCGGTTATATTCACTCCGATATAGTCTGTCGCGTAATTTTGCCGGACTGATTTATTGGTTATTATGATATCGCCCTGTCTGTCGACAAACCACACTCTATCGGGAAAATTATTGATTAAAGCCCTGAGTCTGTCTCTTTCCACCTGATAGTCACTTAACAAAACCTGCCTTTCTATCTCATCCTGCCTGCGTTTCATGATGTCCCGGAAAAGAACACCGACCAGGCCGTTTTTAAAGGGAAAGGCATGGAGCTCATACCACTTTTTTGTAAGCGCGCTATAGCATTCCGAATGCTCGGCTGTGCCCGTCCTTGCTACCCGGGCAAATATATCACACCAGCTGGGCTGCGCACCGCGAAGCGCGTGCCGTATACGTTTCCCGATTAATTCCCGCGCGTTTAAATCTGTCTGGTTCTCCCACGCGGGATTGCCCTCCAGTATGATATAGTCGCTTAGACCCGTATCTTTATCGTATGTGGGCTGAACGATAACATAACATATATCGATGGCCTCAAAGAGAGCGCGGTACTTTTCCTCGCTTTCCTTAAACGCCTTCTCGGTTTCTTTCTGCAGAGAGATATCTTTTGCTGTGCCGAACCACTCCTCTATTTTACCCGCGGCGTCAAGCAGGGGAACCGCACGCGAAAAGATCCGGGCCCAACTGCCGTCCGCCGCCCTGATGCGAAGCTCAAGCTCAAAGAGGCTCCTGCCGCGGATAGCCTCGCTTATAACCTGCGAAACATGCGTTCTGTCGTCCGGATGGACATGCGATATAAGCCAGTTGTCGGCCGGGCCGCGTATTTCCGGCATATATTCCTTTCCCCTGAGGATATCAATATATGTACAATCCGGGTTCATGCGGAATATGACGTCGGAACTGGCATCAACGAAAGCACGGTAGCGCTCCTGGATCTTCCGCTGTGCTTCCAACAGCCGCCTGTACGCGGTGACATCCGAATGCGTTGCCAGGCTGCCCCGGTATCGGCCGTTCTTATCAAAGAGGGGAGTCACCTGACATATCATCGAGACAATATTTCCGCTTTTATGGCGGATTTCATATTCGCGATTGACAAGAACTCCCCCCTCGGCGAGGTTCCTGCCGTCCTCATATATCTGCTGCACGCTGTCCGAGACAATGAACTCCGATAGCTTCCTCCCCAGCAGCTCATCGGGTGTGTACCCCATCATATCCGCGCATCTTTTGTTTAAAAAGACTATGCGTCCCTCTGTGTCGATTTGTGAAATCCCTTCCCCGGCAGTCTCGACAATGCTTCGGAATTTCTCCTCCGACTCCCGCAGCGCCGCCTCGGACTTCGCGCGTTCAACAGCTGCCCAGGTTCGTTCGGCGGCATCAACTAAAACGGCAAGCTCATTGTCTTTCCACTTTCGCGTGCTGCTCTGGAGAACGCCGAAATTAGCTGTCCAGCGCCCCTCTTTAATAAGCGGAACGGTCATGCTTGCGTAAACTCCGAGATTTGTGCTTGCTTGTCTTTCATGCGGTTTTTTGAGATTTGTCGTGGTTTGGTCATCCACGATCAGCGGTTCGCCGCGGCGAAGCACATCCATTGCCGCTCCGAAATCGCCGACCCGAAAATCCCCCGTAATCATCGGAGTTCCGAAACGCGAATAGCTGTCTTCTATATGTATTGTACGGCCGTCGTCGGTAATTTCATTGTACATAGCACAGTCCGCGTCAAGGTGCTCGCACACGATGCGTGCGGCAGCCCGCTTAATCTCTTTTGCGTCTGAAATCAGCCTCAGACTGTCACTCAGATAAAGCTGAAATCTCTGAAGCTCTTCCATTATTCGCAGATTTTTCTGCATCTTCTTCTGCTCGGTCACATCCCGGCTTATGGTGGCAAATATGTCGTTCCCGAGCGGGACCGCCAGAAAGTTATACCAACGGCCGGCAGATTCATTGAACACCTCAAACATTTCGGATCTGCCGGATTTTACAATCTCACCGTATATAAAAAACCATTCGGGATCGGTATCGGGAAAAAAGTCCGATTCTCTTTTACCTATGATTTCGTCTCTGGCAATGCCCATAATTTCCGCGAATACGGAGTTTACTTCCAAAAACTCATAGTCCGCCGGCAAGCCCCGGTCATCGTACATCAGCTTCGCTATCTGCATTCCGCCCGAGAGATTATCGAGTATTTTCTTATAGTAATCATTAAAGTTTACTGACCCGCTGTTCATATACTCCGCTATGCCCCCCCCCCCCCCGGCCGGTTTATCCGACAGGCTTATCCTTGACAATCCGATTAAGCCGTTAAGCATGGACGCCATTAATATTTTTTATAATAACATAGTTAATGTAAAAACGTTATATAAATTTTGCCAATAAGCGATAAAAATTGTAACTGTTAATAAGAACTGCTGAATTGGAAAAGTAACATCCGGTTTGCATGATTAACTTCCGGAACAGGAATATGCACGCAATAATAATTACCTGAAATAAAAGGACGCTCGCAGCAAGATTTATAAACTTGAAGTTACTATTGCGGACAGGAACTTGCTGAACCAAACTGAAATAGGGACGCCGCAGCATTTTTCGGCTGCGGCGTCCCTATTTCAGTGCGGTGTAATAATTAATGAACTCCGGCAATCAAGATAACAGGAGCTTGTCGTCGGCCTCGTCCGAACCGCTGGCTTGATTGAAGAGCGCCAGAAGCTGCTCTACGGTAAACTTTTTCTTCTCCTCGCCTGAAACATCCACCACGATGCGGCCCTCGTACATCATTATCAAACGGTTGCCGTAGGCAATCGCGTCTTTCATGTTGTGGGTTATCATCAATGTGGAAAGTTTTTCTCGGGAAATGATCCGTTCCGTGGCGTCAAGAACCTTTACGGCGGTTTTGGGATCAAGCGCGGCAGTGTGCTCGTCCAAAAGCAGCAGATGCGGCTTCACCATGGCGGCCATCAGCAGCGTGAGGGCCTGACGCTGGCCCCCTGACAGCAGACCGACCTTCGTGGTCAGCCGGTTTTCCAAACCCAAATCCAGAATCTTAAGGACTTCCCTGTAGTGTTCACGTTCTTCGCGTGTAATACCCTGCCGCAGGGTCCGGTGCTTACCGCGCCTGGTTGCCAGAGCCAGATTTTCCTCTATCTGCATATCCGGAGCCGTGCCCATCATAGGATCCTGAAACACACGGCCGATATACCTGGCGCGTTTATATTCGGGCAAATGAGTTACATCCGTACCGGCAATCGTGATAGTGCCCTCGTCCACTGTCCACGAACCGGCTACGGCGTTGAGCAAGGTGGATTTACCCGCGCCGTTGCCCCCGATTACCGTAATAAAATCTCCGGGATTGAGATGAAGCGACACCCCGTTGAGCGCGGTCTTTTCATTGACGGTACCGGCATTGAATGTCTTATAAATGTTCTTTACGTCAAGCATTATGTTTTCCCGCCCTTCTTAACGGGTTTGCCGAAGAATTGACCCTTCCAGTAAGTGAATGTGAGGAAAATCGCAACAACCGCGGTAGAGAGCAGCTTTAAATAGTTTGAATTGAGGCCCAGATTCAGCACGGCCTGAATCACGACGTAGTAGATGATGGCTCCTATGGAAACGCCCAGCAGCTTCAGCGCGAAATTCCGGAATATTTTACTGAAAAGCACGTCCCCTATAATAACGGCGGCAAGGCCGATAACAATGGCGCCCCGGCCCATGTTGATCTCGCTCGCGCTGGTATACTGCGCGAGCAGCGCGCCGGAAAGCGCCACCAGGCCATTTGAAATCACAAGCCCCAGCACCTTATTGAAATTCGTGTTTATGCCCTGAGCTCTGGCCATATTGGGGTTGGAGCCGGTAGCGCGCAATGAACAGCCCAACTCCGTGCCGAAAAACCAGTACAAAAAGGCGATTAGCAAAACGGTAAAAATCCCGACCACAAAGATGGGATGGCGCCAGAGGGGACGGGTGCCCTTTACTATATCCTGCACAAAGCGCAAAGACACCAGCAGCTTATCGAGAGTTTCGCTGTTGGTCACGCTGATGGCTACCGTGGCTTTCATTCCCATGATAGCCATATTGACGGAATATAAGCCCAGCTGCGTGAGTATACCGGCCAGAATAGCCGGTATTCCGCAAACGGTAAGGAGTATGCCGGTAACAAAGCCGGCAAGCATACCGGCCAGTACGGCGGCCAGCATAGCCACCCACAGATTTATACCCGATGTAAACAGCACAACAAACACTGCTCCGCCGGTACAGATCGAACCGTCCACGGTAAGGTCGGCAACATCCAGAATCTTAAAAGTAATATAAACACCGATAGCCATAATACCCCAGATCAAACCCTGGGATATGGCTCCCGGCAATGCGTTTAGAAAACCAAGCATATCGAAAAAACCTCAATTCAAAACTGATCCGCAGCTGTAAGCGCGCCGGTATAAGTCTTTGCCGTGTAAGGCACGGAAGGCGAAAACACCGCTTACTCTGCCGGAAACGGCAGGCACGGCTTCGCGGGAGACCGGCGGTCATCCGCCGTCTCCCGCGCTGTTTTCAATCACTCCGCAGAAATTGCCTCGTATCCCTCGGGTATGGTCAATCCTAGATCCTCACAGATCACAGGGTTGTACTTAGAGGTAAAAGTAGGAGCATACTCAATGGGCATCTTGCTCACATCAGCCTCGCCCTTAAGGATTTTAGCCGCCATCCTGCCGGTGGCAAAGCCCAGGTCGTAGTAGCTGATGGAAAGGGTCGCTACGCCGCAGCCGCTGCATATGCCCTCTTCGCCCGCGATAACGGGAACGCCCGCGGGACGGCAGATATTATCGATCACACCGGTGTTGTTGGCTGCCGTATTGTCGGTGGGTACATAAATCACATCGCTGTTATCGGCGGCGTTCTGTGTAACGGAGGCCATATCATTTGTGTCCGAGAAGGGATACTGGGTGCAATTGATGCCTTTTGCCTCCAGGAACTTCTGGACTTCATCCACCTGATACTGGCTGTTGGGCTCGGCGGAGCAGTAGAGCAAGCCGACCGTCTTTGCTTCGGGGAACCATTCCACCAGCATATCGGCCTGCTTATCAAGCGGGGCAAGGTCCGAAGTGCCGGACACATTCGTGCCGACGAGGCCCGTAAACCCTTCAATACCCAGCGCCACACCGTATTCGGTAACGGAAGTTCCCAGAACTGGAATGTCACCGGTGGCGGCGGCGGCAGCCTGAAGCGCGGGGGTCGCATTGGCCATAATAAGATCCACGCCGCTCGAAACAAAGCCGTTTACAATGGTGGCGCAAAGGGGAGAGTCTCCGGCCGCGTTCTGGAGATTAAACTCCACCTGTCCGGGCAGCGCTTCTTTTAAGGCATCCATAAAGCCTTCGGTAGCCGCGTCCAAGGCTACATGCGGAGCCAGCTGGCAGATGCCGATCATGTAAGTCTTCTGCGGGGCGGGCGTGTCGTTGTTCCCGGCATTGGGGGCTGCGGTGGGGGCGGCGGAGCCGGAAGAACCGCAGGCGGCCAGAGTGAAGATCATGACGGCGGCGAGCGCAAGGGCAAGTATAGTCCTTTTCATGGTGTTTTCTCCTTAATAGAAAATGGAATTTATAAATAAAAATGCGGCTGTGTCCGGTTAGACACGGCCGCATTCTATTTACAGCGGTTTCGGTCTAATACGGGCACGCGTTACATAAAAAAGCGTTATAAGCACGGGCCGCAAAGCGACCCATGCTAAAGATGAAAAAGGAGAAACCGGCGCGGACGTTTACAGCGATAGTGTTGGTCATAACCGGAAACCCCTTCCATAAAAAAACTGCCGAGGCTGACTTTGTGTGGGCGAGTATATCACATTAAATCAATAAATTCAAGCTGAAAATCTGAAAAAAGTTCAGCCACAGACTTGCCGAATATAAGTAATATTGTACAAATGCGCGTTGGTTACCGGCTGCCCGGCTCCGGCACCCGGGCGCTCAGCCGGAGTGTTCGGCGTCTCTGATGAGGTTAAACGGAGGAGGGGAGGCCACACTGTTATCTCCGCTGAACAGGAAGCGGATCCCGTCCTCGAGACGCTTGCTCCAGGAAGTGCTCCAATGCGACTCGCGGCTGTCAACAATGGCGGCGATCTGCCGGTTCGTAAGCCCGAGCTTGTCTTTTAAACGGCGGTAAACGGTGAGCATGGAGTACATAATCGTGGTTTCTATATTCTGATCGCCGCTGTACATATAGAAACGGACGTTATCCAACCGCTTGGGGTCGTAGCTGTCTATCATCTCAAGGCAGCTTTCGTGAAGAATATCCAGTCCGGGGGAAAGATCAAGGGAGCGACCGAAGACATCGGGATAGCGCATAGTCATATAAAACGACTGTAAACCGCCCATTGAGGCGCCGCCCACACCGGTGTGCGCGGCATCGGGCAAAGTCATGAAGTTTTCGTCAATAAGAGGCTTTAGCGTATCTCGAACAAAGTCCGCGTAGTAATGTCCGAGCGCGGTTATTTTCGGAGCGCTCGGATCACGGGGAATTCTGTGTGCCGGGTTGCGCTCGTAGGGGGGCAGAAGCTCGCTTCCGCGGTCGTCGGAGGTGTCGATCGCGACAACGATGCATTGAATCTCCGGTTCGAGCGAATTTACAATCTCGTCGAAACGCCAGACGCCTATGGCCGCCGACAAATCGCTTTCGGAGAAAATCATCTGCCCGTCATGCATATAGAGCACGGGGAAGCGCTTTTCACCGTCATAGCTGTCGGGCAGCCATACTCGGATCGTGCGCATCCGTCCGTCAGGAATGGGGTTCATTGCGATTTCGAAAGTATAGAGTTTTCCGCAGCTTACTAGTTCGGAACGGTCCTTCAGCTTCAGCTTCATATAAATCTCCTTTTTGCTTTTGAGCATTTATTTTATGGTCAGATACATTGCGTTGCTTTCGGTTCACAGGCTTTTAATGTAGTTCACGGCATTAATGCCCGCCAGCCTTCCCGAAGTGAAGCCCCAGCCCTGTGCGATACCGGCATAGGGCGGATAGGCATTCGCCCGGGGATACATATTGCCGCCGCTGTCATTTCCGCAGGCATACAGTCCCCGCATTACATTGCCGTCCGTGTCCAGAACGTTTATGTCCCTGTTGATGCTCAGAGCACCCATCGACGCGTATGGGTAATTGCGCAGACGGATGGCGTAAAAC
>Ga0123334_1000936_pt1 | contig 38832 bp, 40 predicted proteins | sample BiotimSIPDNA_FD_89706 | JGI IMG/M metagenome (GOLD analysis project Ga0123334, IMG submission 89706) | Anaerobic biogas reactor microbial communites from Washington, USA - Biogas_R1 time_0 SIP DNA | ecosystem: Engineered > Bioreactor > Anaerobic > Unclassified | place: Washington, USA...
CCGAGCCTGCCTGCCAGGCCAGCCGGGACCGTGCGGCCCCTTCTCACGGACGGAGAGGTCCCGTACTCACGCCCGGCCGGCAGGTGCCCCGGAGTTGTTCGCAATACGCGTATGGTGCAAATACTACCCGAGCCCAAGCATCTTTGTCGGTGGTGTAAAGGATCTTTCGCACATTTTTTGATGGTAGTCACTCTGGTCCAGGGATAGAGGGTAGCCTTCCTGCCCCTAGCCCCCTTAAGGGGGCCTTGTGTTATCGGGCATTCACGCACTCACGCGTACAGCGTCTTGGCGTTCTTGTTTGAGCTCCTTCAATCGGTCCATGTTCATGTATCGCCGGGTGCCCCACTTCGTGCCCGCGATGTATCTCAGTCGCGCCGCCGCCAGCATTAAGGCGCTCTGGCCGTCGGGGAAGCTGCCCACCACGCGGCTGCGTCGGCGGATCTCAAGCATGATCCGTTCCAATCCGCCCGTGGCGGATTCGTGCGGATCTGGCGGTGATGCTTGTCGGGGAAGGCGTAGTACGTCAGCGTTTCGCCGATCCCTTCCCGCACCAACTCGGCGGCCGCCGGCAGCTTCAAGGTTTTGAGCTTGGCCACCACCGCTTCGGCCTTCTCCTGGGCGGCCTGGCGATCTTCCTGGGCGTGGATCGCCTTGAGCATCGCCGCCACCTGCTTGACCTTGCCCTTGGGCACCACCGAGAAGACGTTGCGGTAGAAGTGCACCATGCACCGCTGCCACTGGGTCTCGGGATAGTACTCGGCCAGCGATTCGATCAGGCCGAGGCATTTGTCCGAGATGATCAGCTCGGGACTTTGCAGGCCGCGTTTCTTCAGATAGGCCAGGAAGCCACTCCAGCCCGCTTTGTCTTCCTTGCAGCCCTCGGCGATCCCCAGGATGTCACGATAGCCGTCCTCGCCCACCCCGATCGCCACCAGCACTCCGCCGGAGGCGGATTGCGGACCTCACCGCCCCAGGTGCGTTTGAGGCTGATGCCGTCGAGATAGACATAGGGATACACCCCGGTGATCGGACGGTTACGCCACGTCTCGATCCGCTCGTACATCTTCTGGTTCAGATCGCTGACCGTCCCGGTGCTGACCCGCATGCCCCACAGGGCCTCGGTGATGTCTTCGACCCGGCGGACCGAGACGCCCGCCAGGTACATCTCCATCAGCGCCTCTTCCACCGACGATTCCCGACGTTTATACCGCTCGATGATGGCCGTCTCGAACTTCGCCTGACGGAGCTTCGGCACCTTCAGCTCGACCTCGCCGGCTTTGGTGTGCAGCTTGCGCGTGTAATGCCCGGCCCGCTGGCCGGTGCGGCCCTCGGTGTGCTCGTAACGCCGGGCGGTACAAAGCTGATCCGCCTCGACGTCCAGCATCGCATTGAGCGTCTCTTCCACCGTCGAACGCACCATCTCGCCCAGGTGCTGCTGGATCTGCCCTTCGTCGATCTTGATGATGTTGCTCAAGTCCTTCTCTGCTGTGGCCGATGTCCTGTTCTGCATCGTTAGGTCCTTTCTCTGATTGAATGGTTTCTTTGTGACCTATCAACCATCGACCAGAGAAAGGACTCCATTCACGTCCCAAAACAATGTGCAAAAAATATCCTACGTCATCGCCAAAACCGGCCCCGCTCGGTTAGTGCTTTGTGCTGTGTACTTGCTGCCATCGATCAACTCCTTTCCATCGGATAGCAGCATTATCCCGCTCCTGCAAGAACCGAAAAGATGTCCCTCGCCGGACGGTTACCTGGACGAGATGGGAGACGATGACGACGGAAGCGCTGATGAACGGCGATGAACGCTGATGATGGAGGATTGGAGAACATGAGAACCGCGCTGCTAACGTTGTCCGTCTGCGTGCTTGCCCTGCCTGCGAACGCTCAATACAGCGGCGGGACGGGGGCTCCGAACGACCCGTACCAGATTGCCACGGCCGCCGCATCAACTTACCGTTATACCTCCGAGCCCGCATTGCCATACAGTCTGTCGGACGTTCTTCCCGTGGAGTGTGGGGCTCTGACCAGATCGTCGGATTCCTCCTTCAAGGCCGCGTCGATAATATGATCGCAGACGTCTTCCACAAAATAGGAACCATAGCAGGAGAGGCGCATCGAGCTCTCATCCACCGTGAGACAACCGTATTGGCCAAGTGTTGCGACCAGATGTGCAAACGTCTTACGGGGATCTTCATTGAACCTGTGCTGGAACTGTTCGATGTCAAGACCCATCCGAGTCTGCAGGTTCAGAAACAGGGATCGGTACATCTGCTCTTTCCTGGTTAGAGCAATGTAACGGACGGCAGGAGGTATGCCCTTTCTTATCGACAACAGGTACATGGAGAGATCTTCATGCTTGTCGAAACACATTGTCTTCGCGTAGGATCTCGCCCGTGAACCGAATGCGATGATCGGCATTTCCTTCAGCCAGTGATATCTGTATTCCCACTGATCCTTGTTGCTGAAACGACCGTTCTGTTCATAGCCATGATGTTCCATCCAGTCCTGGGTAAGGTACACCATTTCGAAGAGCGTCTCATCATCAACGACCAAGTCCGGATTCTCCCGGTACAGAGAGATCACGAGGGGGTTCACGACCTCATGTCTAATGTACTCGATCGCATCGGGCCCGATATCGGCCAGGACGTCAAGGTCCCTCCTGACACCCTCCAATGTCTGTCCCGGAAGACCGGTCATCATGTCAATGTTCGTGGCAATGCCTGCGTTTTTCGCCGCGGCAACAATCGTTCTGATCTGGGCTTCTGTGTGGGACCTGTTGCACCGCTTCAGTACGGCCGAGTCAAACGTTTGACACCCAATGCTGATCCGATTGATCCCGATGTCCGCCAATTCCTCAATCCGGCTCTCATCAGAGAGTGTGGCAGGATGCGCCTCGCAGGTTGTGTTGCAGTTGCCAGACACATCGATGCGTGCTTTGATCTTCTTCAGAATGAGGCTGATACTCTCATTGGAGAATGACGTCGGTGTCCCCCCTCCCAAGTATATGCATTTCGCCGTCTTGCCGACGAAAAGACCGGCATCACAGAAGAGGTCGATTTCTCTGAGCAGGCCTCGCAGGTACTCCTGTTGGAGTTCCTTGTTCGTCGTATGTGGAAACGAATTGCAGAACAGGCACTCGGAAAAGCAAAAGGGCAGATGAACGTACAACAGCACTTCCTCTTCAACCAGACTCTGCCGGAAGTCATCGAGAAAACGGCGGGCCTGAGACGGAGCGATCAAGCGGAATCTGTGGGGGATGAACAGATCGGGTTGATTCTTGGTGTAGTCCGCCAAGCCGTAGAAGAGCTTATCTTTGATGATCTGAAGGGTCTTGTTCATTCTCATATGTTCACGTCCGCTTAATCTGTATGCACCGCATCCATTTGAGCCGGGATTTGCCGTTTAGCTTCATAATTCGCACTCTTGCACGCGCCACTCTCAATAATACCCCAAGAAGGGGCTCGATTTCAACGCCTCTGGCCGTCAACTCGGTCAAGACAGGTGCGAGGACGGCCTCAAGACGCGTCAAATCGACGAAAATCCGGTATTTTGGCGTTTTTTCGACGCACCTCGACCGGTGATTTGTCCTCAGTGATGCAGATCTTCACCCTTTTGCCGGTCATCCTGCCCCCGCAAGTTCCGGGCCGGCCCTCAATCGCCCGATACGCTCAAGAATTTCCCGAAAGAGCAGTCTCGGCACGGCCACCTCCGCCATCTGGAACACCACATACCTCGAATGGCTGACCACCTTGGCTCCGATCTTGATCAGCTTCTCCCGTAGCGTCGTCAACGACCATTCCTCGACTGACTTGGGCAATGCCAACCGCCTCAAGAAGTTGCCCAAGTTGTAGGCCAAGGCAAACAACTGAAGGCGGACTTGATTATCCACGAAATCATGACAGGACAACCTTGTCCAGTTCAATGCATACTTGCCTTCTTTGATCCATTGCTCGGCTGTGCCACGTTTGTTGTAGAACCTCACCACGTTGCTGGACTTCCAGCGTAGGTTCGTCACAATGAAGCCGACTCTCGCAAACAGCTCACCCGCATGCCACTCGATCTTGGCAACGACTCTTCGAGCAATCGCCCAACTGGCGGCTTGATACCGAAAGCTGTGGTACAGAACAATCGGCTTCTTCGGCGGACGCCCTACGGGGCGAGTGAGGAGGTGCTCGATCTTGTCGTATAGGATTTGATTGCCTTTGAGTCGGATCGCATAGAAGTACCCCTCCGCTTCGAGATTGCGATATATGTGGGGATTGGCAAAGGCTGCATCGCCACAAAAGAACCGAGGAATGCCGTGGCCTCGATAACGGGTAATGATGGGCTCCAGAACCCGCTGCCAGTCATCCGCACTATGGACATTGCCATGGCGAAGCAGGGCTCGCTCCAGATCGCCGTATTGGTTGAAGCAAAAAAGCGGATGATAGCAAGTGCACTCGAAGTAGCCGTTGTAGGCGGAGCCTTCTTGTTGGCCGTAGGTCGGGCTCACCGAACTGTCCATATCAAGGATGATCCGCTTCAGGGGTCTGCTCCTGTGGACTTGCTCCACCCATAGGCCGGGTAGATTCATCAAGAACTCCAGATTCTTCGGTCGGGTCAGAATCTCTGTCTCGAATCGGCTCATGACACTGGTGGACGCGGCCGATCGTTCCACGGCTCTCCCGCCAGCAACATGCCGCATGGCTGGATCGGCAGCCAAACGCTCGGCGTCGTTGGTATCGTCGTAACCTGCAAGCCTGCTGTAGATCGACTGCCTGAGCAGAGCCGTAAGACCGTGTTGCGTGTTCTTGCCCGTTCGGATGTCACACAGTTCTGAATCGATTGTCGCGGTCAAACCGAGTGCGTCATCAAGCTCTCGATGGGCGAGTAAGCCTCCGTCGCTCGTCACCTTGGTTCCGTGAAATTCAACCTTCAATCTGCGGTCAAAATCGAGCCTCAGAGCGTCCTTGCATGCCTCACCCATTGGGTTCTCCCATAAGAAATGGCTGAAACTGGCTTGAGTGGTCTCCATACGCTCTATACTATCAAAACACGGTTCACTCGTCACTTGCTACTTGGGGAATCCGGGTTGAGTATTCTCGGCCGTGGACCGCGGCCCAAGGCACGAGGGTCCGCGCTGACCGTACCCTCCGCCGCCAGGTGGCCGCCCACTTAACGGACCGCCATTCGTTTGGCAACGCCACATAGACGGCGCGTCCGTGTTCGTTGAAGAACCCGCGGTACGGCCCGCTACCACGGTGGGCAACATGACGTAGAACATCCGCAACCACAACTCACGACAGCATGAGGTGTGATGCTCTCCACCAGCATCAACCGATGACGATGGAATGCGATGCGCACAGACCTTACTGAGCCGGGGTCCTTGGCGCACTGCACTACTCGGGCAGATAGTCACCAGCTCCGAGCGTCAAAGACTTGCCCTTGCCGGACACGAACATGTCCTTCTGACTGTCCCCCTCGGTTAGTGCCAGTTTAAGGGTTAGGATTTCCGACTTCAACGTGTTTCATTTCTGAATGTCTTGCCTTCTGTTCGGTTTCGATTATCCTCTGGTTGTCGGCCGGAGGATAGGGCTCTGCGGGGACGCAACACGGGCCTTCCACACGCCCATAATGGGATTGGCCTTGATAACGTACTGTCGATCTGCGGCAAGATCTGCTTTTACACACGCCCAATTCTCGGCTCTAGCGAGAAAGTAATGCTCACCAGGAGTCGTCTCATACTGAATGCTCATATCTGGACCCAATATGCCAATGAAAATCTCGCCGTCCCAGACCCCGAAGGAAATAGCCCCTCCAAAGTTGCTGGGGCGCACGAAGGTCACCAGGGTCTTCCCTTGCGGGGGCGACACAATCGGCTCAGCTTTGATCATGTATTTGCCCCCGGTGGCACACCCCGAGGCCAACGGCAGTAGGAGCAACAGCACTCCCGCAAAGCCTCAAATGCGCAGGAACAACCGAGTGTTCAACCATGCGAGTATCATGTGCACATCTCCGTAATGGTGCGTGAAGGCAGCCGACCCCCACGATGAGCGCAACTTACCACGCTCATGACGTCGGCAGAAGCTCACCAACCAGCAACATTCACCGCTACTTGTCCGGCTGTTGGCCGCCGAATAGCTCACCGACCAGTTCTTTCACCTTGTTCTCTGCGTTTATGAATTTGTCCATCCGAGCGCCCCCTCGCCTGGAGTCATAGACCGCCTTACCGATTTCTTTGCCTTTCTCAAAGACATTGATCTCGGCATAGACCAAGTAGAGCGCCATATCCCAGGTCCAATTGGCTGTGTAGGTCATGGCGTACGGATAGTCTTCCGGGGTCGTGGCGGCAGGCCCCACGTGCGCCGTTACGCCCTGCTCTTCAACCGCTTTCTTCAGGGCGTCGAGAAATGTGTTCTTTACGGCGGGGTTCTCGATGACCGTGAGTTCCGCCATGTCCTTTCTGACTACCGGAGTAACCTTCTGGCTAATCGAACATCCTTGCAGTAAAACAACGACCGCCAATAAACCCACGATTCGCATATCAGGCTCCTTCTTTGTGTGAAAACATCCCATCATTAAGGTTCCGACACAGGATTCTCCTTTTGCCATCAGTTCTCAATGTACGCCAGAATCGCCTCGTTCGCCAAGATCGACTTGATGAGGTCCTTGAATGCCACATCCAGCGGCTTGGTGGGGTTTGTACCCATGTTCCAGCCAGATGCATAAGAGGCCCTTGTCGCATAGAATCTCTCCGTGGGTCCGCCTTCTGCCTCGACCGTCGCATTGATCCCTCCTCTGAAAACCGCGGGCCCGGGCATCATGGTCACCTTCGTCACTTTGACATACAGCTTCTTGTTGGCCTCGTCTCGAACAACGATCCCATTGCGCTCCAACTCCCCCTTCAAAGCATCCACAACCGATTGCGTAAACTCCTGGTAGTCAACCACAATGCCGCGGAACTCCAGCGCATGTTCCTCTCTTGAATCTTGGGCGTTCACGACTGCCACATCGCCTGAAGATGAGATGTTCTCGGCAACACCTTCCGCGACAGACGGCTTTGGGCTATACCGGCCGACCGCGGAACAAGACGACAGAAGCAGGAGGCAACAAACCGCCATGAGGATACACGGCGCTGTCGTATGTCGACGCAGCACAGACAAGGCACAAATGCTCTTCGCTCGGACATCCATACAAGCTTTCTCCTTTCCTGAGTGGCCCTGAACACCAAGGGCCCAAGGCCCTCTATGGAATCGTTGGGGGAAATGCGCGCGGGTTGATCGGCCTGACATGGCGGCTCCCGATGGAGGACCGACGCGTCAACAGGTATCTCAGAAGCAATGTCACGGTCCGGATGTGCCGCGCATTTGAAGCACTAGGCTCGCTGCCCACCACTACTGCCATTCTCCCGTCTCCTTGACCAAGCTCCACACCCGTCCCCTCCCCTTACACTGAACGTCACAGCCGTGGCAACCACGGGAGAATATCACGCCACCGCACCGCACGTCAAGGATAATCCGCACGTGACGGTACCCAAATCAGGGACGACCTCGTGTGCCTCGGATACAAGACCGGGGAAACCACGGCCAAGAATGTCCTCCTTGAGACTGGCCGTGATCCGGAACCCGACTCGACCCGGAAGACAACATGGCAAGAACTCGTCAGGAGTCGCTGGAGCGTTTGCGCGACGTCTGCCACATATCGTGGAAGTTGAAGAACTGCCAGGGGTGAGACTGAACGAAGGTCTCCAGGGCCGCGACGAATTCCTGAAGATAGGGGACATAAGCCTGGTTGGAACGTCCCAGGCCGGCGGGGATCCGGATGACCCGGGCCAATCGGAGGCGGTATGTCGAGAACCTCGTCTTATGGCTGAAAACCACCGCGATCGGCGTGCCCTGCATGGAGGCCAGACGATAGGGACTGACGGGAAAATGCACGGGCGATCCGAGAAAGGTTGTCTCCAGGGTATTGGGATCGTTTCCGAAGACGCGATCGGCCATAAGTCCCAGGATTTCGTGGCGTTGGAGCGTGCCGATCATCTCCATGATTCCCCCCATGTTCTCGGCCGGATCGATGATCGACAGCCCCGCCTCCTTTCCGGCGTCCTGAAACCATCGCGGGTCGATGTCGCCGGCTCGCTGGTGCATCACGATGCTGACGGGCACGCGCAGATAGCTGAAGGCGGACATCGCTACCTGCCAGCAGCCCACGTGGCTGTTGAGAACGATGAGCCCCCGGCCCTCGTCGATCAGGTTCTGAAGGTCGCGGCCCTCCGGGAACTCCACCTTCAGTGTGCCGGGGCCGAGCAGGCCGAACGCACCGCGATCGATGAGCGATCCGCCCAGGGCAACGATCCGCCGGTAGTCATGCCAGAGCCGAATCAGCGGGTTCGTCACGTCGGGGAAACGCCGGTCCAGGTAGTATCGACATCGCCGGCGCACGAAAGGCCGAAACAAGACGTACCACAGGACCACGAAGTACATGCATGCATAGGCCGGCCGGCGACCTCCGATGCGGATCAGTGCCGCGAAGAAGGCCTGCTGCCATCGCCTGCCCACGCTGCGCGAATCCCACTGGGCGTTCGAGACGCCCGGCCCTTGCGGCTCAGTGCTCATGCCAGGCCCTTTCGATGATTCGCGCCGCGATGTAAGTCATCAGGCCCAGCACCAGGGCCAGAGCGGGCCCGACGAGCAATGAACCGAGCAGCCACTCCCAGAGGCGCTCCAGGCCCATGTATCCCAGCTCCAGAAAAGAGGCGTTGGAGAGATGCTTGACGCCCTTGAGGGTCAGGAAAGAGCCGTGTCGCATGAAGTAGCCCGCCTCGATGCACAGGGCGGGGACGACCGGCGGCATGCAGAGTTGACTGGCCGCGACGGCGGCGACTCGATTGAGCCTCAGCAGAGCCGCCGCGATCAGGATCGCCAGCGTATGCAAGGCAATCAGCGGCACAGCGCCCAGAAAGACCCCCAGCGCCACGGCGAAACCGAGCTCGCGCGGGGTCGCCCGCTCGGTCAACAACATGCGGATGGAACGTAGCGGATGCCACATCGTCACGGACGCTTCCGCATCCGGGGCCACAACCTGGTGGTGGGGCCAGGGAACCAGGGCTCGCACGGTCAGGTGCGTGTTCAAGATGCCGAGTCGGAGATTGTCGTAGAATTTGTTGAAATGGGAGACGCGCTGCTCGGGTTTCGGATAGTGCACCCGCACCGGCACCTCGTGCACTTTCACGCCGCCCCACAGGGCGCGGACCACAATCTCGACTTCGAACGCGTAGGCCTGCGCACGGCAGGGCAGATGCCCCAAGACGGACAAAGGATACGCGCGGAATCCGCTCTGGATGTCCCGCACGCGCGTTCCGGTCTGGACCCGCACCCAGAAATTGCCGAAGGCCCGTCCGAATCGCGAGGCGCCCGGCACGGCGGCTTGGTTGAAATCCCGCACGCCCACGACCATCGCCTCAGGATGTCGCTCGATGGCCTCCAGAAATCGAGGCAGGTCTTCGGGGTAGTGCTGGCCGTCGGCGTCGAGCGTAATCATGTGCGTGTCGCCGCGCTGCAACAGGTGACGTTCGGCCGTGCGAAGGGCCTGGCCCTTGCCTCGATTGACGTTGTGGCGGATCAGCTCGACGGGCAGCCCCTCCAGCATCGGCGCGACGGGCGGCTCGCTTCCGTCGTCGACGATCAGGATGGGCCGATGCTCCGCCAGGCAGCGGGAGACGACGTCCCGGAGGCAGTCCGGCTGATTGTAGACCGGAATCACTACGGTGATGTGCTCGACCGCCGCCACGTTCAGGACCGTTCCACAATGCGACGGTTCTTGCGGGCGAAGCGAACGAAGCTGCCCGCGTTCAGGAGAAATCGTCTCCAACTGTCCGGCGACTTCCATACCATGCTCGCGAAGTTCCATAGCGTCCTGGGCCGTGTGTAATGGTGCTTGTAGAACTCCAGAAACAGACGCTCTAGTTGCTCGGCTGTCATCCCATGAGGCACGAACACCGTGTTCATGCAATCCATCTTCTCCCAGTTCTCCTCGAACGAGCCCAACTCGTGGATCTTCTCATAGAGCGGCGACCCGGGGAAGGGGGTGAACTTCGCCATGTTGAGGTCGTCGATCGGCAGAGAGAACACGTAGTCCATTGTGCGGCGAAAGCTCCGTTCCGTTTCGCCCGGTAGGCCGATCATGAGGAGCCCTTTGACGCGAATCCCGGCTCGATGGATGCGGCGTACGGCCTCGGCCATCAGCTCGAGGTCCGGGTTCTGTCGGTGCTGGGCCAGCAGGTCGGGATCGCCCGTCTCGATCCCCAGACTGATCATCCAGCAGCCGGCCCGCTTCATCAAGGCCAGCAGTCCCGGGTCCACGTGCTCGGCCCGCACCGCGCAGTTGAACGTCATCCCCATCGGATGCTCGATCATCCGTTCGCAGAAGGCCACGACACGATCGCGATGGAATGTGAACTGATCGTCGTAGAAATTGATGTGGCGAATGCCGAACTGCTTTCTGAGATGGCTCAGATGCTGCACGAGATAGTCGGCGGAATTGTAGCGGAACGACCGCCGGAACACGGAGCGGTCGCAGTAGCTGCATTGATACGGGCAGCCCCGGCTGGAGATGCAACTGGCGTTCGGCGTCTTCGGATAGTTGAAGATCGGCAACTGATACCGCTGCGGGAAGCCCGCGAGCTTGTGATAGGCCGGCAGCGGCAGTGTGTCGAGGTTCAGCCGATTGTCCTGGAACCCGTTGAACGCGATCTGTCCCCCGTCGCGATAGGCCAGTCCGGCGATTCCTTCCGGCCTGCCGCCCGATTCCATGAGCGATCTCAGCGGTCCTTCGCCTTCTCCAACGACAACGTAGTCTACCTCCTCGTAGTCGCGAACGATCGTGTCGCGCAGCGCCGAGACGTGCGGACCGCCGGCGACGGTGCAGGTCTCCGGGCGCATCTGCTTGATGCGTCCGAAGATCCGGGCCACGTCCAGGAAACCGGCCGTGGTGCAGGTGGCGCCGACGTATCCCGGCTGATAGCGGCGCACGTAGTCGTCGATCACGCGGTCGGAGTCGGGATCGGCAAAGCAGTCGATGATGTCGGCGTGAAATCCGTATTGCTCGACGTAGGCGGCGATGCCGGCCAGCCCCAACGGCGGCATCAGATTGGCCAGGCGCGAGATATCGCGGCCGGCCACCCGCGCATCGTACCCCAGGGGATGAATCAACAAGACGCGTTGTTTATCCATGCTCGACCGTCCCTGCCTCGCCGACGCCCTCGGATGTCGATTCCGACGGCCATCGTGCGATCAACCGTTCCCAAAGCAATCCCTTCCAGCCCAGGCTGCGCAGTTTGGAGGTGACGCAATAGCCACGTTGCGGAGGGAAGACGCGATCCGGCCGACGGGCCCACGCTTCGGTCAGTCGCCGATCCATCCAGTCCTTGTCGACCGTCGGCGCGATGTAATAGACCGGCTCGAACAGAGATTCGTCCTTCTGCACGACGCCTTCGGCCAGCGCACGCCGATGCAGGGGCGTCCCAGGATAGATCCGAATGCCTGAGAAGCCGAAGACCACGCAGCATTCCAGTGCCGCGATGTTGTCCAGGCCTTCCTCGACGGTCTCGGCCGTCTCGTCGGGCCCGCCAAAGATGATGAACTGCGCGCAGGCGACATGCGAACGGCTGAGCATGTCGGTGGCCTCGCGGGCATCCGCCCAGGTGAAGGCCTTGCCCATTCCGTGCAGCGTGGCGTCACTGGCCGCATCGACCCCCAACTCCACCGCGTAGAGCCCGGCTCGCCGGCACAAGGCAACGGCCTCGCGGTCCATTCCCTTCGGAGAGAAATACGCGGCCCATTTGACGCCGAGCGCTCGCCTGGCCAGCGCTTCGGCGAGCTCCAGATAGTGTCCGGCCGGATCGTTGAAGACGGAATCCGCAAAGAACACCGTATCGACCTGGAAATCGCGTTTGAGTCGCTCCAGGTCAGCCACCACCGCCTCGGCCGGACGGGGACGGAAGCACGGGCCCTCCAGGCCCGGATAGGTGCAGTAGCAGCAGTGATAGGAACAACCCCGTTTGCTTTGCAGGCCGAGGATGCCGCTGGCGTTCCAGTAGAACGAAACGAGAGACGGGTCAAGGCAGGGCGAGCACTGGCCCATGCCGGATAGTCGTTCGGACCCACCCGGCCAGACCTCCGGCAGCAAGCCGCCCCGCGCGGCGGCCTCGACGACCTCGACGATGGAATGCTCGCCTTCACCGACAATGGCGACGTCGGCATCGACGTAGGCCCGCACTTCGCGAGGCATGATCGAGACGGCTGGACCTCCGACAACGATGGGGACGTCCATCTGCTGCCTGAGAAGGGCGATCACGTCCCGGGCCCCGCGCAGCTCCCAGCCCTCCGCCGACTCGGTCATGGAGTCGACCCGGTCGAGATTGCGAATCGACACGGCCACCACGTCCGGGTCGAACGTCGCGAGGGCTTGCGACAGCGCCTGCGGGACCTTCGCGGCCACCAGCCAGTCGAACTGGAGAACCTCGTGACCCGCCTCCATCAGGGCGGCGGCGACCGTGGCCATGCCCAGCGGAAAGACCGGATAGGGATCGATGCAGGTGTTTGCGGAGATCAGCAGGACTCGGCTCATGATTGCTCCAAGGCCTTCCGCTGGAATCGCTTTCGGATGCGGGGATCGTAGCGACGATAGGTTCCGTCCGCGATCTCCCGCTCGATGACCTTCTGGAACAACTGGCCCATGCGAAGCTGGTATCCTGCATCGGCGTAGAACGTGTCCCACGCGTATTCGTAGATCTCCTGCAACTGGTCCACGGACATCTTCTTCGGCTGGAACACGACCTTGTCGGCGGTGTAGTCGGCCCAGTTGCTGCTCAGGATGCGGCCTTCCCGCTCGAACTGCTCGCGGATCGGGCTGTGGGGAAACGGGGCCAGGATCGTGAACTCCGCAACGTCCAGGTGGATCTCGCAGAGAAAATCCACGAGACGCTTGATGGAATCGACGTCGTGGTCGTCGGTGCCCAGCAGAATCGTGCCTTCGACGCCGATGCCGTGGTCCTGGAGCATGCGAATGCGGTCTCGGATCACGTCGGACGTGTCGAATACGGCCTGGTACACGTACCAGCAGCCGGCCTCCGCGGCCAGTGCGATGACCTCCTCGTCGTAGAAGATCGGATGCGAAACCCACTTCTTCTTCAGCGGCTTCATGGCCCGAAACAGATCCATGATCCAGTCTCGGTCCTGCGCCAGGGAATTATCGACGATGAAGAGCCGGTTATTTGGAATCTGTTCCAGCTCTTCAACGACCCGGTCGATCGGGCGCGGACGAAACTGCTTGCCTCCGAGAAACGCGCTGCAACAGGGGAAACAATTGAACTTGCAGCCCCGCGAGGCGTGCACAAGGTCCACCATCTGCACGCCGCGATAGTTGTACAGCGATCGGTTCAGGATGCTGCGCCGGGCCGGGCCGACCTGGTCGGCCGGGGGGTGATTGCCCATGAAATCGTAGACCGGCCTGAGTCGCTTGGCGCGGAAATCCTCGATCACCTGACCAAACCGACCTTCCGTTTCGCCCAGAAACACGGCGTCGGCATGCCCGGCCACCTCTTTGCTGTGCAGCATGGTGGAGATCCCGCCGAAGATGACGGGCACGCCTTTGGCGCGAAACTCATCGGCGATCTCAAACGCTCGCGGAAGCTGACAGGTCAACATCGTCGAGATCGCCACCAGATCCACGTGCTCGTCCAGATTCACCTCCTGGACGTTGTCGTCTTCGAACACGATCTCGACGTCGTCAGGCACCGTGGCGGCGAACACGACCGGTCCGTGCGGCGGCAGGTGAAAGGTCGTCTGGCGTTCCAGCTTGGGCCACGCCGGATAGATCAGCTTCATCTTCATCGGTCAACACCCGTATCTTAATCGTTCTTGTTCCGGCTGTCTCCGCATTCTCCCGCGAGAATCGGCAGGATGCGATCTTCATACGCGGCCATCCGCCTCGGCGTTCTCCAGCACCACGCGGACCAGCCGCTCGATACTGTCAACGGACTGGCCTTCATGTGTCAATCGTTCTTCTTCCCACTGCCAGACGGCCCGCTCGCCGGCCCGGCTCAGCACCGCAAACACAGCGCCACAGGGTTCGCCTGGATCCACGGAGAAGATCTCGGAGTGGACATCGCACCAGCCTGCCACAGTCGTACTGCAAAGGCCGAAGCGGAGCAAATCGAGGGCCGCGTGAATCCCACCCATTCGGCCGACGTGGGTGTCGTCCACGACGAATCCCGGGCCGGTCAGGCCGAACTGGATGGACGCTTCGCCGAGCATCGACGTCGGCAGCGTGTAGGCAAACAGATTCGGACTGGCCAGGGCGCCGCCGTCCGTGGCCGCGGTTCGGAAGTAGGCCACGTCATTGTCCAGGCAGCCGCGCTGCGTGCCCACGACGAGGCCGATGGGCCGCTTGCATTCCCACCGCTCCAGACCGGCGCCTCGCAGGGCCATCGCAATGGCGCCGAACCCTGCCTTGGCGTAGAGATCGAAACGACCATAGCGAGGGTGCCCTGCGTCGAGAAACAGCTTGCTTCGCAGACGCGGCAGTGCCCCGGAACCGAGAACGAACGGCGCACCGCTACGGCTGTGGCCGATCCCTGCGGGCGTCACCCATCCGGCGCCTGCGATCTCCAGCTTCATATCGACGCCTCCCGGCCCAGGATGAGGGCGGCATTGATCCCGCCGAACCCGGAGTTGGTCATCAGCAGGTACTCGCCTGAGAACGGCTGGGCCTCAGCGGCGACACAGTTTTTCGCTTTGTATTCGGGCACCCGGAGCCCGGCGGTGGGGGGGAGGCACTGGTGCCTCAGGCTGCACAGCCCGACAATCGTCTCGATCGTCCCACAGGCTCCCATCGTATGGCCCGTCGCCCCTTTGACCGAGTGGAGCGGCGGCAACCGGTCGAAGAGCTGGCCGAAGGCGGCCAGTTCCATGGCGTCGTTGTAGATCGATCCCGTACCGTGCGCGTTGATGGCCGCCAGGTCGGCTGCCATCAGCGCGGCGCCGGCCAGGGCCTGCCGAATCGCCAGCACGAGTCCTTCGCCGGTTCGCGACGGGGCCGTGACATGATGGGCGTCCGATGCAATGCCCCAGCCGACCAGCTGGCCCAAGCTGGTCCGCTTTGTCCGACGCAGGGCCTTCTCGCTCATCAGCAGCACGTAGGCGGCGCCTTCGCCCAGAACCAGGCCCTCACGCGCGACGTCGAACGGACGACACACTTCGGGCGACAACGCCTTCAACGCGGCGAAGCCGGAGAACGTGAACTCCGAGACCAGGTCCAGTCCGCACACGAGAACCGAATCGACCAGGCCGTGTTGGATGTGCGCCGCACCCAACGCCAGGGCCACAGCGGCCGATGCACAGGCCGCATTGATGTTGTTCCGAGGGCCCTTGAGACCGAGCCGCGTAGCCATCGCGTCGGCGATTGTGTGCCCGAGAATGCGATCGCGGCCCGTCTCCTGCCCTCGCACGACCCGCTCGATTTGGTCGATGCCTCCCTTGGTGGTGGCCGTAAGCAGTGTCGTCTCCGGCGGGATCGGCTCGATTCCGTCAAAGACCATCTCCATCAGTCCGTCCAGGCGAGACGTCTGTGGTTCGGGGTCGAGAGATGCGACGCAGCCGGCCAGATGGCAGGGGTAGTTGTCGGTGGCGAACCGTTGCACCGGGGTCAGTCCACTCTGCCCCGCCAACAGAGCCTCCCACAGGGTATCGGTGCCCCACCCGAGAGCCGTGACGGCGTTCGCATCGGCCACATGAACCGCGCTCAAACCAGGCCCCCCTGTCTCCATCGCCGCAGAAACTCGGCGAAGAAGGGCGGCGGTCCGAGAAGCAGGTTGAAGTCCCCATCCAACATCAGTTGTACGGTGCACCCGGTTGCCACGAGCCGGCCCTGTAGATTGCGAATGCCATATTCGAAATTGATACGGGCCGCATCCGACCAATGCAGGATCGTCTCGATTTCGAATTCCTCCTCAAACCTCAGGGGATGACAGTAGTCGATTTGTATCTGCCGCACCGGGACCGGGACCCCTTCGCGGATGAAATCGGAATAGCTGATCCCATAGCGGCGCCCCAAAGCCACACGACCATCCTCGAAGAAACTGGGGTAACGTCCGTGCCAGACGACCCCCATCGAATCCACCTCTTCGAAGCGGACTTGCCGATTCAAGGTGAGCCGCAAGGGCGGCGGTGCTCCGGGTATAGCGCGAAAATATGGTCTATACATCAGCCTGCCCCGTCGCCGTCATCACAAGAGTGAAGGTGGCCGCTTTCTCCCCGTCAGCGAGGAGCGTGAAGCTGCCCTGCACCCCATCGTCCGTCGGCTGTTCGCGCCAACACACGGTGATCTTCTGATCCGGCTGAATCGGCTTGAGAAACTTGGCCCGCTTGACCCGCTGCAAGACCACCTCGCGCCGCGCGCGGGTCTGCATCGCACACTCGCCGGCCAGCAGTTGCGCGAAGGCCGGCAGAATCGGATGGCCGGGAAAATGACCGGCGAATGCGGTGAAGTCCTTGCCGAAGTGGTACGTCAGTTCGAAGGCCCGATCGTCCTCACGGCTGAGCACGGGGCCCTCTCCACACGCCAGAATTTCATTCCTCAGTGGTTTCATGATGGTTCCAATTCGCCAGTGGTCCGGTGCTGCAATGCAGGTATGACCAGAAGGGCACAGACCATGGCAGGGATTATACCCAGAACAACCGTGATGCCAAGGGCGAACATCGCCGGATGGCGGGCCACCGACAGCGCGCCGAAACCGCAGAGCGTGGTCAGCGCCGAGGTGATGACCGCTCGTTCGGCCGCGCCCTCTCGGACCGGTCCGGACGCCCAGCGGGACCGCACGATGAAGACGCCGTAGTCGACACTGAGCCCCATGACCAGCACGCTGGCGGCGACGTTGAACATGTTCACGCTCATGCCCAACAGCCCCATGACAGCCAGCATGAATGCCAGTCCCGTCACAGGCGGCAGCAGGCACAGGAGCACTTCAGACGGACGGCGCAACGCCGCAATCAGCACGATCACGACCACGACGGACGCCAGCAGAAGAAATCGTTGAAAGTCCTTCTCCAGTGACCGGCGAAGGATGGAGGCGAACCACTTCTGGGAAATGGCCTCGACGCCCGGTGGCAAGGCCAGGCCGCCGGCGCCGAACGCCTCGATGGTCTGCTTGTTGTCCGGAACGAGGCTGATCAGGCCCAGGCCCTCCGAACGCGACAGAAACAGGAGGTCCAACAGAGAGCCGGCAAGCTGCTTGAATTCCACCACATCAAACGGCGCACGATCCTGCTCTACCCACTGAAGGAACGGCGCAAATGCCTCCTGTGTGAACCCCAGTTTGCCGCTCTCGGCGCCGAGGGTTTGGCGCAGGCGATCCAGTCGGCCCTCCTCGTGCCAGAATCGGCGCCAGCGGTCCAGATTCGCCTCTTGTGTGGCCCGGCTCGGCAGCAGCGGCGCCAGGCTGATCAACTCGCCCGGTCCCCAGATCTCAGCCAGTTGGGTGTAGACCTGCTCGTTCATCTCCAGCGCAGACTGGACATCGTCGGATTGAGCCACGACCAGCGCCTGACCGCGTGGGTCTCCCCAGGCGTCGCGTATGGCGTGCTCGTCGGCCAACACGTCCTCGGGCGTCAGTCCGACATTGCGCAAGTCGCCGTCGAACCTGACTCGCAGACAGAACGGCACGCAGGCGATCAGCAGGACGAGCCAGATCGCGACGACCCAGCGCCGCCGCTTGCCGCCGATTTCCGGGATCGCCATCCATCGGCCCGCCTTCTGTTCGGCTATCCAGTGCGGCAGCCAGGCGATTGCCAGGACAAGTGCCGTGAGCAGTCCGGCGATGGAGAAGATCGAGAGCTGTCGCTGAATCGGCAGGCCCGACCACAGCAGCACGGCGAAGACGCCGACGGTCGTGGCGCACGAGACGACCATCGGCACGGCCAGACGCGCCATGTATCCTGCTCGATCCGATTGCCGTTGGCCCAGGCCAAAGAACACGTGCAACCCATAGTCCACGGATATGCCCAGCAGCACGGCCCCGAACCCGACCGTCATCACGGAGATCATGCGAAAGACCGCCGCCGTCGCCAGCGCGCCGGCCAGGATGGCAAACACCGGGACCAGGAAGACGAACACCGCCCGCCAGTGCCGCAGAAGAGACACGAACACCGCGATAAGTCCCACGCAAGAGACGGCAAAGACCACCACCAGGTCGCGTTTGATGGCGCTGGCGTTGGCGACGGTGTAACGATGGGCGCACACCACACGTGCGGTGAGCGTATCGGGCACGACCTCGGCCACGACTTCATCGAGATACCGAAGCAACTGCTCGCTGCCTTGCGAGTCCTCCATCGACACCGGCGTTTCGGCCACCAACAGGGTGTGTCGGCCGGTCGGATCGATCAGCGCCCCATCCTCGATCCCGACGTCAGGAAGCACGGCGACCGTCGCCAGCTTGCGGAACGCCTGATTGCGAAAGGCCAGCGGGTCGCGGCTGAGCCATCGGGCCAGCCAGAGCCCCTCGGGGCCGCTCAGCGCGTTCAGACTGGTCTGCAAGGTTTCGCCCACCTGCTCCGGGACCATTCTCGCCGCCAGTGCGGAGGCGTCCTGCTCCGTGAACAGTTGCGGCATGTGTGCGAAGAGGCCGTCCAGGAGCCGGGCGCCCGACTCCATCGACATCCCTCCAATCACCTGCGAGATCCAGGGCGGCCCCAAGCGTTCCCGCAAGCGCTCGGCCGTCTGGGCCAGCAGGGCCGCCTGGCCTTCGACGGGAGCCTCCAGATCGATCAACACGCTGCGCGAAAACGGGGCCTTCTTGAGCAGAGCATAGCTGGCGGCAAACACCGGATCGCTGTCCGGAAGCATCACGGCGATATCCTCTTCCGTGGACACCTGCAAGGCCAGCCAGCCGCCGAGAAGCGTCAGCGCCAGCAGGCACAGTCCCAGAGTTCGCCGATGACGGTCTCCGATCCGAAAGACCCACGTCACGGTTTGACCGATGAGATTTGTCTGGAATTGAGAGTGCAACACCGACTCCAACGAAAGCTTGTGCGAACGCATGGCGACAATCGCTCATTGCGTGGGGGCTCTTACGCGGTCTGGGGTCCCGTCTGGGGTTGCTGCCAGACCTTGAGCGTTCCCGTCGCGAGGATCTCGTCCCGGCAGCGAACGCATCCCTCCACCGCGTAGAAATCCTCGAAGGAATTGGCCGACTGGACCTCGATGCGGAGCCGCTCGCCGGCTTGCGGCGCACGGACGACGCGAAAATCGCCGACTCCGACCAAATACCCCAGGGCCGGAGACGTGTCCTCGGCCAGATCGAGATAGCCTCGTGCCGCCGCATAGGTCTGGGCCACCATTTCCATGAGGGCCGTTCGCTCCACTTTTCCGTCCGGGCCAACCCCGACATCGCCGGGCTCGAGCCAGGTTTCGGCCTCGGCCCGATCGCCGTCAACGCGCAGGAGCCGCCGGACCAGCCGCATGGGCGCGCGATGCAGCATGAATTGCTCTGTGTCGGCAGGCAACTTCATGACGCAGAATCTCCATCACAGTACACACTGAGGTCGTCGAACAACTGGCTCGAAAAGAGCAGCTTGCGAAACTTCACCAGTTCGTCGTGGAAGACCCGCCCGTTGTCGTAGACGACGAAGTGCTCGGACAGCAATTCGTGAATGCGCCGGCAGCCGTTCCCGAGGCCGTCGGCGCCACGGAAGTACAGGGCCTGAAGGTCGGCAAGGACCTCGACCGTCAGAATGTGCTTGGCGTTGCTCACCGCCCGGAACGCCTTTCGCGCCGCGACCGTGCCCATGCTGACCACGTCCTGATTCGACGCGTTGCAACTAATCGACAGAGTGCCGACCGGATTGGCCAACTGCCGATTCTCGGCCGTGGTCGAGGTGGCCACGTATTGGGCCCCCATGAACCCCATGGTCAGGCCCACCGTTCCGGCGATCAGCAGTTCGGGCAGGCCTTCGTTGAGGTTCTTGTCCAGCAGTTTGTTGATCCGCCGCTCGCTCAACGTGCTCATCTCGGCAATCGCCATACACAGGGCGTCCATGGCAAAGGCGATGCTCTGGCCGTGGAAGTTGCCGCCGTGGATGACCTTGTTCTTCTCCGGAATGACCACCGGATTGTCGTTGACGGAATTGGCTTCGATGTGGATCGTCGCGGCGGCCTGCTGCAGATTCTCCTGGACGGGTGCGAGAATCTGCGGCGTACACCGAATCGAGTACACGTCCTGAACGTTGACGCTGGTTTCGAAATACGCGCCCTTGACCTCTTCTCGGCGGATGCGCCCATGCATCTCGTCGCGCAGCGTGATGTTGCGCGAGCCGTGATACAGGCGGCGAACCGTCTCGGCGATCTGCTGCTGACCCGGATGGGGCTTGAGCAGGTGCAGGTCCGCGTCGAAGGCGTCGTCAATCCCCCCGAAGATCTCCAGGGCAAAGGCCGCGGTCACGCAGCTCAGCGACAGCAGCTTGCGGGCGCCGAACAGCGCGAACGCCGCCAGCGCCGTCATTGCGCTGGTCCCGTTGATCAGGGCGATCCCTTCCTTGAAACTCAGCCGGATCGGTTCCAGCCCTTCGGCCTGCAACGCTTCCCGAGCGCTCGTCAATCGGCCTTTGTGAAAGGCCTGGCCTTCGCCGATGAGGGCCAGCGCCATGTGGGCCAGATGCACCAGATCGCCTGAGGCGCCGACGCTGCCGCATTCGGGAATGTACGGGGCGATGCCCCGGTTGATCATCTCTCGCATCAATTCGAGAAGCTCGATCCGCACGCCGCTATAGCCTTTGAGCAGCGTGTTCAGCCGCACGACCATCACGGCCTGGGCAATGTAGTATTTCAGAGGATCTCCCAGGCCCGCCGCATGGCTGCGAATCAGATTCACCTGGAGGCCTTCCAGTTCGTCGTCGCCGATGATCTTGTTGCACATTGGCCCAAAGGACGTGTTGACGCCGTAGATCACGTTGCGTGCAGCCACCTGTGCTTCGAGAAAGGTCCGGCTGCGCCGGCACCGCTGAAGCGCCGACGGGGCCAGAGCCACCGTCCTGTCCCCTATGCCAACCGCGACGATATCATCGACGCTCAGATCGTTTCCGTTGAGAACGACCTCGGGTCGTTTCATCCTATGCAGGTCCTTTCTTGGTCTTGTGGCGATGGTCAAAGACCAGCACCGGCTTGCGTCGGTCCTCCAACAGCGTCCGTTGCGAGACCTCCTCCGGGGTGGCAATCGCCACGTCGAGGGTCACACGCACGCGGCCGCAGATCCGACCGGTGATCTCCTCACGGGTCACAGCCGCGCCGTTTTCGAGACCGACCACCACGCGAGGCCGATCGGACAGTTCGTAGTCCTGCTCGATCTCGATGTAGTAGTTCCGCACCTCCTCGATCTCCTGGAGAGCGGCGAAGATGGAGGCCGGGTACAGCGTGGTGCCTTGCACCTTCAACATCTGGGCCTTGCGGCCCAACACGGGCCCCAGGCGAGGTGTCCGGCGGCCACAGGCGCAAGGCCCCGGAAGCAGAGCCGCAATGTCTCCTGTTCTGAGCCGCAGCAGCGGCATTCCGGTCACCTGGAGCGGCGTGGCGACCACTTCGCCCGGCTGGCCCGGCGCGACCGGATTGCCGGCCTCGTCCACGATCTCGACGACGATCAAATCGGCCAGAACGTGGCCGCCGCCGGAACCCCCGTCGCACTCCGCGAAGGACGTGGCCATCTCCGTGCTCGCATAGGTCCCCAGCACCTGCGCCTTCCAGAGATCGCTCAGGCGCCGGCCCAGGGCCGAGAGCGACAGATCCGCCTCGCGTACGGGTTCGCCGATCAGAATCAGCCTGGCGACGCCCACATCAGACGGCTCGATGCCCCGGCTCCGCAACAGCTTGCCTGTCTGCACCAGGTTGGACGGCACCCCGATAATGGCGGTGGGTCTGTGGATCCGCACGGCTTCGGCCAGGACGGCGGGGCGTCCGGCCCCGATGCGAATCGCTGTGGCGCCCAACCGACGCAAGCCCTCGAAATACGCCAGTCCCGCCATGAAGCAACGCCCCATGGCACAGGCCACGATCACGTGGTCGTCGGCCGTCAGACCGGCGGCCTCGAAGCAGGATTGCTCGTTGTATGCCAACCGCTGGAGGTCGAGCTCGGTCTGCTCCAGCGTGACGGGCATCCCGGTGGTGCCGGAGGTCTGGCAAAGATCGACGATGTCGCGCGGCGCGACGCATCGCAGCCGCGACCCGTGTTCGGCCAGGTCGTCCTTCGTGGTGAAGGGCAGCTTTCGCAGGTCGGGCACACAGCGGATATCCCGGGCGTCGAGGCCGAGACGGTCAAAGTGCGACTGATAAAAAGCGGATCGTTCGTAGCAGTAATGCACGTGCCGTTGCAGCAGGCGGTTGGCGCAGGCTTCGATTTCCGGCACCGGCGCAAAGGCCAGGGCCTCAGAAGTCACCAGGCCGGGCAGGGCGTTGCCTCGGCCGTCGCTCGACGAATCAGGCGGACAACCGTGCAAGGCAGGCCTCCATTCTCTGTTTGACGGTTCGACGCAACTCAATGTGCCCCAGATCGCCTTCGAACTGCTCCGGGGCGATTGGTTCGAGACACTCGATGGACACGCGGGACGGCTCCAGCCATCGGCGAGCCGGCGGAGAGATCCGGTCGGTGCCCGTGATGCAGATCGGGACGATGGGAACGCTGGACTGAAGCGCAAGCTTGAAGGCGCCGGAATGGAAGCGTCCGAGCCGACCATCCCGGCTGCGATGGCCCTCGGGAAAAACCAGCATGGACCGGCCCGCGCTGAAGACACCCTTGCTTCTGGCCACAATCTCGTCCCAGGGCAGAGACTCCAGGTCCAGGTATTCGGCCAGACGCATAAAAGGTGCAAACCATACCATTCTAAACGGCCACGACCGCAGGCAAATGACGACGTCGAAGACAGGCATGGCCGACAGACAGAAGATATCGACGAACGACAGGTGATTGGCGACGTACATGATGGGGCGCCTGGCCCATTCGCGATCGGCCCCGGCCAGTCTGAAGCGAACGAAAGGCGAGACGATCCACATCCAGACGCGCCCGTAGATCCAGATGAAATGGCGCATTATCCTGGCCAGGGGCCACCGCGTAACCAGTCGCCACACGAGCAACCCCACCGGAAAGAGGACGATGCCGATCACGGTATCGATGACCATGAGTAGTGGAACCCAGATGTTCATGAGAACGATCATCAGCGCAGAGACCGTCCTTCGCTCAAGATACGGCGGCCCTACTGCCTCATGACTGTTTGCTCTCATGCGGTCTGCTCCAGCCGATCGGTAAGCGTCCGGTGATTGTGAACCCATCTCTGTTCCATTACAGCTCGAGTTCTCGTTTCTTGTCGATCACCAGGCGGTGCAGATCGCCCAGCGTCCTCACCTCGCGGACGCGCGGCTCTTCTCTCAGCATCACGCCGAACGCTTCCTGCAAGACGACCACCATATCCACGAAATCGAGACTGTCGAACCCCAGGTCTTCTATGAGGTGCGATTCGGGCTTCAACGTCTCCGGATCGACCTCGAACTCCTCGGCCAGGCTCTGGTTGACAACCTCAATCACTTTCTCATCGGTCACTGTCGAATCTCCCACTGATCACCATGGCGGAGTTGACGCCGCCGAGCGCAAAGCTATTGACCATCGCAACGCTCATCGGTCGGCGTTCGAAGGCCTTCGGCAGATTCAAACGGCGGCACGTCACATCGGGCTCCTGCAAGTTTCGCGTAGGCACCAGCACACCTTGCCGCATCATCAACAACGTGGCAATCGATTCCAAAGCGCCGCAAGCCGCCATGGTGTGCCCCATGTGCCCCTTGAGACTGCTGACGGGGGTTTCACGGCCGAATACGCTCTCGATCGCCTGCGCCTCCGCCTCGTCTCCCTGTACGGTTCCCGTGGCATGGGCGTTGATGTAATCGACGGACGCCTTCGACAACCCCGATTCGTCCATCGCGGCGGTCATGCACTGGACCATCGAATCGACGTCCGGATTGGCGATATCGTTCGGGGCGCTGTTGATCGCGAAGCCCCGAATCTCTCCGAGAATCTCCGCCTTCCGCGCCTGGGCGTGCTCCAATGCCTCCAGGACGACGGCTCCGGCGCCTTCACCGCAGACAATCCCATCGCGATCCTTGTCGAACGGACGAGGCGTCAGATCGGGCCGATCGTTGTAGGCGCGGGAAGAAGCCTCGAACGTGTCGAAAACCGCCACCGTCAACGGGTGCAGCTCATCGGCCCCGCCGGCGATCATCACATCCTGTTTGCCCGCGGCGATGGCCTCGGCGGCCAGGCCAATGGCGATCGTACCCGTCGCACAGGCCGCCGACGGCGCCACCAGACGCCCGCAGATTCCCAGCGCCTGGGCCAGATTCGCCGCGCACGAAGAATTCATGATCTTGAAAAAATGCGTCGATTTCAGACTCGCGACGCTGCCGGTCCGGAGCATCGTCTGGAAGAAACTCTCTGTTTCCTGGGAGCTGCCGGTGGTCGAGCCGAAACAGACGCCGGTGCGCGATCCCTGCACCTGCTCGGCGGTCAGCGACGCCATCTGCAAGGCCTCGCGGGCGGCGATCGTTGCATAAACGGACATCGGCGACATGTAACGGCGTTTCTTGCGATCGATCCCCGTCGCATCCACCTCGGACACCGAAGCCGCCACCGTCGTGCGCAGGCCGCTGACCGCGGACAGAGCGGGACTAGGGCGCACGCCCGTGCGTCCTTCCAGCAAGCCCTCCCACATCTGCCGAACCCCAACGCCCAAGGGAGAGACCGCCCCCAGGCCTGTGATTACGACGCGGTGTTGCGGCATAGGCATCTCCTTCGAATTCTGTACTGTCAACTCACGTAGCTGTCCGTCAGGAACCCGGCGCACAATGCTCCCAGCACGCCGGGGGCGACGATCGCCTGCCCCGACAGATAGAGCCCGTGCATGCGCGTTCGCGGCAGCAGGGGCAGATCCACCAGACGGTGTTTGACTCCGTAGAGTCCGCCCTCGGGACTGCCCAGCCAGTTCCGAAACGTCAGCGGGGTCGCCACGTCCAACAGGTCAAAGCGCCCCAGAAGGTCGCCCGCGTGGGTCGACACGTGCCGGCTCAGTTTGTCGGCGACATCCTTCTTCCAGTCTTGATATCCTTCCGGCCGTTTCTCCCGGCCGTCCCATCCCGGCACGTCGTCCAGAGTCGCCGGACAGATGATCGAGACGGCGCCGTCGTTCATCGGCGCCACGCTGACGAACAACGGACGTTCTTCCAAGGGCAATCTCTTCCAATAAGGAATCGCACGCGGTTCGCCCAGCAGAATCAGATTGCCTGAGAACGCCGCTGATGGACAGCGTCCAGACAAAACGACGGCCGATGGCGTCTCCTCCAATCCAAGGATACGCCGCCGGTACGCTGGAGAGAACGCGTGCGACGGCACCAATTCAAGAAGACATTTTGGATGTATCGTACTGATACAGCAACGGGCGGTCAAGCAATCTCCGCTGTCCAGTTCGGCGGCGGCAAACGCACCCTGGTCGTTTCCCCGAACACCGACGACCTTGTGGCCACACACGATATCCACCCCGGCCTCCTGCAACACAGCCTCCAAGGCCTCGACGACGACGCGGCCACCACCTCGAACCATGCAGGCCGACTCGTAGAATGAACCGACAACCATGCTGTGAAAGATCAGAGACGTCTCTTGTGCGCCCATCCCGTACAGAATCCCATGGCAACTGAGCAGAGCCGCCAACACGGGATTTGCCGTGCAGCGATCGATGGCCTCCTGGGCGCTATATCCGTTGCCGAAAAAGAGGGTCCCAAAACTCTTGCCATAGTCCGCCAGTAACGTGGCTTTTCCCTGGTGCCACAGCGTCTTGACCTGGCAGAGGAACAGTCCCACGGCGTCGGCGTCAGATGGAAACGTCTCGCACAGGGCCTGTTCGAGGGCTTCCCAGCCCTGTGGGAAGGCAAACTCGAAGTCCGGCTTCAGGAAGCGGATCCGATCGAAGGCACCGAGGGTGTGCAGGCGGCCCTCCAATGCCCCGGAAGCGTCCAGTTGTGTGAGGAGATGGGGCAATAATCCGCCCTCGCCGGCCGAGCCACCGTAATGGAATCCGGAATCGAGGTAGATTCCCTTGCGCGTGAAACCGCGCAACGTGGGCGACAGGTGAGGGCCACTCTCGACCACGGCGACGCGTTTGCCTCTGCGGGCCTGAAGCGCGGCGCAGGTCAAGCCCGACATTCCTCCGCCAATAACCACGGTATCGTACTTCGAAGGTCCCATTGCCGTGCGCGTCCAAAATGTGGGTCTTGCTGGTGTTCTCACAACACAACTCGCCAGGGCGCCGGCCTGGTCATGGATTCGGCGACAACGAATCGCGCCGCTGTCCACGGGGATTGTCTATTGACCCATTCGCAGGGCGAGACAGCAGTTGGTGCCGCCAAAGCCGGCGGAATTGCACAGAACCATACGAGGAGGGCTCTCCTGCCTCTCGGTCAGGATGCGCAGTTTCTTGCTGTTCTCGTCAGGGACCTCGAAGTTGGCGCTGGCGGCGGTGAATCCGTGACGCGCCATGAGCAGGCAGTACACCACCTGAGCGGCGCCGGCCATCCACAACTCATGGCCGACCATCCCCTTCAGGGAGGCCACGGCGGGGGCGTGACGGTCGCCAAAGAGCCGATAGATCCCCTGGGCCTCCACGTCGTCGCCGACAGGCGTGCCCGTCGCGTGAGCGCATACATAGTCCACCGCTTCCAGCGGAACGTCGGCCTCGCGAACGGCGCCCTGCATCGCGCGCAGCAAGCCGTCCTCGCTGGGTGCCGAGATGTTGGCCCCGTCGGAGGAGAAGCCATAGCCGAGCACCTCGCCCAGCACGACAGCGGCGCGCTGTTCGGCCAGGTCGTACCGTTCCAGCACGAGGGCCGCGGCGCCGCCACTGGGCACCAGGCCGTCTCGATTTACGTCGAAAGGCCGGCAGGCCGTCTCCGGGGTCTCCGTTCGCACGGAGAAGGCGTCGAGGGCGTCGAAACTGCACATGGATTCCCAGTTGACCTCCTGCGCTCCACCGCAGATGACGCGACCCTGTCGTCCGAGCCGGATCAAGTCCGCCGCCTGACCGATGGCGTGGCCGCCGCTGCTGCAGGCGGCGCTGATGGTCCAGCAGGCCCCCCGCGTCTTGAACAGGGTGCTCAGGTTCATCGTGGTGTTGGAGGTCATCGAGCAGAATACGTGTCCGCTGCCGATGACGCTCGTCGTCTTGTGCTGTTTGACCAGGGCGGCCTGCTCGATCGCGGCCAGGCAACTCGAGTCGCATCCGAACACCAGGCCCGTACGATCGTTGCCGACGTCCTCGACGGCCAGAGCGGCGTCTTCCAGCGCGTCGCGCGCCGCCGCATACGCCTGCATGGCGAAATCCGTCATCGTCTTTCGCGCTTTGCGGTTCAGGTATCGCGACGGCTCGAAGCCGGCGACCTGAGTCATCAGTGGGCTGCGAAACCCCAGCGCCACCCTCTCCGGGTCCACCCGGACGGCGGACCGACCCTCGTACAGCCGCTGAGCGACGGTCTGGCGGTCCGAACCCAGACACGAGACGATGCCGATGCCGGTAATGGCGACTCGATTCATTTGCACCTCGCCCTCGGAGGCCTGTTGAGGCATTGGGAATGGCAGGGCCCCATGGTCACACGTGGATCCCACCGTTGACGTTGAGAACGTGGCCTGTGACATAGGCCGCGTCGTCGGAACACAAGAAGGCCACGGCGCCCGCCACTTCGGCCGCCGTACCGAAACGCCGAAGGGGGACCATCTTGAGCAGATCTGCCTTGGGCAGGTCCTTGGTCATGTCCGTTTCGATGAACCCCGGAGACACCGCGTTGACCAGGACCCCGCTCCGTGCGACCTCTTTGGCCAGGGCCTTGGTGGCGCCGATCAGGCCCGCTTTGGCGGCCGAATAGTTCACCTGTCCGGGCATCCCCGTCTGTCCTGACGTCGATACGATGTTGACGATGCGTCCGCGCTTCTTCTGCATCATCAGGCCGACCACCCGGCTGGTCACATGGTAGAACCCGTCCAGGCTGGCGTCGAGCACGTCTTTCCAGTCTTTCCGAGACATCCAGAACAGCAGACCGTCGCGATTGATGCCCGCGTTGTTGACCAGAATGTAAGGGGTCTGCTCCTTGAGGAGAGGCCCCAGGGCCTCGGCAGCGGCTGCGTCGTCGGACACGTCGAACGGCAACAGGACACACCGTCGCTGCAGGTCGGCAATCTGACGGGCCACCTCCTGGGCGGCCTCGTGATTGCTGCGATAGTTCAGCCAGATATCGTATCCGTCCTGGGCCAGACGAATCGCGACGGCGGCGCCGATCCCCCTCGATGCGCCTGTAATCAGGGCGACATCCCAAGTCATGGTCGCGTCATCTCCTTCAGAGGTCCGTTGTGTCCGCCGACTGCAACTGGCATTCTTGTCTCCATGTCGTATCGCGCCGTTTGTCAAATCACCGCTCTCTTAGCAGAAAACAGCCGATTGTCAACCCCTTTCTACGAATCCGCTGCGGTTGGTGTGTGTGGAGATTTCCTGGCATGGGGGGGCAGCCTCAAACGCAGCAGTCCCGACGTACATCGGAGGGATGGCGGATTGGGCTTCCATATCAGTCGTGCGCGGTTGCCAGTGTCGGCCATCCCCAAGCCCTGCGAACTCGAGGCTGCCACCGGCGGCTCTCGATGCCCAACAAGGCCTTGCCCTGACATCGGCATAGATACGGCGGCCCTGGCCAACGGTCCGCACGCTGGGCGGCTGGGGCATGCGCGAATATCAGCGCAAACCAACCTGGTTTTTCACTTGCCTCGTCCTGCCTTCGGCGTCATACTGCGTTGTGATCGGGACAGCCAAGCATGCGGGCTTCACAGGCCATGCGGATGGGACCGGTCGCCTGAGTCGGGTGAAGCAGGCGTGCGAAACAAGGGCCGCGTCAAAGAAAGCGACGCCCCAGAAATGTCTGTCGAGACAGCGGCGATGACTACATTGTATAGGAGACCAGACAATGACGAGCACGAATCCACGTCGTTTCCATATGACCCCAGCCAATCCCTTAGCGAGCTGCAGGCGTACCTTTCGCCTGTGCCTGCTTCTGGCCATTCTTGTATCCGGCTGTCGCCAGAACCACCACTACAAGTGGTCTGAGTATGAGATTGCGCCCGAACGCGTCTCGCTCGGCGCGCTGCCCACCGGTACGACTGTGACCCTTGTCAACGGTCAGGCGAACAGTGAGGAGTATGAGCTCGGCTCGATCGGTATCCACCATTATCACGGATCGTTGAGCGAACTGACCGACGCCGTCATCCACCATCTCTCGCAAGAGTTGGAACGCCGAGGGGCGGCGGTTCGTGATGATGCGCCCAGAACACTGGAGATCGCCGTGGTGCATGCGGATTGCGAAACGGGCTTCAATCTGCTGCGCGTCGACATGAAGGTCCGAGCGAAGGCGGGGGATGGCTACCTTGTGGAGATCCCCGTTTCCAACAGAACGCCGTGGACCGTTCCTCGCGGGTACGACGGCGCGGTGGCCCTCGCCGTCATCCGTATACTCAGTGACTCCGCCATCGCCGGTTATCTGGGACAATAGTGGACGACTTGGCGGACACATAATGATGACAGCCCACTGGCTGAAGAAGGAGACGCCGCGAAAGCGAATGCGATACGATCTATGAGCCTCAGATTGTGCAGGTTTTCAGGGATGAAGACGAGCCTCTGCAAGGCGGCGATCATTGGACTGATCCTCACCGCAGCGGGCTGCGCGACCGTTCCCTATGAGCCCACCTCCGTGACGGACTACCCCGGTCGCTATCCCCAAGCCGAGAATCACCCCCAGGTCGCCAGGGGTCGCCCCAGCCGGGTCCTCGATGCCAGCGACTGGTACTGGCCGGGCAGCCTTCTGGGCAAGCTCCTGCTCTGGAACGGCAAAGTCGACAGTCACCAGATCTCCGAGGAAACGATCCGGGCCGCCATCGTGTTCTGCCAGAGGCACGATCTCGGCGATACGATGATTCGCGTCAACGCCTATTCGGTCGCCGATGAGTGGCGGCGAACGTTTGCCAACGACAACATCGGTCCGATCTGGCGGTATCCGCTGGGCTTTTTGGCGTGGCTGCAATACACGGCGCTGCCGGGCCGGTTCTTCGGCGGCGACAACTACAACCCGTACTCCAACACCATCAACCTGTATTCCGACCTGGTGCCGATTGTGTTGCACGAGGCGGGCCATGCCCAGGACTTCGCCCGCCGCAAGAACAAGGGGCTCTACGCATTCCTTTATATGGTGCCGTTTGTGAACCTGTACCACGAGGCGGTGGCCTCCTCCACGGCCCTCAGCTATGTGGAGACCTACGAGTCGGTCACACAGCAGAAGCAAGCGTATCATCTGCTGTATCCGGCCTACGGGACCTATCTCGGGGGCAACCTGGGCGGGTATGTATTCACCGCCGCCTACTACCCGGTCTATCTCGGCAGCGTTGCCGCCGGGCATGTGGTGGGGCGCATTCGGGCTGCATCGCTGTCGGAGGAAGCCGCTGGGGACAACGCGGCAGACGGCCGCAACTGATTGGACGTGCGATCCCAGGATCCGGTGGATCACTCGCCTGAGACATTCTCGCGAACGGCTTGGTAGTGCTTCTGTGGGTTCTCCACGCGAATCGTCATGGGCAGGGCCTGCCCGTCCCACTCCAGGGACACTTGGCAGCGCAACCGTCGTCCCGAGCGGCGATGGAACTGGACCCATTGCCCCGATGCATCGAACAGATAGACCCGCTGCACGGAGCCGTCCTTTTGCACCAAGGCCTCGGTTCCATCCGACAGCTCGTGCAATTCGCTGCTCTGGTCCGGGCAGAGCCACGGCACGAGCAATTCCGCAACGAAACCGTCGAGCAGCCAGCGATCTGAGAATGGCAGGGCCTTACTGATGACTTCGCCTTGGCCGTCGGGGCTGATCCGAACGGCGTAGAGTGTGCTTCCGACGTCCGAGACGCCGACGACGGAATACCCCGCGTCCGGCTGGGGTTTCACAATCTCGGTCAAAGACAGCTCCCTGCCCGGCCAACGCACCACCGTTCGGAAGACGGCCTGAGAGACATCGGGAGGGTGGCAGCTTTGCAGCAGAGACGCCTTTCGGGCCGGATCGTCAACCGCCGGGCCCAGCGACAAAGGCGATGCGCAGCCCACGACCATCAGTCCAAGCAACAAGATGGAGCACGTTAGACGTTTCAAGATGGAGGCGTCTCGGTGTCGTTCGGGTCGTCTGGTTCTGTCTGGCGAAAGAAATCCACGCAGGCCTCGGAAGCATCCGGCGAAACGAAAGTTCGCTCCGGAATCGGCTTGTTCCTTCGCTCCCGGCGGAAGAGCAATTCCGTAGTATCAATGTCCGATTCGTGAATGACCACCCGCCTGACCTGGTAGTCGGGCGCCTCATCGACATAGATGCTGACCCCCTGGATGTACTCGGCCAGGCCCTCGCTGCGCGGTGTCAGTCGAATGCAGCCCGCCCCCTGGTCCCAAGGCAGGACGGCCAGGTGGAACATCTTCTGGTCGGTATCGAAATCGCCCTGGATCCAATGGCCGATCTGTCGGAGAACGCGGCCCACAGCCGTGGCGCCGGGGCTGCGAAGCAGTTCCCACCGCCCTTCGGTAAAGGCGTAGCACTGCGCCTTCCTGGTGTCGTGAAGCAGAAGCGATCGGACGGGCGAGAGGATCTCATAGCGGATGAGCCCCGGCCGGCGAAAGAAGATCATGCCTTCCGATCTGAGGGTGACATCCAGGATTGCAAGCCGCTTCGTCTGCGTAAACCGAACGGCCACGGTGTGGTAGGGAGCTCGCGATTCGCGCAGCAACCGCAGCAAAAGCGGTTGCTGCGCTGAATCGGTTTGCTCTTGTCCGGCGTACGAACGGAAACCACCCACCGCCACCATCAGAATGGCGAGAGACAGGACCCACGCTACGGGGACGCCGGCCGCGATCGCTCTAATCCGTAATAGAGACAACTTTTCCACTGCCATCAAAGTTCACCAGCTTCGGCTCACCAAAGCGACCCCTCCAATAGGCCCAGGTGTTCCCGTCCAGCGACGGTGTACGGTGCTTGGCGGGATATCCCAAGGCAATCATGACACCTTGCTTGGTCATGCCCACCATCGCCCTGCCTTGCCCGATACCTTGCTCGTCCTCCGCTGTCAACCCGGTGTAGCTGACGGATGCGGGAGAGAAGATCAGATTCAGGTAGTCGCTGCCCGACATCCCATCCATGTTCTTGCTCTTATACTCGAACAATATGACCTCACCGCTGCCCACCGCTTTGACTTCGTACCCGCGCTTCCACTTCTTCACCTCCACCTTGGTGTTGTAGGGCAGGAAGTCGTGTCCCTGGTAGTCCGTAAAGTTGGCATAGCTGCCCACATTGTTACCCTTCTGCGTAATGTAGTGGAGATTGTATCGCGTGTAGAGACTCCCCTGTGGCACCGTCCCTCCCGGACTGCTGCACCCCGCACAAACCAGGAAAACCAGACATGATAACAACGCGATTCCCGTTCTTGCTGTTCGTACCATGGTCTTTCTCCTTGCGCTCCAATTCACTCTGTTTCCATCTAGTTCCCTGCCGTTTCCGCGGCAACGCACGACTGGGCAGAACTGTATGTCGGCCGACAAGCCCTGTCAAGGGTTTCTTGCTCGGGATCACCCGCACCCGACGAAAGGCCGGGGCCATGCGGTCACAGGTACACTCCGAAGCCCAGGACGACGGAATTAATCCCGCGGTTGTCGTCATTAAGGCCACCATTGGAGACATGGTGCAGGCGCAGGGTCACAAACGTCGAGTTGATCCGCAGCCCCACACCCGCGACCGGATTGAAATTCAGTCGTAGTCCCTGTCCCGCTCTCTGAAAATCCGTGTAGATCAATCCGACCCCTGCTTCCACATAGGGGACTAGCCTCGATGTCTCACGCGGCACCAGATGATAGACTGCCAGGAAATTCCCGGAGGCCACCAGACGACCTCCGGAAAACTCTGTTCCGGCAGCCGTACCAAGATTCGTCTCGAATCGAATGCTCAGTGCATCCGGTGCTTCATGCGGCCAGACAGCGTCATAGTCATACAGCGCTTGCCAACTCGCGAGGAAGAACTGCATGTCGGACCAATCGTAGGCCGTCCCAACGTAGATTCCCATCGCCTGCTCATGAGGCACCTGACCGCGAAGCACGGCTGACCATTTCTCCCAGAGTCCGGTCTCCGCGCCAACGCGTGCAGACCCCGTAAGAAGCACAAGAGAAGTACTGGCCGCAACGACGGCTAATCTCGATCGGAGGCAAAACGACATGCCGCCACTCCGCAATTTCCTTCGGCGTCACACTTAGCCGACCACACCCGGTCGGGACCCTGCCCGACCTTCGCTGCGAGCGCCGCAATCGCCAAATCGAAGGCCTGTCCCCCCGGCAGACTGCCGTAGAGAGGCGTATACGCCGTTCGCACCGAATGGTTCTCCGACAGACACTGATACTGCTCGGCATAGCAGCGGTGTCCGTCGGCCCCGATCACAAGCGCTTCATCGCGGGGGGCCACCCAACGTGCACTGCGCGTCCAGAGGAGTTGGTCGATGTGGCCATAGGTCCTCCCGGCGCCTTCGTCGCTTGTCAACAGCAGAAAGGCGGCTCCTTCTCCCATGACCGCCGTCTGCTTGTCCCAGCGAAACGGCTCAATCGGCCCACACGCCTGCTCCGCAAAAAAACGTTCGTAACTGTAGCTGAGGACGGGACATAACTCATCGACGGCACCGAACAAGACCGCGTTGACCCGGCCCTCGCGCAGCCAGGTGGACGCGGTCAGCAGCGCCGATAGAGGGGACATTTCGAACTGGGTTGCGGTAAGGCACGGGCCGGACGACTGCAGGACGATACTCAAATGGGAGGCGGCCGACGAGGCCACCGAATTGGAGAAGAGCGTCGGCGACGGACAGCGGCCGTCGTCCTCCAGCATGGAATCGAGGAAATCGAAGGTGCTCTTCGACGCCCCATATCCACTCGCCACGATCAGGCCGACGTCCTCTCGGTCGAGAGGGGCACTCCAGCCGGCGTCTTCAAGGGCCAGCGAGGCCCCCAGCACCGCCAGCTTGCCGAAACGATTCATGCGCCGCCAGGCGCCGCCACTGATGAATCGCCGGGCGCCATCCACGTCGGCTTGGTAGACCGGCAATTGGCGCGGGCCGGACGGCCCGTTCACGTCCACCGTTGCGTTGGGACGGCCTCCGTTCGACAGGACGTCGAGCATCGCCTGTTTGCCTGTGCCAAACCCACCCACAAGGCCCACTCCGGCAATCGCAAGCTTTGTTCCGATCATGCGTCTGCCTCCTGGAGGATCAGCACGGCGTTGTTCCCGCCAAATGCGACCGAATCGGACAACCCGTAGCGACCCCGGATCGGGGTGTTCTCCACCACCGGCCGTCCGGGGAATTCCGGGTCGGGCTCCTCGAAGCCGATGTTGGCCACAACCTGCTTGCGTTGCAGGCACAGTGCGGCAATCACGGCCTCGATTCCGCCCGAAGCGCCCAGCGTATGGCCTGTGAAGCCTTTGGTGGAGCTGAAGGGGACCCCGGGGAACAGTTCCGGAAAGACCTGTCCTTCCACGCGATCGTTCTCCGGCGTCCCCGTGCCGTGGGCGTTGATGAAATCGATTTCGTTGGGGGCGATCTGCGCCTCGGCCAGCGCCAAGGCGATCGCCTGCTTCAACCCTCGGCCCGTCGGCTCTGGGGCCGAGATGTGGTATGCGTCACATGCGTTGCCGTAGCCACACAGCCGGGCCTGCACCACCGCGTCCCGCTGCCGGACCGACTGTTCCGATTCCAGCACGACGACACCCGCCCCCTCCCCAAGATTCAGGCCCTGGCGATTGCGGTCGAAGGGCCGACAGGGCTCACTGTCGGTGATCAACAGGGACAGAAAGCCTGCGTGGATGACGTTGCAGAGCATGTCAGCGCCGCCGGCAATGGCCACGTCGCAGATTCCCGCCTTGACCCACGCGCCCGCATGGCCGATGGCGACGCTTCCCGACGAGCACGCATTGACGATCGTCTGGCAGGGCCCGGTCAGGCCAAAGGCGCGGGCCACCATGGAAGCGGGATTGGTGCGAAGGTAGCGTCGGATCGGCTCGATGCCGGGCATCCGGCCGTCGCGAAAGAGACGATAGAAGGCCTCGTTGTTCATGGCGCTGCCAACGGTCGTCCCGATGCAGACGCCGACGGTGCGGGCCTGGAGATGCTCGTCCGTCAGTCCGGCGTGCCCGAGAGCCTCGCGCGCCGCCGTTACAGCCAATCGGCCGCAACGCTCGCATTCCGGACCCTCGAAGTATCCTGGAGGTACATCCTCGGATGCCAACTGGAACACAGGATAGTGATGACCTCTCGCAGGTCGGTACTGGACGTTGCGCTGTCCGGCGAACAGGGTCTCGGCAACCTCCGGAACCGTGCCGCCCGCGGCGCAGAGACAGCCGAGTCCCGTGATCGGGATCGCCTTGCTCGCATGCGTCATCCCTGCGTGTGCTCCTCAATGAATCTCGTCAACGCGTTGATCGAAGTGAACGCCTCCCGCCCCTCACTCATATCCTTGATTTCGACGCCAAAATGCCGCTTGACGACAACCACCAACTCCACCGCGTCGAGCGAATCCAGGCCCAGGCCCTCGCCGAACAGCGGTGCGTCATCCTTGATCTCGTCGGGCGTAACCTCATCGAGATTCAGGTCTTCGACAATGACCTGTTTGAGTTTCTGCGCAATATTCATAGAATTACACTCTCTCTAATGCACACATTCTAACAGCCCACCGCGCGATGGCAATCGAATTCTCGGGATGATCCTCTGAGGGGCGTGCCCCGGAACACCAATCTTGTTGCAGGGGCGCCGCGTAACCGCCCGATGCTATTGGGGGTGTGAGATTCATCAAGGGAATCGGAAAGAAAGCCGCCCGATCACATCCGATTGGACAGGGCGATCGCACAAAGACATACCGCCGCCCTCAGTGATGCGCAGGAGCCTCTCCGATCTCCCTTACGTCGACCCATTTCAGGACGCGGGGAATTCACCTGCCGTCCGAAGCGGCCTGGGCAAGCTTCGACATCTGCCTCCGGCGGAACCCAGGCCGCTACGCTCGATTCGGCATCGTGTCACTCACAAACGACGGATGGCCCTATTGGAAGAGGATGAAGAGCCCGACAGAGAACTCTGTTGTCATGATCCCTTCCGTCCCTCCGTGTCGGATATCGTCGATCTTGACTTCGGCGCTGTCGTACGAAGCCTCAATGCCGAGCGAGAAATTATCCTTCTTGATCAGCTCCACCCCGGCGCCGACGACGAATCCGAGGTCACTGCCATCGACGTAGTCGCCCCCCGCCACATGATAGGAGGGGCCGCCGAAAACGTAGAACGACACCGGGTCGGACGGATTCACGGCGTAGCCGGCTCTCACACTGAGAGGCACTTCGAAGTGTTCCACGTCTCCGAACATGAGCACTAACGGCCCGACTCCGATCCCTGCCCGGAGCCCGTTATCCCACTGATAGAACGGAGAAAACGAAATGCCGACGGGCCAGACGAATATGTCTGCGTCCGCATAATCATAGCCGTCATCGAGTCGTTCCAGTTCCCAGTTGTCCTCATACAAGTCAGCCAGATCATCCAATCCGTCGACGTAACTGAGGTTGATTTGGTATCGCATCTTCCCTGCGTGCGCCGCGTTGACGAGACACCCCATCGCCAGCACGAATACACAGAGGTCCTTCACACTCCTGTCTCCAAACAGTGCTCTTCGCATCTCATGGCACTCCTAATCGATCAAGTTTGAAAAAGCACATGAATCTCGCCGGGAACTCACCAGGCAAGGGCAAGCCAACCATGTGGCCGACCGGAGCGGTTCCCGAAACCCAATCAGAGAGCCAAAAGGTGTCCGATCACCACCATGCGCCGGACACCCTTAGCTCAAAGGGAAGCACTTCAGAGGGGACAGGGCACTAAACCACGGCTTGCCGGGGTTAGTCATTATCAATCGCTCCTGCCTTCGTCAGATGGAGATATGCCGGAACCGATCCGCCAGAACAACTCTGAGCGAGCCTCCGCATAGGTGCCCATTCTGGAAGTGGAGGGGCCCGGCCTATGTGCGGCAATACCCTGCGCGACATGCTTTCTCCCCGTCCTTTTTGGGAACCCCGCAACTAATACGGGAGTCACCGTCACGTTCACCCCACCCAGCTGTGCAGTATAACCCAGGACCCAAAAAACGAGCCAACACAAAAGGGCGGCAATGGACAAAATACGTACTTCTACGTAGAACTCATCCCAAAACCTCAAGGTGATGCAAGGTCATGAGCCGATACAAGGTTCATGGACCTGACCAACGAACAATGGGAACGTATCGAACCATTCATTCCGAAAGCCAAAGCCGGACCCGGCAAGTCGGGTCGGCCCCCACAGGATCGCCGGGAGGTGCTCAACGGCATCCTCTGGATCTTGCGGACCGGTGCTCCGTGGGCCGATCTGCCCGAACGATATCCTCCGAGAAGCACGTGCCATCGGTGTTTCCAGGCGTGGAGCCGTTCGGGGGTGTTTGCCAAGATCCTGACGGCACTGGCCGAAGACCTCCGCAACCGAGGCGGTATCGACCTGAGCGAAGGCTTCATCGACGGCACGTTCGCCCCGGCGAAAAAAGGGGCGATGGTGTGGGCAAGACCAAGCGGGGAAAAGGCACCAAAATCATGGGCCTTGCAGACGCTCAGGGTCTTCCTCTCGCCGTTGACGTCGGCAGCGCGAGCCCGCACGAAGTGACGCTGGTGGAGGTGACGCTGGACGCGTGTGTTCTGGACGAATTGCCTCAGCGAGTCGTGGGGGACAAGGCATACGAAAGTGGAAATCGGCATGTAGAAGGGACCCACCTCGGCGCCGAATTGGGGCCCACCTGAGGCGTACTATATCCGCCGTGGTAATGTCGTCAAGGGGATCATTTCTGTGCCTGTTTACTCTTCTTGACCGACTCGCGGAAGCGGTAGCTCTCGCCGTTCATCTCGAAGATGTGGCAGTGATGGGTCAGGCGATCCAGCAGCGCGGCGGTCATGCGTTCCCCCTGGAAGATCTGGTCCCATTCGCTGAACGGCAAGTTGCTCGTGATCAGCAGACTGGCCCGTTCGTAGCGATCGGCGAAGACCTGGAACAGCAATTCGGCTCCGGAACGGCTGAACGACAGGTAGCCTAACTCGTCACAGATCAGCAGGTCCGTCCGATCCAACTGACTCAGGAAGCGGTCCAGTTGATACTGCTTCTGGGTTTCTTCCAGACGGTTGACCAGGGCTGCGGCCGTGAAGAAGCGAACGCGTCGGCCGGCCCGACAGGCCGCCAGGCCCAAGGCAATCGCCAGATGCGTCTTGCCCACGCCCTGACTGCCCAACAGGCACACATTCTCGTGCTGATCGAGCCACTGGCAGCGGGTCAGTTCCACGATCTTCTGCTTGCTCAGACTCGCGACGAGACTGAAGTCATAGGTGTCCAGGTCCTTGTGGACTGGGAAGGCGGCCTGCTTGATCCGCCCTTGCAGGGCATTGGCCGAACGCTGAGCCGATTCCAGCTCAACCAGACGCAACAAGTACTGCAGGTAGTGGGCATTCTCCTGAGCGGCTTCCTGAGCGAGTTTCTCGTACTCGGCCAGGATCGTCGGCAGACGCAGACGCTTCAGATGCACCTGCAGCAAACGGTTCTCGTTCTCCAGTTTCATCGAGGTCTCCTTGTCTTGAGGATAGTAA
>Ga0123334_1000937_pt1 | contig 38827 bp, 55 predicted proteins | sample BiotimSIPDNA_FD_89706 | JGI IMG/M metagenome (GOLD analysis project Ga0123334, IMG submission 89706) | Anaerobic biogas reactor microbial communites from Washington, USA - Biogas_R1 time_0 SIP DNA | ecosystem: Engineered > Bioreactor > Anaerobic > Unclassified | place: Washington, USA...
GTGGAGCCTGCCACTGTTTATACGCACATGAGGCGTGGCAATCTTGTTGCTGAGGTGATAGATGAACATTGGTATATTTGCGAGGACGAGTTTGCTCAATTTCTGAATACCAGGGGTCAGCGAAGGCCTGGGGCTCCTGTGAGGAGCAAGATTGGTTGATGCGGTTGTTCTTGTGGTGGGTTTGGATACTGCCTTCTAAATCGGGGTAAAGGGTGTTGACAGTTACAGACGGTTATGTTACACTGTACTCAGAACGTTAAGAAATGGTTGTTGTCGTGGGGAATCTCCCCGTTCTGGTTGTAGGCAAAACCTATGTACTGGGGCGAGGGGAGTTCCCATGACAAACTAAATTTCGGGAAACAAATATGAAATACATATACATAAAGGCAGAGAAGGAGGGGGGTGGGTTTCCGGTGTTTCCGTTGGTTTTTGTTGTGGCTCTTGTGTTGACGGTTGTGGGGTGGGCACACACGAGGGAGGTTCCGGAGATGATAAAGGTAGTTGATTCTAGTCCTGTGCCGATGATAGAGGCTCCAACGATTAGGTGGGATGAGGGCGAGGAGATAGACCCACCTAAGAGGCATTATGTGGCGGTTAGTCACGAGAGTATATCGCAGGTGTTTGAGTCGGTTGGGTCTCCGTTGGCGGGAAAGGTCCCCTGGCTTGTTGAGGAGTGTCAGGATCGGGACTTGAATCCGGCGTTGGTAGCGGCGGTTATGGCTAAGGAAAGCGGATGGGGTCAGTCCTGGTATTGTCAGAATCACTTCAATTGTTTCGGGTGGGGGTATACGGATTCTGGGGATCAGGGGTATCACTACAAGTCATTTGAGGAGGCTACTGAGGAGATACTGGATTTATATGCTCAGTGGTATCCGTGTGAGGATGCGTATTGTATGGCTGACAGGGGGTACAACCTACACGAGGAATGGGTGTATGGGGTAAGTGAGATCATGGCGTTGTTTGTTCGTTAGTGTTGGAGGACGAAACGGGATTTGTAAAGATGACAGTAGGTATCAAAATATGATACCATGTGTATAAATTATTACATAAATTACCATGTTGGATCTTTTTCAAGAGAAGGTGACTCCGGAGACGGAGGTGTTGGTGCTGATGAAGGCCTATATACGGGCACTTCAGCTCTTTATGTCGTATCGGAGGGGTGAGGTAACTCTGTCTGAGTACACGAGGCTACTTGCAGACAACCTGGAGGACGCAAAGGGGGAGTTTGATAAAGAATTTGTTAGCGACAAGATGGGTCTTGTCATGGAGGAGGTTTTGTAATGAAAACTCCAGAAAGAGCACGGTTTACTTGTCCTTTGTGTGGGAGGTGGATTTACGCAGACGAGGCAGTTGAAACCGAGAGCGGGTTTCGGTGTTGCAAGGATTGTGTGGAGAAGGTTGACGAGTCTTTCTATAGGGCACAGCAGCAAACAGAGGCAGATGTAAACGCAGAGTTGTATAGACAGAGTAAGCATATAAACTTTTGAGGGAAACAATTATGGAAGGTAACGGAGAGTCTTATCAGGAGTACCCGCCGTATCAGGGTACGTACATGAAGGGAGAGATAAACTTCACCGTCCGTGGAGATAGCTGGGAGGAAGTTATCCAGAATCTCTACAAGATGAAGGATAAGTGGAGGGGTCTGGTTGGAAATCAGGGAGAGGTAAGTTCGCTGGATGTCTCCGAAAAGGAGAACGGCGAGACCGTTGGGCACTGTCCGGAGTGTGGTGCGGACTTGAAGTTTAAGGAAGGGGTCAGTAAGACGGGTAAGCCTTACAAGGGCAACTTCTGCACGAACAGGGCCTGTAAATATGTTGAGTGGCTAAGCTAATGATGTATAGAGATTTGTTGGAGTACGTTGTGTATGTGTTTGGGATGTGGGTTCCTGGCATGGTGTTGGCTGGCCTGGTTGTTATTTTATGTGGTAGGGACGATGAATGATCCGAAGGTAATAGAAGATGAGTTGATAGGGAAGATAGCCGAGGCCAAGGTGGCGATGCAGAGTGACACAGTGGACGGCCAGGAGATAGACCGGTTAGATGGTGAGCTTACTGCTCTGATGTCAAACGTAGCACAAATTCGGGCTGGTTACGAGAATCACGCGAACACATGGAAGATGTACCACACGAGTGTTCAGGAGGTAGTCCGCTCTTTACGAAGAATGCACGAAACTATTAATACCGTCCGCCAGATGGGCGGATAAACCTAATTTAATCTACCAGCAGTATGCCCCGCAAAAAAGAGAAGTCCGCCGAGAAGGAGCTGGAAATACTCCAGGCACAGATAGACCTTCTCGATGAGATGATGGTTCTTGAAAGGCGGGCGATGAACGAAAGGATCTCGCTGATGACAGCGGTCCAGGTCATCGTCACCATGGGCCTGGTTCTATCGTTCCTTGTATAACTTGTAACCTGCCCCGTGTGGCTAACAAAAAGACCGTGCTACACATAGAGATACCGGGGATACCCCCCAGCCTGAACGACTCCCACAAGGTGGCCGTCAGAAACGGCAGAGTGTGGAAGTATCCCCACAAATCTCTCAAGGAATGGCTCGACCTCGTAGGGTTTACCCTAGAACCCATGAAGATTGTAGAGACCGAATGGTACGGGGCAGAATACATCTTTTACTTCCCGATATACTGCAAGAACGGTAACATCCGGAGGAAAGATGTCAGCAACCTGATCAAGTATGTCGAGGACCCCATCATGGAAAGGGTCACCACATACGAAGGAAAGAAGATAGACGACTCCCGCTTCCTGGAGGTCTCCGCCATGAAAGTAGACTCCCCGGAAGACAAGACCGAGATAAATATATACGCAATGATCTAACTTGTGAGAGGGAAAATCCATGACGCTAGACTACATGAGGTCATACCTGGCCGATGAGATAGCTTCTGGTTTCAAATTGCCCTACACCCTTGTCAGGAGATTTGTGGGTTTATGGCACCCAGACGAGGTGAAGGAGAAGTATGACGAAGCAGTGAGCAAGTATTTGTAAACGGTTTGTGTGTTCTTATAGATAATTTTGTTCGTATAATAACATGGCAAAGAAGAAGTCGGTTTCTTGTCCTGGTGGGAAAATCCGCAGTAAGGGCAAGGGCAGAGGTCTTGGTACTGGTAAAGGGAAAGGACCAATCGGAAGAAGAAGGTAGCCGACTCACCGTTTTATAGCTGGAGGTACGTTTACGTTCCGGGTCAGGGCGACTCCGGAGCGGCGTGGAGAAGACACAGCCTCTCCCGCAGAGAGTTCCTTGATAGTTTGCGGGGAGTGGTGGAATTTGTATAAATTTTTAGGCGGTCACGATGGTCATAGACGAAAGGTTCAAAGGGTTGAAAGATATCGGCTGGAGATACGAGTATGGTGGGAACATAGAAACGGATGAGGAATTGGAAATAGACTTGGACAAAGGATTGTATGTAAGCGGGTATATCGAGGCTGACGGGTCTATCAAGGCTGGCGGGTATATCGAGGCTGGCGGGTCTATCGAGGCTGGCGGGTCTATCGAGGCTGGCGGGTCTATCAAGGCTGACGAGTATATCAAGGCTGGCGGGTATATCAAGGTTGGCGGGTATATCGAGGCTGGCGGGTCTATCAAGGCTGGCTGGTCTATCGAGGCTGGCGGGTATATCGAGGCTGGCGGGTATATCGAGGCTGGCGAGGAATACGGAATATCTGCTGGGTTTCACATTACTTGTAAAGAAAAGTTGAGTTCTGGATTGAAATGTTTTGCAGGTATTTGTACGTTGAAGGAGATAGAAGATGAGGAGAAAACGGTAACGTGCGGCAAGTTTGAAGGTGGCGTGTTGGAGTATGGGATATTGAATGAGGTGGGTATGCCAGAGAAGGAGGATGAGATGGTGGACATAGACGGCAAGAAGGTGAGTAAGAGTATGGTAAAGGAGGCGTTAAAAAGATTTGCGGATAGTCTATAACTGACTTAACCACAAGGAGAAAATGGAAACCATCGGGTCCATATTTATAAAGGCCATAGTGCTTGGTGTTATGTTTGTAGTTATAAAGTACTTTGTAAAGCTGTGGGGATTTGAGGACATCGTACTTGTATTGCTTCTTGGACTAGCCATAGATAACAGTTGGCACAGGAATATTATCTAACCTTATGAAAGAGAGCGATGAAGAAGAATAAACGGAGTTGGTTGTCGGATGAATGGAGGCCAATACAAAACAAGATAGAAACAATTCTGGAAGATGGTATTTATGGTGGAGTTGTAGAAGATGAAGAAAGGTTTGACGTTATTGGAATGACAAGGAGTATTCTTTTTGCGATAAATGATTGGTTGGAAGCAGAGATTATTAAGGAATGTACCGAGGAACAAGATTTACCTACGTTGGAGGAGTTGGAAACCGCCGATTCTAAACCGCTCTATACGAAGGAGCAGATGAGAGAGGCTATAGAGGAGGCGTATGAAACGAGTTTTGAGACAACAAAGGAATGGTATCCAGATTATCCTGAAACTGTTGGCGATTTCGCAGAAAGGCAAACGGGCGAAAAGCAGGGGCTTTTCAAGAAATATAACCTATTAGAGGAGGAAGAATGAGCGTCAATTATCTAACGGGAAGATTTGAATACTGGTTTACAACAAGTACGTTTTTGTTTCGATGTTATGCTAACGATGACGTAGAGGCTTACAAGGAGTTTGAAAAGGCAGGATTTTCACGTGGTGATGTTTTGAAAGCTGTAAAATATATTCCGGTTGAGATTTAATTTCTAAGGAGGTAGAGGGTTCTTTTACAGCAGGAGGTGTGGCGGAATAGGTAGACGCTATGGTCATATAGTGGCGAGTTATTGCTAGTCGTAGCCACGAAAAATACGTGTTCCTACTAGCCCTGTTGCAACGGCGAAATAGGAATTTCCCAAAGATTAGACGCATTGCGAATGTCGGGACGGCGAAAGGTGTACACGGCTAACCGATAGTTATGTAAAGTGCAAATCTTTACCGCCTCCTGCTTTGAGAGAATATAACTTAACCGGAGTAGAGAAATGAGTAAGGAGAATATACTTGATAATTGGGAAAACGAATTGGAGAAATGGATAGATAAGTGTCCAGAAGCGTTGCCAGACTTTGTGTGGGATAAGAATTGGGACTATCTGCTTGAGTTTATTGAGAAGCTCCTGAAGGCTAAAGATGAAGAAGTTTTGAAGAAAGCTCATCGGGTGGTAAAAGAGCTTGAAAAGGTACATAAGAAACAGCTGAGAGAGGCGATTGAGGAGGCGTGTGAGGAGGCGTGGTTAATGGGAGAAGAAGGATTGCATTGGACAGAGAAGGATTTACAAAATCTTTTCAAGGAATATAACTGTGAGGAGGAGAAGAAATGAGAGATCGGTATGTTTTTTTTGCACGTTGATATTGAATGGGGTTCGGTAAATATGATATACTGTGATGTAGAGAGCTTAACCTATAACTGACCAAATGGCAGACAGTACAGGGCATACAAAGGAACAGGTCATGCGGGGGATAAACAAGGATGTGATTATGGAATTGTTTGTTCCGGAGACCCAGCAGGAGTTGTGGAAGGAGTTGATGGATATTGCACACAAGGGGGATCCGAAGGACAAGATAGCGGCGATCAAGCTCATATTTTCATACGGGTATGGAAATCCTCAGCAGAGGATGGATGTTACGAGTGGGGATAAGCCGGTTACGGCTGGGATATTTGTTACATCTGATTTTAAGAAGGGTGACTAATTGGCACTGCTCATACAGAATCACGAGCCTAAGACGTATGTGGTGTTAGGTATGCATCGCTCTGGTACTTCGTTTCTTTCTGGAGCGTTGATACAGGCGGGAGCGAACATGGGTGATACGTTGGCAAAGAATGTAAATGAGGAAACGTGTTTTCAGTCGTTTAATACTCGCATTCTTAATTCGGCTGGTGGGTCTTGGGATAGCCCTCCGTCTGGGGGGTCTATTGCGGCACAGGGAGAAAAATATTCAAAGGAGATATTGGCCACGATTACTCGGCACAAGGGAGATCGTTGGGGTTGGAAGGATCCTCGCACATCGCTGACGTTTGATTTATACGAGCCGCATCTTGGTGGTGATGTGTATTTGTATTGTTGTTTCAGAAGGCCAGAGAAGGTAGTAGAAAGTTTAACCCGGAGAAACGGTTCCGGGCCTGATTGGCGTGGGGTTACGGATGAGTATAACCGTAGGATACTAGCCAGTATTCAAAAGTTTGTTCGTCTGTAGGCTCTTTTACAAGGAGGTGAGAAAATGGCAAGGTGTCACTTTGACTTCAGTTGTTCGGTATGTGGTAAGAGGTTAAGTACCAGGGAGGTGTTCGTTCTTAATCAGGTGTTTTATTGCTTCACGCACTATATGGAGCGTGTGAAGCCACCGCTGGAGGCTAATCGTGGGAAAAAGAAACGATCATTCTAAGAATGCCCACAACAAGGAAGAGGCACATCGTCGCAAGAAGCGGCAGAAACGTGACAATCCTCGCTAGGCTCGCCGAGAGGGGTATTCCTCGCTTTTATAGCAGAATGCCCCTCTCTACACCTTTGTTGGTTGTATCCACTGAATTGTGGGCAGGTAGCGGAAGAGGTAAACGCAAGACAAAAGCTAATCCTCATGAAGAGCATGGTAATAGTCTGGTGCCTTTCGGGTGTTTATTTGCACTACGGAGGGTAGGTTCTAGCTGATCCTGTTTACACCACTGCAAGGTGCGAATCCTTGTCCTGCCCACTTGTTCGGTTGTTGTGTCCTCAGTATGAGATGTCTGCTTTTAAGTTTAGAAACAAGAGCGGGCGGGTTTTGCTCTCGTGCTGGGGACGGAGTAACTGGATATGAAACTAACACGAATTGAAAGACAGGGTGGCCGTTTGTATGCGTACATTCGTCTTCGGGACGAAGAGAGGTGGTTATGGCACACGAATGGTAGTCAGACTCGTTTGAGTGTTGGAATGGGTCGTGAGGTAGAGGGTCGTTTATTGGGGTGTAGGAGGGTGGAAGACGCCGAGGATGTGTTGTCTGAGTATGGTGTGGACTGGACGAAAAACGAAGACATACCAGAGAGGGTGTGGGATAAGTTGTACAAGTATTGATGTTTGAAGATACTTTTTGGGAACAGGTCTAACGAAAACGATGGTGGTGATCGGATGAAGATGAATCGGTTTGCCGAGGCGTTGCGGGGGTTGGGTCATACTGTAGACTGTAAAACAGAGCAAGACGACGTGGATGTGTCTCGGTATGATGTTGTTCATTCGTACAATCTTAACTGGAGGTGGACTACTCATTTCCGTGAGTTAGCCCAGGAGAAGGGGATACCGTTTGTTGTTTCTACCATACATTTTGATATTCACGATTCTCCGGAGGACGAACAGAGAAAGACGGTGGAGTATGCTTCTGGGTTGGTCATGTTTTCGGAGAAGGAGAGGGAAGCGATAGAGAAGTATCTCAAGATAGAGGTACCTAAGGAGAAGTCGTTTTATCTTCACAACGGGGTAAGTAGCGAGTTTAACGAGGAGCTGGAGTGGCGGGATAGGTATATAGATTACATCATGGTGGTGAACACTATAGCTGAGAGGAAGAACTGCATTGGGTATGCCAGGGCGGTGCGGAACCTGGAGGCTAGGGGTGTGCTTGTTGGAACTCACGATGTGAACTCTCGTTCTTATTTTGAGCGTGTAGCTGCTATTGGAAGATTGGATTTTCACCAGAGAAGGTTAAGTCACGAGGAGTTGAACAGGTTGTATAATCGGAGCAAGTGTGTTGTGGCAATTGGGTTTCAAGATCCTTTTCCGAATCCGGTGTTAGAGGGTACGGCGTGTGGATGTAACGTGGTGGTTAGTAACAGGACCTACGTGGATCTGGAGGGTCCGTGGATAGGGTATGTGGACCCTGGGGTGCAAGAGGACGTACAGAAGAAGATGGAAGAGTATGCCAGTTGGAGGCGGGACAGGCCTGAGCTTCCTGGGTATAGGGAGCAGGCAGAGAAATTAGTTAAGATGTACGAAGAATGCTTAGTGTAGCGATTTACACGTTGACGTGGAACAGGCTTGGGTACACACGGAAGATGTTTGACGGGTTAAAGAAGGCGGGATACCCGTTTGATCATTTTGTGGTAGACAACGGCAGCAAGGACGGTTCTCTTGGGTGGCTTAGAAAGCGGAAGTTGCGTGGGTTAATTCTGAACAGGGAGAATCGTGGCATTATTGGTGCGACACGACAGATACGGGATACGGTATGTGAGTACGACATGGTGGTCAATGTAGATAACGATTGTGAGATGTTGACCGGTGATTGGCTTGCAAGGATGGTCAAGGTGTACGAGGAACTGGAAGGCAAGTGTTTGTTAAATCCCTATATTCATGGAGTTATCAGGAATGTTGAGACGAGCGGAGATCCTTTTGTGGTGGCAACAGAGGCGGTAGAACCGGTTGTGTACCTTGGCGGGATACTGTTAGTGATGCCTCCTGCCGTTATGATGGGGTTTGATATGGATCCGCAGAAGCACACCATGCACTCGCTGGATGACAGTCATATGTCAGCGGTTGGCAAGAGTTTGGGTATGAAGTTGTTGAGGCTTCCTGGTGTTGAGGTGAACCACATGGATGGCTCTCACGGTCAGTACGAGACCTACCCCGAGTATTGCAAGGAGAGGGACTTAAACCGTAACAGAAAATACAAAGATGAAGGTGCAGATAGTAACTGAGGAGGGTGGCTGGATCCTGCCTCGTTGGAGTAAACACTGGGCAAAGCGGCTCAATGCTACTGTGAACACCAGGGTGAGACCTGGTTATGATGTCAACTTCTATGTGAACTACGGCTTCTATCGCGGGTCTCAGCGTGGTCTGGACGTGTGTTATTTTACCCACCGAGAGGAGAAGGACCCGATGCGGTCTCGGTTTGACGAGGTGGCGAAACGGTGTGACTGGTGCGTTGCCCAGTGTAAGAAAACGGCAGAACACCTTGATCCGCTCAAGACAAGTGTAATTCGTCCGGGGGTTGACGATGAGTTCATTCGTGGTGATCCGTTGCGAATAGGGGTGGTGGGCCGAGACTATCACTACACCGATCGTAAACGGTTTCACTGGGTTCCTATGCTTAGGACAGAGTTTCCCGACATTCGGTTTCCGATGGCCAGCGATTTATCTTTGAAAGATTTGCGACTTTTTTATGAGGGTATAGATTACCTTCTTGTTACTGCAAAGAATGAAGGTGGGCCAATGCCGGTAGTGGAGGCGATAAGTATGGGCAAGCCGGTGATCATGCCGGAGGGTGTGGGCTGGTGTGACGAGTTTTTTGGTATTAGGTACGATTCTAGCTACGCCGGTTTGTGTGAGGTTATTCGTGGGTTGGTTTTCCCTTCGGATCAGTGGGACCAGTCAACGAAGGAGTTGTCTAAATTGTTTGTGGAGTTACTAGATGGAAAATGAAAAGACCAGGGCGGTTATCATATCCCTTCCCAGAAGCGGTACGGAGTTTCTGGTGGAGTGTTTGAACTCTCATCCCGATATATTTTCTCATAGCGAGATTATGAAACACTACAGTCGGCACGACCTGCTGGCTAATATGCGTAAGTATTACAGGGAAGGAGCCGTGGAAGAGCGTGGCAAGGTCAAGGTGTTATGTCACAAGCTATTCTACTACCACATGGACCCATTCGGGTGGCACGAGATAAAAAGGCAGGCACGGGATGGGTCTCTAAAGGTTATTCATATGGTACGGGAGGATCACAAGATGAGGGTGCTTAGTTGGCACTTCAAGGATCGGGCCCATACTCTTCCTGTAGATGTCAGTCCTGATTGGTTTGAGTACAAGGTTCGTCAGTCGGTGGACATGGTACGCTTCTTTCGTGCGGAATTAGCCCAGATACCACACGTTGAGGTAACACTGGAGGAGATTGGCGACATGGCATCACGAATCCCGGCAGATAAAAACAAGGATATCTGTAAGTTCTTGGGGGTTCGGTATCGTGTGTTGGCGGGAACTCCCCGATCCCAGACTGACTATACAAGTCCTAAGTTTATGAGCAATGCGGGTGAACTTTTTAGATAAGAGGCTGGTTATTGGTGCGGGGAAGACAAAGAAAAAGGGAGCCGACTGGTTGCATCACGATTTTTCGTATTACTATGATCACATAGACTGTGCTTGGGATCTTAACGTGTTTCCGTATCCGTGGCCTTCCGACTCACTTGTGGAGATAGAGGCAATAAACGTGTTGGAACACATAGACGATCCGCTTAGGTCTATGGAGGAGTTTCATCGGATGCTAAAGTCGGGTGGCAGGGCGGTGTTTAGGGTTCCTCTGGATACACACCAGGCCTTTTGGGATGATATGACCCACAAGCGGATGTTTACCACTTACAGTTTTGATTATCTGGATCCAGGAACCGACAGGGGGAACGCCTACGGATTTTATTCGGATTGTCGGTGGGACATAATCCGAAAGGACGTGCTTACAGAGGATCAGTCTGTCCCGAAAGCAATGATAATTTATATGGAGCCGATTAAGTGAAGGATAAGACTGGGGTTGTGCTTATCCCCTACATAACAACACAGGCACAGATGGAGTTATTCTATCTCACGTACCAGAGCATCAATATGCAGGGGGATTACGAGTTCTACTTCATACTTCCGCAGGAGAGTGTGAGCAAGGCGTGGAACACTGGTATAGACATGGCTCTCAAGGATGGGTGCAAGTATGTGTTGGTTCCAAACGGCGACGTTGAGTTGCACGAGGGGTGTATGGAGGCGTTGGTTGGTTTTATGAAGAAAAAGAGGCCCATCATGGTTAGTCCGTGGTGTACGCGGTACGAAAGAGGCGTTGCTGAGAATTTCAAGGTAGATCGTGTAACGATGACGGACAATTATTCTTGTTTCATGGTGGATTCTCGGCTGTTTGAGAAGGTGGGCAGGTTTGATGAAAACTTTAAGCCTGCGTACCTGGAGGATTGCGACATGCAGCACCGGATAGACCTTGCTGGGGAGGAGCATTGGTGTATCAAGGACGGCCAGTTTGATCATTACCGGAGTGCCACGATAGAACTACACAGAGATCCAGAGTGGGCTAGAGACGCACTGAGTTACAAGAGGCAGTTTGGGTATTTTGAAAAGAAGTGGGGAGGTGGACCGAGGGACGGTAATTTGTGGAGAGAGCCGTTTCATGGAGGCTGAAAGTCTGTGTCCGGAGGGGAATACCGTGCTTGACCGGTGGTTTGCTCTAATTGGTCCGGCCCTTTACTCTTTCGCCGTAACCTCTGATCACGAGGTGTTTTGGGGGCATTGGAGGCGGTCACATGAGCATCGTAGCTGGTCTGTAGAGATTGGGGATAGCGAGCCGTCTAGGGATGAGGTGCAAGCGTTGTGTGCTTCATATATGGAGGGGTTGGACGTAAATTGGTGTGATATCGGATGAAGGTATATGAGCCTCACGTAATACAGCAGGAGTTTCATAAAAGCGGTGCTCGGTTTCGGGCACTTATAGCTGGCCGACGTGGAGGTAAGTCTATTGCCGGTACGATTGAGGCGTTATGGCACGCGAACAAAAACCCTGGAAGTATCGGTTGGATAGTGGCTCCGACCTACGTAGACCTTGTAGACGTGAACATTGCAATGATAATGGAGTGGTTGCCAGAGGAGTCTATTAAGTCTTGGAATAAGGTTGAGAAGCGTATAGAGCTGGTCAACGACGCACAGATAGTTTTTCGTAGTGCTGACGATCCGACAAAGTTGGGTCGTGGACGTGGATTGAACTGGGTGTGGTTGGACGAGGCTTCTTTTTTCAGGCATGGCCAGACCGCGTGGGAGTCCATTTATCCGGCACTGACAGATACTCGTGGCAAGGCCTGGATAACGACAACGCCGCAAGGTTACGATTGGGTTTACGAAACATTTTACAAACCTGCTCTTGAGGGTAACGATGATTATGCTGCCTGGAAGTTTAAGACGGTAGAGAACCCGCACATAGATCCGGAAGTTGTGGAGAAGGCACGACAGGAGATGAACGACCAGATGTTTAGGCAGGAGTACGAGGCGAGCTTTGAGAAGTTTACTGGCTTAGTGTATCCGGATTTTACGCAGGAGCACGTTATAGAGGCAAAGAAGTTGGAGCGTGACGATCTCTGGTTTGTTGGGATGGATCTTGGTATGACCAACCCGACGGTTGCGTTGTTGATTGCGGAGGACATAGATCGTGTGTTGTATGTGGTTGACGAGGTATACGAAACGGGGATGATCGCAAAGGAGGTCGTTGACAAGGTTGAGATGATGTTGGCTAGGCACGGTCTTACCAAGTCGGACGTTCAGTTGTTTGTTGCGGATCCAAGTGGTGCGTCAAAGAGGCAGGATTCTCCAGAGTTGTCTATGTTTGACCAGCTTCGTGATGAAGAGCGTGGTTTGCCGGTAGTGCCAGGGAACAACACGTTGGGGGCCGGTATAGATCGGGTGACGCAGCTGATCAAGGAGGGACGGATAAAGGTGTTTCGGAATTGCGTGAACACCATTCGTGAGTTTGACAAGTACAGTTGGCCAAAGACTCGTGATTCTATGGGAAACAGGGACGAGAGGCCGGAGAAGGCGTTTGATCACGCCATGGATGCACTGAGGTATGTTGTGATGAGTAGGCCGGAGCATTTTGAAAGAATAGAGCGGGATGTGTATACGGGTAGTCCGATAGAGGCGGTAGGTACAATAGACATGATGGCGGAGGACAGTTACGAGCAGGATATTATGTAATGTGGTTGCGTAGTTAAGACATTATGTTCTATAATCACGGTATGGAGATAGTATCGGGTCTTGCAATAGTTGGGTTGGTGGGTTTGCTGGGTTTCAACGGCTGGCTTCACCACAAGGAGCGTATAGAGATGACAAAGATCAGCAAGGCGAAGGATGTTTCAGAGATAGAGTATTTAGTACCTGGGAAGCCGCCGAAAGATGAGGAGCCGGAGGTTGACCACTTGGTGAGTTTAGAAAATATGCCAGAGCTTGACGAAGAGAGGGAGTAAGCAAGAAGGACACAGTGGCAAAGAAGGAAAAGAAGGAGACCAAGACCCCGGAGAGTTGGGCTCAAGAGGTCAAGGACAAGTTTCAGGAGGTAAAGGATTTCCGTGCCCCGCGGGTGGAAAAGCAGTGGATGATAAATCACGCTTGGTATCGGGGTTGGCATAACCTCAAGTACAACACGCAGACGAAGCGGCTCGTGTGGGACGAGCGTGATCCGTTGCGGTTTTTCATCAACATTATATATGCGGTAGTTCGTGCCATTCGGGCAAACGTGACCAAGTATCAGCCTAAGTGGGAGGTGGATGGTTTACCTTATGGGTCTTTGTCGGTAGACGAGGGTCGTGCACTTGGGTATTTTCTGGAGTCTCAGTATGAGGAGCTTGGTATCAAGAAGGCGGTTAAGAATGTGGTTATGTATGGGTTGTTATACGGGCACGGTATATTTCAGTATGGCTATGACGAGGATTTGGATGACGGGGAGGGTAACGTCTGGGTAGACACGCCTGATCCGTTTGATGTGTATTTTGATCATCTTGCGGGGGATGTGGATAACTGTCGGTTTGTGATTAAGGCAACGAGAAAGCCGCTTAGCGAGATACAGAAGAACCCGAAGTATCACGGTACGGAGGAGATTAAGACGGACAGCAAGTTGTCTGCCAGCGAGTACAAGAGTTATCTGATGCAGCAGGATTTTGGTTCAGATGACACGGTGCAGAGCAAGGACAGTGTGTTGTTGTACGAGGGTTGGTTTATGGAGGATGACGGGTTTGTGCGTGTGGTGACGGTTCCTGAGAACGGGGACGTACCCATACGTAACGAAAAGACCGATATGACAAGGCTGCCGTTTATTTTGTATTTTGCTGATATTAATCCAGGGGAGATTTATTCGGAGGGTTGGGTGAAGAACCTGGTTCCTCTCAATCGTGCTCTTAACTATGTTGAGAGAAACAATCTTGAGAATATCGTGTTGTTTGCAAAGGGTAAGTATATTACCGACAAGGGTTCCAACGTAAAGATGGTGACCAACGATAACGGTCAGGTCATTCGGGTCAGCCGAGGTAGCCGGTTTGACCAGATGGACATGAAGCCGATGCCTCAGTCTGTATTTACATTTGTGCAGAACCTTATGCGGTACATAGAGGATGTAGGTGCGGTGCACGAGGCGTTTATGGGGAGAACTCCGGCAGGGATAAAGGCTGGTGTGGCGATAGAGCAGTTGATTTCCAGCAACATGAACAACCTTGCAGATCTTGTGGATAACCTGGAGATGTCGCTTGGTCAGTTGGGGGAGGAATTATTACGGCTTGGGTTTTTGAAGTTTGATACATCAAAGAGTTTTAAGGTAAGAAAGCCTGGTGGTGAAGAAATGGTTTACAAGGTTATTGGTAACGGTGACGTTGAGCTTGAGGATGCAATCAAGATACCGGAGAGGGCCTCGGTAAAAGTGAACGTGGTGAGCGGGATAGCACACACGAAGGAGGCTCGGAAGGAGATTCTCTTACAGCTGAGGGCGGGTGGAGATATAGACAGGCGAACACTGTTGGAGGCGTTGGATGTACCTGACGTGGATGAGGTAGAGGCAAGGCTGGTGGAGGAGAGGTCTGGTATTCCCATATCACAGGACGCGACGGACGAGATGGAGAGGAAGATGATGGAGGCTGAGGCACAGGGACCTCAGGAGCCGCCAATGGCACCTCCACAGGGTGGCTCTATGCCGCCTGGAATGAACGAAGTGCCGTAGGGGGTAATGTAGTCGCTAGGAGTGAGGTACAGGGTATATCCCTCGCCCTGTATCTCGCTTGTGGCGATTATAGCCACAATTAAATTATGACCGCATCCGACACAGAAGTCGTAAAAATGTGCGGCCAAGAGTTATGGACGAAGAAGTCCAGACCGGAATCTCTTCTGGGGAGTCCCAGGGGGGTGCAGTAGAGCAGGAAACTACTGAAGCGGGGTCGGTACCCGCAGACGAAACCACTGAAGGAACTTCCGACGCAACGGCAGAGAAGCCGGAAATCTCGCAGACGAAGGACTCAGCAAACGAGGGAGAGGATGTGGACTTGGAAGGTGGGTCTGGGGAGCAGACCATTCCGTATTCTCGTTTCAAGGAGGTCAATGACCGATTGAAAGAGGCGGAACAGGCAACGCGGTTGTTGCAGAAGCTCCAGGAGGATCCGGATCTAGCCTCGGAATTTCTGAGGAGGTCTGGGGTCAAGTCGGACGGACCGGAAGATCCACAGTTAGTGCAGGCGGATAAGACGCTCAAGGAGATGGGCTACTTGAAGGTCAAAGAGGCCATTTCAATGGCAGAGGACATCGTTGAGCGAAAGATTGCCCAGCGTGAGTTTGTTCAGAAGATGCTGGACCTTGAGAAGCAGTACGACGGCACCGGAGGAGCTCCAAAGTTTATTCCGGAGAAGGTGGCCGAGTACATGGATAAGAAAGGGATTCCGGATCCCGAAACGGCTTACGAGGTTATGCATAAGGATGAACTTGCGGATTATAGGGCCAAGCAGAAGAAGCGTGGTGCGTACTCTGAGAAGGGTGGGCAGCCTCGGTCAACTGCGGGAGAGGATCCTGATGCACTATTAAAGAAGGCGAAAGAGGGCGGCAACTGGGAGGAGTACCTGCTTCGTGCAAAGGGCTTATCGGTACCAGGTCGCGGCTAGAGCTTTCTTTAGGAGGGCTACATAAGTTGGTGAGCAGTAATGTCAAATGGCACAAACAAGTGCAGCTTTGACTTACCAGGCGGCTGGGAATCGCGAGGACCTGATGGATGTGGTTTAATTGTTAGACCCATATCTAACACGTCTTTACATGTGTTTTGCTCTTTGATAAAATAAAAGCATGAAGATTCACTGTGATAAGCTTCGTGAGCTTTACGGGGCTGGTATGACATACCGTGAGATAGCCGACAAGTTCGGCTGTGGCGAAACAACGGTATGGAATGCGGCCAGGAATTGCGGGATAAAGTCACGGAGTCGAAGCGAGGTCCTTAGGGGCCGAGAGTTTACGGTTGAGCATCGCCAAAAACTGTCTTACGCAAAGCGAGGTGATAAGTGGGCTGGGAGTAAAAACCCCAACTGGAAGGGGGGCGTAAGTACAGACAATTGGGTGGCAAGGCGTAACAGCAAGGGGGTCATCTGGAGGAGAGAGGTAATTCGGATGGCCGAGGGTAAGTGTGCACGTTGTGGAAGAAAACGCGGGGAAAAGTGTTCCCGTTGTGGTATAACCCTACCCTTTTACGTACATCACAAGAAGTCGTTTGCCGATCATCCCGATAAAAGGTATGACGCAAACAACGGTGAATTACTTTGCTTTTATTGTCATAAAGAGGAGCATGGCAAGTAAACGTGAGATATGCAAACGGGGCTAATTCGGCGAAAGTCCCTCCGGGATAACGCCGAGCCAGCGGGAGAGATAGCGAAAGGCTCTCCGGGCGCGTGTAACGACTAGGGGTGAATAAATATAATCCCCACTAATGTCCCGCTCGAAAGAGATAACATAGTCTGTACATCGCAGCAATGCGGTGAAGTGCTTGAGAAATACTTGCACGGTAACACGTTAGACAAACATCAGTCCTGTAGAGACCCCTATGTTTTCGGGCTTTAAGAAAGTTAAAGCCTCGGCAACATACGTTGAATGGATGAAAGAGTCGTTGGCTTCTGCTGCCAGCAACGCACAGATTGAAGGTGCGGACTATAGCTTTACAACTCCTACGGCACGGACAAGGGAAGGAAACTACACCCAGATTCTTAGAAAGACTCTGGAAATTTCCGGAACTCAGGAAGTGATTGACAAGGCGGGTGTGGAGAGCGAATACGCTCATCGCATGAAGAACGCTTTGAAGGAGATAGCTAGAGATGCTGAGTATGCAATCGTCAACGGAACCGGTAACTCCGGTGCTTCGGGTACTGCTAGAGAACTCAAGGGTGTCGTGAGTTTCATCACGACTACTGTTGAGACTGGCTCTGGTACAGGGACCCAAGCTCTTACGGAGACCATGTACAACGACCTGCTCCAGGATGTCTATAACCAGGGTGGAAACCCGGATACGACCTATGCAAACGGATGGCAGAAGAGAAAGATTAGTGCTTTCTCCACCCCGTCTACGCGCAACATAGATGCAGAGGACAAGAAACTTGTCGCTTCTGTGGATGTGTACGAGTCGGATTTCGGGCTTCAGACGATCGTGCTTGATAGGTATATGCCTACAGACAAGATTGTTGCCCTTGAGAAGGACAAATGGGCGGTGGCTGTATTACGGCCGTTTAAGTCAGAGGAGGTTGCGAAAGCTGCGGACTCACTTCGTGGCGCTGTTGTAGGAGAGATTTCTCTCGTTAGCTACAACGAAGCTGCAAGTGGAAAGATCCAAGAGCTTTCAACCTCATAGCGCAATAGCGTAAATGGAAGTTCCTACACACTTTCTTACTCAGTGTAGGGGAGTGGTGTGCCTTACACACCGTTTATTAGTAGGAGATAGACATGTCGTATGCGATTTCGTATGGAAAAAACAAAATACCCACCACGGGGGAGATAGTAGACTCGGTGGTGCGGGAGGTTGAGCGTGAGCGGCGGTCTCAGTTGTTTAGTGTAACTAACGACAAGGAGTTCCGTCGGCATATTGATCATATTCGCAAGGATCAGCAATTCAATCAGGGGTGGAGTAAAGATAAGAGCCGAAGGTGGATTGGTAGGATACCGGCCGATGTCTATAACAATGCGTGCAACACGTTTGGGGAGAAGACTTTGAAGGAAGACAGGAAGCTGTTCAAGAAGGTGTTTGCACCGTGGATATTCGTGAAGACGGAGAGCATATAAGTTGAGGGAGTTTTTTCATGGCTAGAGCAGTTGATACATTTATCAAGCCGGGTAGCAATCCGTATGAGACTCATCCGCATTATCGCAGGAAGATGCGGGAGTTACAGAAGGGGGACGCCTTTAGGATATTGGCGCTTGCTACCGATAAGGGCGGGTGCGGCTGGTATCGGGTTAGGCAGTTACTTCGGGAGATAGACAAGCAGGGGCTGGCCTCCACCTATGTTATTGAGAGCAACAACACCGAGGAAGAGTTACAGTTGGCCATAGACAACGCCCACGTGTTATTGGTACGCCGTGGAAACGAGGAATTTCTGAAGGTTATTCGCGGTCAATATCCTGATAAGCACGCGGTAGTGTTTGACCATGACGACAACACGTTCATTGTGCAGCCAAGCAACGAACACTATGTGGATTTTGGTATAGAAGACGTGTATGCGGATACAAAGGAGGGTCAGAAGCCGTTATGGTTATCTGGGATAACTCCTGGATTTGACAAGTTTAGGAACCGACACAAGATGGTTGATCTTGAGTACGGCTTGGAGAGTGCGGACTTAACTACAGCCCCTACAGCTCGCCTGGCGGGCTTGTGGTCTCAGTATAGTGGCAACTCGGAGGTGATACCGAACTGTATAGATTTTCAGTATTATCCGGATGTTGAGGTTCGGGATCGTTTGAAGGGAGACGAGTTGAGGATAGGCTGGCAGGGTGGTATATCTCACATGGGAGACTTCCAGGAAGTGGGTCCTGAAATTGCCAAGGCTCTCAAGAAGCACAAGAACACCGTGTATTACTCGGTTGGTTCTTTTTATGAGGTGTTTTTTAAGGGGGTGCTAGACAGAGTGCGAGTGTATCCGTGGATAGATTTCCAGGCGCACGGGTATCGGATGAAGATGTTTGATCTGGACATAGCGGTTATACCGCTGCAGGACCTAGAGTTCAACACGTTTAAGAGCGAGATAAAGTTTTCTGAGTTTGCGGCTCTGAGGGTGCCGTGTCTGGTCAAGCGGATGACTCCGTACAAGGAGGTAGTCAAGGAGGGGGAGACCGGCTTGATGTACGAGACTCAGGAGGAGTTTGCCGAGCAACTGGAGCGGCTTATCAAGGATGAGAAGTTGAGAAAGAAGCTCTCGGATAACGCGTATGACTGGGTAAGAGACGAGCGGGATCTCGCAGATTGGGCGCCGAAGGTGGTGGATATTTACAAGGAGGTATACGACGGTGTAGTTGGTAGAAAGGGTGTGGAATCTGATATAATATAAGACGAATGAGGGGACATATTGAGGGATGATCAGTTGATCATCAAACAGAGATGGCGATGGCGTACAGCACAATGGTAACGAGGGTTGGCGAGATGCTTAACCAGGACGTTTCGGACGATACCGGCACGGTTACGAATACCGAGGTAAAGGCCTGGTTGAATATCGGGTATCAGAAGGCCCGAAACTCTGTGGTAGCGATGGGACAGAATTTCCAGATGAGATTGACAAAGGCAAACCTGGTTTCAGGGCAGTCGTATTATGCGCTGCCTTCGGATTGTAGGAAGGTTGTTCGTGTGGAGGTCGGGTTTGACAGTGCGGATGACAGGGAGAAGGCGCAGCGGATAGACGTGAACCAGATAAACGACCCTGACTTGACCTTCAGCGAGGGGGCTCCGTTGTATTACGTAACTGGGAACCAGATACGAATATTCCCTGAGCCTGGTAGTGCGTTAACAAACGGGTTGTGGTTGGAATACATAGAAGACCCTGGCGACATGAGTGCTGATGCGGATACCCCTAGTTTACCGGTTGGGTACGACCACGTTCCCTTGTTATACGCGGTAGCGAAGGGGAAGTACAAGCTAGGGTTGAAGACCGAGGCAGAAGTAACGATGGAGGAGTTTCATTACGAGCTTGAGACGATGAAGGACGAGGTAATAGAGAGGAACCTGGATGGTCACGATACGGTAATTGTTAGGACTTTGTAATGGCAACCGCTTGGAGCGACGTTACAGATGTAAGTACAAGTTGGAGCGATGTTACAGACAAGAGCACCGACTATACCAGGGTGTTTTGTCAGGAGGAGGCCTTTCTGTCAACGGAGGATTTGGACTGGCTGATGACTGAGGGGGACGATTACATCATGATAGAGCACGGCGATCGGTGGGGGAAGACAACCGACTCTGAGACTGATTGGTATTTTGAGAACGTGTACGGGGTAAATCTTGAATACGATGAATCGGGGGATACATATGACAGTGTGACAGATCCGTATGATGGAGAAACGGATACCGATTGGAATAAAGTTGACGATATATAGATGGCAATAAGTTTTCCTACAAATATAGACACGTTTGCCAATCCGGACGCGAATGACAAGAGAAGCAGTCCGTCACATGCATCGCAGCATGCGGATGTAAACGACGCGGTGGAGGCACTTGAAGCGAAGGTTGGAAAAGATGGTAGTGCGGTCACGACAAGTCATGATTACAAGCTATCTGGGGTGACTGGAACCGACAAGGCGGCAAGTCTTACGGGAACGGAGACATTTACAAATAAGACGCTTACCTCTCCTAGGATAAACGAGAACGTTGCGGTTACAGCGACTGCGACTGAACTGAACAAGCTGGACGGTGTTACGGCGACCACGGCTGAGTTGAACATTACGGATGGCGGAAGTGCTGACGGTAAGGTGCTGAATGTACAGAGTAAGTGTTATGCGTATTTGTCGGCAGATCAGGAGGATGTTGCAACGGCGACCGCAACCAAGATACTCCTTGATTCTGAGCTGTATGATGCTGGAGGAAACTTTGCGGACTACAAATTCACGGCTCCTATAAGTGGGTACTATTTGGTTGTTGGTCAGGTTGGCTTTGTCAACGCTGGTGTTACCGCAGACAAAAGCTATCACGGTATGTTGTATGTTAACGGTGCACAATATGGAAAGTGTAAGGGGGGATCACATTCGTCACATATCGCGTTTATGGTTGATTCTGTTCCTGCTGTTGTATATATGGATGCGGAGAGTTATTTGGAACTATACGTTATACATTATGCCGGTGTTAACAGGAACATAGAGAGTGACATGACGTATTTGTGTGTCCATTTGTTAAGTAGTACCGGTAGCTGATTCTTGTTTAATAATATTTACTGAAGAGTGTATACATGGGGACCAGGTTGTCTGTTTCAATGATAGTAAAAAACGAAGAGGCCCTACTTTCTCGGTGTCTGGATTCGGTTGCTGGAGCAGACGAGATAGTGGTGTGTGACACGGGATCTACGGATACGACTGTGGAGATAGCCAAGAGATACACGGATAAGGTGTTTACCGACTACGAGTGGCAAGATGATTTTGCACAGGCTAGAAACCACTCTCTATCAAAATGTACCGGAGACTGGATATTTACAATAGATGCGGACGAGGTGCTTGAGGAAGGTGGAATGGAGAAGATCCGAGAAGAAATTGAAAAGGCCAGTGGGGATGAGTTGGCACTTGGTGTGACGGTGAGTGCGGAGGGGAAGAGGGAGACGTTTAACTCTCCCCGTTTGTATCGGAACGATCCAAGAGTAAGGTGGAAGGGGGCTATTCACAACCATTTAACCATCGGGAATTTTCGGATGATTGGTGTTACGGTTACATACGGGTATTCTCCTGCTCACAAGCTGGATCCGAACAGGTCGTTTCGGATATTAAGGAAGGAGATAGAGAGGGATCCGGGGTTGGTAAGGGAGAGGTTTTATCTAGCTCGTGAGTATATGTACCGCAAGGATTGGGATAACGCCATCAAGCATTACAAGATATACCTGGAGAGGCCTTCTTGGGGTCCTCAGATGGCGGAGGCGTATTTGCAGCTATCTCGGTGCTACTGGAAGAAGAAGATGCTTCTGGAGGCTCAGGAGGCGTGTCTGGGGGCTATTAGGATAAACACTCATTTCAGGGAGGCCGTTGAGTTTATGGCTGAGATAACGGGACCCATCAACAGTAGGCGGTGGAAAGAGTTTGCGGGTGGTTCAGACAATTCCGGGGTATTATTTAACAGAACTGTTGAAAAGAAAGAGAAGGGAGCTGGTTGGTATGACGGGATATTTGGGGGGTCAGCGGATATGTCTCGGTATGAGGAGATTTACGAAACTGTTGCTAAGCGTGTGGACGGAAAGAGTGTGGTTGATTTTGGGTGTGGAACGGCAGAGTTGCGGCGTTTGATAGATGACTATCGTGGGTATGATTTCAGCAAGAGGGCCGTGGAGATTGCCGGTGATGACCGAGTTCGGTTTGGGGATATGTATAGCTTATTGGATGACCCTGAAAGCGTAAAGGCTGACGTTTGGGTGTTTACCGAGGTGTTTGAACACGTTGACGACCTGGCCGTGATACGAAAAATCCCGCCGGGGCAACGGGTGATATTTTCCGTTCCTAGCTTTGACGATCCTGCACATCTCCGGATGTTTCCTGATGGTGATGCCGTAGAGGAGAGGTACGGCAAGTTTTTCCGTTTGGATTATTTGGTTGTGTTTGGTTGGAACAAGGATAACGGGCGTTGGGAGATGGGGAGCGGGGGGGCTTCCAAGATATTCCTTGTGGACGCGGTACGCAATTGAATAATAAGACTTCTGATTGTATAATTAAGACATATTGTGAGGGATTAGAGGGAGAGTAATTTTGTACTCTAATCCTGGTGTCAGGTTTGAAGAAGAAGATCACCGAGCTGACGTTACTTGACGAGACACCTGCGGACGGGGACTGGATACCGGTGGTAGATGTTAGCGATACCACAGACTCAGCAAACGGTACCACGAAACGAGTTTCCAGAACGAATTTAGGCCCTCAGGGAGCCACTGGTGCTACTGGTCCTACGGGTCTTGATGGCGATATCGGGATTACAGGTCCAACCGGCCCTACTGGCCCTGTGTCCACCGTACCCGGCCCGACTGGCCCTACTGGTCCAACTGGTCCGACCGGAGCTGATTCCACTGTACCCGGCCCAACTGGCCCTACTGGTCCGGTATCAACTGTACCGGGTCCAACCGGTCCGACCGGTGCTGATTCCACTGTACCCGGCCCAACCGGTCCTACTGGTCCGACCGGTGCTGATTCAACTGTACCCGGTCCGACTGGCCCTACTGGTCCGGTATCCACCGTGCCCGGTCCAACCGGTCCAACTGGTCCGACCGGAGCTGATTCCACCGTACCCGGCCCAACCGGTCCAACTGGTCCAACTGGTCCGACCGGAGCTGATTCCACTGTACCCGGCCCAACTGGTCCTACTGGTCCAACTGGTCCGACCGGAGCTGATTCCACTGTACCCGGTCCAACTGGTCCTACTGGTTCAGTCTCAACCGTACCGGGTCCAACCGGTCCGACCGGTCCAGTCTCAACCGTACCCGGCCCAACCGGTCCAACTGGTCCAACTGGTCCGACCGGTGCTGCTGGAGCGGGTGTAAATTGGAGGGGTGTATGGAGTGAATTGACTGAGTACTTACAGTATGACGCAGTGTCATATCTTGGAACCTCATATATTTCTAGTCAGAACAGTAATACAAACCATTTACCAACGGACACAAATTGGTGGGATCTTTGGCTGGCGAAGGGTCCTACCGGTCCTACTGGTCCCACGTCCACCGTGCCCGGTCCTACCGGTCCAACCGGGGCTGATTCTACCGTACCCGGTCCGACTGGCCCTACCGGTCCAGTCTCAACCGTACCGGGTCCAACCGGCCCTACTGGCCCTGTGTCCACCGTACCCGGCCCGACTGGCCCTACTGGTCCAGTCTCAACCGTACCCGGCCCGACTGGCCCTACTGGTCCAGTCTCAACCGTACCCGGCCCGACTGGCCCTACTGGTCCAGTCTCAACTGTACCCGGTCCAACCGGCCCTACTGGCACTCAGTACACATGGAAGGAGGCGTGGACGACCTCCATGGGGTATGACTTGAATGACTGTGTAGAAAATGATGGGAGCGGATACGTCTGTATTGAGGGACACACTTCGGGAACATTCTCGACTGATCTTGCGGCGGGAAAGTGGAGTTTGCTCGTAGAAAGAGGTCCTACCGGCCCAACTGGGGCCGACTCAACCGTACCCGGCCCAACTGGTCCTACTGGTCCAGTCTCAACCGTACCCGGCCCAACCGGTCCAACTGGCCCACAGGGAACAACCCCGACCCTTGGTGATCTGGGTGTCACCGCAACGGCGGCGGAACTAAATATTACGGACGGTGGAAGTACGGCGGAAAAGGCGTTGAACGTACAGAGTAAATGCTATATAACGCTCTCGGCGGATCAGGACGATATTGTCACCAATTCGCCTACAAAGATATTGTTAGATACCGAGATTTACGATGTTGGTGGAGATTTTGCCAGCAATAAATTCACCGCTCCTGTGGATGGGTATTACTATGTGTCCGGAAGTGTTTCCTATGAAAACGGAACGGTTGTTGCCAACAAATCATACGGGGTGAAAATATATGTCGACGGGGCGTTATATAACGGGATGCAGAATTTTGTTCACGCATCTCACACAGCCTGGCTCGAGTGTCATGTCTCCGGGGTGGTGTACTTAACCGCTGGTCAGTATATCGAGTTGTATACTCATCATTATGCTGGGGTTAATACTCCTGATATCGATACACTTGGAACCTTTTTGTGTGTTCACTTGTTGAGCGTATAAACAATGGCAACAGTTGTTGATAGTTATAGCGAAAGTAATATAAGCATTATGGTTTCATAGATATTTATTTATTAAGTATATAGTATGCCAGTAATTGTTGACAGTTACAGCGAGAGTAATTGTGGCGGTTATTACCAAATGTCTTCTAATGCTGATGATAGCATGGGATGTGGACAATCATTTACTGGGGACGGTGGTGTGTTGAATAGTGTTAAGTTTTATCTAAAAAAAATAACTAGTATTACCGGAACTGCTTATGTTAAAATTTATGCTCATACTGGCACTTTTGGTACTTCTTCACTTCCAACTGGTTCTGCACTAGCAATTTCTGATGTTTTTGATGTTTCCACCTTGACGACCTCTTTTCAACTTATTACTTTTACATTTACTGGTGCTGAAAAAATTACACTTACCAATGAAACAAAATATATTGCTACTTTTGAATATCAAGATGACGGTACAAATGTAATGGCTTTTGGAGTAGATTATACTGGAAATCATAATGGTAATTTCTGTCGGTCAATAGAAGACCTTGTAAGTTGGGAAGTAAATAATCCAGCTCATGATGCTTGTTTCTACGTGTATGGGGAGAGCTACGCCAGCCCGCTTCCGGCGTTTAGGAGACCGACTTCATAATTTTTTCTTAATTGACAATGGCAGAACGACAGAGAACAAAAAGATTAGAACACAGGTTTACCGACTTCAAAAGTGTGCAGGAGTTTACCTCTCCACTTTGGACAGCGGATAACGAATCTCCGTTTGCAAAGAATTGTGACGTAAGCACGCCAGGGGTGCTCTCTAAGGCCTTGGGATACACTCAGGTGGGCTCGGATACCGGCACGGGGGCTGTTAAGGGTGTCTTTGTTTATGAGAAGGAAGACGGCACGTCTACGCTGATGAAGGTGCAAGGTTCTTCGTTGTATAAGTATGCCAGCGGTTCGTGGAGTGAAGTAGCCTCTGGTTTGTCAACCGGAACGGACAAGGTAGAGGGGGTGAATGCTTTTATAGACGATGAGGAGCGTTTGTATTTTACTGGAGAGCATGATGAGCCTGTTCGGTACACTACGGGAACATCTACAACGGCAATTACCAGCACATATGCTAAGCATATTGCCTACTGGAATTACCGGTTGTATTTAGCGAACTTTAAGTATGGTACGGACAGTTATCCGTATCGGGTGCAGTTCTCTCCGGAGGGTTCAGACACGCTAGATCGTGATAACGATTATTTTGATGACATGGGTGCTCCGGTTACTGCACTGAAGGTATACGGAAAGAAGCTCTACATATTCACGGATGACGAGATTGCTGCTTATGACGGATATTCATTAAGTCGGATACCGGGGAATTACGGTACGCCAAGTGCCGAGAGTGTGGTTGTGGCGAGGGGTCGGATGTTTTGGTACAACCGGTTTGGGTTTTGGATGTATGCTGGTGCAGAGCTTCCCACCCTCATTAGTAAGCCGGTACGTGGAATTGTTAGTGCGATCACGGCTCCGGGGTCGGTTTCTGGGGGAATACTCTCAGACGAGCGAATTGTCTGGAGTGTTGGTGACGTTACCTATGACGAGACGAGCTATACAAATGCGGGTCTTATTTACGATATTGACAACAACGGCTGGATGTTTCGTGACGCACAGCCGTTTGGGTTGTATACGCACGAGAAGTCCGGTGGAAGTATTGTTCCGTATGCGGGTAGCGATTCTGGTATCCAGGTGTATCAGATAGATAACGGGTACGGGAACGATACGAGTACGGAGATTGTTTCCGAGTGGCAGACAAAGAAGTTTGACGCGGGTAGTCCTCAGGATATCAAGAATTTTTACAAGGTTCGGGTTGTGTTTAAGCCCACTGGTAATTCTGAGTATCTGACGGTGAAGTACCGAATGGACGGAACCGCCGCTTGGAGTCAGATTGGCGGGACGAACAACAACGTTGACCTGTCGGGGAGTGACGACATAGACATTGTGGAGCTGGACCTGCCGTCACAGAGGCAATGTAAGTGGATACAGTTTCAGATCACACACAGCTCTGCTGTTGGGGGGTTTGAGATATACGATATCCAAGTTGAATTTGATATGTACCCACACTAATGGAAGGAGAAAAGAGAGAGTTAGACATATATTTACAAAGAAGTTTGGCTATACCGATTGCGGATAGTGTGTCGGGCGAGACGGTTGGTGGGATAAGTGCAAGCGACCTGGTAGCTGGAGGCGTGACCCGGAAGATCGTTATCGGCAAGGGAGGACAGATCATTGTGAACGACGGTACGAACGACCGGGTACTTATCGGATACGATGCGGGAGGGTTCTAATGGCAGATTACGGCATTAAGGTTACAAAGCAGGGAAAAGATGTTAGCTCTACAGACCCTAGGGATTTCACTATTCATTCTGGGTATAATATGCTTAAAATCCATCCGGATTATAGCGATTACGGTACAGTTACGCTAAATGATGGAAACTCCCATTATGAGACAATAACGATTTCCCATAACTTTGGATACAATCCTGTGTTTCTCTTGTTTTTTCAAAGAGGGGACGACTCTGTTTGGAAAATTCCATGTTGGGATGACAACACACTTTTCGTTGGTAAACAGTACACAGATACTAATACTATTACTGTTCATATTTATCATACAGACCCTGGTGGTGGAGGAGGATTTCATGCCGACGAGAATGTTGAATACCGATATTTTACTTGCATAGATCCGAGAGATGACTTATGGTATTAAGATTGCACGACCTGATTACGGCGTGATAACCGCAGAAGATGATGATTTGGTATATTCTTCTAAGTTTAGTACTCTTAGTCCGTTTGCGTGTGTGAAATTTACGGCGGTTGGAAACTCTACTCACGGTATGTCTTATCCCCCAGCATACTTCTATGTAGTAGATTATGGAACTGAGCCAAATAATAAATGGTCTGTAAATAATCCACCGACAGAAATGGCCGATGGAATGTTTTTTTCATCTTTGGGCCAACCAGCCCATGGGCCATTTTTCGGTACAGATGCTACAATCACCGTGGATAGTACCAAAGTCTATTGTGATGACATCGCAGCAGACGTAGATGCGATCTATGTTTTTTTATTACATGAACCGCTGAATAGCACATGAGCAAATTCGGAATAAAAGTATCAAAAGAAGGAAAAGGTGTCTTACGCGCTGGGTACAACGAGCTAGAGATGACATCTGAGTTTGACACGATGAAGATTCAAGGTACTGGTACATTGTCGGTAACCTTTCCAGAAGAAAAATGGTATTGGACGGGCACTGAGCCAGACCCTCTTGGTGATAATGACTACTTAACCAATACGTGGTGTGATTTGCAGGAAGACAGTTATACTCACGGGCTTGGGTATGTTCCGCTTTTTTCTCCTGGGGTGTTTGACTCTAATGTTTGGTGGTTCTACACAGATAGCCCGTCCTCACCGTATTCCATTAACGATGTTAGTGATTTTCTTGTTCCTCAAAGAGGGCCTTGGGGGATTGGTGGTTTTGGTGAAGTGGTTTATGCGGTTGTCGCCGATACTGACAAAATATATCTTCGGGTAAGGAGAATTGGATTCAACGCGGTGTTTATTCCTACAATTACAATGCCCGCAGAAACCTACAACGTAAATTATGTTCTTTACCGCAACGAGGCGAACGCAGAGTTTAACCTGCTTGCATAGTTGTTGTAGAGTATGAACTCTTGTCATCACACCTAATTTATTATACAGTTATACTATATCCCTCCAGAAGTATCTTGGGTGCGTAATATAACGGCGACGTACATGGATCCATTCCAACAGCTCATATATTCTCAGCGACCTGACGTACAGGGACATCCAGCAAACGACTGGTGGCAGTTATGGGGTGCTAACGAACTGCGTAACAGACTCGCCCAACTCGGCAGGGTTGACGTTCTCCAACATGTGGGTGGCGACAACAACCTTCTTCGGGATTGGTACACATTATGGGGAAGCCAGGAGTATCCCAATATTTGGAACGAGCAGCCGAAGCAACAGCAGGGATTAGATACACAGTATGCAGCAGGCGGTGTAGAATCGGCGCCTTCTATTCCGCAATTTGAAAACGTTCTCCCGTGGGAAAAAGTACAACAACAATGGCTACCAAGTATGACAGCCGTTGGACAGCAATATGCGTTGCCGGAAGTACAACGTCAGCTTAACAAAGACATGCAGGAATATATGATGGGTATGGCATCAGCAGGTGGGGGCAGGTTCGGCTCTGCGTGGGGAGGAACAGGAGCGTTGCAGTCTGCGGCACAGCGGCAGGGAACCGAAATGACACAAGACTATATTACGGGTCAGATGAATGCCCTAAAGGGACTTTGGTACGACCCAACACGTTCTGAATATCAGCGACCACGGGAGCCTGGTATGAGTGATTATGGAGCTAAAGTAAGCCGCTCTGGGTACGACGTAAGCACTGCCTCAGATGCTAACCTGGTCATGTCGAGTGCCTTCAAGACATTGAAATTGGTCAAGATAGTTGATATGACCGGAGAGACAACGGTGGCCCACGGGCTTGGATTCATACCGACCTTTATTTTTCTCAGAGCAACGAAGGCCGGAGAGTGGAGGATGAACAATCCGGGATATTCCGAGGGTATGCTCTCAACAATTTACGTGGATGACACCAATGTGTACCGATTAACTACCGGGGTGTCGGTGGGTGCGTATGTAATGTTATTTACAGACCGGCTGGATGAGTGACTTTGGATTTAAGATAAGCGAGGTGGGTGTCGACGTCAATGCGGCAGGTGCCAAAGACCTGGTCGTTTCTTCTCAGTTTGACACGTTGAAGGTAAAGGTCTCTGGAACTCTGACCGACAGTCTTCCGTCAGAAACGATCGCTGCTGGGAACAACAAGAGTTATACCGAGACGGTAGCGCACGGGCTGACGGGGATGCCCTTTTATTGGCCGGAGATACACGACTCGTTTAATAACGCATACGCCGGAACATCCGATTTTATTGTAAACGACGGCGCGTTCATTGAGCCTCCGATCGGACCCTACAGCCCCTGGACTTCCGGCGAGTGGTGTGAGGTGTTCATAGACTCGACCAACCTGACATTACGGACCAACCGGCTGGGACATCCATTGATGGGTACCACCTTTGGGGCGCACGATGTGATTTATTACTACACCATTTTCTTCAATCGGATGGACGAGGAGGTAGATTACTCGTGACGGTTGTTGCATATACATGACATTTGATATAATAAACATGACATGAGGGACAGGAGGGAGCAGTAATTTTATTGCTCTGGTATAGGTGGCTACATTTAGTGAACTGTTGTTATCCCAGCGTCCTGACGTGCAGGGTCATTCCGTGAATGACTGGTGGAACCTATGGGGTGCCGGCGAGCTTAGGGATCAACTTCAGAGGCTTGGTAGGACAGACGTTCTCCAGCATGTTGGTGGTGACAACAATCTTCTTCGTGACTGGTATACACAGTGGGGGACTCAGGAATACCCGAATATTTGGCAGGCACAGGCTACTCCACAAAAAAGTAAGGCCCAGCAGATGGCTGAAGCTATAGTTGGCAAGATGAAAACTCCTGGAGATTTTTCAAAGGTGATGGCATGGCAGGACTATTTTGATCCAGAGTTGGCTCGGTCTGCCGCGTCTCAGCGGGCGACTGGATATTTCATGCCTCAATTAGAGAAGAACATAGACACCCTTCGGACGGAGATGGCAAACCGTGGGTTATTTCGTTCTGGTATTCGCAACAGGGGTGAGGGTGAGGTTATGGAGGACATTGCTGACCAGGAGGCTCAGATGATTGACATGTTATACGGTCAGCGGGAGAGCGAGGCTAGGGAGTCGTATGGTGCGGAACAGGAGAAATTTGAACAGGATCCAACAGGATACAAGAAACCCGCTGTTAGTAAGACGCAGACCTCTGTTGGCAACACTCTTGGTGGGTCTCCATACACGGACTATTATGCGTGGAGACAAGACAAGTTTGGAACCGGATCTCCCACGGGATACAGGTACGGACTGGGTTCTACGGAGGGGGCTCCGTTCAAGTACGGTCAGAGTTACACGGACTGGTGGAAGAAGAAGTACGGTGCGGACAAGCCGTATGCAGGGCTTACCACCTCCAAGGACAGCACAAGGTCATTATTTTAGTGATTTAGAAAATGGCAGATAAGTCTAGATATCAGCAATTGCAGGATGAGTACCAGAATTATGTTTCTGGTACAGGAGATTTCAAGCAGGCCCTACAGGATGAGTACGACAAGAAGTTTAACAGCAACAAGGACCTGATTACCCAGAAGAACTCTTTGCAGGCGGAAAGGTTTGCTTTGCCAAACAAGATGCGGCAGGAGTACATGGGTGGTCCGATCAGAAACCCGTTGGCACAGGAGAACATTATCTCCTCAAGGTATGCGGACATGGGTCAGAACGTGGCAAATGTGACTGATTTGTTGAATCAGAGACGCATGAGGTTTCAGGATATTCTCAGCGACTCAATGACACAGTGGGGGTCTCAGGCGGAGGCCGCTCGGTTGAGTGCAGAGGCCGCATGGCGAGACTATCAGGATCAGTTGGCACAGGAGGAGTCTGCCAGGGCGAGAGCTGCCCAGCAGGCACTTATGGATTCTATGTATAGCGGTGGTAGTGGCGGCGATATGGGTAGCGACGAGTTGGTTATAGAGACAGGTGACTCGGCTCCTGAGAGATATTGGAGTGATTTAGCGGAGGGTGTAGGAACGATAGTTTCTGGTGTGTCTCCAAGTAAGTCGCAATGGAGTGCACTTGAAAAGATGGCAACTTCTGGAAATTTGAAAGACAAGGTTACGTCGGAGATAGCGAGAAAGTGGTTGACCGCAACTGCACGATTACGAGAGGCCAAGAATTGGTGGGATATGGGGGACTACGGAAATGCAGCAAAGAGCTGGTTGAAGTCATATATTCCGTGGTAGGACTAAGTTTGCAGTAAACAAGAATGGCAATACTTCGTGGTAGGGAGGCTGAGGAATACCTGCGAAACAATCCAACCGGTGCGTTTAGGGTTGTAAGTGGTGGGGAGAGGCTTGGTATTCCTTCTGGTTCTGTTGCACCTTATACCGATGCAAAAAAGGATCGTGGCTTTCTTGGCAATTTACTTTGGGGTGTAACCAAGCCGTTGCGTTTTTCTTTTGGGGGACTTGCGGACTCGCTCCGTTTGGGTGCTGAAATGGCTCCTGGAATGGCACGTGGTATGACCGCACAGGAATCGTTAAGAGGTGCAGAAGATTTTAAGCCAATGTTTTTGGACGAAGGGGAGTTTCAGGATTATCTTAGGAGGCCGGGCCAGACGGCTGCAAAAACAATCGCACAGTTGGCCTCGTATATGGTTCCAGGAAGTATCGGCAAGACCGGTTTCGGTGGAGCGGTTAAGGGAGGTGCCCTGGCGGGAGGTCTATATGGTGCAGGAGAAGCAGATGACATTACGAATATAGGGGACGTTGCTTCTAGTGCAGGAAAGGGAGCCCTCTTCGGAGGAGCTGCCGGCGGTGCGATGTATGGAGCAACAGAGGGGGTTAAGGCACTCAAGAATGTTCTGCAGGGAAAGACGGCAAGTGCAAGCAAGTTGGCGTCTCTACGTGGAAAGGCGGTTGGGTTAGACCCGAACAAGATGGTAGGAAAGCGTGGGGCGAATATATCGTCTCGGAAACAGGCCCAAGAGGTAATTGACGACTTTATAAATACGATGGACGAGTATGGTGCCTCAACAAGAACGTCTAATATCACGGCAAAGAACCTTGATGAAGTACAGTCAAAATTGTCACAGAAGGTTGAAGAGGCTCTATCGGGTGCGGGGACGAAATTTACTGCAGAGGACACGTTGGCTATAGATTCCGCAATTCAGCGGGAGTTGAAGAACTCTGGTTTGCTCAACTCAAAGGCTGCGTCACAGCCGTACAAGGAAGTAATGGCAGACTTGATGGATCTTGGGGAGAGCTACACTCCTGCACAGTTGGAGGCCATACGAAAGAAGGCACGAGATGTGTTTACCAAATGGAGCCGGTCTGGAAACGTGTATCCGAAAACCGAGAGGGTGGCCAGGATAGTGTTTGACAAGATAGACGGTCACATGATGGGGAAGCCTGGACTGGAGAATGTTAAGCCACTATTAAGACAGCAGAGCAACATATACAAGGTTGAGCCGTTTATCCTTTCCAAGGCAGGCCAAGGCGGGGTGGCCAAGGTGGGTACGGTATCAACACACATTGGGCTTCCAACAATGGGTGCGGATGAGGCCTTAATGAACACGCTGGGTAGGGCCGGACAGAAGGCGGCGGCGTTGACCCCGGTGCTTACTCCTACAACGAGTAGCAGAAGTGCATTGGTTGACGTGCTTTTGGGTAGCAGTGCGGTTCCTGTTGCGGCGGCGGCTGCTGCGTTTCAGGATCGGGAGGAAGGAAGCGTACCGGGGCACACGGGTGATGAGGCTATGTCCTCTGTCTCAGGTGCGGTTTCAAGGGAAGAGTTGACCGCCAATTTCATGAATTTACTTAATCAGGGATTCAGTCCGACGGAGGCGATCAAGACGCTAGAATTTCTTGGATTAACCGGAGGTTCGGGTGGTGAGGAGAAGTTATCTAAAGATCAGGCAAACGCCAAGGCGGCACTTCAGAGCTTGGATACTGCTGAGCAGATATTGGGAACCGATTCGTCGGCTCTTGGGTTGTCTTACTTACCGTTTGGGTTTGGTAACGAGAACGCACAAGTGTTGGAGACGGCTTTGTTAAACATTGAGGATGTCATAGCGAGAATGAGAACCGGAGCGGTCATAAACGACGAGGAGGCTCGTAGGTATCGCAAGATGATGCCGAGAATAACGGATACGGCGGAAACAAAGCAATATAAGATTCAGCAGTTGCGGTCAATTTTTAACAGGATATTACAGGGGAAACAGGGAGAACAGGAATATGTTACCGAGGACGATCTTTTATCTGTATTGGGAGGATGATGGTGCCAGAAGAGAAAACGAACGGCTCAAAGCTAGAGACACAGATGGCTGTAATTCTTAATGAAATTGAGCATATAGGCTGTGAGATAACGGAAATCAAGGAGAACATGAAGGCAAGGGAGGCATCTAACAGGGCTGAGCTTGTAAGGAGGGAGGAGTTTGAGCCTGTTCAGCGAGTTGTGTATGCGATGGTGACACTGGTTTTGACTGCGGTTATAGGGGCTATTGTTGCCATAGTTGTAAATAAACCGATCTTCTAAAATGAAACTATACGCACCGTTTGGTAACGTAAAGCACTGGATGAGTCAGACTCGCCACGGGGAGGACGCGTCTAACCCTGCTGACATTTCAAAGCAGATAGCCGAGGACTGGGCGGCTCCCGTGAACACTCCTGTGTATGCGGGGTGCGATGGAAGAATAGTGAACGTTAGTAATTCCGCAGGTATATATCTCACGTTAGATCCAGGGCCTTCTAGCCCGTTCTGGATACTGTATGTGCACTGCAAGGCTACCGTGGCAAACGGAACGGTGGTCGGGCGTGGTCAGCAGATAGCGGTGACCACTGGTAGTTACGGGCATTTGCATTTGGCGATGAAGAACAAGAACTATCAGCCGGTTCATCCTGAGCCGATGGATTATTGGGATAGGAATGTACCGATAGACACGAGGTATCAGGAGATAAAGGACGAGTGGTTCATCAACAACGGGCAGAATTTCAATTGGAGTATATTCCGGGACTTACACATTCCGGGGACAGAGGTTCCGCCTTCGTCTCCACCGGTAGACCCGTGTGAGAAATACAAGGTTCAGGTTGCCTCTTTGAAAGGGGAGTTAGACGAGACAAAGAAAGACCTGCTTGATTCCGTGGAGGACTTTCACCTATTGCAGAGGCAGGTAGACAAGGCGAAATCCGAGTACGATTCGTTGTTTGACAAGCACGAAAGGGCGAAGTCTGATCTAGCGTTGTGTCAGGAGAAGTACCGAAAGGACACAGAGAAATTAAAGACTGACGTTAAGGTACTGGAGGGGCAATTAAAAAAGTGCAGGTCTGGAAAAGTGGATGTGTCTGATCTTGGTGTTCGTGAGTTGTTGGTCATACTTTGGGAAAGGGTGTGGTCACTGCTCGGTAAGTTGGATTCGTCGGGCACTGAGTAGCTGCCGATACTGGAACAATCAGACATATAAGGTCAACGAAAGGAGGTGGCGAGTGATATTACTGGTTGTTTTAACGGCCATCTGGTTGTTGTCGGGGGCAATACTCGGATGGTGTTGGGGGGATCTATTAAGTTGAGTGCAACCCTCTTATGCAGAGTATTTTCATTGACTTGGTTCAGCGATATGCGAGTCGCAAGTTTCTTATTCCCGTGGGGTTTGCTGTGTTGTTGTTTTATAATCACCAGTCTTTACTGGGGATAGACAACTTCCAATTTTTGTTACTTGGGGTATTGTGTGCGGTATTTATTTGGCAAGAAGGGGAAGCGGACACCGTAGAGAGGTCTCAGGGATAGTTGGATAGAGACTGCCAGTGAAACTTATGGACGGCTACTTCTCTTTCTGGGAGAAAGCGGTTGATAAATTGTTGAAGGTGGGACGAAACATGATCCACGGCGACCAGGGTGGTGAGGGGGTGTATTATCCAGACGGTAGTTTTAAGAGTGCAAGTAAGATTCGGCTGGAATCTCTTGAGCAGGGCAAACCGGTTTTCCACACGCCTATGCCGGGAGACAAGAATTTTGAATATTGGCAGAAAGAGATGATTGCACGGAGGGACGTGAGACTTGAGAACGAGGGTAGGCCGGAGAGGGTTGAGCTTGAGATTCCAACAGAGTACCCGATTGTGATAGCACAGATGGGAGACCATCACCTTGGAGGGATGTATCATGCGTATGAGTTGATGGGGGAACACGCCCAGGTGATCAAGGAGCATCCGTTGTTCTATGTAGCCTTTGGCGGAGATATCACCGACAGTTTCTTTTTTAATCCGGCACAAGACAAGGCGATTGCCGATTACCACGAGGAGCGGGCACACGCTAGAGCCATGATGGAGTTTATCGGAAAAGACAAGATCTTGTGGGCGGTAGAGGGCGATCACGACATGTGGAGTACAAAAATGGGAACCAGCTTCTACGAGCGTTTCCAGCACTCTTACGAGGCGTATTTACTGAGGGGGCCGACCCAGGTGGATCTCACCCTAAGTCATCCGGGCGGAAACAGGGAGCGTTATACGATGGTCACGGCACATCGTTTACCGGGGTTTTCTATGTACAACAAGGTTCATCAAAACGTTAGGGCCAGTAAGTTCGGGATACAGGGGGCCGAAATTTACGGATCGTTTCATACGCACTCAAAGGGCATGGCAGTTCAGATTACGCAAACGGTTGACGGGCCACTCAGGCAGCTACTGTTTACCGCCGGTCCCTACAAGTACAACGATGATTACGCACAGAAGACCGGGATGAACCGCTTGAGTGAGGAACATCTGGGTGCTGTCTGGCTGGTATTCTGGCCGGACACTCATAGGGTTGAAGGGTACATGGACGTAGAATCAGCCGTAGACCGGGTGTCTCCATATTTGAAATAGGTTGTAAACCGCAGTGTTTGAATCCGAACACTATAGCGTTACGGTATTGAATTTGTGTGGTGGCTTGTAGTATAATTTTCACACTGTCACGTTAAGATATGCAGGAGGGAAAATATCACGTGGAAGCACTCGGTGTTATTTTGCTTTTGTGGGTGGTGTATGATGTTGTTCGCCGTCTGTTGATTTCCAGGGAAGAAAGAGACAGAGGGGACGCAGAGGTACTTGCAAAAGAGGACCAATTTTTTCATTCTGTTGCGGAAGGCACCGTGAAATCAGTACGCGGGGTAGGAAACTTTGTCGGGAAGGTTGGTCGGAGAATAACGGGCGACTGATCCCCATTTTGGATGTTAGAAATACGCAACGGGCCACAGCACCCCTAAAACGCACGGTAAATCTCAAGTCATATCTTTACTCCACTTTGTCGTTTCCGTTCATTCTAGATACCGAGAAACACCTCACGGGCCTATTTCTAGTGTTGGTACGGAATGCGGTTCGTGGGATATGACACAGGGTGGTGTGTTGAGGGAGGAACAACTTGACAGTTGTTGTACACGATGCTACGATGGGGGCAGATTACTTTATCTGCTCGCCGGATGTCCTCAAAAGATTTTCCTGAAGGTTCTGGGAACGGTAACGGTCGTGGCTGGGTGAAGATTCCGAGGGATATTACCGAGGATCCCATGTGGTTGAAGGGGCCGTTTTCTCCTGGTCAGGCGTGGCTTGACCTCATCCTAAACGCAAATCACAAGGAAGCCAGCATATTCATTCACGGCAATGAGATCAAACTCAAGCGTGGTCAACTTGCGTGGAGTGAGGTAACAATGTCCAACCGGTGGGGTTGGTCCAGGGGAAAAGTGAGGCGTTACTTTTTGAGACTAAAAACCGGCCATTATGTAGTACAACAGAAAATTAAAAAAATCACTACCATAACAACGATAGTTGACTATGACCTCTTCACGGCGGTACAACAAACGGTACATCAAACAGTACATCAAACGGTACATAGACAAGAATGTAAAGAATATAAAAGAAAATATATAAAAGAAAAAAAATCTCCGAAGGGAGGTACACAGAGGGACATAGGTTTTGCAAGATCCGATGAGTTTTACCGGGACCTTTCTTCTGAGAAGTATGAGCTCATACGGCAGTACCGGTTAGAGAGGTCGTATGTGTTGGCGATGGTTGACAAGGTTGAGGATTACGGTAAGGCGACGGGGAGGAAGTACAAGGATTACGCGGCGGCGGTGAGGAACTGGATTCGCAGGGATATACAGGATCACCCAGATAAGTTTATTAAGAAGGGGAAGTACCGCTATGACGACATCATCAAGTAGTCAGCTTGAGGGTTCGGTTTTGTTATCCATTCTTCAGAACAAGAGTCGGAAGGCGTGGTTGAACAAGGTTAGGCCGGAGTATTTTTCTCCGAAGGGGGAGAAGGCGGTATTGTATCTTTACGAGCATCCGGAGGCTGAGTTGCCGGATGTTGCACGTCAGTTTAGGTCGGCCTCTAGTTTTTTGGATTATCTTGGTCAGGATTCGGTAAGGGGTGAGGCTCAGTTTGATATGCGGGTACAGGAGTTGCGAGAGGGGTATCTCCGGAAATCTCTGAGGGATCTTTCGGCGAACATATCGCGTTCTTTGGCGAAACCGGCACATCAGGTTATCCAGTCAGTGGAGAGGTCGTTGCAGGACATGTACCAGGTGGAGCAGGTTGAGTCTGGGTCTATGGTTCACGCGTTGAAGGAATGGGAGCGGGACCAGCAAGACAAGGAGGTGTTGAAGACCGGAGTGGCTGACTTGGACCGTGTTACGGGTGGGCATAAGCGTGGTCGGGTGTGGTCGGTGGGTGGGGAGAGTGGTGCGGGTAAAAGTTTCTTTGCGTTGCAGATGTTTTTGTTGCAGGTGTACAGCGAGTTGAACTGCATGTTTTTTTCCACGGAGTTGTCGTTAGCGGAGAACGTGGAGCGGTTGCGTTGCATGTACGACTTTTTCTTTGGCGAGCCGGCAGAGGGCACGATCAACGATGCGCTTATTTCAAACAAGAACATGCACATCTACGAGAGCCTGGATGTTGCGGAGGATATCGTGTTTGAGGTAAAGCGTCAGAACCGTATCTCTCCTGTAGACTTTGTGGTGTTGGATCATCTTCAGGACCTTGGTGGCCACGAGAATCAGTACGAGAGGTTTGTGGACGCGTGTAACAAGTTCCGGAGGCTGGCGATAGACGAGAACGTTGCCGTGTTGCTGGTCAGCCAGGTGAACAAGGATGGAGACTACTTGGGCACGAGAAAGATCCGGCAGATCTCACACGTGGCGCTGATACTTGAGAGCGAGGAGATTGCATCTCCAACCTCCAAAGATGTGTATATCAGGGTGACAAAGAACCGCTCAGGAATTGGGGGGACGGTTCCTGTGCGGATGATGTTTCCATCGTGCAGTTTTGTCTCTGCGAGCTCGTGACGCGAGACCGTATTGACTAGCTCTGTTTGATAGCCCATAATATATTCTTTCTAGGGTTTGTGTTTAGCTCTTGTTTTTGACAATAGTGGGAACCAAGTGGTACAATTGTTGTACGCTTGGTGCGTGGTGTCTTAAATTCATGGGTATTTTTTAATGGATATCAACGGGTTTGTTGAAGGGCAGGACTACATTGTCAGGGACGGCAAGAAGTATTTGTCTGTTTCTGCCGTTTCAAAGATGTGGAAGCCGAGGCAGGTGGAGCCTGCCACTGTTTATACGCACATGAGGCGTGGCAATCTTGTTGCTGAGGTGATAGATGAACATTGGTATATTTGCGAGGACGAGTTTGCTCAATTTCTGAATACCAGGGGTCAGCGA
>Ga0123334_1000938_pt1 | contig 38799 bp, 36 predicted proteins | sample BiotimSIPDNA_FD_89706 | JGI IMG/M metagenome (GOLD analysis project Ga0123334, IMG submission 89706) | Anaerobic biogas reactor microbial communites from Washington, USA - Biogas_R1 time_0 SIP DNA | ecosystem: Engineered > Bioreactor > Anaerobic > Unclassified | place: Washington, USA...
AAAAAGAGGCGACGATGGGAATTGAACCCATGATGAGAGTTTTGCAGACTCCTGCCTTACCACTTGGCCACGTCGCCTAAAAAGAAGACTGATAACTTCAGCTATCAGTCTCGAAGAGCGGGCGATGAGGCTCGAACTCACGACCTTCTCCTTGGCAAGGAGACGTTCTACCAATTGAACTACACCCGCAAGCGCCACGTCATTGTGTTCTGTTGCTGACGTAGCCGAGATTTTAACATACCTATTTTCAAATGTCAAACAAAATCCTGCGTCTTGTGATTCGACGTCTATGTGCATCTTAGAAGACTTCTTCTGATAGTTTGCATGAGGAACGAATGGTGTCAATCGATATCCTGCTGGCTTTTAACTGTCATGGGAATTCCTGCAACCATGAAAATTACATCGTCAGCTACCTCAGCAAGCCGTTGGTTAGCCCAACCAAGTCCGTCACGGTAATATCTGCCAAGCGCATAGGCGGGCACCAAACCCATGCCAACCTCGTTACTTACCATTACCCAATTTCCCTGATGAAGATGGACTGTTTCTATCAATGAATCGATTTCCATGCGCAATTTTTGTTGGAACAGCGTTTCATCAATCGGTTCCGGGCAGGAAAGCAGGATATTACTGACGAGCAAGGTGATGCAATCAACGAGAACCCATTCAGTTTCTGCGCAGGCATCGATTTCCTTGCCTAAGTTCATTGGCGCTTCCAGCGTAACCCACGAACGAGGTCGGCTGGTTCGATGAGCAGCAATGCGGGCTTTCATTTCCTCATCGCCAGCGGTGGCTGTAGCGACAAAAAGCACGGTGCCGCCTCCTCCCTCTACCATTTTTTGAGCGTAGGTGGACTTGCCACTGCGGGCTCCTCCCAACAGTAATGTCAGCTTAGCTGCCATTGGGGACCTCAAAAATGTGGTGATGTCGCTCAAAGGCTTTAAGGGAGCTTTCGAGGTCTTCCAGATCAAAAACTTCAATGGTTACGACACCTTTGTAAGATTGATTTTTCAGTTGTTGTAAAACCTGGAGAATAGAGTCATCCGGTACAAACTGCAAGGATTTATGATCTCTTTCCTCAATGCCATGGATGTGGATTACACGTGTTTGGGATAGGCGCTGGTCTAAGTAAGGCGATGGATCGTGACCGTCCAACCATAGGTGGCCAATGTCAATGCAACGACTGGCATCAGTTAAGGCGATAACCTCATCCCAAAAATCAGGAGGGTATTTCTCAAGGTTTTCTATTGCCAGTAAATCGCCCTGCCCAGTCCACGTTTTTAATTGCTCAACAAATGACAACGCCTTATCCTGCCAGATTTGTTTCGATTCAGGTTTTTTGTCGTTGATCAGATGCTTTCCATCCAGGTGCAAAACGTAAGCCCAGGGCGCTAAGGGCAGGGTCTTTTCAATTGTCCGTTTTGCTTTGGAAAGAGATTTTTCCAGCGTGAAAGAATCGCCTGTAAAGTCCAGGTCTGTAGGCAAGTGGATCGTGTAAGAGAGATCTTCAGCTGATCCGATTTGATAAAGTTCACTAATTGTTTTCTGGTCTGGAAGATTGTTATAGCCATCGTCCACTTCGAAAAGTACCAATTCAACATCGTCGACTTTACTTGCCAAAAAACGCACATTGGGAAGTATGTCATCAGGGATGATATAAGACGTGGTGCCGAGCCTGAAGGGATATTTTTGCTTCATAAACTTAGCCTTTCGCACAAAATGATAATAACATGATGATTTCACTTATCTCAACGATTAGCCCAAAGTTATCTCCTGTTAAGCCTCCTAATCGGTTTGCAGCGACCCGAAAAATTAAGAATGCCGTAAGATGAGCAAGTAACAAAGCAATTAGAGCAACCCAACCGGTTTGAAAAAAAGCTGCAGCAGTGAGTAGAAGGACAAAAGCGCCACCAATGATGAAGCTCTTGGGTTGTAAACCTGAAGCGAACTCAGCTCCCATGCCACCCGGACGGGCAGAAGCTTGTTTACCAGCCCAAAGCAAAAGCCATCTTGAGACCCCCATGACGAATGGGAAGATAAAGACACCCTTCAAAGGGTCTACCGTTGAGATTATTGAAAACTTTGTCAGAATTGTGACCACCAGGCCAATTCCACCAAAGGTTCCCATGCGAGGATCTTTCATGATTTCAAGTCTTCTCTCGGAGGAAGAGGCGTTAATCATGCCATCGAAACTATCAGTTAGTCCATCCAGATGCAAACCCCCAGAGAGGGCAATCCATAAGGCAGTAATTATTACCGCTCTGACTATTGGTGGAAATACGAACTCGAGAAGATAATTTGCTCCAGCAGCTATCAAACCCATGACCGTTCCAACCAAAGGGAACCAACCAGCTGCTCTGCCAAGATCTCCGCTTTCATAACTCTGGTTATTCTTTACAGGAAGAATAGAGAGGAAACCAAATGCATTTATCAATTCCCGGATCATTTGTTGCTCACTCCTGCCTGCTCAAAAGTAGACATTTCATTCAAAATCCTGGTTGCAGCTTCTATGATGTGGAATGCTAAGACCGCGCCACTGCCTTCACCCAAGCGTAGATCCAGGTTAAGGATCGGTCGCAGATCAAGGTGATCCCAGATCACACTATGTCCTCTTTCTGCAGACTGATGAGAAGCAATTAAGAAAGGTTTGATCGCTGGCTCCAAATGTGCCGCCACTAATGCAGCTGCTCCGGAAATGAAACCATCTACCACAACCGGTACTCTGCGAGAGGCTGCACCAAGAATCACCCCGGTCAGACCAGCAATATCCAGACCACCGACTTTTGCCAGCACGTCAATCGGATCTTGCGGGTTAGGTTCATGCAAACAGATCGCTCTTTCTATAGCTTCGATCTTGAACTTAAGACGTTTGTCATCAATCCCCGTTCCTCTCCAGGTCACATCTTTCACCGGCGAAGATGTGAGAATTGCAGTGATGGCGGAAGAAGGAGTGGTGTTTCCGATGCCCATTTCTCCTGTTGAAACAATATCCATACCTTTGTGTATCTCTTCAATGACCACATCAATGCCCACCTGAATTCCCTCTTCTGCCTGTTCTCGTGTCATAGCGGGAAGCTCGAGCATATTTTGAGAACCCCAGGCAAGTTTTCTGTGGCAAATGCCCTCAATTCCCTTGAAATCGTACGCTACCCCAATATCTACCACGGTAACTTTAGCTCCAGCCTGCCGTGATAGCACATTGATAGCTGCGCCTCCTTTGACAAAATTTAGTACCATTTGAGCTGTTACTTCCCGTGGATAAGCACTGACACCAGAGAGAGCAACACCGTGATCAGCAGCCATTACGATCACTCCCTTTTGTTTAAACTGAGGTTGCTCACTACCAGTCATCCCAGCTAAACTGACCGAAAGTTTTTCGAGCAAGCCCAATGATCCTAAAGGTTTAGTCAGTACGTCTTGCCTTTTGCAAGCTTTTTGAGCAGCTATCTGGTCAAATGAAGGAATGGATAAAAGATTCATAACAAGTGTCCTTTATTAGATTATAAAAGTAAAAGTGCAAAAAAGAAGTGGTCCTATCACCACTGCCCGTTTTTCCAGTCTTATTACTATTGTTCAAGCACCGTGAGTAAATCATTAATAGCCATGAGCAGGTCTCCTGACTCGATGATTTACGGTGTCTTGCGTCTTATAAGCTCGTATCGCAGACATCTCCCATCTTACTACCCAACCTTTGCCTGGTCTTTTCGGGCAATGCGGAGGATGCTTATCTTAGTAGGATGGTTGAAGGGCGTGGGGTCGGCTGGTGGTGCGGTTTGGATACTGGAAGGATAACCAGTTATGTCAGGCGGGATTTCGATAATCTGATCAAGAGACAAATATCCTGACTGGCTCATCTGAGCGATCTCATCAATTACCTGGCTGCCTGGAACAAAAAGAGAATTGTTGATCACCACCAGTCTGCCTTCGTGTGCCACCAGCGGACGAGCCTTGTTGATCAGAGAGATGTTTGCATTTTGCAAATCTACACCGCCAAAACGGGATTGAGAAAAGAAAGGCGCGTCAACGATCACGATATCAAAAAGAGCATTGGAATGCTTGAGCCTGGAAACCGCCTTGAAATAATCGTTCTTCCATAACCGCATTGTGTCAGGAAATCGGTTGAGTTTCTGCGACCGTTCAACCAGGGCTAAAAAATCACTGTTCGAATCAGTTTGAAGAACCTCAGCAGCCTCTCCAGCCAGGGCAGCGATCCCCAGTGAACCGGTGTAGGCAAAGAAATTCAACACCCGTTTTCCCTGTGAATTCTGTCGCAGCCATGTGCGCAGATTCCTGGTATCAAGGTAAAAGCTATCGTCCTGGTTCAGGCGAAGATCGAGAGCATACTGGACGTTAAACTCGCTAATTTCAACAGGTAAGGTCTGTCCTCGTAAAAAACGCCCTTTTCTTTCTTCAGGGTCATCTGAATGGCGTGTTTTGAGCAAAATCGCATCAATTTCTGGAATTTCATTCGTCAAGATTTGGACAATTAGATCAATGGAATCTTTTTGGGTTTCCGGTTGGCGATTATGGTTTTTTATCACAATCGAATTCGCATAGCGATCGATCAACAGACCTGGCAGCCCTTCATAGAAACCATTAACCAGGCGGTAAGCTTCACAATCTGCCAACGATTTATCTTCCTGGCGCAGCTGAAAACAATAGCGCAGCCTGGCTGTCAGTTCAATTTGATTCATGTCTCAATTGTAGTACGAAAAACCGTTTTTTCCGCCTGAATATAAATTATCAACTGCGATTTTGTGACTTCTACAACGAGAAATTTAAGATAAAAATCGATATAATGGTAGCAATCTATTTGCTGGAGTCATTAATGGTCGAAATTCTTGAAAATCTTAATCCTTATTTACAAGCCCTGCTTGCAACTTTATTCACCTGGGGGATGACTGCCCTTGGTGCCGCAGCAGTTTTTTTAGGCAAACAAGTTAATCAAAAACTGCTGGACGGCATGCTCGGATTTGCCTCCGGGGTGATGATAGCCGCCAGTTTCTTCTCGTTGTTAGCTCCGGCTGTGGAGCTGGCTGAAGGCGGACCAGTGCCTGCCTGGGTGCCGGCTGTTGTCGGTTTTTTGTTTGGCGGCGGTTTCTTATATGCAGTTGACAAAGTGCTCCCACACCTTCACCGGGGTGAAAAAAGCCCTGAAGGAGTAAAAAGTTCATGGCAGCGCAGCGTTTTACTGGTCCTGGCGATCACGCTCCACAATATCCCTGAAGGACTGGCAGTTGGGGTTGGTTTCGGTGTGGCGGGTGCAGGGCTCGAAAACGGATATTTTGGTTCAGCGATCGCCCTTGCTCTGGGTATCGGCATTCAAAACTTCCCCGAAGGGATGGCGGTTTCACTTCCACTGCGGAAAGAAAAAGTCAGCCGGCGAAAGGCTTTTATGCTTGGGCAGCTTTCAGGAATCGTAGAACCAATCTCTGCTCTCTTCGGTGTTTGGGCGGTGTCGATGATGCGCGGGTTGCTCCCTTATGCGCTCTCATTTGCCGCTGGGGCGATGATTTATGTCGTAGCTGAAGAGTTGATCCCCGAATCAAAAAGATCGGCTGCACAGGGACATTCCGATATCCCCACCATTGGTGTGATGCTTGGGTTTGCGATCATGATGTTGCTGGATGTGGCGCTGGGCTAAGTCGAAGGTTTCTGCCAGACCTGGTAAAGAGCCAGATTACCCTCTTTGCCATCAGCAAAAAATTCATCTTCCAGAATAAGTCCGGCTGAAAGGCCGGATTCTCTTAAAACCACCGAATCATAATGGTGCACATAACGAAATCGAGTTGGCTGGCTGGGATCTGCGCGCCAGTCGAGCAAAAGGTCGTCTTCGCTGAAGTCTGTGTCATTTAACAATAATGTTGACCAGGGCTTAATTCGCTCCCTGAGGCGGAGGTTGTTTTTTACCTGCCAGGTTGAGAGAAAAAGCCTGCCGTTTTCTTTTAAGGTTTGCGCTGCCAATCGGAAAAACTGGTCGAGAAAAGGTTTAGCTGGAAAATGATGGATCACTGCAAAGCAGGTAATCACATTAATGTCAACTTGTTGAGGCAGGGACTCAAACAGGGCAGAGAGGTCTGCCTGCCTGAAAACGAAGCGATCACTACCATTTTCAGGGAGAGCTTTTTTAGCTTCTTGTAAGAGAGACAAACTGTTATCCAAACCCAGATAGGCTCCCTTGAAGCCTTGGTCCACTAAAACTTTGGCAAGGTTGCCGTTGCCGCAGCCGAGGTCGAGGACGCTGTCAACTTCCAGCAGCTGCGGAACCAAACAGCGAATGCCAGGCTGAATGGTAAAGCGGGTGGAAGAAAAGGATTTCGCATAGGTATCGTAAAAATCCCGATTCAGGTTAAGAAGAAATTCTATGGTTTCCGGTTTCATTGCAACAATTTTACCGCGTTCAGGACGTGAGCGTTTTGCCTTCGCTCTAAACAAATGCACGGGCGGGTTCAATACGTGAGCTTAGGAATTTCAACCAATCAGCTAAACCCGCCCATAGCCCTCGTCCCAATCGGGCAAGGTGATCGTGTCGTAGAGAACGTGGTTTGTTGTATCGTAGGGAACGCGGTCATGATGCTGGGAGCGCAGCGAGCAGTACTTGCCCCGTTCCGTTTCCAAAGCATTCCGGTTGTACCTGCGGGTCTGGCTAGGTAAGGGAATATTTGAGCTCGTGATTTGGACCCGCCCGTACGGTATTGATATATTAATGAAATTATTCTAATTGGAAAATGTTTGTAAGACACGGGTTCAGAACGGGATACTTTGGTCATGATCCATCAGCAAAACCCTCATCAACGATTTACTTGCCACATTACTTAATGAAAGATTTGGCGTAAAAAATCACCGATTGCATCAAAATATGCATTTGTGACCCCGTATGCCGCTGGATGTTTAGTTATGACATAGATTGTGCCGTTAGTAGTATCAGCCCAGAATCCACCTTGATCAACAAAGTTTGCATTGTGGCCTACTATTGTGTGCCAGTATGTCGAATAAACCTGCCCCATAAAGACAACAACCATGGGTTTGTGTTCCAAGATTCTTAATCGGATATGTTCAGTTCGCCAAGGTACGCAAAAATCACGGTAGACATTTCGGTCTTTCAAGAATGGCAAACTTGACCAGATGTTGTAATTCCATGTATTCAGGCTTGGAGATGGGAGAGGCAGCAGCTCCAACAGGCAGGTTTCTCCGGTAATCCGGCCAATTTGATCACGTTGATAGATTTTGACATCTTCTTTAGAAGAGGGAAGACCCTTTGAAGAAAGCAGGATTCTGGCTTGTTGAATCCATGTTTTTTGTGATCTGACAGGATTCGTAAAATACTCGGGATATCCGATTTTGAGATGAAATTTGTATATATCTATGAGCTCGGTCTGACCAAGGTCACACCAGGCATTAATCCTCTTGGTCACCTGGTTGAAGTTAAACCCACCTCCTTCTTCCATGCCAATGAACCAGTAATCCCCCTTATAGTTCCCTGAACCATAAAAGGTAGACATGAAATGCTTGAGTAGTGTGTCATCCAGGCTAGCGTTCATCTGTTTGGATCAATCCCGTTTAAGAGATATTGTAACTTGTTCTTTCACACTATCCTGAATCAGAATGTTTAAAAATCCATATTTGGATTCCAATGCTCCTTGATGTAGAATAACCACTATGACAGATGAAGAACGAAAACGTTGGCGCAAGAAAAGGCAATATTCTGACGAAGATATGGCGCTGGCGAATAAGATACTCGAAGAAATCAAGCAGGGAACGGACTCACGCAAAGCCCTGCGTTCAAATCCCCTACCCGGAGGCAGGGGATTTTTGGCAAAGCATGCTCTGGTTTCTGCTTATCGTGAAAAGGTGCGCTCGGGAGAATGGGAGGATGACCCCAGCCTGCTTGCAAAAATCCGCATGAAACCCATCCGCACGCTTTCGGGTGTAACCACGATAACGGTTTTGACCAAACCACACCCTTGCCCGGGCGAATGTATATTTTGCCCTACTGAAGAAGGGCTGCCACAAAGCTATCTCTCTGACGAGCCCGGTGCCAGACGCGGAGTTGAACACGCTTTCGACCCCTATACCCAGGTTTCATCCCGCCTGAAAGCGCTCCACGAAGTTGGTCATCCGACCGATAAGATCGAACTTCTCATTCTGGGAGGCAGCTGGACTTCATACCCCAAACATTATCGTGAATGGTTTATCCGCCGCTGTTTCGAAGCACTTAACCAGGAGAACTCCAATGATGATCAGGCCGAGGTGAGCCTTGCTGAAGTGCAAATAACCAACAGCCAGGCGCGCCACCGCAGTGTGGGGCTGGTGATCGAAACCCGACCGGACCTGATCACTGTTGAAAATTTGATTGAAATGCGCAGGCAGGGGGTTACCAAACTACAAATAGGCGTCCAAAGTATGAACGACAAGGTTTTGGAGCTCAACCGCAGAGGGCACAGCGCTCAAGAAGCTGAAGAGGCGATCCGCCTGGTGAGAGCGGCTGGTTACAAGGTCGTGGTGCATTGGATGCCGAATCTTTTGGGTGCAACTCCCGATTCTGACAGGCAGGATTTCGCCCGGCTCTGGCGCGAAGCTGGGATCAACCCTGATGAACTGAAGATTTACCCTTGCCAACTGCTGCGCAACTCTGAGCTTTATAAATATTGGCAGCGTGGCGAATATAAACCCTACACAGAAAACGAACTGATCGATCTTTTGGCAGATATCAAGCCAACGGTTCCTCGTTTTTGCCGGATTAACCGTGTTATTCGTGACATCCCTTCAACCCATGTTGTCGAAGGCAATCGCAACACCAGTCTGCGACAGGATGTCTCACTTGAAATGGAAAAACGTGGAACAGCCTGCCAATGTATCCGTTGTCGCGAAATCCGTAAAGGTAAAATAGATAGCAGCGACCTTGTGTTGGATGATCAGATCTACAATGCTGGTTGGGCGGAAGAACATTTCCTTTCTTTCAACACCAATGATGATCATATCGTCGGATTTTTGAGGCTGTCGCTGCCTGAAAAAAGGCATTACTTCCCTGTGGGCGACCTCCAGGATGCTGCAATCATTCGTGAAGTGCATGTTTATGGGCAATCAATTGAGGTGGGCAGTGAAGGTTCTGGTTCAGCACAGCACCGCGGACTGGGCACCAATTTGGTTGAAAAGGCTGCTGAGATTGCCTGGTCGAAGGGTTATAAGAACCTTGCAGTGATTTCAGCTGTTGGTACCCGGGAATATTACGCAGCAAGGGGGTTTGAGTTGACGGAACTTTATATGGTAAGAGATCTGACCAAGCAAGCCAGGGTTGAATAAAAAAAGCCGGAGTAATTTTTTCACTCCGGCTTTAGAGTATCGAACATCAAGGATTCAAAAAAGCTTATCCACTCTTTTTGGGCATAAAACCCATCAATCGACCAGCAAATGAAGCTGCGTTTAGTGATTGCAGCCATATTTTACCCGGACCTTCCAAAACACTCAGGAATAGCCCTTCTCCACCGAAGAGGATATTGGTGAAACCTTTAACAGTCTCAACATCATATTTCACATGGGCTTCAAAAAAGGCAATATTACCGGTGTCAATTTTGATACGTTGACCCGGCTGTAAATCGATCTCTACGATGGAGCCGTCCAGCTCGAGGAAAACCATTCCTTCGCCGCTCAGACGCTGCATTAAGAAACCCTCACCTCCAAACAAGCCAGTTTTCAGTTTGGTAACGTAGGTCGACAATTCAACGCCAGGTTGAGCACACAGAAATGCTGATTTTTGGGCGATATATTGCTTTTGCCCGTCCAGTTGTAATGCACGAATTTCGCCGGGCATCGCTGATGTGAGCGTGATCTCTGCACCGTTTGCCTGCGAAGTGTAGGTAGCCATAAAAAGGGATTCGCCGGTCAACATACGACCAAGCCCTTTCATCATTCCACCACGAACATTGGTCTCCATTTTGAAGTTGTCAGTCATCCAGCTCATACCGCCTGACTGAGTGTAGATGCTCTCTCCTGCATCAAGTTGCAGGGACAGACCTGGTAATTTATCACCAAAAACTTTGTATCTCATAGTTCCTCCTTAAGTATTCTATTGATTCTTCCAGAAGGCAATCCCTCCTGTCACTTCCAAAAGTTGAGCCCTAAGGCTAATTCAGAGGTTCCGTCTCTGGTTCGGTTGGTTCCGCCGGTTCTGCAGGTGTGTCATCCTGAACTTCAATTGGGTGGAGCATGTTACGCTGTTCGATACGAGAAATCATATCAACACGATGTTCATGGCGTCCGCCTTCAAAAGATGCGTTCAACCAACCTTCGGTGATCAGCGTTGCCAGTCCACCAGCCACTACACGGGAACCAAAGCAAAGAACGTTTGCGTTATTATGTCGTCGGGCGAGGATGGCGGAGTAAGGTTCGCTCACAGCAGCAGCACGAATTCCAGGGAATTTATTGGCTGCAATAGACATTCCGATACCGGTACCGCAAATGAGAATCCCGCGGTCAAACTGACCGGAAAGTATCGCCTTTGAAACCAGTTCAGCGATGCGGGGGTAGTTAGAGCTTTCTGATGTGAAAACACCAAAATCCTCAAAAGGAATTATGCGGCTTTCAAGGTAATTCTTGATCGTTTCTTTAAGCGCCAACGCGCTGTGATCACAGCCGATTGCTATCTTCATTATCAACCTCACTTTTTATTGTGGAATTATAGCTATAAATGCCAAAAAGACAAACCTTCATACAGCCTGACGAATTATTTATGTAAGACCAAGTAATGACATTTATCACTATGAGTTGGTTATAACCTTGTTTATTATTAGATAACTCTTTCAATCCTATGGTTAGGATTTGGTCTGTTTTAAATGACCTGGCAATGAGCGGGGCACTGAAAGAGAGATCTGAAAGGTTGTGAAGAATGATATTAGTAATTGGTGCTGCAGGACATATCGGCAATGTATTGGTTAGAGAGCTAACCAGGAGAGGTCAGGAAGTCAGGGCTTTGGTGTTGCCCGGTGAGGATTGTAGTCCGTTATCCGATTCGAGGACGGAAATAGTTGAAGCGAACATACTTGATTATCCGTCCTTAACGAAAGCCATGAACGGCGTTGACGTGGTCTTCCACTTAGCTTCGCTTGTTGCGCTGCTTCCCGCACAATTCGAATTGATGCGCAAGGTCAACATTGAAGGGACTGCAAATGTTATCAGAGCTTGCCAGGAAACCGGCATCAAGCGCTTAATTTACACCAGTTCGATCCATGCTTATGGTCATCCCGATTTAAGTCTGGTAATCGATGAGACCCTGCCTTTTGACACTGTAAACAGGAATGGAAGTTACGATCAAACCAAGGCGAAAGCTTCAGAATTGGTCTCTCAGGCTGCTCGTGATGGATTGAACGCAGTTTTGCTTGCTCCTACCGGGGTAATCGGACCTTACGATTACAAACGTTCTGAGATGGGCGAGATGGCTCATTATTGGATGAATGCTCTACCTACCTTCACTATTGATGGAGCATATGACTTTGTAGATGTGCGCGACGTTGTTGAAGCCCACATTAACGCAATTGAGAAAGGTGCTGCTGGCGAAGCGTATATCTTGTCTGGGCATCGTGTAACGGTCAGGGAATACCGACATCTGATCCAGGAAGCCTGTGGCGAAAGTGGCAGTGAGTTGTATATACCAACGAAGATTGCCCGCCTTTTTGTTCCGATAGCAGAATGGTTCTACCGTCAGACAAAAACCCGTCCTCGCTTAACAAGCTATTCTCTTGATACGCTGATGAGCAACTCGGTGATCAGTACAAACAAAGCAACAGAAGCCCTCGGCTATCGTGTCAGACCAATGACTGAGACAGTGAAAGATACGGTATGGTGGTGGAAAGAAAACGGAAGAATGCTAAAGCCCAGCGTCCGCAACGCCTCACCGGCGTGATCGTTTTGGATTAGTAGTTTGAGGGGGCTGTATGAAACGATTAATTAAGAATGAGAGTTATGAGTAGACTATCACGTCAATCCGGGATTCTGTTTTTAATTACTATTCACAATTGCATTTATTAATGTGTGTGATTGTGGAAAATGGGGCATTCCTATAGCAATCTATAGGTTACAATTATTCAAACCTTGAAATACGCAGAACCAGGTTGGGAGGGTGGTTCATGGCAAATGAGAAACCATCTGATGCTAAAAAAAGCTAAATATGATGAGTTTTATATCCATTCCAGTGATTTAAAAAAAATATTTCTGCCTACCTGGAATATGATCCGGATGTTTTCAAAGGTGTCTAAAGTGCCATCAAGAATTGCCAGATGCTCTGTAAAACCCACAACCAGGCAAAGGGGAACAGGTAGAAAATTCCATTCTATGTTTCACGAGTTTAGATATATAAAATGTCTTGGCAAATTGGTGAATAGAAATTTTAATCTTTTTGCATTTGTGCAGAATAGAAAGGGATAATTATGGCTCAAAAGAATCCGAAAGATAAAAAAGATTTAAGTTGGCTGTGGATACCAGCAATAATTTTGGTAAATTATTTGATAACACAAGCAACAGGTTGCAATCCACTAATGGCAATCGGCTCCTTTGGTTCAGGTGATGGGGGTGCCGCAGAATATTATGCGGACAAGGCATATTATGCTGAAGTAGACAATATTCCATGTTCACATGTGTTTTCAGACGGACATGGAACTGTAGATGCTTATAAGGGTTGTATTCGAAAATTAACACAGACAGCAAGTTCTATTGACAACTCAGTTTTGAGCAATCAGAACCTCGGTGGTTGCCCTAGCGGTTGTGACTATCACAAAGCCAGCTGTGACATAAAAGGAAATATTGGATTTGTTTCAAAAGAAAAAATTTATCATTTACCGGGCATGGAATTTTATGACCAAACCGTAATTGACCCATTTTTAGGTGAAAGATGGTTTTGCACAGAAGCTGAGGCGGTTGCTAACGGATGGAGAAAGTCAAGAAGTGATTAGTTTTTTTGGTCCTTTCATGTAAAACACGTAAAGACCATTAATTAACTAGAATTCTTTGGAAAATGTTTCTTGGAGGAAATAGTTAGAGTACCAGTCCCAGAGTGGTTGCATAATTTAATAGGGTTCGTGTATCTTGTATTCTATTTTCTGCTCGCAGTGGTTTTTGCAATCGCAGCCGATAGTATCCTCGGTCACATCCTCGGGGGTTTTTTTTCTATCCTGTTAGGTTACGGTCTCTATTCATTTATCTCAGTATCCATTAAAACGATTATTGAAAAAGAAATCGAGATAAACTATAATGACTTTGTGAGAATCTATTAATTGCTTACCCTGAAAAAAGTTGAGGTATATTTCACATTGCACCCTCAATTTTTAGAAAATGCATGGTTTTGTGGCGAATCAAATGAGAATGTTACCGAACGGACTCCATTAGTCCAACTGATAATTTCAATGAATACTCTTTAACATCAATTTTGTCTTATAAAAATCAAACTTTTCCTGTGGTCCAAGTATTTTCAAAAGAATTAGCAAATTGAAGGCAATAAGTATAAACTTACGGTAAGGATCGTGGCGCTCTCAATTCAAATTAATGCGTTGGTTGAGTGAATATGCTATTACGAAGACAAAAGCGCTCAATCGTACATGGATGGTCACTCTAATGAATAGCCTGCCTTGTTGAGAGGGTTATATGCTCCCTTTGCGAAAAGCCAATATGCCTGAACCTCAGAATGGTTCCATTGGCTGACAAACAGGGCAGAAGTGAGTGCCACGCTGGGCGACTTTGATTTTTTCAACAGGGTGCCCACACCTGGGGCAGGGGTTACCATTCTGTTGGTATACCTGGAAATAATTTTGAAAATCACCACCCCGATAAACCCAGTCGATACTGGCACCTTTCTGGTCGATTCCTTTTGTCAATACAACCCGAATTGCAGTTAACAATTTTTCAGCTTCATCACTATTGAGCGTGTCACTTTTTCGCAAAGGATGCAGCTTAGCAAGAAACAACGCTTCATCCGCGTAGATATTGCCAATCCCTGCCATAAATGATTGGTCCAGCAGCAGCGGTTTCAGCTGGCGGGATTTTTTCGTGAGCTGTTGGTAAAAGATTGATGGAGTGAGATTTTCAGAGAACGGTTCAGGTCCCAGCTTGGCAAAAAGTTGATCTATTGAGTTTAGCAGCCATATGCGACCAAACTTGCGCAGATCATTGAAGACAAGCCGATAGCCAGAATCAAATACCAACCAAAACCGGTCATGGTTTCGCGAGCGACCTTCACTGGGTTCTGTATTCCCATCAGGTTCAAGATAAAGATCACCGCTCATTCTGAGATGGACGACAAGGTATGTATCGCTGAGTGTAAAGTATAGATATTTAGCCCTGCGATCAACCGCTAAGACTTGCTGCCCAGGCAGAAAGTTCACAAAAGTAAGCGGATCTGGAGTTGCAAGCGAACCAGACCAAAACAGGTTGGCTTTTTTAACCGTCTGGTTCAAAACAGAAGGGCTTTGGTTGAAACCTTTGATCAGTCGTTGACGAATTGTCTCGACTTCTGGTAATTCAGGCAAATTTTCCTCAGAATCAACTTTTTATTCGTTGAACATCGCGCCAACGCTGGAGCCCTCATTCGCCCGTTTGATCACCTCACCCAGGAGCGGTCCGATGCTCAGGATTGTCAGTCTCCTACCAAAGAGTTTCTTTTTCTCATCAGGTATTGGAATCGTGTTGGTAGTGGTGAAGTGTTTTACCGGTAGAGCAGACAATCTTTCAGCCGCATTTGATGAAAGGACCGGATGAATAAAGACCACGTGAATATCCCTGGCTCCGTTTGCCTTTGCCACTTCAACGGCTTCACAGATAGAACCACCGGTGTCGATTTCGTCATCGATAATCAAAACATCCCGGTTTTTAACATCACCGATCAGGTTCAACGCCTCGGTGTGATCTTCATTGTCTAATCTTCTCTTTTCAATGAAAGAGAGGGGAATATCCAGTGCCTGGGCATATCTTCGACCCGGTTTGGCGTAGCCAAGATCGGCAGTAAGCAGGACCGGTCTGGTCATCGGCTTGATATACTCTTTTAGGTAGGGTCTCAGGATGTGATAAGCAGAGAGGACATCGCCTGGGATCGAGAAAAAACCTTGAATTTGACCGGCGTGTAAATCCATTGTCATATACCGATCCGCTCCAGCTACCACCATCATGTCTGCCACGAGTTTTGCTGTGATGGGAACCCGGGGTTGGTCTTTGCGATCGGAGCGTCCATAACACATGTATGGAAATACGAGGGTGATCCGCCCCGCAGAATCGAGCATCAGCGTTTGAGCCATGATGAGCAGTTCCATCAAATTACGGTGGACTGGGGTGGAGGTGGTTTGAATGAAATAGCAATCCTGTCCGCGCACTGACGAATGCAGTTTTACAAACAGGTTTTCATTTGTGAATTCGTGGATGTCAACACCACAAAGTTCCAATCCCAAATAATCGGCGATTTCCTTTGCCAGTTCAGGTGACGCTGTACCAGCAAACAAACGAATATCACCATAAAGCGAACTGCCTTCTCTTTTAATTTTGGTCATGAATATTCCATCCTCCTAAGTATTTTGCACCCAATCTGAATTGATAATGCTCATGAAATCAACATCCCAATAGCGACTGCGGTGATAACGTGCCTCGCGCATGGTGCCTTCGTAAACAAACCCCACCTTTTGGTAGGCTCTTTTACCCCTGTCATTCCCTTCAAACACGCGTAAAAAGATGCGATGCAGGTTTAACTCTTCAAAACCATATTGGCACATTCGGTGCATTGCCTCAGTTCCAAAACCCTTATCCCAAAACTGTTTTTCGCCGATCATGATCCCAATCTCAGCCGATCGGTTGAATTGATGTATGTCCATAAAAGAAATGTTGCCAATCGGTATCCATTCGTCGCCTTCAGGATTTTGCACCTCGATCACAAGAGGTAGTTCAGCCCGGGGACCTGAAGAGGCACGTTCAAACCAGGCTTCTTCCTGGATGCGGTTCATGACCGTAAAATGCTCGAGGTTTTCAGCCACTTCCGGATCGTTAATCCACTTCAGGAATAACGGAATGTCTTCACGTTCCGATGCTCGCAGGCGCAGTTTTTGGGCATACAAAATTGGCATCTTTCTCCTATGGCTCCAGTCGGTTTGGACCTCTGAACAGGAAGACTGCTTCACGAATAGAGGGGAGGTTTAGCATTACCATCAAAAGACGGCTCAAACCCATGCCAAGACCGCCATGCGGTGGGCATCCATATCGGAAGTAGTTCAGATAGTTTTGGATTGGTTCAAGCGTAAGTCCTTTTTCCAGTGCTTGTTTAGCCAGGATTTCATAACGATGCTCGCGCTGAGCTCCGGTAGTGATCTCGAGACCTTTGCCCAGTAAGTCGAAGCTGCGGGTCAGGGCTTGGTTATCAGGATGGAGCATATGGTAGAAGGGGCGAACAGTAAAAGGCCAGTCGGTCACGTAGACAAAATCGTTGCCATATTCTTTTTTGACAAAATCACCCAAAGCGCGCTCGGCGCCTGGGTCAAGGTCGCCCTTCTTCTCAGGAGGCAGTTTGTAATCCAGGCTCTTGAGTATTTGGTAAGCTTCAGACATGGTCATGCGGGGAAAAGGAGTCTGAGGGACTTCCAGCTCCACACCGAAATTTTCCACAATCGCATCGTGGTGTTTTTCTTTTACTGCTTTATAGGCATGTGCCAGTAATTTTTCAGCAAACGTCATCACGTCTTCGTGGCTGTCGATCCAGGACATTTCGAAGTCGATACCGGTAAATTCGGTCATGTGACGTGAAGTGAACGACGGGTCCGCCCTGAACACAGGTCCAATTTCGAAAATGCGTTCGAAACCAGCCGCCTGAGCCATTTGTTTATAAAACTGGGGGGATTGGGCAAGATAGGCTGTTCGGTCAAAGTATTCAACCTTGAAAAGGTCTGCACCGCTCTCGCTGGGCGTACCCATGATTTTCGGTGAATGAATTTCGATAAATTCGTTTTGCAGCCAATATTCGCGCATCGCCTGCTCGAGTGTGGTTTGAATTTCAAAAATGAGGCGGTTGCGCTCACGTCTCAGGTCGAGGTAGCGCCAGTCCAGGCGATAATCCTGTTCGGGCAGGGTTTCACTGAAGGGCTCAAAAGGCAGAGGTAGTTCTGCGTTGTTTTCAACAATGAGTGACTCAAGCTGAACTTCAATACCACCGAGTTTTACTACTTCGTTGGCAACCACGTTTCCGGTTAGAGTCAGGGCAGATTCTGTCCCGAGGGTTGATATCAGCTCTGCCAGTTCTGGGTTGCCTTTTTTCCAATGGGCGATCTGTGCCAGGCCGGTTTTATCACGCAGGATCAAAAACTGCATACTTTTTTGGTCTCTCAGTGTTTGCAGCCAGCCTTTTAGTGTGACCTGTTGTCCAACTTTTTCTTTCAGGTCTTTGATCAGTGTTCTTTCCATGAATTTACTCCGATAATTGAGAATTAGTGCTATTTCGATTATACGCCAATAATTGTTCAGTTGCCTTAGATGGAGATACAATTCGCTTAATTACCTCATTGAGAATGCGTTCAATCTCTTCTGGCGGCACTTCCGTTTCAAATTTGTTTACCAATGAGGCGATTACCATCTTTTTAACCACTTCGCGAAGGATGAAAGCGTCTTTTTCTTCCCAGTTTCCGGTTTCCTTCAACCAGGCACGGTGATTTTTGACTTGATTTACCAACTCAGCAATACCGGTACCGTCTGTCGCGATTGTTTTGACGACCGGTGGAAGCCAGCTGGAATCAGCTTCCATCTCAGGTTCAGTTTCCTGATTCTCTTTCCACTCCCTTAGTGTGTGTTTTCCATACTGTGATGAAGAGGGGCGGTGACCCATTTCGATCATTGAGCGTAGATAACGCGCACTCTGATCTGCACCTGGGTGATCTGCCTTGTTAACCGCCAGGATGTCTGCAATTTCGAGTATCCCCGCTTTTATTGACTGGATATCATCACCCAATCCAGGAATATCCACAACGACCGTGGTGTGAGCGAGGTTAACAATATCCACTTCAGATTGCCCTGCTCCCACAGTTTCGATCAGAATATATTCGTAACCAGCAGCGTCGAAAACCTGGCTGAGAGCCTGGGTTGAGGTTGCCAAACCTCCCAATGCCCCCCGGCTCGCCATCGACCGAATGAAAACCATCGGATCATTTTGTAGCGCTTGCATCCGTACCCGGTCACCCAATATAGCTCCACCTGTAAAGGGGCTGGTTGGGTCTACGGCGATTATTGCAACCCTGGCAGTTGGTTCGCTAAGGCGAAGCTCGCGGGCTATCGTGTTGACCAGAGTGCTTTTTCCAGAACCTGGGGGTCCGGTGATGCCTATTTTGTGAGCTTTTCCAGTGTAAGGAAACAATTCATCAAGGGCTGCCTGTCCCGCTGGACTTGCGTTCTCTACCTTGGTTAAAACACGAGAAAGGGCGAGTCTGCTGCCCTTTCTCAAATCATCAATTAATGGCATTAGTCCGCCATAGCAGCAGCCTGAACTGCTTCACGAATTTCCTTACAGACCAAGCGGGTGTCAGTTCCCGGACCGTAGACTTTGAAAATACCTGCATCCAGCAATCCCTGGATGTCATCTTCGGGGATAATGCCTCCGAGAAAGATTACCACGTTGGTTTGCCCGTTATCCCGAACTTTTTTGATTATCTGGGGGACCAGTGCGTTATGTGCGCCGGAAAGGATCGAAAGACCAACTACGTCCACATCTTCCTGCAGGGCAGCCTCGCTGATCATCTCGGGGGTTTGACGCAGTCCCGAGTAAATGACTTCCATGCCATCATCACGCATGGCTCGGGCAACAACTTTTGCTCCGCGGTCATGACCATCCAGACCAGGCTTCGCAATCAGTACTCTTATCTTTTTTTCGGTCATTTTCTCTCCTGTCTTGTCTGAATTATAACGCGGCTGGCAACTTTTGAGCAGGGTTTCTGGTGGTTTAACCAGTTACTGAGAACTGAAATATTTCTCAATTCCTTGAATACTAACAATCTCACCATAAAATACATGGTGATAATCTTTTTCCGGGTAATTTTTGTCAAGGGTTGGGTCGAGGAACTTTGCAGGGTCAAAAATGGAGGAATAAATTGTTTTACATTCGATGGTCAATTCAGCCTGGGCAAAACCAGGTGATTTAACTTTTTGTGAAGCGACAGGTGTAAGCAAAGTTTCTTTAAGCTTATTAGAGTCACGTCCTGAGTGAGAACCAAGGTAAGCCATATCATATCTGAATTCGGGTGGTAAGGCAGATACAGTGAAATCCTCATATCTTTGAAAGAATTCAAAGGTAAAGCGGGTCGGTCTGACCACAACAGACACAAACGGACGATTCCACATTGTTCCGATGCTGCCCCAACCGATCGTCATAGTGTTGAAATCTGATTGTGAAAAGTCACCACTAGTCAGCAGCAAGGTTTGCCTATCGAAAAGATGATGGGGTCTCACCAGTAACTGATCAGGGTTGATTTCTATTTTTCGCATATAATACTCCTTCTTGTTGATCTGAATAATTGTATCAAACTGGAATCAGAATTCGCTTATAATAGACATTTATGAATACCAACTTTGTTCAAACAAAAGAAAAACCAATCTTAACTATTATTCGTTGGTTGGGAACCTTGGTGTCTCTCGGAGTTATGGTTTACCTTCTATCGAAAGTTGGCTGGAAACAAGCTCTCGACAGTTTCGGGCAAATACCATGGTGGACATTTGTTATTTTTCTTATTTTCGGGCTTGGCTCACGTATTTCGACGTTTGCTCGCTGGCATAGCCTGCTGCGAGCAAGTGGTGAATTGATCGATCCTAAAGACAGCCTCAAATTGACATTCGCTGGCCTGTTTTCATCAAATGTCCTACCCTCAACAATAGGCGGGGATGTTTTTCGGCTGGCAGGGGCAATCCGCATCGGTATTTCAGCGTCTTTGGCAGCTGCTTCATTAGTTGTCGACAGACTGGTCGGGATGACTGGTATGTTCCTGGCTTTACCGCTGGCACTGAAGTTTTTGCCCTTTCTCCGCGAAGCTTCTTCGTTGCCGGCTATGGGGTTGGCGGTAGGGACAGGTGTTTTTAGCAAATTTTTTGCGTGGCTGCGCAGAAATATTAACAACACACTTCAAAGCCTGACAAAATGGCTCAGACAGCCAACCAGTCTAGCGAAGGCACTGGGTTTTACCATCATTCATCAAGCATTTACTTACATTATCATCAAAGTCTTTGTTACTTCCATGGGGGAAGATATCCCCATTCTGACTATCGCTGGAATCTGGAGCCTAATTTACTTTATCACCTTGTTACCAGTCTCTATCAACGGGTTGGGTTTACAGGAAATTTCCGTGACAAATCTTTTTTCGACTCTAGGTGGTATCAGTATCGAGACGAGCATCGCCCTGGCGATATTTTTGCGCATATTGTGGATGTTGGTGAGTTTGCCTGGTGCTTTCTTCATAGGCGACATCCTGGCAGGCAAGCAGCCAACCAAACAAGGGGAGCACGACACAATGCCACTGGAGGAATTGCCAAAATAATATGGAATCAGAATACGACCTGACTCGATACGTTCGCAATGGTCTGATCACGATATTTTTGTCCATTGGTTGGTATTTGATAGACAATCAATCCGAAAAAAATATATGGTATAAGTTGTTCTTGGTAGCATTAGTCGTAGGCATCATTTTCTTCTTGTGTATAATACTTCTCAAACTAAATCTCCGCTGGCGAACAAAAAATGATTGGAAAGAACTAAGAATAGTAAGCTGGCCCGCCTGGACCACGATAATACTGGTGATCTTATTTTTTTCGCTTTCTATTGGACTAATAGACAGTGGCAGTGCAAGGTTTGTGATTATGGTTGGCTGGAGCGTTCTTTGTGGGTATACGGTTTCAATTGTTTATCCAGAGAAAAATCCTTATCATGTCTTTTTGACTGTATTGTTATCAGGAGGAGCGCTTTACCGAATTGGGGCCTTTGTCCACGAAGTTAGCAATACACCTTTTTCACTAGGATGGTCTGAAGGCAGCCGTATCTACAACGCCTCACTTTTTTTCTCAGAAAAACTGTACGGACAAAAATTGCCTCTTCCGGTATTGCATCCAAGCCGCTACCTGATGCAATCGCTGCCATTTTTGTTCAATATCGATTCGATTTTCGTTCACAGGCTCTGGCAGGTCTTGCTCTGGATTGGGATGACCGGCTGGGCTTCATGGTTATTTGTTAAAAAAGTTGGCGCCGATTTGAAGGTGCCCTTATTTTGGCTGAGTACTTTTTGCTTTTTGTTCTTTTTCCAGGGGGCTGTCTACTACCACCTGATGGTTTGTGTGATCCTGGTTTTGATTGGTTATCGAAAAGAAAAGCCACTACGGACACTTGTATTTGTTTTGCTCGCGTCATTGTGGGCGGGCATCAGCCGTATAAACTGGATCCCGGTGCCAGCTTTGCTTGCAGTTTCTCTTTACCTGATCGATACACCCTTCGACGGGAAAGATTGGTTCGGTTATCTGAAATTACCTGTTTTGTGGTCTGTCATTGGAGCAGCCTCAGCATTTGGCAGCAAATATTTTTACCAGGCGATTTCTGGGGAAGCACCCGAAATATTCGATTCTGCATTCAGCTCAAAATTGATCTGGTCGCGGCTATTACCGAATGCAACTTATAGCTTGGGCATATTGCTGGCGATTTTTGTGGTCTGTCTCCCGCTTCTCATACTCACGTTTTTATATATACGCAAAAACTTAGTCTCCAAGGTTCACTGGTTGCGCTGGCTTGGCTTACTGGGCATCCTGGTGGTATTCTTTGGGGGAGGTGTGCTGGTGAGCCTGAAAATCGGTGGCGGTGGAGATTTACACAATCTGGACGCTTTCCTGGTTTTCTTCCTGCTGATCACACTCAGCCTGCTTTCAGGACGCATGGTTTTGGACAACGGTGCTGTGCGCAGCAAAAATATTGAATTACAAAAAATCCCTGAAATTTTACTTATGTTTGTTTGCCTGGTTCCTGTTTGTTTTGCTTTTATGCGCTCAGGAACCTGGTCGGTTCAGCGCAATCCGGATGAGCAGGTCAAACTGCAGCAAATTCAACAGGCTTTTGACATAATCAACGAAACACCTGGACCGATCCTGTTGGTGACAGAACGCCAGCTGGTTACATTGGGGGCTATCCAGGGCGTGGAGATGCTGCCGGAATATGAAAAGGTATTTCTGATGGAAATGGCGATGGGCAACAACCAGGAATATCTGCAGGAGTTTTACACCGTGTTGGACGAGCACCATTACCGGGCGATTTTAATGGAACCGATCAGTACCAACATCCAATTGAGCTTGGATAGTTTTGCAGAAGAAAACAACAGTTATGTACGGAATGTGATTCTACCAATGCTTATGGATTATCAGCTTGCTCTCAGCTGGGATGACGGTGGGATTAATTTGATGATCCCGAATGGCGAACCAGAATTGATGGAACGTTTACAGCAAATCCAAACCCCGTAACGCAATTAATCACAATTAAAGATGGGGCTTGCCCCTACCGTTTAAAGACAAGTTAATGGATGAAGGAAGCTCATGCAGCTGCGAAACAGGATTTTCCCTTCTGTCCTGAACACTAAAAGAGAAATTCTCAAAATAGGAAACCAGGAAAAAAGTCAGCCTTCGATCAATTCAGGCAATTTCTTGTGTGTTGGTTCCACAACTTCCCGAATTGTATAGGTCTTCTTTTTCTGAGATTCAAAGTAGGTGCGCATGAGCAATTCGGCAATCAGACCCATCAATATGGCAATGAAACCGAGTAAGAACATCATGACTCCAATTTGGAACCAGGGCGAGGTCAACACCCCGATCTGGGTCACAATCCGGCGGACACCCAGCCAGATAAATAAAGCCAGTCCAATCACCATCATGCCAAACCCAACTCCCCCGAAAAGATAGATGGGTTTTTTTGAAAATTCCATCAAGAATTTGACCGTGATCAGATCCAGCACAACCTTAAACGTGCGTTCCAAACCATAATTGGCTTTTCCGTGTTTGCGCGGGTGGTGTCTGACGACCACCTCGCTGATTTTCGCACCAGCATCATCAGCATAGACCGGAATAAATCGGTGCATCTCTCCGTAGAGATTGATATTGTCCAAAACATCGCGTCGGTAAGCTTTGAGTGTACAGCCGTAATCATGCAGGTGCACGCCAGTCGTGCTCGAAATCAATTGGTTTGCAAAACGCGAAGGCAAGGTGCGGGTTAGCTTGTTGTCCTGTCGGTCTTTCCGCCAACCGCTTACCACATCGTAACCTTTATCAAGTTCTGCCAATAAAAGCGGGATATCGGCAGGGTCGTTTTGCAAATCAGCATCCATCAGCACGACAATATCGCCATCGCTTTGATCGATCCCGGCAGTAATCGCTGCGGTTTGGCCATAGTTCCGCCTGAATACCACATTTCGGACGCGGTTGGGGTGGCTGGACTGCAGTTCCTTCATCACCCGAACACTGCCATCCTTACTGCCATCATCTACAAAGGTGATATCCCAGTTGTAATCAGCGTCTTTCAATGCCTCAAGTACCTGGTCGAACAACTCGGGCAGGTTTTTCTCTTCGTTATAAACCGGGACAACAATTGATAGTTTCATGCTGTTTATTATACTCAATCCTGAACTTAGCCGGGACCTATTTGAGGGTATAATTTTTTACCATGATGGCAAAAGACGAAGACAGCATTCTGGCTGCAAAACGTACAGAAGATTCGGTGGATCTGGCTCTGAGACCAACCACTCTAAACGACCTGATCGGACAACAGGGAGTTAAAGATAATCTCCTGATTCAAATTCAGGCTGCCAGGCAAAGGGGAGAGGCGCTTGAACATGTCCTCTTCCACGGACCGCCGGGGCTGGGCAAGACCACGCTTGCTCACATCCTTGCCTCAGAGATGAGTGTCAATATTAAAGTCACATCGGGACCTGCGATCGAACGCGCGGGTGATCTGGCAGCTATTCTGACCAACTTGCGTGCCGGTGATATCCTCTTTATTGATGAAATTCACAGGCTCGGCAAGCTCGTTGAAGAGATCCTTTACCCTGCCATGGAAGACTATGCCCTTGATATTGTGATCGGCAAAGGTCCGGCTGCGCGGTCGGTTCGGCTAAAACTTCCCCGTTTTACTGTTGTCGGTGCCACAACGCGCCTTGCACTGCTTTCATCACCGCTTCGTGCCCGTTTTGGTGCGGTCTATCGCATGGATTATTATGACGAAGATTCCCTTACTGATATCATTCGGCGCGGGGCTGGATTGATGAAGTTATCCTACGAGGAACCCGGCATCCGCGAGATCGCCAGGCGCGCCCGGGGGACACCACGCATAGCCCTGCGCTTGCTGCGTCGGGTAAGGGATTATGCCGATGTTCGGGCAGAAGGTAACATCACCCGCGATGTAGCCATCCAGGGGCTGGGTATGCTTGAAATTGATCCGTTGGGGTTGGATGAGATGGACCGGCGTGTGCTGCTGGCGATTATCGATAAATACAATGGAGGTCCTGTTGGTTTGAACACCATTTCAGCCTCTGTAAGCGAAGAACCGGATACTATCATGGATGTGGTCGAACCTTACCTGCTGCAACTGGGCTACATCGATCGCACTGCCCAGGGTCGCATCGCCACCCAGCTTGCTTATAAACATTTGGGTCGTGAATATCAACAGCCCACTGCTCAATCCAGCCTGTTCGAGCAACCTGAATAGTTCAGTCTGATGAAAACCGAAGATTTCTATTATCATTTGCCGGGGCATTTTATTGCCCAGGTCCCGGTCGAGCCCAGGGACCACTCCCGCCTGATGGTGTTGAACCGCAAAACAGGAGCCATTGAGCACCGTCATTTTTATGACATCCTCGAATATCTCGACCCAGGTGATCTGCTTGTGGTCAACAATACCCGGGTGATACCTGCACGGCTTTTTGCAAAAAAAATTCCCGGAGGTGGAAACGTTGAGCTTCTGCTTCTCAACAAAACCGATGATTTGGAATGGGAGTGCCTGGTCGGGGGCGGCGGAATGAAGGTTGGGCGTGCTTTCCAGATTGAAAATGGACCAGAGGGGCAAATTAAAGCGGTCTTGGAGGGTTCAAAAAGGGTTGTTCGTTTCGAAGAAAAAATCGAGCAATTTTTTGACCGGGCAGGGCATACGCCATTGCCGCCTTATATTCAAAACTATGTTGGCGATCCGGAACGTTACCAAACGGTCTACAATCAGACTCCCGGTTCAGCTGCAGCCCCGACTGCTGGTTTGCACTTCACCCCTGAATTGCTCGATAGAATTCTGCGCAAAGGGGTCAAATTGGCGAATGTGGAGCTGCGGGTCGGACTTGACACCTTTGCGCCGGTAACCGAAGAAAACATCGAAGATCACCATATCCACCGCGAATGGTGCCAACTGAGCGCAGAGACAGCAGAGTTGATTAATCGAACCCGTCAAACTGGGGGCAGGATCATTGCTGCTGGAACGACCACGGTGCGCACGCTGGAGAGTGCTTGTCAGTCCAGCGTGAACGGGCAAATTCTGCCCTTCTCAGGGGAGACCAACCTTTTTATTACGCCAGGTTACGAGTTTGGCTGTGTCGATATCATGATCACGAATTTCCATTTGCCTAAATCGACGCTGCTGATGCTGGTCAGTGCCTTTTCGAACCGCGAACGGGTAATAAACGCCTATGAAGTTGCCAAACAAGAGGGATACCGCTTCTTTTCCTTTGGGGACGCCATGCTTTTGTTATAAGTTTCACCCTTTTTTTACTAAACTCTAATATCAATCCCTTACACTTACCTTGGAACATTAGTTGCAACATAATTAATGTTGCTAAGAAAAGAAATCAGAGGAAAACAAGACTATGATGCGTTTTGATAAATTTTCAGAAAGAGCGCAGGACGCAGCTGCACGTGCAGCTGAAATTATCCAGCGTTATGGGCACAATCAGATCGATTCGGAGCATATACTGCTGGCGTTGATCGAACAGCCTGAGGGTTTTGTCACCCAAATCATCGAAGCAATGAATGTTGTTCCTGGTGATATTGTTGACAGGCTCGATACCATCTTGCGAACCACGCCGAAAGCTAACATTTTTGGGGGTGCTTCAGGGCAGGTTTTTCTGACTCCGAGAGTAAAAATGGTTGTTGATATGGCAAAAACCGAAGCCAATCGTCTCGGTGATGAATATATTTCTACAGAACATCTTTTCCTGGCTATTTTAGCTGAGAAAAACACCCAGCTCGCCCGAATGCTTGAAGAATTTGGCTTTAATCGGGTAAGCGTTTTGGCAGTTATCCAGGAATTACGCGGGGGTCCCCGCGTCTCTCAACGTGGTAAATTTGAAGGACGCTACCGCACATTGGAGAAATATTCTCACAACCTGACCCAGGCAGCGCGAGAAGGTAAGCTGGATCCGGTCTACGGTCGGGAGCTCGAAATTGTCCGGCTCATCCAGATCCTCAGCCGGCGCACTAAGAACAATCCGGTTTTGATTGGTGGGGCAGGGGTTGGTAAAACTGCGATCGTAGAAGGGTTGGCACAAAAAATAGCCAACGACGATGTGCCCGAAATCCTTGCTAACAAACTGGTTTATTCACTTGATCTCGGTGCCATGGTAGCCGGCACCCGCTTTAGAGGTGAATTTGAAGAACGTTTGAAAACCTCAATTGAAGAGATTCAGGAATCTGCCGGCGAGGTGATCTTATTCATTGATGAACTTCACACTGTGGTAGGAGCTGGGGCAGCACAAGGGTCTATGGATGCCTCTAACATGCTCAAACCAGCCCTTGCCCGTGGAGATTTACAGTGTATCGGTGCAACTACGATCGATGAATATCACAAACATATCGAAAAAGATGCCGCCCTGGAACGTCGGTTTGCTCCAATTTACATTGAAGAGCCGACGATTGAAGATACCGTCAGCATGCTCAGAAGTTTGCGGGACCGATATGAAGCCCATCATAATGTCAAGCTCTCGGACGAAGCTCTCGAAGCCGCAGCGAGCTTGTCTGCACGTTATATGACCGGAAGAAAGCTGCCCGATAAGGCAATTGACCTGATGGATGAAGCCGCTGCAAAATTGCGCGTAGCTTTATATTCTTTACCTGATGATCTCAAACAAGACCGCAAAGAGATCGATCGCCTGCTTGCAGAGGAAGAAAAAGCAAGTCTCGATCGTGAATACGAACACGCGGTCAAGCTTAAGGCAGACCGTCTCAGACTTGAGGAGTCTTTCAAAGAAAAACAAACCAAGTGGGAACAGGAAAACAAGCTTGACGATGTTGTTGATGCCGATGATATTGCCGAAGTGATCAACCAGTGGACCGGTATCCCGGTTACTCAGCTGCTTGAATCAGAAACCCAAAAGCTGCTTGAGATGGAAGCTCGCCTGCATGATCGGATTATCGGTCAGGATGAAGCCATCAAAGCCGTTTCAGACGCTATTCGCAGGGCACGCTCTGGTTTGAAAGACCCCAACAGACCAATTGGGTCGTTTATCTTTATCGGTCCTTCCGGAGTTGGGAAGACTGAATTGGCGAAAGCTCTTGCTGAGTTTATGTTTGACGATGAAGACGCGATGGTTCGCCTTGACATGAGTGAATACCGCGAACAGCATACTGCCTCGCGCTTGTTTGGCGCTCCTCCTGGATATGTTGGTTATGAAGAAGGCGGGCAGCTTACCGAAGCTGTACGCCGCAGACCGTACAGGGTAATTTTGTTTGATGAAATTGAAAAAGCCCATCCCGAAGTTTGGAACGCACTTCTCCAGATTCTTGACGATGGTCGTCTGACCGATGGTCAGGGCAGAGTGGTCGATTTTAAGAACACAGTTCTGATCATGACCAGCAACCTCGGTACGGAGTTTGTGGGTAGAAGCGGACCGTTGGGCTTTTTGGCTGAAGGTGACGATTCAGATGAAGTTAAAGTCTCCCAGGAAAAGATAGAAAAAGCGCTCAAAGATGCATTCAGACCAGAATTTCTTAACAGAATTGACGACATCATTGCCTTTGCGCCACTCTCCAGGGATGATGTGATAAAAATTGTCGATCTGCAGGTTAAAGAAATCAAGGATCGGGTTAAGGATTACGGTGTTGAACTGGTTATCGACGACAGTGCACGAGTCTGGTTGGCAGATCAGGGCTACGATCCTTTGTTTGGTGCCAGGCCACTGAAGCGAGCTCTGCAAAAATATGTTGAAAGCAAGCTTGCTATAAAACTTTTGGAAGGACATTTTAAACAAGGCGATTTGGTCCGGGTCATCAAGGACAATGACCAGGCGGAACTATCCTTTGTAGCCGAACGCAGTGAACCAACCGAAATCCCTGCTATAGAATTGAGTGAAGAAAGCCAGGTCTAAAAACTGGCTGAGGTTACAAAATAATAATGACCATAACAAATGAGAGCCTGTTCCAGTTGCTGCGAGAAAGCGCCCTTTTTAGTGCGATGGATGAAATTGATATCCCCATCATCGCTGAAGTAATGGTGGCTGTAGAACTCCCGGCTGGAGAGGTTCTCTTTGTTGCTGATGAGGATCGTGATGGTTTATTTCTTGTCGAAAGCGGAAGGTTAACAGGAAAAGACGCGCTGAAAGGTGTCGAGTTACCCTATTTGCGTGGCGATATTGTTGGGCTCGGAAGCAATGCTCACCCTCACACCTGGCAGGAAGATGTTCACGCGGTTACTGATTCACACCTCTGGTTTATATCCAATGAACACCTTGCTTCTCTCAGCGACCAGAGCCAGCCCTTTGAGGAGACTCTGACCGTCCTGTCAAGCAGCCAGGAGTTGATCCGTACCATTCCAAAACCATGGCTCGAACCTGATGAGAAGGTCAGCCTGATCACCAGAAAACACCCAATTTTCTTACTGATTACCGCGCTCCCTCCTGTGGGAATTTTCCTTTTGGCTCTTTTAGGGCTATTTTATTTACAGACAGTCTCCCCACTGGCAGCCATGTTCGGCATGGTCATAGCATTTTTCATTTGTGCATTTTGGCTGGTGTGGAATATTCATAACTGGTCTAACGATTTTTACCTGATCACATCCAAACGGATGGTCTGGGTAGAAAGGGTTTCCGGATTTTACGACAGCCGGCAGGAAGCTCCGCTTGGAACGCTCATTTCAGTAGGCGTCAGTACCTCCCAGCTTGGTGCAATCCTGGGTTACTCCGACGTCATCGTGCGCACTTTTATCGGTGATATCCGTTTTGAGCGGGTTGCCCATGCCAAAACGATCGGAAAGCTGATCGAAAGCTATTGGGCTAAAAGCAAACACCTTGACCTGGAGCTTGACGCCAAAGCGATCCGCAAAGCACTGCGTCAAAAGTTCGGCAAAGCCCCCGAAGAGGTCAGTGCTAAGGAGCTCGAACTTGAATATGGAATTGAAAACGAACTCCCTCAGCATGAAATGGGGTTCTTTGAGTGGCTGTTCAGCGATTTTCTGAAAGTTCGTTATGAAGGCGGAGGTGTGGTTACCTACCGTAAACATTGGTTTGTGTTGCTGCGGAAAGTATTCCTCCCCCTGGTGGGTTGGCTGCTGACTGCCGGGCTGATGATCGCAATTGTCACTCGCTATATAACCGGGGTCGATTATGGGATGGCTCTGACGTTGGGTTTTTTCCTGCTGTTTGCTTTTTCCGGAATTATGGTCTATCAATATATCGACTGGCGCAACGATGTCTTTCAACTTACGCCCAACCAGGTTATCGACCTCGATCGTAAACCTTTTGGTCGGGAATCTCGCCGCGCAGCCCCCCTCGAAAACATTCTAAGTATCGAATATGAACGCCGGGGTATCATACCAATGCTGTTCAATTTCGGCACCGTTTATATCACCATTGGCAACAGTCAGCTGACTTTCAACAACGTATATCACCCTTCTGATGTTCAGCAGGATATCTTTGCCCGAATGGGTACACACATCCAGGAAAAGGAACATCTCCAAACGGTTCAGGAACGTGAACGCATCGCCCAATGGTTCAAGGTTTTTCAGGAAGAAACCCAGGCTGGATATATCAGCCAGGATGTTACCTTTCCTTTGAATCCTCCTCCTGCATAAGGTACAATACCTGCAGATTATTAGGAGAAAGTATGGCAATTTTAGATATCGTCACTTTTCCTGATCCTTCTTTGCGTCTTAAAGCAAAGCCGGTCAAGAAATTTGATAAGGAATTACAAACACTGATCGATGATATGTTCGATACCATGCGCAATGAACCAGGCGTTGGTCTTGCTGCTCCCCAGATCGGACAATCACTCCAGCTGGTAGTCATCGAATATGCTGAAGAACCAGAAGATGAAGACGCACCAGCTCCCAAGCCAAAAAAATATGTTTTGGTTAATCCGGAGGTCGTCAAACGATCTGAGGAAATGGTGGAGGGGATGGAGGGTTGTCTTTCGGTTCCTGGTTTGATTGGCAAGGTTAATCGCCACGAAGAGATCACTGTAAAAGCCCTGAATCGCCACGGGAAACCTCAGAAAATAAAGGCTGAGGGATGGATGGCACGAATTTTTCAACACGAACTGGACCATCTGAATGGCGTGTTGTACACCGATATTGCTTCAGAAATCTACGAACCAATCAATGAGGAAGCCGCAGAGTCTGACGAATAATGCATCTATCGCATTTATCCCTGACCAATTTTCGAATCTTTTCCCGTTTGGAGCTTGAATTTCCCAGACGGGTTATTTTGTTTCATGGCTCTAATGCCCAGGGAAAAACAAGCATCCTCGAAGCGGTCGCATTTTTAGCAATATTTACATCTTTTAGTTCATCGTCAGACAGACAGATGATCAATTTCAACTTACTGGAATCCGACCCCCTCCAGGTTGCGCGAATTGTTGCTGATTATCAACGCAATAACAAAAAACAAAATCTCGAAGCCCGCCTGATTTTGGAGAAAAATGGTGGTGAAGGACTTTTTCGCCTGCGTAAAGAAGCGCTGTTGAACGGTGTATCAAGACGTTTCAGCGACCTTTACGGGCAGTTCAACGCGGTCAGCTTTCTACCCCAAATGTCCAAAATCATCGAAGGCAGCCCCTCTGATCGCAGACGCTATCTCGACGAAGTGCTCTGCCAGGTGGAACCGGGTTACTCCCGCCACCTTATTCGCTACAACCAGGCAAACACCCGTCGGAATGCACTTTTGAAACATTTGGCAGAACATAATGGGAACCCCAATCAGCTTGAACCCTGGGATGTTATGCTCTCAGAACATGGGGCAGTTCTCATCAGGGGCAGGATAAAACTGATCAGTCAGCTCGAAACCCTCGCCCGACAAAGCCACCATGATCTAACCGGAGGCAAAGAGGTATTTCGTATTGATTACCAACCATCATTTGACCCGCTGACAGAAGAGAATGGTCAGCTTGGACTGCCAGTCGATCAGGTCGCAGACCGGGGCAATATTGATTTGTCTGAAATTCAGAAAGGTTTTCAGACCGGGCTTGAGAAGCGCCATCGGCAGGACATCCTTCGTGGTTCTACCGGCATCGGACCCCACCGCGACGAAATGCGCCTGCTTGCCAACCAGGTTGACCTTGGGAATTATGGCTCCCGGGGGCAAAGCCGCACTGCCCTGCTCTCGCTTAAGTTTGCTGAAGTCGAGCTGATGCACGCTCGTACCGGAGAATGGCCAGTTTTGCTTCTGGATGAGGTTATGGCTGAGCTGGACCCGCTGCGCAGGCAGGCTCTGATGCAGCTGCTTGATAAAGTTGAACAAGCCTTTGTCACCACAACTGACCTGGATATGTTTGACCCTGAATTCCTGCGAAACCACGAGATTTGGAAAGTTCACCAGGGCGTTGTTTCGGGGGCATAAGCGATGCAGACAACTAAACGAATTTGGACTGCCAGGATTTTCATAGCAATTGTCCTGCTTATCAACCTTTTTTGTGCAGTCGAGTTTATTCTAAAACCATCAGAGTATATGGGTTCTTATGAGCTGAGCGGTGAAGTTGGCAGAGTGGTGATGATTGGGTATGGCATTCTTTTCCTGATGTGGCAGGTTCCATATTTCTTTGCCCTCGCAAATCCGGTCAAACACAAAGTTTCCCTGTTTCAGGCGAACCTGATGCAGGCGATTGGATTGATTGGAGAGACTTTGCTTCTCCGAACGATCCCAGCAGAATTTGCCATACTGCGCGGCTCTGTAACCAGGTTTATCATTTTTGACGCAGTTGGGCTGGCATTTTTAATCGTTGCTGCCATATTGATAGGATTGTGGAAAGAGCCAGTTTCACTGCAGCAACCTCAAGCCTGAAATATAATAATATTATTCAAAAACATTAAAGGAGTGAACATGTTCTCAGAACTGGTACTTAAAAATCGCAGTTACCGACGCTTCGATCAAAAGCAGCCAATCCCCAGGGAAACCCTGGTTGACCTGGTGAAACTGGCACGAATATCTCCCAGCCCATCCAACCTTCAGGGTCTGAAATTTTGGTTGGTTAGTGAAGAAGCTGAATGTGAAGCAATCTTCCAGAATCTCAAGTTTGCCGGCTACCTCAAAACCTGGGGTGGACCGTCTGGGGGAGAGAAGCCGACCGGATACATAATTATTCTTGGCGATACAGAAATTAAACCAACATTTGAAGTTGACGCAGGTATTGCCGCCCAAACGATGTTGTTGGGCGCGGTGGATAAGGGCTATGGTGGCTGTATGCTCAAATCTTTCAAACGGGATGGCTTGCAGCAATTAAAAGCGTTGCCTCACAATCTTGAAATTGTGCTCGTTATCGCACTGGGAAAACCGGTGGAGACCTGCGTGATTGATGAATTTGACCCGGAAAAAGGGATTGAGTATTATCGAGATCAGAACGACGTCCATCACGTCCCCAAACGTAGTATGGACGAGTTGATCGTTAAATAATTATTCTGCAGATAATTAAACGGACAATCAGGGTGTAAAGTTTGCATCCCTGATTTGGTTTAACCGTCAGGAGTTGCAGTGCCCGAAGGGGTAGGGGTGTTTGTGAAAGTTGACGTCGGAGTGTTGGTGCTTGTCGGCGTGGCGGTATTAGTCTGTGTAGCTGTAAAGGTTGGGGTCGGGGTATATGTAGGTGTTACCGTCTGGGTGGGTGTTGGGGTTTTGGTTTTAGTGGCGGTTGGGGTGGGAATCCCAACGACTACGTTCAACTCTGTCCCAATCAAGACATTCGTGTCAGACTGTATCTGCCATACCCCTTCATGAAATCCCTGGTAACTGGGTGCGACCAGGTCCAACGAGAAATCAAAAGTTTCTCCTGGCTGAATTTCTCTTAATCTGGTCGGTGATGTGCCTCCCATTCGATTGCCTCTGACATAAACCAACTTATAATCTTTCCAGGCACAAGTGCCGTTATTTTGAATTCGCCAGGTTTTGGTGAAGTATTCTCCTGGAGTCAGGATTGTTCCCGACGGGATGGTGACATCAGCGAGCAAAATTGCAGACATTGTGCACGGTGTTGAGGTCGGTGTGGTCGTGGCTGTATTGACTGGGATGATTGCAGCGGTTGGAGTGGCGGTTATCTGGGCTTCTGACATTGCCTGGACCAACACTGCAACTTCAGCGCTGACAAAATTCTTCCCTCTCTCGTCATAAAGGGTAACTTTAATCATCGCAGCCCCTGCCTCAGTCGGAATCCAGGGTTGTTCGACCACAACAGCACTGACAGGGTGGTTTTCGTACAGGTCAAGGCGTATCAGTTGGTTGTTGACAGAGAGTTCCAATCGTGACCATTTTGTACCAAAAGGGAAGCTTGATCGAACATTGTTCTCTTTGTTCAAAGCCAGGACCTGACCGGAGACAGGTTCAAGAATTTCGATTTGCAGGTGATTGCTGGAGCTTTGATTGTTACAACCGAAAAGAACTCCCAGGACCACGAGAGCGATGATTAACAGACCGGGGAAAAACCACTTTTTCATTTTTTATACTCTGTATACTTAACTTCAATCGCCCACAAAAAGTTCCAAACTCAGGTCAACCGGTAAGCCGTATTCTGTCATGGGTGCGCATCTATCTTGGCTGTTTGTCACCAAACAGCTCTTGCAGTCTACCCGGAGATCGAATGAGCCGAGCCGACTCTTTCTCCTGCTTGACCTTGCACCGGATGGGGGTTGCCTGTCCGACGCTGTTACCAGCGCCGCCGGTGGTCTCTTACACCACCTTTTCACCCTTACTCTTGCGAGCGGTATGTCTCTGTGGCCCGATCCGAAAGCTTACGCCCTCCCAGGTGTTACCTGGCATCCTGCTCTGTGGTGTACGGACTTTCCTCACTGTTAAGCGCGCGCACCTGGCTGACCTGAGTAAATTGATGATACCATTAACATATTCGAAAAGACTGATGAAATTCTGGACAAATGCCAGAATTAGTGTAAAATAATTGTTCGGAATTATGAAGTATTAGTTTGGAGGAAGAAGTTGGCAAACATTAAGTCACAAATCAAGCGAAATAAACAAAACCGCGCAGCGCGCCTTCGCAATCGCGTCTATCGTGGTTCTGCACGTACCTTTGTCCGCAAAGCCCAGGCTGCCATTCGTAACGAAAACACAGAATTGGCTGAAACCGAAGTTTTGAAGGCTATACGCGCGTTGGATAAAGCTGCCCAGAAGGGCGTTATTCACAAGAACAACGCTGCCCGCAGAAAATCCCGCTTGATGCAATATCACAATTCGATCAAGAGTTAGTTAACAATCGTCCGAGATAATTGGCGAGGTACACTTTGACCTCGCCTTTTTGTCGTTAACTCGCATGAGGACCAAGTACTATCGATGTTTTGTATCGAACGTTGTGAAATAATTTTAGTTTGAGATGTTATAATCCTCTCGACATAACTGAGGAAACCATGTTTGAAGATGTAAAAAACCAAATTGCCAAAAGGATCGATGAATTCTGCCAGCAAAACAACCTGCCAACGGGCAAGGTTGAATTCCGCAGCATTCCCTTCTCCGGGGAATGGGGAATGGCGGCTCCATTCTTTCCACTGGCGGCAGCAGACGCCAATAAAACCGGTCCCGTTCCACAGCATGCGCAATACCTGGCGGAGCAGCTCAAGGAAACTATCGGTGTGCCCGAAGGTTTCACCCGTTCAGAAGCGGTTCGAGGTTATCTGAATCTCTATTTTGACACCGCACTATATGCAGCCAGCGTGGTTGAACAAATCAACGTTCAGGGCAGGCAATTTGGCAACGCTTCCTCCACCGGCGAGACGGTTATGGTGGAATATTCCAACCCGAATACGCATAAACCTCTCCACGTAGGGCACTTGCGCAATGTGATTTTGGGCGGATCGGTTTGTAATATCCTCGAAGCCAGCGGAAAAAAGGTTATACGCGTTAATTACATAGGTGACATCGGACTGCACGTGATTAAGTGGATGTGTAATTACGAGATGTACCATGCCAATGAACAGCCAGGCGAAGACAAAATGCGCTGGATGGCTGACCTTTACTCCGAAGCTGACCGGCGTTTTCACGAGCAGGAAGGTTTTGAGGAACTTGTCAGAGCATATTTTGCCCGCTGGGATGTCGGTGAAGATCACATCCACAACTTATGGCTGCAAACCAAGCAGTGGTCGATGGAAGGCTTTGAACAGGTTTATGATTTGATTGGCGAACATTTTGACCGGATTTATTTTGAGAGCGACGTGGAAGAATCAGGCAAGGTGCTGGTTGATCAACTGATAGAAAGCGGTCTCGCGACAGACGGTCGTCCTGAAAACCCGGTTATTGTCGACCTGGATGCTAAATTGGGTACGAAAGAAGAATTTCGTGTTGCAGTGATCCTGCGTTCTGATGGAACTTCTCTCTACGCAACCAAAGAATTGCCCCTGGCAATCATGAAGTTCGAAGAATATGATCTCGATCAATCAGTGTATGTCATTGATGTACGCCAGAGTTTACACATGAAGCAGATGAGGAAGCTCCTCGAGCTGATGGGTTACGAATGGGCAAAACGAATCCATCACCTTGCATACGAAATTGTCAATTTGCCGGGGAATGTGATTATGTCATCCCGTGATGGGACGGTGGTTTTGCTGGACGACCTGGTCAGAGAGGCAACCCAACGTGCCCTCGATGTGGTGAAAGAGAAAAACCCAGAGCTTGACCCTGACGTGATGGCTGATGTCGCACTTAAGGTTGCCCTGGGGGCAATAAAATACCCGATGATTTCACGCGACAACACCAAAATAGTCACTTTTGACTGGGAAAGCGCACTGGACTTCAACGGACAATCTGCGCCGTATATCCAATATGCCAATGTGCGAGCCAACAGCATTTTACGCAGAGCCAGCAACCCGGTTGGACAAGCAGCCAGGTTTAGCTATCAGCTGGAACCAAGCGAGGTCAACCTGATAGAGCTGCTATTAAAACTCCCGGATGAAATCACTAAATCAGCAAGTGAGTTTAAACCCTCCTCTCTGGCTGCCTATGCGTACGAACTGGCAAAGGCTTTCAACGATTTTTATAACCAATGCCAGGTTTTGAAAGCTGAGGGTGATATTCGCACATCGCGCCTGATGCTCGTGAAGGCGGCAAGAATTTGCCTGGAAAGAACACTCAATTTGTTGGGCATTCAAGCCCCGCAAATGATGTAGAATATTAGAAACCAAAATAAAAAGGAGAATTTTATGAGTCGTATTCGTACAATCATCATGGGAGCTGCAGGTCGTGACTTCCACAATTTCAATACATACTATCGTGATAACGATAAGTATGAAGTTGTTGCCTTCACTGCCACCCAGATCCCGAATATCGAAGGTCGTAAGTATCCAAAAGAATTGGCAGGAGTGCTGTATCCCAACGGTATCGACATCTATCCTGAGTCTGAACTGCCCGATCTAATCAAAAAGTTCGATGTTGATGAGGTTGTCTTTGCTTATAGCGATGTGCCCTATGACTATGTCATGCACAATTCTGCCCTGGTCAATTCCTTGGGAGCTGATTTTCGGTTGATGGGTACAAAAGCGACCCAGGTAAAATCGACCAAACCAGTGATCGGAATTTGCGCTGTTAGGACCGGATCTGGTAAAAGCCAGACTACACGTCGTGTTGCTTCAGTTCTGAAGGGATTGGGCTTGAAAGTGGCTGCAATTCGCCATCCGATGCCCTATGGTGACCTGGTGAAACAAAAAGTGCAGCGCTTTGCAACTTATGCCGACCTTGACCTTCATGAATGCACCATCGAAGAACGAGAAGAATATGAACCTCACCTTGATACCGGTGTGATCGTATTTGCTGGTGTCGATTATGAAGCGATTTTGCGCGAAGCCGAGAAGGAAGTTGACGTTGTTCTTTGGGACGGCGGCAATAATGACTTCTCATTCTACAAAACTGATCTGCTCATCGCCGTAGCCGATCCGCTGCGCCCTGGTCATGAGATCGCTTACTATCCTGGCGAAGTTAATATTCGCATGGCTGACGTTGTTGTGATTAACAAAGTCGATACAGCCAATGCTGAAGATATTGTCAAGGTTCGTGAGAATGTTCATGCCATCAACCCGAATGCGATTGTCATCGAAGGCGCCTCTCCAATCTATGTAGACGATCCTGAAGCGATTCGCGGCAAACGTGTCCTGGTTGTCGAAGACGGTCCTACTCTGACACACGGCGGCATGAAAATTGGTGCCGGCTGGGTGGCTGCCCGCCGCTTTGGTGCCGCTGAGATCGTTGATCCCCGACCGTTCGCTGTGGGCGAGATCACAGCGACTTACAAAAAGTACCCTGAGACAGGCTGCATTTTACCCGCTATGGGTTATGGCGATCAGCAGGTGCGCGACCTGGAAACCACCATCAACTCTTCTGATGTGGACCTGGTGGTGATCGGCACCCCGATAGACCTGACCCGCGTGATGAAGATCGAGAAACCCTCCCAGCGAGTTCGTTATGAACTCGAAGAAATTGGCAAACCCGATCTGGAAGACATTCTCAAGAAAATGCTGAATAAGTAAGTTTCAAAGATGTTTCGTAAAGAGGTCGGGAATGCCCGACCTCTTTTTTGTCAATAGGATTTTGTTATACAAAAAAACTACTTCATCAAAATTCTAGCTACTGCGTAATTTTTATAGCAATCACGGCTTGAAGTGTATCAAACTTGTTATAGTAAGGGATAGAATCAGAGATGTAATCGGCAAGAACAATAACATCTATTTTATTCCAATCATCAACAACAAGCTCATTCGTTGTCAGTATGAAATTAGCGTTTGCGCCTGGTGCCAAGTTGGTGATTTCTTCTCTGACTACTGAGCGAACATAGCGGTCTGTCAATCCGACTCTGTTGTTTTCATATACGATCATAAAAATAGTGGCTCGGTTATCATAGGAAAGATTTATCGCGCTAAAATTTGTGATATCAATCGTAGTCTCGATCTCGTCAGTACTGAGCCTCCAACTTGCAGAAATGTCTACTTTAGGAGGTCGTAACAATGACACATTGACCATATCCGAGTAGACATTCTTGAAATCAACTTCGCCATTTGAGATCTGATTGCCACTATCAATCATCGCTAGAGGGAGAAAAACCGATCCCTCACCACCACCATAACGGTAAGCATTCCACCAGCGATCTTTTCGCCCATTTGAACTACCGTCGACGTCGTATTCGATAAAAACGACTGGTTCGGTGCTGAACGCTGACGCTAATTGGTCAATTGCTATAGAAGCCCTTTTGCAAATTCCACATGTCGGACGAAGAAATCCTTCAAAAACGACAAGTCTTTCCTGAATAGTTTTAAAAGACCAAAATTGAGATAGAGAACCATTTGCGTATGTCGGTCCGATGGTTCCGTTCCAGGCTCTAACTTGCCAGTAATACGTCGTACCATGT
>Ga0123334_1000941_pt1 | contig 38739 bp, 41 predicted proteins | sample BiotimSIPDNA_FD_89706 | JGI IMG/M metagenome (GOLD analysis project Ga0123334, IMG submission 89706) | Anaerobic biogas reactor microbial communites from Washington, USA - Biogas_R1 time_0 SIP DNA | ecosystem: Engineered > Bioreactor > Anaerobic > Unclassified | place: Washington, USA...
AACGCAGGAGAATTAATAACTCCATAAGAATAAGTAACTAAAGGAATCTCTCCGTACATATATAGCAATACAAGACCACCCGTCCGGTTCATTCCTTATGACGCCGGACGGGCTGGATATCTGTAACCAACTAGCTTTTATCCAGGGACTAAGATTCAGATGGAGTTAATAATCCACCGAATCAAGTCTTACTTTATTAGGAGAATGGCCGAATGAAAAAACAACTGGTATTCTTCCTGGCCAGCCTGTTAACCTGTATAATGCTTACAGGATGTGGTACAGCAGCTTTACCTGGTGACAGCCAAGCGCCCTCCTCTGTCAACCATGAAGAGCCCGGGGGCCAGGTGCCGCAGCCCATTTTGGGAAACCAGATTACAGATGGAACTTATCCCATCCAGGTATCCTCCAGTTCCTCCATGTTTCGGATTATCGACGCGCAATTGACCGTAACGGAGGGAGAAATGTGGGCCGTCCTGACTCTCAGCGGTCAGGGCTATCTGAAATTATATATGGGTACCGGTAAGGAGGCTCTGGCCGATACAGATGACAAATGCATCTATTATGCCGAAAATGATGAGGGCAAGTATACTTACCGGGTGCCGGTAACCGCTCTGAACCAGGACATTAACGTAGCCGCCTGGAGCATCCGCAAGGAAACATGGTATGACCGGGTTTTGGTTTTTCAGTCCGACCTGATACCAGAAGATGCCATCAAGGCGGAATAGCATTGGAATACAGAAAAACAGGGGCCTATGCAGCTCCTGTTTCCATATTGAGGATTATTGGCGGACGAGGTGTGCCTATGAAAAAATACCTGATTCTGTTTTTACTCCTGCTGATAATTATGCCTTCAGCAGCGGCTTGGGCCGGTGAGCTTCCTCCTGCAGGTGAGTATACCGCAGATGTGGCCCTGTCAGGTGGTTCGGGCAAAGGGCAGGTGGAGTCTCCGGCCAGGGTAACCATTGAGGACGGCATACCCACGGCGGTGGTCATATGGAGCAGCCCCTATTACCAGTACATGCTGATAAACGAAGTTTATTATTACCCCATCAATACCGAGGGGAATGCAACATTTGAGATTCCGGTTTCCTTTGATGAGGATATGGACATCAGGGCCCAGACCGTCGCCATGAGCCAGCCCCACGAAATTCAGTATACCCTGCGTTTCGATTCCGCCACTCTTAAGCCCCGGTCAGAAGGCGGCACAGGGCTCCCAGTCATGGCAGCGGTTCTAATGGCCGTTATAGCCGCCGGTTTACTCATAAACCTAAAGAGAAAAAAGGTATAGACTAACGAATGAGAATAAAACCATATGTGCTCCTGACATTAAGCTTAATACTGATCATCTCTTTGCTGACCGGGTGTGCCCAAAACTCCCTGAATTTGTGGAATAGAGGGCTTGGCAACGGCTGGCAGGCAGAAAGCAGCCTGGAGCTCCGGTATGCCAGGAATTTCCGGGCGGACTATTACCAGGGCGATTATGCGCTGATAACCATATCTGACGGCAGCAGATATCTGGTGGTTCCGGAGAACAGCCGGATTCCTGCCAATATAGATAAGGATATTACGGTTCTGCGGCAGCCTGTGGACAACATCTATCTGGCGGCCACTTCAGCCATGGGCCTGTTTGATGCCCTGGATTCTCTGGACAGCATCCGCCTGTCGGGGACAAAAGCCGAGGGTTGGTATATCGAAAACGCCCGGGCAGCCATGGAAGCCGGTGACATTCTGTACGCCGGGAAATACAGCAGACCCGACTACGAGCTTATTATGGCAAATAAGTGTTGTTTGGCCATCGAGTCCACTATGATAAACCATGTTCCTGAAGTGAAAGACAAGCTGGAGGAAGTGGGTATTCCGGTTCTGATAGAACAGTCCAGCTACGAACCTCACCCCTTGGGACGAACCGAGTGGATAAAGCTGTACGGAGTGCTGACAGGCAAGGAAGCTGAGGCAACGCGTCTTTTTAATGAGCAGATCGCCTATATGAACGAAGCCGCCGGTCAAGAAAACACCGGTAAAACGGTGGCATTTTTCTATATCAATACATCAGGCTCTGCTGTGGCCAGGAAATCGGGAGATTATGTGACAAAAATGATTGAGCTGGCCGGAGGTAATTATATATTCGAAGATCTGGGGGACCCGGCCAAAGACACCAGCACCGTAACACTGGAGATGGAGAAGTTTTACGCCACCGCCAAGGAGGCCGATTTCATCATATACAACAGCACCATTGGCGGCGAGCTTTCTTCCCTCGAAGATCTGATCAGGAAAAACCGCTTGCTGGAGGATTTTAAGGCTGTACAAAACGGCAATGTATGGTGTATAAGCCAAAACCTGTTTCAGGAAACCACCCAGCTGGGATTAATGATTTCCGACCTGCACCGGGTTTTTACAGAAAATGAAAAAGGCTTGACCAAGCTGAATTTTATGTACCGGCTGCAGTAAAGAGAGGGTGATACACGGCGGAAAAGATGTTAATGGAACTTGAAAATGAAGGTGCCAACCGGCAGTTGAGATACAGTGTAACCCTGACAGTATTCCTTATCCTTTTTGTGGTATTGTTCTTATTGAATATCAATCTGGGAAGCGTCTCCGTACCCATTGACGACATTGTAAAAATTTTGTTCGATCAAGGAGGGAGCGCCACTGATTACGATATAATCTGGAAGGTGCGGCTGCCCCGGGTCATGTCGGCCATCATCCTGGGCGGTGCCCTGGCCTTGTCGGGATTTTTGCTGCAAACCTTTTTTAATAACCCTATTGCCGGCCCTTATGTTTTGGGAATTTCATCCGGTGCAAAGCTGATGGTGGCAATCGTTATGGTCACCCTTCTCAGTCAATACCATACGGTCAGTGCCGCAGTCTTAATAGCAGCGGCTTTTGTTGGCGCCATGATTTCCATGGGCTTTGTTTTGCTGGTGGCGAGACAGGTGCAGCGGGCCTCCCTGCTCATTGTCAGCGGTGTGATGCTGGGCTACATATTCTCAGCCATTACCGACTTTATCATTACCTTTGCCGACGACGCCAGCATTGTAAACCTGCATAACTGGTCCCTGGGCAGCTTTTCGGGCACTTCCTGGGCGGATGTGCAGGTCATGGCAGTGGTGGTGCTGTTCACCTCCGCCGTAGTGTTTCTTATGTCCAAGCCCATAGGAGCTTTTCAGCTGGGAGAGAGCTACGCCCAAAGCATGGGTGTTAATATTAAATTGTTCCGTGTTATGCTGGTCTTGCTCTCCAGTATGCTGTGCGCCTCGGTGGTGGCCTTTGCCGGACCCATTTCCTTTGTGGGAATCGCAGTGCCGCATCTGGTAAGATCATTCTTGAAAACCTCCAAGCCCCTGATGGTAATTCCGGTATGCTTTTTGGGAGGCGCAATTTTCTGCCTGGGCTGTGATTTGATTGCCAGAACCCTCTTTGCCCCCACGGAACTCAGCATCAGCTCCGTGACCGCAGTTATTGGGGCCCCCATCGTTATAGGCATCTTGATGAAAAGGAAAGCGTGGAACTGATCATGGATTATTTTTTCCGCACCCAGCAGCTGACAGTCGGCTACAATGGCAAGCCACTGATCAGAGACATTGAAATAAAGCTCAGAAAAGGGCAGATACTGACCTTGATCGGTCCCAACGGTTCCGGTAAATCAACGATCCTGAAAAGCATTACCAAACACCTGAAAAACATTTACGGCACCGTATATATCGGCAACCGCTCCATAGATGATATGAGCAGCCGGGATATGTCGTACCAGGTAGCGGTGGTCCTTACCGAAAGGTTAAAGACGGAGCTTATGACCTGCCAGGATGTGGTGGCCACCGGACGATATCCTTATACGGGAATGCTGGGCATACTCTCGGAGCAGGATCAGCTTCAGGTCAGGAATGCCATGGAGCTGGTAAATGCCTGGGATCTAAGGGACCAAGATTTCACCCAGGTCAGCGATGGACAGCGGCAGAGAATTCTGTTGGCCCGGGCCATTTGTCAGGAGCCGCAGATAATAGTATTAGACGAGCCTACCTCCTATCTGGATGTGCGCTATGAGCTTGAGCTTCTCAATATTTTAAGAATCATGGCGGAGGAGCGGAATATAACGGTTATCATGTCCCTCCACCAGCTGGATATGGCCCAGAAAGCATCGGATCTGGTCATGTGTGTAAAAGGCGAATATATTACTCACTTCGGAAGTCCCCGGGAGATATTTCAAAGAGAGCTCATCAGTGAACTGTACGAATTATCCAATGGAAGCTATAATCCCCTGTTTGGCAGCTTTGAGATGGAACGGCCCCAGGGCGAACCCAAAGTCTTTGTCATAGCCGGAGGCGGAACCGGTATTGCAGAATACCGGACCCTGCAAAAAAAGAGGATCCCTTTTGTGACCGGCATTCTCCATGAAAACGATATCGATTATCAGATCGCCCGCGACTTGGCCGCTCAGGTGTTTTTGGCAAATAGCTTTGAGAAGATTGACCATGAAACCTATGCCAATGCCCTGCAGATGCTGAAATCCTGTGAAACCGTAATCAACTGTCTGAAAAGCTATGGCCAAATGAATGAAAAAAACAAAGAACTCTATGAAGAGGCCCTGTCCATGGGGCTGAAAATCGCCAACAGCGCCGATGCACTGTGAAAAAATTAAACTATCGATCACCCCAGCCACTCTGGGGTGAGATAGACTAATACTCCCGAATTGCCTTGTATCGGAACATTATCGTAAGGCAGCCTTCATATTGGCAATATATTCCTTTAACGGACCGCGGGCCTTGCCCCCATACTCCCCAATTAGGCTGACGATTGCGCTGCCGACGATAACCCCGTCTGCATATTGGGAATACTCCGCAGCCTGCTCCGGCGTGGAAATCCCAAATCCCACCGCGATAGGGAGAGAAGTTACCGCTCGGAGCTCCTCAACCCGGGCTCTGATATCCGTCTTAATCTCATTTCGCACCCCGGTAACTCCCAAGGACGATACAAGATAAATAAACCCTTTTGCATCCTTTGCGATCCGGCTGATCCGCTCAGAGGATGTGGGCGCGACCAGGGCTATGACTTCAATGCCATACTCAGCCGCCGGATCTGCGGCTTCCTGCTGCTGTTCAAAGGGCAGGTCAGGGATAATGATGCCACAAACGCCTATGTCCCGGCACTTTTTGAAAAACCTGTCGTACCCGTAGACGAACACAGGATTTAAGTAGGTCATAAATACTATTGGCGCCCGGATCTTGCCTTGCAGTGAGGTCACCATCTCAAATATCCGGTCAAGGCGCGCACCGGCTTTAAGAGCCCGGATACCGGCCTGCTGGATGACCTCCCCCTCCGCAATCGGATCGGAAAAGGGAATTCCGATTTCAATCAGATCGGCACCGGCTTCCTGGGCGGCCAGAATATACTCCGCTGAGGTGGCCAGATCCGGATCTCCCGCCATAAGATAGGCAATAAAAGCTTTCTTGCCCTGAAAAGCCTCCGCAATCTTACTCATACAAATCCCCTCCCTTATATCGTGCAATTGCCGCCACATCCTTATCGCCCCGTCCGGAGAGACAGACCGCCACAATCTGATCTTTTTCCAGTTCCCTGGCCAGCTTTACCGCATAGGCAACCCCATGGGCCGATTCCAGGGCAGGAATAATCCCCTCCTGCCGGGAGAGATATTCAAAAGCCTGCACCGCTTCCTCGTCGGTAACCGGTACATACCGGGCCCTTCCCGTATCATGAAGGTAAGCATGTTCCGGGCCTATACCCGGATAATCAAGACCTGCGGAAATGGAGTAAACCGGGTCGATCTGACCGTACTCATCCTGGCAGAACAAGCTCTTCATTCCATGCAGGACGCCAAGGGAACCCTTGGCAATAGTTGCGGCGTGTTGGCCGCTTTCGATGCCGCGGCCCGCAGCCTCACAGCCGATTAAGCGGACCGAAGAGTCCGTGATAAAATCATAAAAGGCTCCCATAGCATTGGAACCGCCCCCGACACAGGCCACAACCGCATCAGGCAGCCGTCCTTCCCGTTCCAGCATTTGCTTTTTGAGCTCTGTGCCGATTACCCGCTGAAAATCCCGGACCATCATCGGATAGGGATGGGGCCCCATGACAGAGCCCAGCACATACAAAGTATCGTCCACCCGCCGGGACCATTCGCGCATCGCTTCATTGACAGCATCCTTCAGCGTCATAGTACCCGATGTTACCTGATGAACCCGGGCCCCTAAAAGCTCCATGCGAAATACGTTCAGTGCCTGCCGCTCCATGTCCTCCTTGCCCATGAACACCTCGCACTCCAAGCCCATCAGCGCTGCGGCTGTTGCGGCGGCAACGCCATGCTGACCCGCCCCGGTCTCCGCAATTATCCGTTTTTTTCCCATGCGCCTGGCCAGCAAAGTCTGACCCAGAACATTGTTGATCTTGTGTGAGCCGGTATGGTTTAAATCCTCACGTTTGAGATAGATCTTCGCACCGCCAACATTTTTGGTCAAATTCTCCGCGTAATAAAGCAGGGACGGACGCCCCGCGTAGTTTTGCAAAAGCAGGTCCAATTCCCGGCGAAACCCGGGATCACCTTTAAAATACTCATAAGCCTGCTCCAGCTCCTGAATGGCACTCATCAGGGTTTCCGGAACATACTGCCCCCCATAAGATCCATAAAAACCGAATTCCATATTCATTTACCCTCCCTTATCAGCCGGATGAACCGGCGCATTTTTTCTTCATCCTTTACGCCATCTGTTTCTACCCCGCTGCTGACATCAACACAGTACGGTGAAATCATTTGCAGTGCCTCTGAAACATTTTCTTCATTTAATCCCCCCGCCAGAAAGAAGGGAACGTTTACCGAAGCCACCAAAGCCCAGTCAAATCTTTTACCTGAGCCACCCCGTTCCCGGGTGGCCGTGTCGAACAGAAGGTAATCCGCCCCGGCGGGAAGCCGGGCCGGAAATGTATTGCCAACAGGAACTGCTTTGATCACCGGACAGCTTACATGTCTTCTCAGCTCCAGAATATCCCTTATACTTTCGTCACCATGAAGCTGCACCACATCAATAATCCCCTCCCGGACTAATCCGGCGATCATGGGAATTTCCTGATTCACAAAAACGCCAACTGCCCGGATGCCCGCTGCAAGCATTTTTTTCATTTCACGGGCCTGGGAGCAGGTTATCCTTCTTTTGCTGCCTTCTGCAAATACAAAGCCCACATAATCGGGAAGGCAGCGGTTGACTTTGCCTGCATCCTCAACGGTACACAAACCACATATCTTCACCTTTATCATACGTCCCCGCCTTTCAGTCCGGCTAAGAACCCCTTCTTATCCTTTGCGATCATGAGCGCTTCGCCGATGAGCACTGCGTCTGCATCGCTTTCCCGCAAGGCCGCCATATCTTCCCTGGTTCGAATCCCGCTCTCGGCCACGAAAATAACATCTTTGGGCGTCAGCTTCCGAAGACGGATGCTGTTGTGCAGATCAACCGTAAATGTACGCAGGTTGCGGTTGTTGACGCCGATCACCCGCGCTCCCGCCTCCAGGGCGATTTTAAGCTCCTGCTCGTCATGGACCTCCACCAGGGAGGAAAGACCGTATTCATCCGCTATGCCGATAAAACGCATAATTTGCGCGGGGCTTAAAATTGCGGCGATGAGCAGAATCGCGTCTGCGCCCAGGAAACGGCTTTGCTGAATCTGGTATGGATCAATGATGAAGTCCTTGCGCAGCAACGGCAGATTAATCCTGCTGCGAATCTCCCTCATATGCGCGTCACTGCCCATGAAATAATCCGGCTCCGTCAGCACGGAAATTGCGTCCGCCCCCGCCTCCTCATATTCCCGGGCGATATCTACATAGGGAAAATCCTCTGCTATGATTCCTTTAGAAGGGGAAGCCTTTTTCACCTCACAAATATAGGACACCCCCTCCTTCCCCAACGCCTTTTCAAAAGCAAAGCTCGTAAAGGGCCTGGGCGGCGGAGCCGGAAAAACAGGCATACACCTTTTGTCCCGTTCCACCCGTCCCCGGGCAGCAGTCACAATCTGATGGAGTATGTTCATTTCGCCACCTCACCCGTCACACGTACAAACTCCTCCATTTTGGCCCGGGCAGCTCCGCTGTCGATGGCCTCTTGGGCAATGCGGACACACTGGCGCATTGTTACATCGTTTTTGAACATATAGATGCAGCAGGCGGCATTGAGTGCCGCAATATCCCGTTTCGGCCCCAACTCTCCTGATAAAACGGACCGAGCTATTGCCGCGTTCTCTTCCGGCGATCCCCCCGTGAGCGCAGCGGCGGCACAACGCTGCAAACCGAACTGCTCCGGCGATATAAAGTAGCTGTTGAGTCTCCCCTCTGCTACTTCACAGATGGTGGACGCGCTTGTCAGGGATATTTCATCCAATCCATCATGGCCATGAACCACCATCGCCCTCTTTACTCCCAGATTTGACAAGACCCTGGCCAACGGTTCGACCAGATTTTCGTCGTAGACGCCCAGAAGCTGATAGGTGGCCCCTGCCGGATTGGCCAGAGGTCCGAGAATATTAAAAATTGTCCGCACTCCCAGTTCCTTGCGTATGGGGGCCACATGCTTCATGGCGGTATGATATACCTGTGCATGCATAAAGCATATGCCGGTTTCATCCAGCACTCTCTTGCTCTGCTCTGCAGTAAGATTGATATTGGCACCCAAAGCCTCCAGAACATCGGCGCTGCCACACTTGCTGGATACGCTGCGTCCGCCGTGCTTGGCCACCGGTACCCCCGCCGCCGCTACGATAAAAGCGGCTACCGTAGATATGTTGAAAGTAAACAGCCGGTCTCCGCCAGTACCTACGATATCCAAAACATCGATGCCGGGATTCATTTTGACACACTTTTCTCTCATGATTTCAGCACAGGCAGTAATCTCTTCAATGGTTTCCCCCTTCATACGCATGGCGGCCAGAAATGCCCCAATCTGTGAAGGCTTCGCCTCACCCTCCATGATTTGCTGCATTACATTTCGCGTTTCGGATAAGCTAAGCCCCTTACCGGCAAGAACACTGTAAATCGCCTGTTCAATCATTGAGAGCCACCTCCCGGGCAGGCAAGAAAATTTTCGATAATTCGCGTCCCACCCCGAGTCAGAATGGATTCGGGATGAAATTGCAGCCCATATAGATGATAGGCCCGATGCTTTACGCCCATTACCTGGCCATCCTGGGTTTCAGCGATAATGAGCAGCTCATCCGGCAGAGTCTCTCTTTTCACGGCCAGAGAATGATAGCGCCCCGCCTCCATAAGCGGCGGTAAACCGGCAAAGATCGGACTGCCGTTTGCTATATGCACAGTGCTTTTCTTTCCGTGCATTAGCTCCGCCGCATAACCTATATCCGCTCCGTAGGCCTGGCAAATCGCCTGATGCCCAAGACAGATCCCCAATATGGGACATTTCTCCGCCAGTTTCCTGGCCGCCTCTCCGCATACACCTGCGTTCTCCGGTCTTCCAGGTCCGGGAGACAGGATAATATGGCTGACCTCCAAAGCCTCTATTTCCTTTATGGTGAGTTCATCGTTGCGAATAACATGTATGTCCGGGCAATAGCTTCCCGCCAATTGGTACAGGTTGTAGGTAAAACTATCGTAGTTATCTATAATCAGAATCATTCTGTTCCCCCCTTCCCCCTTGAAGAGCGTTCATAACCCCTTGCACCTTATACAGCATTTCTTTATACTCAGACTCCGGCCGGCTGTCAGCAACAATACCGGCACCGGCCTGAACAAAAACCTTGTTTCCCTTTCTTACCGCCATCCGGATTCCAATGCAAAAATCGGCATTTCCCGTAAAATCCATATAGCCCATGGCCCCTCCGTACGGGCCGCGCTTCGTTTTTTCCAGCCCGTCAACCAGCTCACAGGCCTTTTTCTTGGGAGCACCGGAAAGGGTTCCCGCTGGGAGAGCGGCGGTTACAGCATCAAGAGCATCCTTTCCCTCGGCCATATCACCGGTCACCATGGAAGCAATATGCATTACATGTGAATAGGGTTTTACCTGATGGTAGCTGTCTACTTTAACGCTGCCAAAAACACTGATCTTTCCCAGATCGTTTCTGGCCAGATCCACCAGCATGTCATGTTCACTGAGTTCTTTTTCATCCTTTAGCAGTTCTTCGGCCCGCCGGGCATTTTCTGCCTCGTTCTCGCCTCGGGGCCGCGTTCCCGCCAGCGGAAATGAGCTTAACTTGCCGTCTCGCAGGGAGACCAAAGTCTCGGGAGACGCGCAGGCGATTTCCAGGTCGTCAATACGCATATAAACCATGTAAGGCGACGGGTTCGTGGTGCGCAGGATGCGGTATGTTTCCAGCAGTGAGCCTGTAAAAGGAGCAGTAAACCGGTTGGACAAGACGGCCTGGAAAATGTCGCCTTCTCTAATGTGATGCTGCAATATCTCCACATTGCGGCAGAATTCCACTTTGGGAAACAACGCCGAAAACCGGCCGCATTGTGCACCTTGCCCAGAGAAATCCCGGCTCTCCATTACCAGCCTTTCCATATCCTTCAGTTCCGCCACAGCATTAACATAATTCCGCTCCAGGTGTTCCGTTGATATATTGACAATCAGGAAGATCTTTTGCTTCAGGTGATCAAAAGCAATGACCTTGTCAATAAGCATCAGCCTGAAGTCATCAAAGCCTTCGTTGTTTGCCGCCGCCAATACGGGGGCCGGCTGGGTGTATTTGACGAAATCATAAGAAAAATAGCCCACAAACCCGCCGGTGAAGGGCGGCAGCCTGTCAATCGCCGGGCTTTTGTACCCGGACAGTATTTCACGGATAAGCTTAATGGGATCCTGGCTCCGGCTTTCAGATACTCCGTTTTTTGTTGTTGTCACAACCCCATCTGATCCGCTGATGGTCATTGGGGGCTCATAGCCTAAAAAACTGTACCGGCTCCAGTTATCGGTGCTGATAACGCTTTCTAAAATGAAGCAGCGTTCACTGCCGCACTGCAAGGTTCGTAAAATTTGGATGGGAGTCTTTATATCCCCCATCAGCTCCAGGGCCACCGGGATAACAGAGTATCCTTCCGCCAGCCTCCTGGCCTCTTCCAGTGATGGATAAAACATTAATCCGCCTCCTCAAAAATAGAGTGAGATAAAAAAATATGCCATCCTGCACCCTCGCCATCGTATCAGTCCCATACAAACCTCCTGAAAAATAAGAAACGCTTCTGTCCCTGCCCAGGGACAAAAGCGTCAGCTTCTGCGGTACCACCCAAAATTGGCGAAATTCGCCCACTCATTCCGTATACCAACATATACGCTCCCTTGATAACGGGTGGAGTTCCCGTCAGCCATTACTAACAGCGCAAAACTGCTTTCCTGCCGCCCTCATGAGTCCATTCCCTCATCTCCGCACTGCCGCACTCCCACCACCGGCGGCTCTCTGAAAGTTCTAAGAGATGAAATACTATTCTCAATCAAAGGTTCTTATTAAATTTATTAAATATAATACCTCCGTCTTTTTCGTTTGTCAATATCAGTATATTTTTATATATAGTTACTGAGACCATCTTCTTGAAAATAAACGACATATCAAGGGATAATCAGCCCACACATAGAATCCCTCTATGAAGCAAAAACCATCTGGCAAATACAGGAGGAGCAATGATGAAACCAGGTAAACTGTACGGAGTAAGTGTCGGGCCTGGAGACCCGTCACTTATGACGTTAAAGGCGGCAGCCCGTATCCGGAAGTGCAATGTCCTGGCAGCACCGCGCACCACCGGCGGAAAATCTCTGGCATTAAAAATAGCAGCCGAGGTTGTGGATACCTCCGGCAAGCACATTGAGTACCTGGATTTGCTCATGACCCGCGACCCGAAAAAATTGGCTGAAAGCCATAGCCAGGCAGCTGGCCGCATCGCGGTACACCTGGATGCCGGACAGGATGTTGCTATGCTTAATCTGGGTGATGCATCACTATACAGCTCATATTCTTATATCTGCCGCATCCTCCTGGAAAGAGGCTACGAGGCTGAAACAATTCCTGGTGTAACCAGCTTTTGCGCTTGTGCCGCCCTGCTGAATCAAAGCCTAACCGCTATGAACTCGCCCCTGCATATTATCCCGGCATCCATAACAGATCTGTCCTCTGCCCTGGCTTGGCCGGGAGGCAAGGTGCTGATGAAGTCCGGCCATACACTGCCGGAGATAAAAAGCCTTCTCCGCCAGCAGGGACTGGCGGAGCGCTCCTCACTGGTAACCGACTGCGGCCTCCCCACCCAGCGCGTATTCAGAAACATTGATGAAACAGATGACGAGGGCTATTTTACAACTATCATTATCAAGCCCTGACAGCTATGGTTAGTTTCTCATGGTGATTATATTATGGCTTCCTGCTTGCTCCTTTAGGGAATCTGCATATTTTCCAAATCCATTACCTCTATTCCAGCAGGCAATTCAAACTGAGAGTCGGCAATATCTCCGACTTTAATATTTCTGTATTCAAATACCATGGCTTCACCCTCAACAATGGTTTCTATTTTCAGAGGCAAGCCATAATCCTTCCAGATCCACATCCTGCTCTCAGCATCAGCAGTGCTTACATCATAGACCTGGCACTGTCTGCCATCAATTATTTCAGTCTTTACATATTTCATGTTTTCCGCTGTCAAGCCGGCTATGTAATCCTCCGGTGTTTCAGTATTCACTTCGGACTGTGCCAGAGGCATTTTCATGGCCATGCCCTGCGCTTCGTTGTATGAATACATAACCTGCTCATCACCCCGGACCAGGCTCACCATCTTGCCCTCATCTGCGGGCATATCCATCTCGATTCTCATATTGGAACCCTTTTGCCAAACCTTGGTAACCATTATCTCGCTGCCTTCCTGGGATATTACCGAATCAAAGGACAAACCCGAAATATTTTCCCCTTTACTCAGCAGGTCCTCAACCTGGATCTGATCGTTGCCGGCGGAAGAATCCGAACCCGTTGGTTCAGAAGGCTGGTTCCCTCCGCATCCTGCCATCAACAAAGCCAATCCAAAAACCAACAGAATCAAAAAAGTCATTTTATTCTTTCTGTTTAACGCCATGATACCACTCCTCTCATTCCATTACGGTCTTCCTAATTTTCTGCACCAAAGCAAGTATGTCCTCTATCCCCGGAAAATTTAAACACCAGCAGGGATTCGTTAATGCTTTGACAATTCATCCTGGACCGAAAACTTTTTTATGGCTTTCTTCTTCCGAGTCTGGGGGCCGGCTTTTCGGCTCCGCAAATGAAAAACACCTATGTCCCGTATTTTTGCAATCCGCGGTTTTTTCTTCTTCATTGTTATAACCCCCTTGCTTTTCTACATGATAAACTAGATGGAATCTCGAATATAGGGGGCTTTGTGTTAATTAATGGCAATCTGAACAGGATTCATGTAAGACACTATCTCCCGCTTCCAGGATTCTTCCGATGCATGTATGACACGTCCGGCAAACCGGTCCCGCAAAAATCTCAAAGCCCTCGTACGTTTTACCGCCATGGCGTAATCAGCATATTCAGGCATTTTTAGCTCATCATCCGTCAGCCGGATAATCTCTCGTTTAAAATTCACCGCTTCCATAGCGCGATTAAGGGCCGGGTAAAAGACACCCCAGCTTTCCAAAAACCTGTACATAAATGTAGCCGCCGCCGTTTCCACTCCCGTCGCCAGCTCCACCGCCGCTACACCTGGTTTCTTGCCGGGCGCAATAATCCACAAAACATCCTGGTTTTGCTCTCCGGCCAATCCTGACTTCATCCCAACGCAAACCTCCAAGGGGTCACATATCTCCTTGAAAAACCGGTATTCATTGCCTACGCGGCTTTGGCTTACCTGCGCTTCCACCGCCGTGACAAAAGACGGCGCTATCGCCGCAAGTTTGTGAAGCGGTACAGCAACACCCTCCGGCATCAGCTTTGCGATTGCCGATGCCTGCGCAGAATTAAGGCTGCCGTCCAGTGCGCGAACAGCGCTAAGCGCGCGAGTCCGCAGAAAATGCAGCCTGTCGGCCAAGCATTCCACAAAAGTATCCGTATCGTGCCCCAGACGTATAAATGAATAGCTCTCACCGGTGCCGAGGCTTAGAATAAGCTCAAAATCATTATCCTGCATACCACCGGCAAAACAAATAGGTATTCTCCGGGCGCCATCGTCAGGTGGCAGAATCAGGACACAGTCCTTATAGACTTCAATAACAGCCTTCCCGCTCACGTTCTTGTCTTCCTCTTCATAACGGTATTCACCCCTCGTCCTGAAGACCGGCGTGTCGGTAACGAACAAGGCTTTACGCACCTTTTTATTAAAAGCTTCGTTGAGTGTATTATAAAATGGTTCACAGCCCCTTTCAAAACGGGATAATGTGTATATGTCGGCATCGCTATGAATCTGGACTGCATAGTCCCTCAAGTCAATAGCAGTTATTTCCGAATATAGAATTACAATTCCGTCAAATAACGAAGCGATAAAAAGCCCGGCCTCATCTATGGTCAGCTTCACTTGCCCCGTTAATTGAAGGCATTTTAAATGTGCGGAGTATTCACTTGATGACATGATGCTCTCTCCTCATTGGTAATTAAAGCTTTGTACCACAGCCACCGCAGAAGTTGGTGCCGGGCGAATTTTCCTCCCCACAACCGGGACAGTTGACTGCTTTAGGGGCGTTCATGGGTGTGCCGCAATTATTGCAGAAACGAACATCGTGCGCATTTTTAGCCCCGCATTTTAGACAGACCGCCAGCTCCATAGAGGCGCCACAATTGCTGCAAAACTTGCCTGAACCCGCCGGTTTGCCGCAGGAAGAACATACAGCCTGCTTGCTCTCAATCCTGCCTTGCCAGACGGTGGCACTATCACCGGCTTCCTCAATGTTGCGCCGCATAGCATCGGCACGTGCCTTAGCAACAAAGATTTCCTGACGCGGAGCACATTCCACACATAATCCTTCCTCCTCGTTGTGGCAGACATCACAGACATACTTGTGACAGGAATGACAGCGGTGGAAATGGCTATGAGCTTCATTCTGCCCTCGCTCAAATGCTTTATCATGCTCCTTCTGCCATTCGGGACTCATACCGGTAAACCGTTCTGAAAGGATATTACTTCCCCTTTCGGCAGCATAACCCAGGCTGGAAGCACTTCCTCCGATCAGACTCCCCAGCAGCCCCACACCGGCCGCCAGTCCTCTCAGCCCTTTTCCTTTTTTGTAAGTTTCCGATTCAATGAAGCTGCTTTTATATCCATCCGAGCAATTGTCACAATAGAAAGTGAACTGGAACCCTGCCTCAGTGGAATTATCCTCATAATTTCGAGTAAACGCTTTTAACACGAAACTGTCCCCCTCTATTTTTTAATTTTCTTGCCACAGGCAGTGCATTTCGTATTTTCGAAAAATTGCAGTTCTCTACAGCGAGAGTTCTCACAGCGACGCATCAGGGAAACGCCGCAAGCCTGGCATTTTTCCTGCACAAAGCTCTCTTGCCCGCAGTTTGGGCAAGTGATGATCAACGACCTTCCGCACCCAGCGCAAAGGGACCATCCCTTTTTTATAGCACTCAGACATGTTGGGCAAGAATAGCCGAAGGGGCTGTAACTTCCGCATTCAGGGCAAAAACGGGCATCACTCTCAATATATGTACTACAGTGATGGCAGGGCTGTTTATAGGTTGCCATCGGAATCATCTCCTCTTTTCTTTTCGCGGGGACTGCAAATGGTACACATCATCACGGCCTCGTTGTAGTGGTCATCACACACCCATATATGGCAAGAATGACAGCGGTTGAAATGTCGTCGCGCTTCTTCTATAGAAAGCCGGGTCGCTTCCTTGACATCGGCGGCGGCAATCCGCTTAGTTGTGAAAGCTGTATCACATAAATCACAGAAATAAGAAAAAACATAATCGCCATTTTCTCTTTTCATCACGCTTTTTAATATAAGCTCCACTTTCAAATCATTTCTCCTCCTCCCGCCTACTGCTTCGCTGGACCTATAATCCCGCAATAAACATGTTCAGCTTTTGCAGCGCGCCATAGTCCATTTTGCGGATGGCCTCTGTAACCGCGTCTATAAGTCCCTCCTTTTTTCATCGTTCATATTCTCACCCTCTCTCGTGTCTGACCAATGATTGATTTAGTTAGATTATCACAGTATAATTTTTTCCAGATAGCTGCTTTATCGGGCCGATTTTCGCTCTCAGTATAAGGTTCCATACAGAGTTTGTAATCACCCCTGGGGTGATTTTGCGGGATAACAGAGCCGATTTTCGGGTGACTTTTCAGGCGGCTGCACAACAATTGAATTAATATTCCGGGGGAGGAATACATAACATGAGAAGAATAATTCCGGCAATGCTGCTGGTTGCTGTCTTGCTGTACGGAATGCTGACCGGATGCCAAGGCGGTACCAAGCTGGACCCTAAGAACCCGGTGACTATCACCATGTGGCACAATTATGGCGGTCAAATGCAAACCACCATGGATAAGCTGATAGACGAGTTCAACGTAACCGTTGGCCGGGAGCGCGGCATTATCCTGAACGTTACCTCCGTTACCGCTATGAAGGAACAGGAAGAAAAGCTGGCAATGATCGCCAATGGAGACCCCGGTGCACCCCAAATGCCGGACCTTGTGACTGCCTACCCAAAAACGGCGGCTCTGCTTGCCGCTAAAGGACTGCTAGCCCCATTGGAACATCAATTCACCGCCAGCGAGCTAGCCGAATACATTCCGCAATATATTGAAGAAGGCCGTCTTTCAGATGATAAACTCTATGTGTTTCCCATTGCCAAGTCCACCGAGGTACTGTTTGTCAACCAAACACTTTTTGACCGTTTTTCTGCCGCGACAGGTGTTTCCGTTGAAAGTCTGGCCACCTTCGAAGGAATTGCGGCCGCAGCTGCAAAATATTATGAGTGGACAGATGCTGAAACTCCGGATATTCCCAACGACGGTAAGACCTTTTACACGGCGGATTCATGGTCTAATATCGCACAGACAGGTATGGCGCAAATGGGCAGTATGTTTGCGGGCCCGGACCGGCTTTTGACCGACACATTAAGTTATAAAAAGATCTGGGATTTTTGTATTCCCTCAGCATTATCCGGCGGTTTCGCTGTATACAACGGCTATTCCTCCGACCTTTCCAAAACCGGTGATATCATATGCTCCACCGGCTCAACGGCGGGGATTTTGTTTTACGGAGATACAATAACCTATCCTGACAACACCATCGAGAAAGTTTCATATACCATCCTTCCATATCCAACCTTTGAAGGCGGAGAAAAAATCGCCCTGCAGCGGGGAGCAGGCATGGTAATCAAGAAATCCACGCCGGAACAGGAATACGCCGCCGCCATCTTTCTCAAATGGTTCACCAGCCCGGATATCAATATGCGCTTTATTTCATCTACCGGTTATCTTCCTGTGACGAAAGAGGCCAATGATGAAAATATATCTCAGGAGATTGCCGCGGTTGATAACATCAACATGAAAAAGCTGTTAGAAGCAGCAAAGCGAATGTACGCTGAATACTCGTTTATCGTAGCGCCCAACTACGCCGGTTTTGATGCCATGAACAAGGATTATGAAGAACAAATCAGGCAAACCATGTACAAAGGACGTCAGCAGGTACTGACCGGAACCGGCATTAACAGATTGTCTGAGGATCTGTGGGCAGATTTTATAAAGTAAGACTTGATTCAGGTGGCGTTTTGACTCCATCTGAATCTTAGTCGCACGGATCCAGGGACTTAACTGCCCTTGGGCACCCGCCGCCTTTAGAGGCGGGGGTCTTAGGGCAGATTAGACATCGGATAAAAAATGATTGATTTATTTTTCATTGAAAAGAGGAAAAAAGAATGAACCCGTTTAAGCTGCTAAGCGAAGTCCGGTCTTTTTGGCCTGGCAGCCTGACGCTGCAAAAACGGCTGTTGGCTTTTTTTCTTTTATTTCTTATGGCGGTGATGGCAGGCCTGTTTCTGCTATTGATTGCTGCCGGCGTTTTTACAGCCGGAATGAAGGAGAGCCGTGCTTTTCTTGAAAACGAGCTGACTCACGTAGCAGAAGACATCAGCACCGATTGTGGCATCATTTCTGTTGAGGGGGTCGCAATCTCTAAACGCCTGACTGAGCAGATTGAAGAATCCCTGAAGGAACAAAAGCTGTCACCTGCGGAGATGCAAGATTCACCCGAATGCTTGAATTCTATATTGCACAGCTGCCTGGAAATTCTCTACGGTGCTCTGGAAAAAAACAAGGTCAGCGGAGCCTTTCTGATACTGGACGCAACGGTAAATCCTGTTTTGGAAAACGCGGCTTTTTCACGGGCCGGGCTGTTCCTCAAGAACATGGAGCCAAACGCGGCCAACCGCTCCGAGTCATCCATCCGTTATATGCGCGGACCGGCTCACATTAGCCGCCAAAACGGACTTACAGTACTGCCGCAGTGGCAAATGGAATTTGCGGTAACCGAGGGGGATTTTTTTCACACCGTGATTGATACCGCCAAAGGAAGCAACCTTCCTCTCTCGCGGTTATACTATTGGAACCCGAAGAGCATCCTGCAGAATGATTATCAGGAAGCCATTCTTCTGACTGTGCCATTAGTCGCCCGTGATGGAACGATATTGGGAGCCTGCGGCTTTGAGATAAGCGCCATGCTGTTTAAGCTGCAAAATTCCCCGGATAATTCTGTTCATACCCGAGTTTTTTCGATGCTCTCGCCATATAACGATGAGACTTTCGATATATCCGGCGCCTTGTTCGCCGGAAGCTGTTTGGCAAGCCCCAAGGACCTCAGTGGGAGTATGGGGCTAAAAGCGCATGGAAAAGGGCTTTACAGTTTCACAACCTCCACGGGAGGCGTTTACGCCGGTCTTTACAAACCTATTAACCTGTATCCAAAAGATTCCGCCCACGCCGGTAACGGCTGGGCGGTGGCAGTTATGATTCCCGAGCAAGATTTTTCTGATTATGTAGCGGCACAAAATTCTTTCATTCTCATTTTGCTGGTCCTGCTGCTGACTTTCAGCGTTGCGGCCGCCGCGCTTTTAAGCCGCCGCTACATTACCCCTGTTGTAGAAGCGCTTAAGCAGATGCAGCAAAAAGACGCCACAAATTTCAAAAAAACAAATATACAGGAAATTGACGACCTGTTTGAGTTCCTGGCGGCACAAGATCAGTCCGAGCCTATAAAACCCGGACCCATCGTTTCCAAAGCCCATACCACCGGCTTGTTTGAGGCATTCGTGGAGAATATCGGCAGCCTTTCACCTGCTGAACGTGCAGTATTCAATCTCTATATGGAAGGACATACCGCCAAAGAGATAGCTGACATTCTCTATCTGTCCATCAACACCATTAAGACCCACAACAAACGAATTTATATAAAGCTGAACGTTGCTTCCCGCAAAGAGCTGATGGTGTACCTGAATATGTTAAAAGAGAAGGGTGAAACGATAATTGCCGATTAATATCAGTACATCATCCACTTTAGGAGAGCGCATCAAACGAATCATATCCGAAAAAGGATTGAAGCAGACGGAATTTGTCCGATCACTGGTGTATCCGCAATTTGGAAAGAAGCGAAGGATGAGAATACACCTGAGGCCATCGCTGATTCTATGAACAATCAATAGGTTACTTGAGGTTTCAATCCCTCATATGGTATAATTTTACTGATAATTAATTACAATAATATTTCGCGGAATATACTGAAGGAGGAAAGGATATGGATACAAAATCCGGAGATTTAACAACATATTATAAACAGAAATATCCTTTTACTCTTAAGCAAGATGCTCACAGGGGGGATCCGTCTTTATCTAAGCGTTACGAAGCTGCATGGGAAATCGCTAAGAAAGCTGCAAAGATTCTAAAAGAAAACTATGGTGCCCGTAAAGTAATGGTGTTTGGTTCTTTAATCGACCATTCTTCTTTTACGTATTGGTCTGATATTGATCTGGCCGCGTGGGATATACCCGATGAAATGTTTTTTGCGGCAGTAGGAGCCGTAACTGGTTTAACTACTGAGTTCAAAATTGATTTGGTTGATGTTTCAGGATGTCGATCTTCATTACGTAATGTGATTGAAATTGAGGGGCTGGAGGTATGAAGAGAATATACCTTACTTTGGCCGGAAGGATTCGTAATGAAATTTCTGAGATAGAAATTATTATTGACCGCATACAAGATGGCTGGAAACATATAAGCCATACCGGTGATGAGTTTTATTTGGACAGTGTTGTTTTGATTAATGTGCTTCCTAATGCGAAAAAGCGGTCCCTTGGCCGCTTCCCATATCTCACTTTTCCGTTTTCTTGGTTTTGGTTGACAGTTGACGATTTGCCGTATAGAATAATTAATGTCGCCGAGACATTGGGGCGGCCAAATATATAGAACAAAATGCGGCAGTGGCGGAATCGGCAGACGCGCTAGATTCAGGTTCTAGTCTGTTCACACAGGTGGAGGTTCAAGTCCTCTCTGCCGCACCATACCGAGTGGCCTTACAGCATTTGAAAGTCGTAAGACCACTCGACCAATTTTATACGGCCTTTTGTGACGGGGAGTAGTTGACGGCTACCCCCTTTCTCGTTTGTATGAGTACATCCGGCTCTGGCAGCGGCAGCATATCCGGTATCTCGATAGACCCAACACAGTTGTAGTGAATCGTAAGTTTCTGCACATGAACGCCTTCCACCTTTTCAGCTTGATGCACTTCTATGTGGTCAATCAACTCGTTGAGCATACGCTGGGTCAGCTTCCTTGTACGGGTGTATTTCCGAACCGTGGCGATAAAAATATCAGTAGTCATGGTCTTATCGCTCTCCGTGCCAATCTCCGCTTTGAGGGATTTAATTAGCTTCACGAGTTCACTCTGTTCTTCCTCGTAGCGTTTAGTCATCTTCATAAAGCGCTCATCTGACAGCTTCCCGGCAACATTGTCTTCATACAGATGCTCAATCACATTGTCAATCTCCCGATCACGAGCCATAAGGGAATTAAGCTCTTTGCCCTCCTTGGGGAATACCTGTTCCACAATAAAGGTTTTGTTTTTGATCCGATAGGCTGTGGATTTTTCCAACGAATTGTTTTCATTTTCGTGCGTAAGTTTTTCCTTCATAAAACCTCCTTGAATACACAAGGGAACCGCACTTGATAACTTTTTTACTCGCTTAGCAATTTATCCAGACCATATACTTCACGCATTGAAATGTCTTTTGATGGATCGATGCTTTCAATATTGATTTTGTATGCATCGTGTACGATGCGGTCAAGAATGGCATCCGCTATCGTGCTGTTTTCACCGCCTAACTGATCGTACCAGCCTTCCTGACGGAACTGAGAACAGAAAATGGTCTTTTCAGTAACGACTTATTCAGCTTTCTGCCTGAAGTATAGTTGATATCCATGATGCTGGCATCTGGCTGATCTAATTCAGCCTGCCGGATCAACCTTCTCAGACGGTTGTTTTTACGGCTGGTGTATTCGATATCCACCAGCATGCCCAGGCGGTCTTCGAAAGGAACTTCTTTCATTCTTGGATCGCTCAGTTGGTTGCGGAATGCATCCGCCAGCGCAGTAAGGCGCATTTCAATCAATTTATCGATTGTACTTTGGTTTGTCATAATAGCTGCTTACCTCCCATAGTAACCGGCACCTCTGGTGATGCCGTATTTGTTTGTGGTGGATTCAGAAGCTTGGGATTGATCAGTAATCTGACTTTCCTTCCCGGCTGTAAGTATGGTTTGAATACTCCGCTGCAGTGTAGGAGAGAGCCTTTTTACAGGCCGCTTCTAAATGCTCTGCGGAATATTTATCCGCAAGTTTCAGAAGCCCCATACAGCTTTTGTAGCTCTGTTGTTCCACCCGTTTGGAGGTAAGTATTGCATCAACTGCCTGATATGTGTTGATTCAAATTTTATCAGCCCATTTGTGGAACCGGTCGCCGTTCCATTTCAGATATTTCTGGTGGTCTTCCGGCATATGCTCCACAATGGTGCTGTACTGCCCAGGTCTTCCGTGGAGACGGGCATGTGAACATAGACGATTGTGGTTAAAAAAGACCTCAATGGTCGTTTCTGTTATCCTTACATCGACCTTGCGTTTGATATATTCACAAGGGACTGAATATAGCATTCTGTCGACAGATATATGATAATTGAACTGAACAGTGGCTTTTTTCCAAGCCGCCAGTTCATAGGGGGTAGCAGGTAAAGGTGCCAAAAGTGGCTGTTCTTCCGCAAGAAACAAACTGATCCGGCTGCCCTCTTTCTTTTGAAATAACCGGGCATTAAAGGCTACCAGCTTTTCTCGTATGGCCTTGTACTTGGTCATTTTGTGATGACCTCCTTCAAATGTATTTACACCCACAGGTGCATTGATACATTATATCGGAGGAGGCTTCTCAAACGGTTTACACTAAAACGGAATGGCGGTTTCCAATCACCGGACAGATGGTGTAATTTGCTCCGGAATACTCATGACGCTGTCTGAACCCAGTTCCAGGGTCACCTCTACCCAATGTTTCTCCTTCCCCTCACAGATTAGTATTGAGCAGTCATTCTGCAGGAATGATTTTTTAAGACAATTTGCCAGACTTGCGAGTTTAACTAGCAAATTAGAAGTGTTTCGGCCTATTATGTTTTTGTGTAGAAACTGTAAATTCTTATTTGTCGGTTTGTTTTGCGAATATAGTGTTGTAATATTTGTTTGCTTGCTGCCAAAAACCTTTATTTTCTACGAATTTCCGAGTTTGTCTTTATGAACACTCGTACCACGGACCGAAGGGTAAATTTGACCTCTTCGGTCTTAATTTTTGTTAAATTGCATAAAGTTTTGACTATAGTATATATTGTAGTATATACTATAGATGAGGTGATAAAAGTGGAGACTGCGAAATTATTTGTCAATGGACAGAGCCAAGCTGTCCGGTTGCCGAAAGAATGCCGTTTTTCGGGCAGTGAAGTCTATGTTAAAAAAGTGGGCAATACTGTTATGTTATTTCCAAAAGAGCAGGTGTGGGAAACCTTTCTCAATGGTCTTGACAGCTTTACCGATGATTTTTTTGCGGACGGTCGTAATCAAGGCGTTCAAGCGCCGAGGAAGACGTTATGAAATACATGCTGGACACCAATATTTGCGTGTATCTTATCAAGAAAAGGCCGGAAAATGTGCTGATAAATCTCCATTCAAATATGCGCGACGGGATTACCATTTCCGCAATTACACTTGCTGAACTCATGCAAGGCGTAGAGGCAAGCGCTTACCCGGAAAAAAATGCACTTGCTTTGAATCAATTCCTTGCCATTGTGGAAATCTTGCCATTTGACGATGAAGCAGCTGTAGAATACGGGAAAATTTGCACGGCGCTACGACGGCAAGGAACCCCGATTGGAGCTATGGATATGCTGATTGCGGCGCACGCGAAGGCCAAAGGGCTTGTCATCGTTACTAATAATGTCCGCGAATTTGAGCGAGTAGAAGGTCTTGATCTCGAAAATTGGGTTAGCGCCTAACTGAGTTTGAAATATCAAAAGCAACAGACAGTGTCTGTTAATATGATCTGGTCGCATAGAATTAGTAAATACTGCTTTGGACTGCCTGTAAACCATTGATTTTACTGGGTTTTTCAAAAAATGCTGTATCGCCACTCGCACCATGTAAAAAGCTACATTTTATCTCTTATTCTGAGGGGTAAAATGTTTTTTTATGTCGCACAGCACCAATTCGTGATATCTTGCGGCGTGGAGAAGAGCAGTGGCAGGCTTTGAATCAGGCCAGAGCAATGCGGATATAAGGATGTTCGTGTCAGCCAATATCTTCATGGTTTTGGGTTCTTTCTGTAGCGTACCTCATCCACAAAAGTCTGTATCTGATCCTCATCCTGGATACCGGCTGTATCAGCCACTCCTTCAAATGCCTTTTGCGCTTTCAGAATAGCCGTAGCAGACGCATTGTTAATGACGATTTCACCGTTTTCTCGTTCAATAAAAATTATCTTATCTCCTTCTTTGAGCATAAGCTTGCGGCGAATTTCTATGGGAACCGTGACCTGACCGTTTGCGGATACTTTTGCAAGGTTCATCAAAGTCCGGCGATTCCGGTTCAGGCTTCATTTCACCCTGGGAAGGCCCCGTAGACTTCTGCTGCCGCTACTGCAACGCAAGCTGTTCCAACTGCCGCACCCGACCTTTTAAACCCTGGCACAGCGCGTCTGTACGAGCCTCATCAATGTAGGGAGATGCGGACAGAAACACCCGAAACTCCTCGTCAATATCCCGCAGGGCGGAAAAATCAATCCAGTCCAGACTGCCGGCCAGAGCGATCTGCTGGGCGTGGGTCGGCCTGAAAGGATAACTGGACGCTTCGCCCCCCGGATGAATGGCTCCGGTAACCTGGTCATGCCAGAGGCTGGTGCCGCTGTCATAGATGGGTGCAGGGCCTGCCCAGGCCAAAGTATCCACATTGCGGATAGCGCCGAAGTTTCCAAAATGCCGGTCCGTATTGGCGATCAGAAAGTCAAAGGCCAGAAGATAGTTTAAGAACTCCTTAATGCCGGGGATGCCCAAATGCTCGCAGCAAAGCAGGAAATGCTCGTATACCGAATGGTGGTTGCGCTTCTTTTGGCTGCGGTAGATGTGGTAGGCGCTGACCAGTTCCGTCTCCGGTGTGATGATATTCTCGCAGATGCTGTAAGGGATCTGATCCTCCCAAATGAGGCGGTACGGCACATAGGCCCCGCAGTTTAAACGCCGGTGCAGAGAAGTGGCAATCACCTCGTTAAGGGGTTCCTGCTGAAACGGATTGCTTCCCGACTTGATCAGGCAGCGTTCACCGTCAATGATTTTCCATTTCTTACGCAGCCATCCGTCGGATGTGTTGCAGGGCGAGAGCAGGTCCAGTTCGCTGCCGGGGGTCGCCTGCCCAAAGAGCGCGTTTCCCACATCATCAGAAAAAGGATTGTGAAAGAAATTGATATCCTCCCACTTAAAGGGATGCGCTTTGGGGTTGATCCAATACTGGTCGGACAAACTCAGCCCGTAGCATTTGGTGAGAAGCTGTTCTGTATAGGATACGTTCAGGATCTCAAGAGCCTCCCGAATACCGGAGCGGCTGGCGGGAATGGAACGTCCCCGCCACCAATCGTTCAGGCTTTTCCTGTCGGGAACTCCTTTGATCATCGCAATGCCCACGGGAAGGTATTCCGGATGAACCACCTGGGTGACCTTTAAAATCGCGCCTGTCTCTTCGTCAATGTTCAGTTCCACCACCGGGGTATGCTTATTCATCAGCGTGTAGATCATCCGTATTCCCTCCCTCCAAATATTAATTGTTGGCACATTATTTTACCAATTTTTTTCCTTTTTAACAAGGTTTGCGAACGGAATGCAAATTTATCCGTAATGGCCATAGTTGGTGGAGGAACGGACCGGCCTGCTGTCAAATAGGGCGGCATTCACATTCTTTTTGCACACTGCCAAGTACCGTCGGGATAAGCTCAGCCAGCTTTTCCAGAGTGCCTCCCTTGCCCAGAGAGTAGACCTTCACTTCACCATCCTGAATCACCACCATGGCAATCGGATCCACCTTGGCACCGCCACCGCCACCGGTTCCTTTACCGTGATGATGGCCGGATTTCTCACCGCCTTCACCAACCCCCGATCCGAACCCAAAAGCAGCGGACAGGATGGGTATGATAGTAACATTCCCGCTGACGATGGGGGTACCGACCATGGTTTTGGTTGACACCAGATTCTCCAGCTTTGACGCTATGGTTTCAATATTTTCTTTAAACACTTCCAACGACCTCCCGTACTCTTTTTTTATTAGTAAACTTTGGCCACCAAAGAGACCGAACCGGGGCTGAGAGAAGCAGGACCACCGTATGCCATAACACCACTATCGGGAAAAACCTGCCCTGCACCTCTCCTTCCATATCCAGAGATGCCTCCATGAAGTTTGGATTCAGACATATCCGAAGCTGTTGGCTGGCCAGGGCAGCAATCACACCTGCCAGAAATCCGGTTAAAGCCGGATCGCCTGTGCCGTACTCACCCTCCAAACCCGCCTCAAGCCGAAGACATTTTACCAGCCTTTTCAGGTAACGGTAGACCGCATTCAGCAGTTCCCGGGTAATTACATCTTTAAACCGGCTGCGGTCCTGCTTTCGTTCGGAGGCTGTCTTAGCAGGCTTTCCTCCGCTTAGAATCTTTTCCCAGGCTAATATCTTCAGGTATTGTCGGGTTTCATTTCCAGCCTCTTTGTCGACCCGGAGCTTAATCAAACCACCGAAGCCTGACACTTCTCCATGTCCGCTGAGAGATTCCTTTATCCGTACCTGACCCTGGAAACTCACCGGCAGTACCAATGGAACAAGGAAGAGACCCATAATAATCAGCAACAGAACCATAAGACCACTCAAGAGCTTCGCCTCCGAAATACTGCTTTTAGGCCTTTCTTGCCCAAGGCCTCAAGAGCGGCAGGAACTTTGCTGCCAATCATTTTGGCAGTCGCGCCTACCGTCTGGGTCCCCGGAAGCATGGTGATCGCCACTGCCAACGGTTCCCAGGCCAGTTTTTGAGTATGCCAGTAGGAGAATTCATCCTCCGGGGTATGTGACAAAGCCTTGGCAACAGATATAGCCTGCTGACGCAAAAAGGATATTTCCGGTGGTATGACGATTTCCTCCACCTGCTCCAGCTCCAGCCATATTAGTTTGAGCCGGGAAAGCTCCTGCCGGCATTCACGACATTCAGCCAGGTGGCGGTTGGCTTTTTTAGCCAGTTCCGGTTCCAATTCCCGGTCCAACAAGGACTGCAACATTTGACGATCACATTTCAATGTGACTAAGCCTCCCATCCGTAAACATCCTTCAGCATTACCCGCAGCTGGCTGCGAGCGCGGAAAAGATGGGTTTTAACAGTTCCGACCGGTATCCCTGCCGCGTCCGCTATCTCTTTATAGCTCATACCTTCCTGGTGGCGCAGGATAATTACCAGCCGATACTCAGGGGGCAATTTCTGGAGGCCCATTTCCAGCGCTTTTTTGGTTTCCAGCCATTCCACCCGCATCTGAGGGTTCCCGCTATTGTCAGCGGCAAGGAAATCACCCAAGGTTATGCCATCAGCGATATCCTGGTCCAGCGACAGAAGCTCCGGAGAACGCCGACGCAGGAAATTGATTCCGGTATTGATTACCACTTGGCGGAGCCACGGTTTAAATGGGCGGCTGATCTGGTAACTGTCAAGCCCGGCAACTATTTTAACCATGGCCTCCTGGGACAATTCCAAGGCATCTTCCCGCTCTCCGGTCAGCCGGAAGCACAGACTATAGATATAGCCTTCATACCGGGAGAGTAATACCCGGTAAGCGTACTCCTCTCCCTGCCGGCATTCCAGGACCAACTGGTGATCTTCCCGGGTGTCCATCTGATACCCCTCCTGGAGATTTCATTTATCTATACACTTATTTTATAAAATAAGTTTCAACTGGAGAGATTTTTAGGAATTGTCGTTGGGAAGTATAGTGATGACAGGCATATGAAATTATTTAACTAAACCAATACTCAGAAAATGCCCGAGTCCGTTCGTACGGTGCTGCCTTATTGAATTGAGAATCTTCCCATCTTGCGATAGAGGCTGCTGCGGGATATACCCAGCTCTTGGGCCGCCCTGGTCTTGTTGTAGTTGTTTTTGTGCAGAATACTCCTGATTATCTGTTCCTGCATCTCCGGATCTTTAGGGAGCCGTTTTCGCCAGACATGTGCCTGATCGTCAAGATTGCACTTCAAGTCCAGCGAAATATCGTCTGCCGTCAGAGTTTCTTCCGTGCTCATATTGATGGCCCGTTCAATCACATTGCTTAATTCCCTTACATTGCCGGGCCAATCATAGTTGGAGAGTATGTCCAAAACCTTTTCATCCACCTGGGTTATCTCCTTCCCCAGGCGGGGAGCGATAGTCTTTATAAAATAATCTACCAGGATGGGGATATCATCCTTTCTATCCCTTAACGGCGGGATTTTGATATCAATAACCCGCAGCCGGTAATAGAGATCCAAACGGAAGTTGCCCTTCCGGACCTCTTCCTTCAGGTTTTTATTAGTGGCGGCTATTATTCGGACATTGACACTGGTTATATCCCGTCCCCCCAGGCGAACTACATTCCCTTCCTCCAAAACCCGCAAGAGGGAACCCTGCAGGTCCAATGGCATTTCTCCAATCTCGTCCAGAAATATGGTTCCCTGATCAGCCAATTCGAATTTCCCCGGATTGCCTCCCTTTCGGGCACCGGTAAAGGCGCCTTCCTCATAGCCGAACAGTTCACTGGATACCAATTCCCTAGGAAGTGCGGCACAGTTGATAGCAAAGAAGGGTTCCCGACATCGGCTGCCGGCATTATGGATGGCCTGGGCAAACATATCCTTGCCCACACCGCTTTCCCCCAGCAGGAGAATGTTGGAATCAGTTTTGGCAGCCATCTCGGCACATTGAATGGCATATTCAAAATCAGCACTTCGGCCAATTATGTCACTGAAGGTCATCTTGGCCTGAGCGCCGGAGATCCTTTCAATCATCTTTTTATACTGCTGCATCGGCTGAATGATGACGACGGTACCCAACGTTTCCTGCTCCTTGGAAGCCAGGGGGGTGCAGCTCACCGCCAGCTTGACGCTGTCATTCTTGCGGCGGATTACCAGAGGTTCCCCCAAAAGTCTGCGTTTACCACTAATCCTGGTAAAAAACAGCTCATTCTCCGGTACCATCAAGCCGGTCAGCTTCTCTCCAACAGCACCCGAATAATCAATACCAAGGTTTGCTGCCCCTTGTTGATTTATATGGATGATACGTCCCTCATGATCCAGGGTTAATACTCCGTCAGATATGGAGTCCATAATGGCAGCTTTATGAAGATTAGCCATCTCACTCTGCTGGTAAGCGTTATGCAAAGCCATCTGGCGTTCTATGGCCCGGGAAGTCGCCACCGCCATCCCCATCGTATGCCGGTTGACCAGGTGGTAAGGACCAATTATGTTCATCACACCGATCAGACAGCCGTCCTTATCAAATATAGGGGATGCAGAGCAGGTAGCTATTGATGCACAGAGACAGAAGTGCTCATAACCCAGCAGCTGCACCGGTTTACCCAGAACCAGAGCTAAAGAGTTGGCATTGGTCCCCATAATATCTTCCGACCATTTAGCGCCCTCTGTCAGGTTAGCACCGCCGGTAAAGTCCAGCCCTTCTTTATCTCCAATCCGCTTCAGAAAATACCCGTCGCGGTCAGTCAAGGCAAATACGAATCCGGAGCCCTCCATAAAACGGTGGAGGTGTCCCATCATAATCGTGGAATGTTCAATTAAGTCTTGATTGGCCGCTTTCCGTTCCTCCAGTTCAGCGGGACTGATTATTATATCACAGCATCTCTTGTACGGGTTAACCCCAAAGGCTTCACTTCGCTGCCAGGACTCCTGGATTTCAGGAGATAGAGTTATGCCGTCATACTCCCCCAGTTCGCGCAGCGACTTCCAGATTTTGATTATTTCCTTCTTGTTTTCCTTCATAGTGATCCCTCCGCAAAACAGATACCGCCTCCATATATAGATTATAGCATCCCGGAAGAAACCCGAACCGGGGATCCTAAATCCAACCTCCGGGATAAACTGCCAGCATACCCGGAATTTAGAAAGTGGTCCCGGCTTAACAAGGGCAATGGCCACATCAAGCCGGGATCAATTAATCCGTCAATCATTCATGCCAACAGCACCGTGAATCAAGCCAGGACCCGCCCCGAGATTACCATCCGCTGAATCTGTTGCGTCCCTTCATAGATCTGCAGGATCTTGGCATCGCGCATCAGCTTTTCCAGAGGGTACTCCCGCATATATCCGTAGCCGCCGAAAATCTGCAGAGCATCAACTGTGATCTTCATGGCCGCATCACCGGCAAAGAGCTTGGCCATAGCTCCCAGCTTGGGATCCGGGTTGCCATTGTCGATCTGCCAGGCAGCCTGCCATACCAAACCCCGGGCGGCCTCAATCTGGGTTGCCATATCCGCCAGCATGAAGGCAATTGCCTGGTTGCCGCTGATAGGACGTCCAAACTGCGCTCTTTGCTTGGAGTATTCCAGAGCCTCCTCATATGCCCGCCGGGCCACCCCTACTGCGGCGGCGCCAATGCTCATCCTGGTCTGATCCAAAGTCCGCATAGCGATCTTGAATCCTTCACCCTCGGCACCTAAGAGATCCCGGGCGGGAATGCGAACCTCATCAAAGATAACCTCGGCCACATGAGATGCCCGGTCACCCATTTTATCTTCCACCTTACCCATCGACAGCCCCGGTGCATCCCCCGGTACCAGAAACCCGCTAATCCCCCGGGTCCCCTTCTGACTCCGATCGGTCTTGGCAAAAACAGTATTCATAGCCGCAATGCCGCCATGGGTAATGAAGCACTTGGTTCCCGTCAGTATATACTCATCACCCACTTTTTTCGCAAAAGTCGACATTGCAGAAGCATCAGAGCCAGCATTAGGCTCGGTGAGACAAAACGATCCCAGTAAAGGCGCCTCCCCAAACTGAGGAAGCCACCGGTCCATCTGCTCCTCGGTTCCGGCTATCTGGATCGGAACCAGGGCCAAAGTATTGCCATCCCAGGTACCGGCTATACCCAGACAGCCATAAGCCAATTCCTCCACCAGAATGGCCTCGGTCACATGGTCCAGTTCCAATCCGCCATATCTGGCAGGAAGATTAAAATTCCACAGGCCGATATCAAAGGCTTTATTAATGATTTCCCAGGGCATCTCACCGGTTTTATCATATTGGGCAGCCACCGGAATTATCTCTGAACCCGTAAATTTTCGGGCCAGAGATTTCATCTCCTTTTGTTCATCCGTCAATTCAAAACTGATCATCGTTCTACCTCCAAATATTGTAGACTCCCGGCAGCGGAGATGATTATATGTCGGTCTCGCTGCCGCTAAAGCAGAAGTTATTCAACCCAAATGATACATCCGGCTCCCTGGGTCAAGCCTCCACAGATTGCACATGCTCCATAGCCGCCGCCTTTTTCTTTCAGATTATAAGCAGCGGTCATCATGATCCGGGCACCGCTGGCGGTATTGGCATGTCCTACCGCAATAGCACTCCCGTTGACATTCAGCTTATTTTTCAATTCCTGATAGAGCCCGGCATCATTGTCAAGAATGGGCTTCTCCGACGCCTCATTTACCATAGCCTGGTAATCTCCCGTCAGGAATCTCTGATTAGACAACAGTTTGGTGGCTACCAGGGGCACACAGGCAAAGGCCTCATTGATTTCAACAAACTTCAGCTCATCAACAGTCAAACCAGTGAGGTCCAGGCACTTTTTAATGGCAAAAGCCGGCGATACCGGCATTATCCGCGGCTGCAGCGCAATAGAAGACATCTCCACCACTGTGTAGATGATTTCAAGCCCCATTTCCTCAGCTTTCTCACGCTTCATAAATATCTGGGCACTGGCACCATCATTCATGCCAGGCGCATTACCGGCAGTAACGGTAGGATTGCCGAAAATCGGTTTCAGCCTTGAGAGATCTTCGATCTTAATGTTGGGCCGGTACTGCTCGTCGATATCCAGGGACTGGGTGGACAGTACATTGCCTTTGCGGTCCTTTTTCACAATCTCATAGGGTACCATCTCTTTTTTGAAAAACCCCTGCTCCCAAGCCCGGCCATAATTCATATGACTGTTGAGAGCAAACTCATCCTGCTCCTCCCGAGAGATTCCGTATTCCTCTGCGACATTTCCGGAATCAACCGCCACCGGTGCATAATCCTTATAACCAAGAGGAATGATGGGGTCCTCCACCAGGAAGGAAGTGTGACGCTTACCTTCCCAGCGAATGTCACGCAGGAGGAAAGGTACAGTACTGAAGCTGGTGGCTCCGCCGGTCATGACCACTTCAGCCTCACCCAGCCGGATGCTCCGGCAGCCGTATTTAACGGCATCCATCCCGGAGATACATGCCTGATCAAAGGTTACGGAAGGCTTCTCCGGCGGAATACCGGCTTTCAGCATACTCTGCCGGGCAGTAACCGGTGTATACGGGTCTTTACAGTTAGTGGTATCACCACACCCCCACCAGACCTCATCAATCAGTTCCGGATTGAAGGCTATCCGGTCCATAGAATTCTTCATCGCCAGAGCTCCCAAGTCATAGATGTCTACATCCTTCAGTGAACCGCCAAAACGTCCGAATGGAGTTCTGGTGGCTGCTACACAAACCATGTCATCCCCGCTCTTCTTAAAAGTCATCTGCGCCATCTCCTTTCAAATTCACCTCTGTCTTATCACTACACACAAAAAATTACAGCTACATAGCAACATAGCCCCCATCAACACTGAGAATAACCCCGGTGACATAGCTGGCACCCGGAGAGGCCAGGAATAAAGTGGCCGCCTTCAGCTCATCCTCACCACCAAAACGACCCATAGGAATCATCTCCAAATAGACATCTTCGTTTGTCTCCAAGCTGCCCTGGGTCATGCGAGATGGAAACCACCCCGGCGCAATAGCATTAACAGTAATATTGTAAGGCGCCCATTTTACAGCCAGATCCTTTGTCAGACCCGCAATTGCGGCCTTGCTGGCCTGATAGGCCACCGCATCCATTATTTCCGGCTTAGCACCTACAAAGGAGGCTATTGATGCCAAATTAATAATCCGCCCGTAATTCTGCCGGGACATAGTCCTTGCGGCCTTCTGCATACAGAGCCAGGGTCCGGTCAAATTGGTGTCGATAACCTTATCCCAACCGCTGCGGGGATACTCCAGCGAAGGAGCGCCCCAAGCGGCGCCGGAGTTGTTAACCAGAATATCGAGACGGCCAAACTCTTTCTGCACCAGTTCAAACAAATTGTCGATTTCTTCCTCACTGGTTATATCACAACGGGCCGGCAGCACCTTCACTCCCAGTTCCTGTGACATCTTTTCCGCCACTGCAACACAACGGTCAATTTTCCGGGCCGCAAGCACCACACCGGCACCAGCTTCCGCCAACGCATAGGACATCTGAACCCCTATGCCCGCTGCACCGCCGGTAACTACAGCCACCTGTCCCGTTAAATCAAATAATTCCTTGTTGGATCTCATCATAATCCTCCCTTATATTAAGTTTCAGCTCCTATACCTAATTAATAATGCAATATCCATGCCAATATCAAGATGTCGGATCTATTGGCATTATTGCCTCCATTGACAATTCACTACTGTGCCATATGGGACATTTAGTCTGCCAAGCCATGTCCCATATGGTACACTTCAAGCAAATATGGCAATTAAGCAAGAAAAAGCCCCGGCATCCCACTTAATACGGTCACCTTCGTAACCAATAATGGTATGGGAAGCTGGGGCTTCTAAAAACCTGATTAATCCTATAAAGCCCAGGCGGCCTTAGCACCTTCGTCGGTAGCTTCTACAATCCGCCGAACTTCAACGGCATCTCCAACTATTTTGTAGTCAATCGCCATTTCTTTAAGTACATTTTCCAATTCGGCATTGGATCGAGTGCCTGTTGCTATCACTACCTGATCAACCGGAGCCAGAATCTGTTCCTGATCATCAATAATTACTGTGACAGCATCCTTGTCAATTCCAGTTACCCGGGCATTAAACAACATTTTGCAGCCCGCTTTTTTAAGCCGCGAGTGCAGCATATATCCATGGGAAGTAAGCTTCAGAACTGGGGATCTGCGCAACTGTTCCGCCAGGGTAATATCATTACATCCCCGGGCGGCCAAATAATCAGCGGTCTCCATACCCACCAGCCCGCCGCCAACAATTAATATATGTTTTCCAGGGGCGGTCCGGCCCGCCAATATCTCATAAGCGTCAGTAACATGCGAAAGATTGCGGCCATCTATTTCCAGGGGAACCTGCTTGCCACCGGTAGCCAGAATTACTGCTTCCGGTTGTTCCTGTCTGATCATGTCCCCGGTCACTTCCGTGCCGGTATTAATCTTAACTCCCAGTTTTTCCGCCCGCTTGGTCAGTCCATTAATCCACTTGCCGTAAGGATCTTTATTGGGTGCCATAGCCGCATAACGAACCTGGCCACCCACTTCCGATTCTTTTTCAAACAGGATGACTTTATGTCCCAGACGGGCCGCCTCATAAGCAGCTGTCAACCCACCCGGGCCACCCCCTATAACCCATACCTTGCGGCTGGTTTCGGCAGGTCCGGCAGGATAAATGAGCTCCTGGCCGGTTTCCGGATTAATCGCACAGCGAATAGTTCCATTTTCGATCAAAAGTCTTTCAAAACACCCCTGATTACAGGCCAGACACTCTATAGTATCTTCAGGATGACCTTCTCGGGCATTTTTAAGAAAATCCGGGTCAGCCAGATGCTGACGGCCAAAAGCAATCAAATCCGAATCTCCCCGGGCAATACACTCATCCGCAAAGAAAGGATCGGTAAAGCGTCCGACTCCTACAACGGGAACATCGACGACCTCCTTCATTTTTCGAGCCAGACCAACGTTAAAGCCCTGCTCATACTCGATAGGCGCCTGAGTAATTCCGGCCGGACTGCCATGAGTTCCAAAGGAAGCGCTGATCATATCACAGCCGTGTTTTACCAATACCGGAACAACCAGCTGCATATCTTCAGGAGTATATCCGCCCTTAATCCATTCATCCACCGACAAGCGGATAGAGATGGGATAGTCATCACCTACCCGACGCCGCACCTCCTCCAGTACCTCAATTATAAAACGGGCACGCCGGACAATATCTCCTCCATACTGATCCTGACGCTGGTTGGCATGAACCGACAGGAATTGGGCCAGAAGGTAGCCATGAGCCGCGTGGAGTTCTACTCCATCATAGCCGGCTTCACGGGCCCTAACCGCGCCATCGCCGAAAGCCGTGATAATATCCCGAATGTCATCCTCCGTCATCTCCCGGGGAGCCTGCTTAAAGACCATACTGGGAATAGCCGAAGGCGCTACCGCCGTGCCTTTTTGCAATTGGTACTGACTCTCCCGTCCCGCATGGTGCAGCTGAACTATTATCTTACTGCCCAGCTCATGTACTGTCTTAGTTACCTGGCGCAGACCCGGCATAAAACGATCCTCATAAATCCCTAACTGAGCCGGACTTGCGGCGCCATCAGGATGGATGGCGGTAATTTCCTGCACGATAAGTCCGGCTCCACCCATAACCCGCCGTTTCAAATAAGCCAGGCTAGCCTCACTTACAGTTCCATCATCATTGCCCAGAAAAGTTCCCATGGGCGGCATAACGACCCGATTGGCAATAACCATGTTTCTGACCTTAATCGGTGCCAGCAAATGCTCCAATCTTTTCATAAAAAGCCTCCTCAAATACATTGTTGAGGGGATAACGTCCCCAAAAGATAGTTTGCATCCTAACCTTCTAGATTAATAATACACGTAATTGGAGGAGTTGAGAATTTTTTTATCTCTGCAAGGATAAAATCAACTAATAAGACAGCCCGGTCAGGCATTCCCTTAACCATTGAGACAAATCGGGACTGTTCCGGACCGGGCTTAATATTTGTTTCCTCAACCGAATGGAGTACCTGTCAGTTTTAATGGTTCGCGCTGGAACCGTCCTGATTGGCTGGATTCCGGTTCTCAAGGGTATCACCGATCGCCTCGGTTTCGAAATCAAAGCTGCCGTCATTAACATAAACAACTTCGTCGCAATTGGGACAGACGATTTCAATTACATCCTCGTCATTTAAATAAATGGCTTCAAAATAGACATCTTCCCCGCAGTTCTTACAGCTCACTTGAATATATTGGTCTTCGTCATCCTCCCGGTACAAGTTTTCTGCCAGATCATACAGATCATCATCTATGCTCTCCACATATATCTTGAAACTCTCGAAGTCGCGCCGCAGACCGTTCAGATTTTCAGCGATGTCCGACATAACTCCCAGCATCTCGATTATCATTGTTCCCTGAGGGCTGCTGCCCGCCACATTCATGCCCTGTCCCAAACCCTGCAGGAAGCTGATCCTTTCATTAAGCTTCTTCAAGAAAACTCCCCCTCACTGGTTTTTTATTAGTATGTCTCACCAGCGAAAAGAATAAACGAAAACGTTCTGGCTTGTTGTGGCCTTAATAGAGGATAAGTGCCCCAACAAAAACATCCCCTCGTGTCCCTAGTAGCTGCTGTTAAACAAGTGTTTTTCAACCGGCATAGTAAAGCAAATACCTTTGGCAGGGGATTTCAATCCTGCCTTTTCTTTGATGGCAGCCATAATTTTTTCTGCTGTATCCCCGCTTACGACACTTAATACTATTTCCTTTTCAGTGTCTACGGTAATACCCATAATAGATTTATGCACCGGGCCGATACCGCGGGCGTTTATAATTGTCCCTCCACGTGCACCTGCCTGGTGAGCGATGTCCACCACCTCGTCGGCGAAGCCGGCGTTAACGATTACAAACAGAGCTTTCATATTTTCGCTTTTTTCCATTTTTTCATTCCTCTGTATTTAAATTGATAACTTTGCTACCGGTATAGTGAAGGCAATTCCTGTATTTGGCTTGTCAAAACGAAACTTCTTAATCAGCATTTCCAACACGGCATCGGATTTTATGCCAGGCAACAGGCAGATTATTACCACTTTGGATTCTTCCGGCACCAACCCAAATATGCATTTAAGGTAATTGGCATCGACAGTCCCTCTTCCGTATACGATATTTACCAGCCGCCCTCCCGCCTCTGTAAGCGCATCTAATAGCAGGCTCTTTTGCTTCCTTCCGGCTATCACCGTCAAAAAAACCAAGCCGTCTAAATGATTATTCATTGCAATCATTTACCTCCCCGACTGAGCCTTCATAGTCAGCTTTGCCTTTTTTTTGCGTATCATCTATTTCCGTTTTATCTGCATGCATGGCAAGCGAAGTTAGTTCCTCCAGTTCCATTAACTCGGCTTCAGTAATGAGCCGCTGTTCTTTCTTAAGCCGTATATCATAAATTATACCTAAAGTTTGCACTGCTATTAAAGGGGTAACTGAGATAAAGGCTATTATTCCAAACCCATTGGTCAAAACCGATTGGGCGCCCTGCCCTGCTGATGCGGCAACAGCTTGTGCCGTCCCCAGCGTAAGCGGGGTTAAAAACGCTGATGTCAACGCGCCCCCGGTGACACCGCCGGAATCGAAGGCCAAGCCTACGAAAAGCTTAGATGAAAATCTAAGCATGATCAATGCTATAGCATAAAGCGGAACCAAAAACCAGAGAATGTTAATTTGGGTTAGAATTTTCACCATACAAATCAGCGCCGCAAAACCTATGCCTATGGCTAATGTTATACGTATGACCATCTCCTTGATATGACCATTGGTTATTTCTTCAAGTTGTTTCCCCAGTACGGTGACTGCTGGCTCTGACAGCGTTATAGCCATACCCAGCACAAATCCGATCACCAGCAGCAGCCATTTAAACCACTCGGGGCGGGTGGGATCCAAAAATACTTCACCAATATATTTGGCCGCGAACGCAAAACCGAAGTCAATTCCTGACAGAAAGATGAGCAGCCCCACGTATACGACCATCATTCCCAGCATAATCTTTCTAAGTTCCGCTCTGGACAGCTTAATCAAAAAACGCTGAAATGGCAAAAAAACAAGCACAATCGGTAAAAGCGCCAAGGCAACGCTGCCCAAATTGGAAACAATTATTTCGCCCAGATTATTTATTGCCCCCGGATTGTATACCCCGGCAGGGGGCATTGTTCCGCCGTAGCCTGCCTTCAAAATTATGCCGTAAATGAACAGCGCCATAATCGGCCCCACTGACGCCAGTCCAATTATTCCGAAAGTATCGTCGTTAGTTTTGGATTTTGACATCGTGGCCGAAATACCCAACCCCAGCGCGAGGATAAACGGCACCGAAACATCACCCGTCGTTGCACCGCTGCCATCAAAAGCCAGGGCGATAAACTCCTCGGGAACAAAAGGGACCATAAGAAATATTAAAATATATAGTACAATAAAAACAACTTTGATATCCAGGTTTCTTAGAATTCTGAACAGTGCGAACCCGACGAACACGCCTATTCCGCTGCTTAGAACCCATACGAATACTAACTCGTTTACGCCATCCAATATCATGTGGGTCTGCTTCGCCAAAACCCAAAGGGCCGGTTCGGCCACGGTGCCCATAAGTCCGAACAAGAAGCCGACCAGGATTATAAAAATCGCCTTTTTCAGCTTTATTAGTGAACTGCCCACCAGTTTTCCTATGGGTAAAATGCTGATATCAAGCCCGTCTAAAAAAAAGGCCTGTCCGACTACAACACCCAAATACCCCACGGCCAGCTTCACATAATCGAAACTGTTTTCCATTGGCTCTATGAATCCACAGACAATTATGATGATCACTGCCAACGGCAACGACGATAAAAAAACCTCTTTAAGTGTGTTGAAAAATTTCATATTCTAAATTATACCATTAAGAATAGCAATTAATCCTGCAGAAATGTGTTGTTGATCAGCGATAATGTCATGGTATAAGTCATCATGGAAAATGTCATCCCACAATCCGGAAACCGGGTGCGAAGACACGAGATGAATTCCAGCGTAGCGACCGTGGGGATGAGAACCGAGCAAACACCTGCGAAGGTGAGGCAGAAGAGCAGCCGAGGGACAGGAGGTCCCGAGTCCGCCTCCTGAGCCATGGAGGGCGAATTGGCGGTGTGCTGCTCGGAGGCCGAA
>Ga0123334_1000962_pt1 | contig 38197 bp, 34 predicted proteins | sample BiotimSIPDNA_FD_89706 | JGI IMG/M metagenome (GOLD analysis project Ga0123334, IMG submission 89706) | Anaerobic biogas reactor microbial communites from Washington, USA - Biogas_R1 time_0 SIP DNA | ecosystem: Engineered > Bioreactor > Anaerobic > Unclassified | place: Washington, USA...
AATAGAGCATGGCGACGAGATATGAAGCCATTAAAACCCCGGTGTCAAAAATTTCGGTGGTGAATTTGCGCATGCCCTCCACACATAAATCAATATCTGCCAGAACTCTGGTCATTAAATCTCCTATATTTTCATGTTTTAATTCCGTATAACTTTTATTGATTATGCTGTTATAAATCATAAAGCGCATGGTGGCACTGGTCTGATTGGCAAAACGTCTGGTATAAAAACGCTTCAGATAGCGCATTAATTGGATGGATGCCATCATCAGCACAAAAAAAACCGCCAGGCGGAGTAAAGCTGCAAAACTATCCCCGCGCAGCAGCGCATCAATCAGTTTGCCTTGGTAAATGGGCCCCAGGATGGCTGCAATATTATAGCCCAGGCCAAAAACAATTATAAAAGCAGCCACCAGTTTGTCTTTTTTCCAGTAGTTAATGATTTTATCCGGCTGCTGCAGTGGTTCAAGACGAAGTTTTTTCATTTTGACTAATTCCTTTATCATCATCACTTATAGAGGTATCATTAAGATATTGTAGTAATGATTTAAGTAAAATATCAAGCCGCAAGCAGGAAATATATTTATAATCTAATCATGGAGATAGCAGACTTTAGCTTAATCGAGATGAAGGGAGCAAAAACATAAATGATTGAATTTGATCATGTCAGCAAGCGTTTTGGCAGCATACAGGCGCTTGATCAGCTGAATTTGCAATTCAAACCTGGTAAAATAATTGGTTTGTTTGGGCCCAACGGGGCCGGCAAATCCACTGCCATGAAAATGATTGCCGGGTTAAATCAACCAGACCGGGGACGCATACTGGTGGACGGGCAAAGTCCCCGGCAAAGCCGGGATAGAATAGCTTTTCTGCCGGAAATTGATCATCTCTACGGCTGGTGGACCTTAAAGCAGGCGGCAGATTTTATGCGCAGTTTTTATTCTGACTGGGATGACAGCCGTTACCGGCAGTTGCTTGATTTTTTAAATCTGCAGGAAGATATGAAAATCGGCAAAATATCCAAAGGGCAGCGGGCCAAATGCAAACTGCTGCTGGTCGTGGCCCGGCGCGCCCCTTATATTTTGCTGGATGAACCCCTTTCCGGAATTGATATCCTCACCCGGGAGATAATCATCAACACGCTTAACCTTGATTTGCGCGAAGGTGAGCAAACCATTATAATATCCACCCATGAAATAGATGATGTGGAAAATCTGGTCGACGAGGTATTCTTCATAGATCAGGGCCGAATCGTGGTGAGCGGCGCGGCTGAAGAGTTAAAAACAACCCGGGGCATGTCCCTGGTGGAAATAATGAAGGAGGCCTTTCGTAATGCACAGAAGCAAGCTTAAAATGTTCGGCAAACTTTATATGAAAGATCTGCATGAAGTAACCGCGGAAATTTTGGTGGTTATAATCGGAATTGTGCTGGTTACCACGGGTTTCATGCTAAAGTCAGATGTTCCTGCCCCGGTGTTTATATTCCCATTGCTGTTGCTGCTGGGCCTGGCCGGATTTCTGCCGCTGATAGCTTCCTTTAAGTTATTGTCCCGGGAATGGAGCCAGAATACGGTTTACCTGATCATGTCACTGCCCGTATCAGGAGTAATGATTCTGGGCGCCAAAATGATGGTGCTGCTGACACAGTATATCATTGGTACCGGGTTGATTGCCCTGAGCGGTTATCTGCTCTATACAACCAATCTTTATCAATACATCACCCCTAACCAGCCGGGTTTATCAATACTGTTTAACAATCCGGAACTGGTACGAAATTTACTGGCTTTCTATCTTTGCGGATTGATCTTTTTGATGTTCCTGTGCAGCACAAGTTTTTTCAGTCAGGTGACCGGTAAATTGAGTTCCCGCTTCTCCGGCCTGATTACTGCCATAACTTTTATAATTACGCTGGTCTTGTCAGGTAAAATACTCACTGCTTTTAAGATCAGCAGTATAACAGATAACTCCAGAGCAATGCAGATGATGGGCAGTGCGGATAACTTCGTCAACAGCCTTAATTTTTCCAGTCTCAGCTATTTGCTGCTGGCCATCGTAATTTTTATCCTGGCGGTAATGATTTATGATCGTAAACTGGAGTTATAAACCGCAAAAATCGGCATCCGGCCGGTCTTGCCAAAAAAAGCAGCAGCCGTTATGCTGTTGAAAGAGGTACTGCCGGGTTGTCTTTACAACTCAGGATTACAAAATTCAAGGGGGAGAAGACATTGTATGCAGAAGATTCAAGGCAAATCATAAAGCAGCTGGAAGCAGAATTAAAGGCCAAGGATGCTGAGGTTGCTGCCCTTAAGGAAGAAATCGGGCAGATTGTTGCATCCAATCAAGCCCAGGTGGAGGAACTGCAGGATTTGAGAGTATTGGCCCAGGCGGTGCGCAAGCATTTTAATAATAATTTAGGGGTGGAAAGGTGCGTGGCCTGCAGCAAATGTGATTATGAAGAACTGGAAAAAGCCATGCTGCAATGCAAGGCATTTACCCGCATAAGACTTTAATTGTTTTAACAATCCTTCAGCCGCGCCAGCGGTCCCCGGCTGAAAAGGCATTCGATCAGTTCCGCTTCGCTGATCATACCCCGCGGCCTATGCTGCTGGTCAAGCACCAGCACCACTGTATAATAGTTGGGACGGGTTGCCTCCAGTATACTCTTGACCAGGGCTTCTTCAAGACCTACAACCTGACGTGAAGACAGAAAGCCCTTACTGGCCAGTTCACTTTTTTTATTGACCAGATAGCGCATAAAAGCGTAACTCAGCAGCAACCCTTCGCGGCGTGCGGCCCAGAACAAAATAATGCCGGCCAACATATAATTGGCACCACTTTGTTGTATATAAAAAAGGTAAATGCCATAGATACATATTAAAACCGCAATCGCCTTGCCCAGGTTGGCAGATACTGCAGTCGCTCTTTTATAACCCATATGCAAAGAAAGAATCGCTCTTAATACCCGCCCGCCATCCAACGGCAAAGCCGGCAGGAAATTAAATATACCCAAAAAAAGATTAATCTGAATTAATAAAGAAGATTTAAGCAGAAGATTTGCCGGCAGGAAATAAAAAATAGCTGCCAGGGAGAGGCTCATAATCGGCCCGGCCAGGGCTATATATATTTCCCGGTCAGGATCAAGTCCGTTAAAATCATCGATTCTGGCCTGTCCGCCAAAAGGCAGCAATTCGATTTCAGTCACCCTGACCTTTAATAAGGCCGCCATGATAGTATGGCTGAGTTCATGCAGCAATACTGAAGCAAAGATAATCAGTATTTCACTTCCCAGCCCAAGATATGTATAGACTGCGCAGAGCAGCAAAAACAGCCAGTTTATACGTACCCGGATCCCGGCAATTTTACCGAGAATCATCGTTATTCAAAAATACTGCGGGGGTTGACGGGATCGTCCTTGCTGCGCAATTCAAAATAAAACTGATCACCGGTTTTGCCTATCACCTGCTCAATCAGCACCGGATGGTCAACTTTTACATCGACTTCCTGCAGCCCCCCGTAAATTGATTCCAAACCGCCGGTATGTTTAATTTTAACCGTATACTCACGGTTGTCCCCGGTAATGGTTTGCACGGTTCCCGGCAACACCGCCTTAACCGGTGTGCTTGCGGCTACTTTAAAATTCATACCCGGGTTAAAAGTCTTACGATTCAGCTCTTCGCTCCAACCATAATTTTGTTCAACCATTAAATAATCACAAGGTGCCTTTAACAAGAGCCGGGTGGAAGCAGGCAATTGTTCCAGGCTGTTATAGTCTTGTCGGGGAATAAGATGATTGAAGGTCTGGGTAAGATCATAGTCAGACTTCATTATGTAGCGCAGAACCGGTTCCACCGCCTGCTTGCCGGGGCTGTTTGACTGCATAACCAGTCCCAGTACGGAAGCCAGAACAATAACCAACAAAAGACGGATTTTAAAATTAGCAAACACCAAGCTCACCACCAGACTTTTTAATAAATATATAGTAAGCCTGGCTATTTTATGTCAGCTTTACCGCTTCCGCGCAAAATTCTGCTTTTACGCTAAATTTCTTATCTTATATCGTACTCCGCATCGATGGTTTCATGGCTGCCGGCAGGAGAATTTTCCTGAGCTTTGCGCACGACTTTGTGGTAAACATCCTTGGGCAGAAAGAAACGTGACCAGGACAAAACCTGTTCTATATTACGCAGTAGATCCGGCCGGCCGTCCCAATGCTGATACAGCACCTGTGGGCTTATGCTGTTCATGAATCTTTTCAGGACCAAAGCTACCAGCAAAACATCATCAACCTGCCCTACAAAGGGGATAAAATCCGGCATAAAATCAATTGGTGAGACAATATAGGCGGCCGTCGCCAGGAGCAGCATTTTTTCAGTCTTCGACACCCGGCTGTCGCGGGTTAGCCGATAAAGCAATTTTAAATAATTAGGTATTAACATGATCGCTTCCTGCAGTTTGCCTCGTGCCATGGTGAGATCAATTCCTTCCTTAACCATTTCTTCCCTCCTCTCCACAAATCAAAAGACCAGTTTTTTCCCCCTTATATTAACACTTAATATAAAACCCACCGCCAGCATGTTGGTCAGCATGGCACTGCCTCCATAACTCAGAAAAGGCAAGGGGATCCCGGTAATCGGCATAATGCCGATCGACATGCCAATATTTTCAAAGATATGAAACATCCACATGGCGGTTATGCCGATAACCAGATAAGTGCCATATAAATCATTGGCATTAAAACTAATGATTACTGCCCTGATCAATAGTATTCCATAAAGAAGAATAACCAATACTGCACCAATAAAACCCATTTCTTCGCCAATAACAGCATAAATGAAATCAGTATGATGTTCCGGCAGGAAATTTAGTTGTACCTGACTGCCATTAAACATTCCCTTGCCGGTCAGGCCGCCTGAACCTATCGCCACCAGAGACTGGATCGTATTCCAGCCTGCTCCTCGACCGCCTTTACCGTCATTATAAGGATCAGCAAAGACAATCAGCCGCTTAATCTGATAGTCATCCAACGGCAGCCAGGTATCAAACTTAAAATGCATAAACAGCAGCAAGGAGATAAACAATGTGGTAATGAGAATGATCTTACCCAGGGTGCGGGGATTGGCACCGGCAATAAACATCATGACCAGAGTAACTGCAATATAAACCAACGCCGTTCCCAAATCCGGCTGCATCATAATCAGCAGGCAAGGGATGCCCATAAATATAAAGCAGGGCAGCATTTCCATAAAATTATTCAGTCTATCTTTACGTTTGTTTAGATAGGCAGCAAATGCAAGGATAAGCAATATTTTGGTAAATTCAGCCGGCTGAATTGTAGGAAACGGTCCGAATCCGATCCACCCGGTTGTACCTCGTACTTCCTCTCCGAAAGCCAGGACAACAATAAGCGTCAAAATGGAAAAACCATATAAATATTTCCAGTAACCTTCCAGCTGCGTATAATCAAAGCGGATGACTATAACCGCCAGGATGATACCGACCGTCAGCCATAGAATTTGTTTCTTGATATAATAAAATGGGTCACTGCCAATGCCGCTGCTGGCACTGTAAAGAATAACCAGGCCGAAAGCCAGGAGCAACAATAAGCTGAGAATAAAACCTTTATCTAAAAACTTGATTCGTTTAATTTCCATTTAGCTCCCCCCTGCTTCATTATAGTGGTAAGAAAACAACCCTGTCCAGTTCCGTGGCTAGGCCAAACATTTGTTTAAATGTGTAAATCTGGGTGGCGGTTAACTCCGCCCCGAACAATTAAAGTTTTTATCACCAAAAAGTCATCCCGCTTAAAAGGTATTTACATACGATTTAAACAGGATGACCATCGTTATTATTCATTTATCCGGGCAGGAATAAAACCGGCAGAACGGTTCGAACGGTTAAATGGCGGACGCCCTTTTCAATCCTTTAATAGGGATATTGGCAATTAAGGCAACCGAATTATCTTCCCCTTCAATATTGACCAGCAACCCTTCCAGATCAATGTCCATATACTTTTGAATAACTTGAATCAGGTCATCGCGAAGCAAATTTATAACCTCCGGAGATACCGTGGAGCGATCATGCACCAGAACCAGGCGCAGTCTTTCCCGCGCGATATCCTTGGAGCTTGTTTCTTTACCAAATATTCTGCTTATTAATTCTAACAAAATGAATCCCTCCTACCTGGCCAACTTGAGTATTTTTTTGAATTTGTCGACCAAATTCAATGAATCCTCCATTACTTCAACCGGCAGATCTTCCCCGATCAAACGTCTGGCAATACGGCGATAGGCCTCTCCAGCCCGGGAAGTGGTTTCCAATACGGCCGGCTCACCGCGATTGGTGGAAACGACAATCGCTTCATCTTCCGGTACCACCCCCAACAAATTAATAGCGAGAATATCCAAGATATCTTCAATATCCATCATATCGCCACGCTTCACCATTTTATTGCGCATGCGATTAATGATCAATTTTGCGTTGCTTAAGCCCGCTGCCTCCAGCAAGCCGATAATCCTGTCGGCGTCACGGACGGAAGATATTTCCGGCGTAGCTACCACCACTGCATCATCGGCGCCGGAGATGGCATTTTTAAATCCCTGTTCGATTCCAGCCGGGCAGTCGACCAGTATAAAATCAAATTCTTTGCGGAGCTCATTGGTAAGGTTTTTCATCTGATGCGGTGTAATCGCCGTCTTGTCTTTGGTTTGCGCCGCCGGCAACAGACACAATCCTTCAAACCGCTTGTCTTTTATTAATGCCTGTTTAATTTTGCAGTTGCCGTTGACCACATCGACAATATCAAAGACAATCCGGTTTTCCAAACCCATAACCACATCCAGATTGCGCAGGCCGATATCAGTGTCAAGCATGACCACTTTTTTGCCCAGCATCGCCAGCGCTGTTCCTAGATTGGCAGTAGTAGTGGTTTTACCCACTCCGCCCTTGCCGGAAGTAATCACCAGTACCCTACTTTTCATTCTTTTAGCCCCCAATCATATTTTTAGCTTTTCAATAACGACTTTTCCTGCCCGGATCTTAGCCAGTTCCGGAGTGTTGACCACAATATTTTCTCCGTCGGGAGGACGGGTAATATGGTTGGCAATCCGCAATTGAATGGGATTGAGACGATAGGCGGCGATAACTGCACTTTCATCTCCATATGCACCGGCATGGGCGATTCCCTTCAATGCTCCCATAACCAGAATATTGCCCCCGGCAATTACTTCGGCTCCGGGATTTATATCTCCCAGAACAACCATATTTCCATCACTTCTGTATTTCTGTCCCGAACGTAGACTCCTGTAAATCAGGGTGGTATTGTTACTGACCAGATTTTCTGACTCGTTGAAGTCCTGATAAATCACTTGGCGGCCGGGATCAGACCTGGGATCTTCACCGTTGATCAGTTCTTTCATATGAAAGCCGTGTTCCCGCAGGATATCCTCCATCTCCCGCAGTTGCCTTCCAGTAATGCTTTTATTGCCTACATCAATGCTTACCATGCTGCCCATTAAATAACTGTCTATTGCCTTCAGATTTCTTTCCAATTCAGCTTTCATATCTGCAAAGCTTCCCCATGCTTTTAAATTGATAATAAGTTCTGCCCCTGTACCTTCCGGCGCTATCTCCACAGACATTTTCAAGCCTCCTATCTGTTCAGTCCCAAAAACGAATCATATATTTACTTTTTCTATTCCTTTTCAATCCATTTTTTACCTTTATTGAAAAAAATAATAATAGAGGAAATGCACTCGCATTTCCTCTATTAAGGTCGTTCTGCCCGCAGAAAATTATTTGATTATTCGCCATTGGTCTCGACTTATTTGTGATTATTTATTCTCTTGACGTAGTATTATCGATTTCTGATCCATTAACGGAGGTTTCAGCTACCGGGTCGGTTTGCTTCTGAACTTCGGTTCGTGCCTGCTCTTCCTTGGCCATAATCGCAGCATAATGATCAACCAGCCCAAAATACTGTTCAAACATATCTTTGGCCACCCACCCGGCTGATTCACTGCCATGTTGTCCATATTCAACCACTCCGGCAAAGGCTATCTGAGGGTTATCAGCGGGAGCAAAAGCGATAAATACTCCATGAAATTCGCTTAAGGTCTTATCGCCGACCCGCCCGGTCTGGGCCGTTCCTGTCTTAGCCGCCACCGGAATGTTTTCCGGGAAGCTGGTAAAAAGGAAACTGGCGGTGCCTCCCGGTTTGGTTACGGACTGCATGGCCTGTCTGGTTAAAGCCAGGGTATTGGCTGAAACCGATGTTTTATGGATGATTTTTGGTTTTATTTCCTTGGTTTGTCCATTGTTTGGATCAGTAATCTTCTTTACCAGGTGTGGTTCCATCAGGTAGCCTCCATTAGCAATGGTGGCGGCATAATTGGCCAGCTGCATCACGGTATACTGGTTGGAACCCTGCCCGATGGACATGTTAAACGTATCAAAAGCCTGCCATTTGGTATCAAAATTGTAATCGATCGTGTACTGGGCTTCCAGTTTGGCACTCTCGTTTTTTTGTTGTTTCTGCAGGACTTCCCTTTCCTGCTCACTACTGGCTTCTGCAAGCAGGCGATCATATTTTTCCTGCAGCTGTTTACGCAGATTATCATACTTGCGATCAATTAAAATCGCGTTTATTTCCTTTTTCCAGGCCGGGGTAGGTACCAGACCGCTGACTTCTCCGCTGAGATCGATGCCGGTTTTTTCCCCCAAACCAAAATCCTTGGCGACTTCTATGATTTTATCTTTGCCGGCGCGGCGTCCTGCTTCCTGAAAATAAGTATTGCAGGAGTCGGCCATGCCATTGAAATAGTTCTCATTGCCATGTACCCCGGTACAGGGTATATAGGGAGCGATCCAGTAACGGCCCGCACAATTTATCAAGTCGTTGAAGGGATCTAATTTGCCGGATTCCAGGGCAGCCATACCGGTGATCGGTTTAAAGGTCGAACCTGGAGGATACTGGGCCTGAATGGCACGATTGATGGCTGCCCCCGGCTCCATTGGATTATATTTGTCCCCGGCCGGGAAATAATAGGGGACCAGGGAAGAGGCTAGTTTTCCTTTAAAATCATCCGGTCTCATCAGCGGATGGCTGGTCATGGCCAGTATCTCACCCGTCTTCACATCCATTAAAACCGCTGCGCCTACCTTGGCTTTAGGATGGGCCTGCTGGATCCTTTGCAGGTTGCTTGCCATGCTTGCTTCCAAAACCTTCTGCAGTTTCAGATCCAGGGTCAGGGTAAGATTTTGGCCCGGAACCGGAGACATGGTTACCAATTCCCCCATCGGTCTGCCCTGGGCATCGACCTCCACTCGGCGGGCACCGTCTTTGCCTTTTAACTGACTTTCATATACTTTTTCCACCCCGGATTTGCCAATCAGACTGTTGATGCTGTATTTATCCCCGCTGCGGGCAAGTTCTTCTTCATTAATAGCATGGATATAACCTAAAACATGACCGGCCATAGTTTCCTGAGGATAGACCCGCAAAGGCTCGATATTAACAGCAACTCCAGGTAATTCCTGGCGGTTTTCCTCAATTTGAACCACCAGTTCCCAGGGAATATCGCGCATTACCGCTACCGGTTCAAAAAGCCGGTATTTTTGCAGTTCTATTTTTTCTTGGATTTGGTCGGTAGTTACTTCAGGATAATAAGGCTGCAAAAGTTCAGCCAACCGGGCAATAATTTTATCCTGATCATTTCCCTCCAGATAGCTCAAGCTCAACGTATAAACCGGTTCATTGGCGGCCAGGGTCGCTCCGTTGCGGTCATATATCTCCCCGCGGGAAGCCAGGATAGGCAGCAGACGAATCCGGTTTTCACTGGCCTTGGTTTGATATTTTTCAGAATAAAATATCTGCACCACTGCCAACCGTAAACCAAGTACAACCAGCAACGCGCAGACGATATAAATATATGTCTTTAATCGGTTTTGCAGCATCGGAGTTTTCATAACCTATCACCTGTATCCTTCAGCAAACCCCGCTTGGAAGATTGATAATACCAGATATAAATAGGGGTAGTTAGCACAACATTATATATAACCTGATAGAAAATATTAATAAACAAGCTGATCGTCACATTAAAAGCAGCAAAATAAATTAAAGCAACAATAATCAGTATGAAGGCATTGAGCAGGGAGCCTATGATTACGCTGAAGATACTTACCGCTACATTTTCCGTAAATACCCGGTGCTGCAATCTCCCGATAATATATGCAGTCACAGTCTTGCTAAGAGCATTCATGCCAATAAAGCGCCCGGCATAAAGATCTTCCAGCAAACCGCAGATTAGACCATAACGTGCCCCTTTCTCGGCTCCGTTCAACAGGGCATAAAATATAACGAAAACCAGTACCAGATCCGGCACCACACCTTTTATACTATAACTGGCGAAAAGAGTGGACTGGAAAAATATTGCCGATAAAGGCAGCAGTGCCAATAAAACAAAACGCACAATGACTACTCCTTCTGCTCTTCAGAGGCAACCGGAGGATAAATCTGCGTGATCACCATCACTTCCTCCAACTTGTCAAACGCTACGGCTGGCCTAATCGTAGCCGTCAGCAATAAACCGTTGGCTTCTTTTTCAACGGTCTGAACATAACCGATTTGTATTCCTTTAGGATAAAATTGTGATAAGCCGGAGCAAACTATTCGCTCATACCGGCTGATATTGGAATAATAAGGAATGTTGATCATGCGCAGCTTATTTGATTCTCCCATACCCTCAATGATTCCCTTGGTCTCACGGCTGTTCTGCACAATTGCGCCTACCGCCATCTCATGGTCGGTGATCAGCGTTACCTGGGATGAGTTGAAGCTTACACTGCTGACCCTGCCTACCAGGCCGTCGGCACTGATGACCGCCATCCCCGGGCTGATGCCATCCTGCGTTCCTTTATCGATGGTTATAAATTCAAACCAGTTGTTGGGATGGCGCCCAATCACCCGGGCAACTACCAGCTGGTACTGGTCCTGATGAGCTTGCTTGTAATCCAGCAAAATTCTTAAACGTTCGGTTTCGGCTTTATACTCCCGCAATTGCTGATTTTCCAAACTCAATTTATCATTTAGCTTTTTCATTTGCGCCAGTTGGCGGGCCAGTTCCTTTTTATTCTCCAAACCCGTGCTCACAGAGGACATACCCCTTTTTAGCCCGCTTAATCCATTCTGCAGGGGGGTAATACTTTCTTGCAGCAATTTTTCTGCCATGGTTATTTCGGTGCGGATGCCGGTACTGTAATGCATCAAAATCAGGAAAATTACCAACACCGCCAATAAAGCCCAAAAGCCCTTTTTCCCAACAAACTTAAACACGGTTATTCACCCAGCTAAAATGTTTTTTTCGCAGATACCAGCAGCTTTTTAAGTTTCTCAATGTTTTCCAGCACAACTCCGGTTCCCCGGGCAACTGCCAGCAGCGGTTCTTCACAAGTATAGACCGGCATATGGGTTTCCTGACCTATCAGTTTATCCAGACCTCGTAAGAAAGAACCTCCCCCGGCCATTACAATGCCCCGGTCCATAATATCAGAAGCAAGTTCGGGCGGGGTTTTTTCCAGACATTCCTTGATCCCGTCAATGATTTGTTCCACCGTTTCTTTAAGTGCAACCTGTATTTCACCGGAGGAAATCTCAACCGTTTTCGGCAGCCCGCTGATCAGGTCGCGGCCCCGGATTTCATAAAATTCCTCCGGCCCTTCCCATAAAGCTGATCCTATATTCATTTTGATTAATTCCGCACTGCGTTCGCCAATTAAAACACTATAGGTTTTTTTCAAATGGTTAATGATCGCATTATCCATATTATCACCGGCCACCCTGACCGATTTGGCAGTTACAACCCCTCCCAGTGAAATAACCGCAACTTCAGTCGTACCGCCGCCAATATCAACAATCAGATTACCGGTCGGTTCATGTACCGGCAAGCCTGCTCCGATAGCTGCTGCCATCGGTTCTTCAATCAGAAAAGCCTCCTTGGCTCCTGCTGACAGCGCCGCCTCACGCACCGCTCTTTCCTCTACGGTGGTACAGCCGGTAGGTATGCTTATCACAATACGCGGCTTGACAAACAAGCTTTTCTGATCCATGGCCCGATTGATAAAATACTTCAGCATCGCCTGGGTGACATCAAAATCAGCAATAACGCCATCTTTCATCGGCCGTATGGCAATAATATTACCGGGGGTTCTGCCTATCATTTGTTTGGCTTCCTCGCCTACGGCCAGAACCTTACCGGTCTGACTCTGAATGGCTACCACCGAAGGCTCTCTGATTACAATACCTTTCCCGCGGACGTGTACGAGTGTATTGGCAGTTCCTAAATCTATACCCATATCTTTATTGAAAAACATTCCGATATTGCCTCCTTAAATACTCATATTGCCCCTTTTTCTTTTAAACTGCAGTAACTTTTATGACCGATAACCAAATGATCGATTAGTTCAATCCCCATGATCTTGCCTGCTTCCACCAGGCGGCGGGTAATATCAAAATCTTCCCGGCTGGGAGTGGGGTCACCGCTGGGATGGTTATGGGCTATAATAACAGAAGCAGCGCTGCATTTCACCGCCGCTTTAAAAACTTCCCGGGGGTGGACAATAGAACTAGACAAGCTGCCGATTGATATTATTTCTTTGCTTATCAGGCCGCCTTTACGGTCCATATATAAACCGTACAGAAACTCCCGGTCATAATAGCGCATTTCCTCCATTAAAAGCTGGCTTACATCTTCCGGTGAATGGATGAAATCTTTTATTTTAACATCCAAGGCGGTACGGCGGCCAAGTTCGATAGCCGCTTTTATAGTTATAGCCTTGGCCGGACCAATCCCCTTGACCTTGGTGAGATCCTCAATATCAGCTTCTCTGATATTACGTAAGCCATTATAAGAAACTAACAACCGGTTGGCCAATTCCAGCGCACTGATATTTCTGGTTCCATTGCCGAGAATTATCGCCAGTAGTTCCGCCTCGGAAAGATTGGCTTCACCATGAATACTAAGTCTTTCCCGGGGACGCATTTCCGGGGGCATATCCTTGATTCCAAACTGGTAATCCATCAGGCGTTCTCCCTCCCAATAAGTTTACGCCCTGTTTACCCAGCATGAGATAAAGTCTGTTAATAGGCAAACCAACTACATTGAAATAACATCCGGCGATTTTTTCGATCAGCAGAGCTCCCTTGCCCTGAATCCCATATCCGCCTGCCTTGTCCACCCATTCTCCCCAATCCAGATAGGAATTTATCTCCTGGCGGCTCAAGGTGCGAAAATATACATCGGTTATCTCCACTTCTGTATCACAGATACCCCGGCTGCTGTTCAGAACACAAAGGCCGGTCATAACCTGATGATGCCTGCCGCTTAGTAAGGAAAGTTTATAAAATGCATCCTCCCGGTTGACCGGTTTTCCCATAATATGCTCGTCCAGAACGACCAAGGTATCAGCAGCGATGATAATAGCCTGCTGCTTGTCTCTGGCAACCTGCTCAGCCTTGCGCCGGGCCAGCTGTTTAACCAATTCAGGAGCGGAGCTGTTTTCAATTGATTCTTCATCTATTTCAGCCGCTGCAACAACAAAAGGTACTCCTATTTGTTCAAGCAACTGCTGCCGGCGTGGTGAAGCCGAAGCCAATATTATTTCCTGCAACATTACTCCTCATCAATGGCATCCTGTTTACAAGCGTCTGTAAAACAGCCACGCGAGCACAAATCCCAGGATGGTAAAAAAATTAATATTGAGCATAAACCCAAAGCTCAGCGTAAAAACATGTAAATCCATGGTAAACGTGGGCAATCCCACACTCTGTACTCTGCCCAACAGGCTCAGGGCTGGCCATACTCTAACGATAGCATCTCCAATCCAGCCACCGATGATTCCGCCCAGTGCAAGGAGCAGCAACAACAGTTGCCAGCCCGGGTAAGTTCGGGTCCGGTTAGCCAAGACACTTCCTCCCGCATTTTTTCAAGTTTAGCATTCCTATTGTTTAAAAACAAGGACGGCAAAATATAGAAAGCCCTCCAAAAGAGAGCTTTATACCGCAAACCCTAGTTGTTAAAAGATAAATTAAAGCTGAGCACCTCCAGATTAACAGAAAGGTCAACATGGCGCAAAGTTACCCCCGCAGGCACCCTTAATACCTCAGGAGAAAAGTTTAAAATAGCTTTTACCCCGGATTGAACCAATTTATCTGTAACTTCCTGAGCTGCCTGTGCCGGTACCGTAATGATCCCAATTTTAATATCGTGCTGGCTGATCCTGTCCTTCATTACCTCTAATGGTTCGATGGTAATATCGGTTAGTTTTTTACCGATGATATCCGGATTGTTATCCAGGATGGCACACACTTTAAAACCCCGGTCGTTGAATCCCCTGTATAAAGCCAGCGCAGAACCCAGTTTCCCGGCACCGATGATGATTACATTCCAAGTTTTGTTTAGCCCCAATATTTTAATAAGATGTCCATAGAGCTCACTTACTTTATATCCGACGCCACGAGTGCCAAACTCTCCAAAATAGGCCAAGTCCTTTCTGACCTGAGCAGATCCTACCCCTACCCCTGCTGCAATCTCGCCTGACGAGATGGTTTCTATTCCCTTTTCCTGCATCTGCATTAAATAGCGAGAATAGATGGATAAACGCATCACAGTAGCCTCAGGGATTTTATAGACCTTCAAGCCATTCCACTCCTTTAATTTAAGAATCTATTCTTATTATGTAATTTAATCATCCATAATGCAATTGCTATATTCATTCCACTATAGTATAAGCCCAACCTGCCTGACAATACCAAAGCAGGGTATTATTAAACTTATGCTGCCTGTACCCCTTTTATATATTCAAATAAAAATAAAAAAACCCGGCCGGGCCGAGTACGGTGCAGGCTAAGCCCGCACAAAAAATAAATCTTTTCACCTACCCTTCAGGTTCCGTTAGAACAGGTATGAGAAGAGGGTATAAACAATTGCCGCGACAACCCCTGATAAAGGAATCGTTATAAACCAGGCGATAACGATTTGCTTGGCAATATTCCATCTGACCCCCTTCATTCTTTTGGCAGCGCCAACCCCCATGATGGAAGAGGATACCACATGGGTGGTACTAACCGGCACGCCCAGCTTGCTGGAAACGAAAATGACCAGGGATGAAGAAAAATCAGCTGCAAATCCGTTGATCGGTTCGATGCGGAAGATTTTACCTCCCATGGTACGGATAATTTTCCATCCCCCCATGGCAGTTCCTGCCGCCATTGCCATTGCACAGGCTATTTTCACCCAGAGCGGAACTTCAAAACTGATCAGAATCCCGGCACTGACCAAACTCATGGTAATGATTCCCATGGTCTTCTGGGCATCATTGGAACCGTGTGCAAATGAGGCCATACAGGCAGTAATGATCTGCAGCCGGCGAAATTGACGGTTGGTTTTGGCCGGTGAGGATTTTTTAAATATCCAAAACAGCAGATACATAATAATGCTGCCAACCACCAGACCGATGACCGGAGTTGTCAGCAAACCGGAAAATATCCTGACAAATCCGTTCCAACTGACTTCACTGGGGCCAAATCCCACCAGGGCTGCTCCCACCAAACCGCCGATCAAAGCATGGGATGAGCTGCTGGGAATACCGAAATACCAGGTAAAAACATTCCAAAATATCGCTCCGATCAGGGCTGCACATATTATCTGGGGGGTTACAACTTCCGGCTTGATAATTCCTTTACCGATGGTTGCGGCCACCGCGGTTCCGCTCAGCGCACCGAGGAAATTCAAAGTAGCCGCCACCATTATGGCTGCCCGCGGACTTAAAGCCTTGGTGGAAACGGATGTGGCAATAGCATTGGCGGTATCATGAAATCCGTTAATGTAATCAAATATCAGAGCCAGAATAACGATAGCGATTACCCAGGTTAAACTAAACATATTTAACCGCTATTCCTTTGATTACATTGCTGACGGTTTCACAATAATCCAGTGTCGTTTCCAGGTGTTCGTAGATTTCCTTCCATTTGATAATCTCAATCACATCTTCTGTATTTTCAAAAAGACTGGCGATGCCGGTACGATAAAGATTGTCACCCTGATGTTCAAACGCTCTGATCTTTTCACATGATTCAATGATTTCCCGATGATGGACTCTCAATTCTCTTAGTTTTCGAACCGCAAATTTGACTTCTTCAGTAGCTTCTACCAGTACATTGACCAGATCCAGCACATATCTTTCTTTGGGCTGGCCGACTTTGTAAATGACTACTTTTTCCATGGTTCCCTGAATATGATCCAATACCCGATTAAGATCCTGCGCCAATAATAGAATATCTTCGCGATCAAAGGGAGTTATAAACGAATGGTTGATACGTTCAATCGTTTTCAAAAAAATGCGATCGCCATGATGTTCAACTTCATTAATTCTTTCCAGATTCATGGCAGGATCACTGCGATCCTCAAAAAAAGCCTTTAGAATGTGGGCGGCTTCAGATATGGCTTCGGTACTGTCTTCAAAATATTCAAAAAAGCGTTCATCCTGTGGCTTTAATTTGATACCCAAGCAGATTCCTCCCTGTTATTTTTCTTAATCTTTCCTTCTCTGTAATTATAGCAATGTTTTTATTTGTACATTGTTAATATACTGTTAAATATTTTGAAAATAATTTCTCGCTTCGTCGAGGACATAAAAGGAACCGGTAATGAGCAGATAATCATCGCCACTCAGTATTTCCAGGCCTTTTTTCACTGCAGCGGTGATACTTTCCAGCTCATAACAAGATTTTTCGGGAAACTGTTTCCTCCATAGCGCCCCTATTTCATGCCAGTTTTGGCTGCGCTGCCCCAACGGACGCGTAAATACCGCCAGGTTGCTTCGCGGTCCAATATATTTGAGGATGGCGGCCCGATCCTTGTCATCCAGCATGCCGCAGACCAGGACTCTTTTCCGGTCCGGCAGAAGTTCCTGCAGGGCATGACTTAATGCTTCTGCTCCCTGGGGATTATGGGCGACATCACCTATCACCAGCGGATCGGTACACAAAACTTCCAGACGTCCAGGCAATTTAAGTTTGGCCAGAGTACCGGTCAAATCCTCTGCCTTGACTGCAAATCCTTCGGTTAGCAATATTTCAACCGCAGATACGGCGCAGGCCAGATTATGAAGCTGAAAGTCACCCTGCAAAGTAAACCGCTGCTGGCGGAGTTTAAAATAAGATGATGTAAGGTTGATAACCTGCCCCCGCAAATCAGGCGCATGAAATTGTTCCACCTTGATGTTGGCCGATCTTACCAGCGGTGCTTTTAACTTTTCAGCATACACCGCGATCACCTTTTCCGCCTGGGCTGGCATAGGTCCGATAATAATCGGCACTCCAGCTTTGATGATACCCGCCTTGTTATAAGCTATTTCTTCTATAGTATCCCCCAATATATCCATATGATCATAATCTATACCGGTGATTACTGAAACCAGAGGCTGGATAACATTGGTCGAGTCATAGAGCCCTCCCATGCCGACTTCCAATACGGCCAGATCAACTTTTTCATCCTTAAAATATAAAAAAGCGATGGCGGTCAGGATTTCAAATTCGGTTGGGAAATCACTCCCCGGCCAAGATAGCAGGCGCTCTTCAACCTGCTGCAGATAAGATAATAGCCTTGCCGGGCTGATTTCCCGGCCGTTAATGGTAAAACGTTCCTCATAACAATGCAGGTGGGGAGATGAAAACCGCCCCACCTTGTAACCTGCCGTACTTATTATATCTGCAATCATCAGCGATGTTGAGCCTTTACCGTTGGTTCCCGCTACATGTACCACCGGGATTTGCTGCTGGGGATTATCAAATCCGGCCAGGAGGGCCAGAACCCTTTGCAGACCCGGTTTGCTGCCGGGGGCTGAAATGCTTTGCAGCTTGGTTGCGATTAGGCTTTGAAAATCTGCAGACGTTTTAATATACCCTCTTTCCGGCTTCTAAATTCCTCAATCTTGCTCTTTTCCTTGCTGATCACCTCGGCGGGTGCCTTGGCGGTAAAGTTCTCATTATTCATTTTGCTTTCCGACTTGACCAGTTCTTTTTCAACTGTCTGCAGATCCTTTTCCAGACGGCTTACTTCTTTGGCGATGTCGATCATCCCCTCCAGCGGTACATAGATTTCCGCGAAACTGGTCAGGGCGGAAACGGCCTGGCGTGGTTTCTCGGGCAGGCTGGCCACAATAGACAACTCGGCGCGTGCCATATTCTCAATATATTCCCCGCAGCTTTGCAATAACTGCAGAACATTTTCTTCTGATGCCACTATAATCACGGTAACGGTGGCCGAAGGACTGAGATTGAATTCCGCCCGGATGTTGCGCAGGGCGCGGGTTGTGGCCATAACCACCTGCATTTTTTCCAGTGCTTCCCCATCCAGTTGGGATTCATCCGAGCGCGGCCAGGCATCCAGCATAATCGTTTCATGGTGACCGGGGAGCTTTTGATAAATCTCTTCAGTAATGTAAGGCATGAAAGGATGCAGCAACCGTAAAATATCCATATGCACCTGGCGCAGTACGTTTTGGGCTACTGCCTTTTGGTGCGGATCAACACCGCGGGCAAGCCTTGGCTTGACCAGTTCAATATACCAGTCACAGAAATCATCCCAGATAAACTCATACAGCCCTTTGGCCGCTTCGCCCAGGTCATAGCCTTCCAGCAGCCTGGTAGTTTCGTCTATTTTGAGATTCAACCGGGATAAAATCCAGCGATCCGCCAGGGTAAGCTCTTCCGGCTTGATTTCTATCTCCGTGAAATCTTCCAGATTCATTAATACGAAGCGGGAAGCATTCCATATTTTATTGGCAAAATTACGGCTGTTCTCCACCTTGTCCCAGTGGAAACGCACATCATTGCCGGGCGTAACCCCGGTTATCATGGAAAAGCGCAGTGTGTCAGCGCCATATTTTTCAATCACCTCAATGGGATCGATGCCATTGCCCAGTGACTTGCTCATCTTGCGGCCCTGGCCGTCAAGAATCAGGCCGTGGATATTTACTTCATGGAAAGGTACCTGCCCGGTTTGTTCAATGCCGGAAAAAATCATGCGCGCCACCCAGAAGAAGATAATATCCCGGCCGGTGACCAGTACCGAGGTCGGATAAAAATCGGCCAGATCCTGGGTTTCATCCGGCCATCCCAAGGTGGAAAAGGGCCACAGGGCACTGGAAAACCAAGTATCCAATACATCCTCATCCTGCTTAAGATCACTTGAGGTGCAAGACGGACAGACGGTCACATCTTCCTTGCTGACAATGATGTCACCGCATTCCTGGCAATACCAGACCGGAATGCGGTGCCCCCACCACAACTGCCGTGATATGCACCAATCACGGATGTTTTCCATCCAATTGATATATGTTTTCGTAAAGCGTTCCGGGATAAACTTAATTTCTCCGGTCAGAACCTTTTCTATGGCCGGTTCGGCCAGCGGTTTCATGCGCACAAACCACTGTTTGGAAATGAGCGGTTCAATAATCGTGTCACAGCGTTGGCAATGGCCAACCGCATGACGATGCTCTTCTATTTTCAGCAGACTTCCCTGCGCTTCTAAATCCGCAACGATCCTGCGCCGGCACTCATAGCGATCCAACCCCGCATATTTCCCTGCCATTTCACTCATGGTACCGTCCAGATTGATGACGACGATTTCTTCCAGATGATGACGCCGTCCCATATCAAAATCATTGGGATCATGGGCAGGTGTAACTTTCACTGCACCGGTGCCGAATTCACGGTCCACATAATCATCGGCAAAAATGGGGATGACCCTTCCTACCAAGGGAAGAATAACATTTTTGCCGATTAAATGGGCATAGCGCTCATCTTCAGGGTGTATGGCCACACCACTATCCCCCAGCATCGTTTCCGGCCGGGTGGTGGCTACCACCAGGAACTCATCGCTGCCTTCCACCGGATATTTAATATACCAAAGATGGCCGTCGCTGTCGGCATGATCCACCTCAATATCAGAAATGGCTGTTTTACACTTGGGACACCAGTTGATAATGTAATTGCCTTGATAGATCAAACCTTTTTCATAAAGATCGACAAAGACCTCCCGCACTGCCCGGGAACAGCCTTCATCCATGGTAAACCGTTCCCGGTTCCAATCGCAGGAGGAACCCATCAGGCTTAACTGCTCGGTGATACGGCTGCCGTAAAGGTGTTTCCACTCCCAGACCCTTTCTAAAAATTTTTCCCGGCCCAGATCATAGCGGCTTAATCCTTCCGCAGCCAGGGCTTCCTCCACTTTGGCCTGGGTAGCAATGCCGGCATGGTCGGTTCCCGGCAGCCACAGGGTACGATAGCCCTGCATGCGCCGCCAGCGGGTAAGGATATCCTGTAACGTATTATCCAGGGCATGTCCCAGATGGAGTTGTCCGGTTACATTGGGCGGAGGCATAACAATGGTAAAAGGTTTTTTGTTTTTATCATCATCGGGGACAAAATATTGATTGCTTTTCCAAAAATCATACCATTTCCCCTCAACCTCGCCGGGATTATACACGCTGGATAAATTGCTTGTTGACACTCCAGTCAGCCTCCTCAAAGATATTCTATATAAATGCTTTCCTTCTCAGTTCAATCGTAGCCAAATTTTACTGCATTTTCCCCTGCTAAAGCAAATTCAGTCGTTAAAGTGGAAAAATAACAGCCGGGCAAGCTATTTCTTTAATACTTTTTTGATAAATAAGTACATCATGAATCCTCCCAGCGCAAATCCCAGCAAAGTGGGAATAATCTCAGCACCCTGGACTTCTGCGTAAACCATAATCGCAATCAAAAAAATAAGCGCCAGAATGATTTTCGGTATATTCTTTTTAATATCCATCATCAATCTCCTGTCCCCGAACAGCATATTTTCGGGTAGTTATATATTTTGGCCAATTTCTTTGATTATTTTACTATAACACAGTCAACCAGGAAAGCTAAGTTATCTGTTAACCGGGCAGCTGTGCCTCTATCCTAAAACCAATCAAGATTTGCCTGCAATCTGGTATACTATGCTAAAGTCATCAGCACAAAGGGGGCTTAAACTTTAATGTTAAGCAAGATTGAGCGTGTATCCCTGGGGTTTTTCCCGACCCCCTGGCAGGAACTTAAAAATCTCAGTGATTACCTGGGCGGTCCCCGTATATTTACAAAACGTGAAGATCAAAGCGGCTTGGCCCTGGGCGGCAACAAAGTCCGCAAACTGGAATATATCCTGGCCGATGCGCTGGCCCAAAAGGCAGATGTGATCATCACCTTCGGAGCAGTCTCCTCCAATCACGCTCGTCAAACTGCCGCCGCTGCAGCTCTCTTGGGGCTGGAATGTCAATTGATCCTGACCGGAAAAGAACCAGAACAACCCCAGGGCAATTATCTGCTGGATAAAATTTTAGGAGCTAAGACTTTTTGTGTCCGCAACCGCGAGGTGGAAGACACCCTGGTACGTTTAACCGCTGACAACCTGAAGCAAGGCAAGCGCTCCTATGTCATTCCTGCCGGAGGGCATACAATTCTGGGTACAATTGCCTACATACAGGCCTATCAGGAAATCAAACAGCAATTCCCCTTTACGCTGGATGGAATAATAACCGCTATCGGCACCGGCACCACCTATGCCGGCCTTTATCTGGGCAGTCAGCTGGACCAAAACAGGTTCCCGGTTGTAGGCATCTCGGTGGGCGGCGATAAAAGCTGGTGCGCATCCGAAGCCACCAAAGTGGTGCAGGCAACGCTGCAACACCTGGATTTGTCTGTACCTGCAATGGTTGCGATGGAAATCTATGATGAATATGTAGGGGAAGGTTATACCATTCCCTATCCCCAGGTGCGATTAGCAATTGAACTACTGGCCCGCACCGAAGGCATCCTGCTGGATCCGGTCTACAGCGGCAAAGCCATGGCGGGACTAATCGATCTGATCCATAAAGGTCGTTTCCAAGCCGGAGACAACATTATGTTTCTCCATACCGGCGGAGCCCCGGAACTGTTTACGATGCATCGGTTTTTAAGTGAAAAATAAATCTCACTTGGAGGAATGAAGCGATGGGCAAAAACAAAATCGGACGCAATGACCCCTGCCCCTGCGGCAGCGGCAAGAAATACAAACACTGCTGCATGGTGCTGGGGGAAGGGCCGACTACAGACCTTTTTACCCGCTGCAGCCAGATGATAGCCGCCGTCAAAATCAAACTGGACGAGACTTATAAAGACAACATTAAACGAATCCGCAAAGATGCCCGGCAGAGCTTTTGCCATTATACCGTTAACAAACAACTGACCACAGAACAAGAAGCGATCTTTTCCGATTGGCTGTGGTTCGACCACCGCCAGGAAGAGAGCCAGACTTTTGCCGGGGCTTATCTTGCTGAGCATCGTCAGTATATGCCCCCGCAGCTGCAGGAATGCCTGCAAGCCCTATCCGATTCTTATTTGTCGGTTTATGAACCCACCCGCATCGGGGACAATTATCTGGAAATGCGGGACATATTCTCCGAGTCCCTGCAGCAGGTCACCCTTAAAGAAAGGCTGGAGGCAGATCTGGATGAAAAGCCCTTGTTATTGCTGGGAAGACTGGTGGGGTTCCCGGAAGGCCAGGTTTTTTCAGGTATGGTCCTGGCAGTTGACAACCAGGACGGGCAGGCTTCCTATCTGCAGAAGCATATCCGTTATCTAGCCGACATCAAAGGTGAAGATAACACCGCTGCTTTATTGAAAGACAATGCCGAAGTCCTGTTGGGGCTGTTTGACCATGCGTTGCGCAAAAAGCTGATCAACATCAATGACATCCGCTATCTGCACTTTGATGACCCGGCGCAGCGCCTCGCCATACAAAAGTGGCTCAAAGCCAACCCGGGGATGGAGTATGTGCATAAATACGAGGATCTATCCTGGTATCAGGATCGGCAGGCGGGGATTAATAAAACGGTGGCGGTGGCAGAGGATTATGTCATCACTTGTGCCGGCGGCCTCGATGATCTGTATGATTGGGATGCCCTGCCGGGCGGCGATATCAAGCCCCCCTGGGAATGGCAGCTGGTCAACAGCAACCTGTACCGTCAGCCGCCGCCGGTGGAACTGGCGTCCATCTGGTTTACAGTATTGCAGGAACAGGAAACCGAACGCTGGCTTCATACCAGTCACCCCGAACTGGAGGATAAAACTCCGCTGGAAATCATCAAAGAAGAAAACAGCATTAAAAGAGTTATCAATATGCTGGATCATTTCGCCGCGCAGGTGGGGGAAGATGACGAGGGTTCAGTACTCGTTGCCTATATGCGGGAGCGGGTGGATTCTTTAGGAAGGTAGAAGGCTGCTCATGAATTAAATAGTTCAGGCAAACAGAAAGAACGTCCCCTTGTTTGTGTACAGCGGCAAAGCCATGGCGGGACTAATCGATCTGATCCGCCAAGGTCGTTTCCAAGCCGGAGACAACATTATGTTTCTCCATACCGGCGGAGCCCCGGAACTGTTTACGATGCATCGGTTTTTAAGTGAAAAATAAATCCCGCTTGGAGGAATGAAGCGATGGGTAAAAATTGCCCGGAATAAACAAAAGCAAACAGAAGGACTTCCCCTGTTTGCGTATATTATTTATTCGTTTTTCGGCTCGAAGTCAGGGGGGGTCAGGATTTCTTCCAGGGCTTCCTTTACTTCATTTACCCCTTCGCCGTTTTCGGCAGAAAAGGTGATGGGGCTTTGATCAGGTTCCAGATCCAGGGCTTTTTTGATTACCGCCAGATTTTTATTTTTTTCATTGCGGGATACTTTATCAGTTTTGGTGGCAATGAGCAGAATCGGGATTTGATGGTGCTCCAGCCACTGCTTCATCATAATATCGTTTTCGGTGGGCGGATGCCTGATATCCAGTAGTTGGATGACCCCACGCAGCTGCTGGCGGCTGCTTAAATATTTTTCAATCGTTTTGCCCCATTTGTTCTGTTCCTGCTTGGAAACCCGGGCATAGCCGTAGCCGGGCAGATCAACCATATAAAAGGCGCCATTGATTAGATAGTAATTCAGGGTACGGGTCTTGCCGGGGGTGGAGCTTGACTTGGCCAGATTTTTGCGGTTGACCAACTTATTGATCAGCGATGACTTGCCTACATTTGATCTGCCTACCAGGGCAATTTCCGGCAGGTTGTCAGCGGGTAGGCTTTTTATATCCACAAAAGAGCTTACAAATTCAGCTTTCTTCACGACCAGCATCAAATCATCCTCTTCTAAGCCAATACATGTCCAAAACAAGCAAAATAATTAAGCGCAAGGCAACCAAAAGCCCATGAGGCACAAGGTGTGGGGACACACCTTTACGAGAAATATGATCAAGGTGCGGGAACACCCCCTTAAGAGTATATCCCCGTAACAAGTACGTCAATTACATGGGTTTTCTGCTTTATGCAGCTACCTTTTTTGACGGTCTGGATCCCTCCCGCCGGGAATGGTTACCGCTGCTTGCCTTTTTCTTTCGGCACCAGCGCTTCCGCCAATACTTCATCCATATGGCTGACCGGCACAAATTTCATCTTATCTTTGATCTGAACCGGAACATCTTCCAGATCTTTTTCATTTTCGGAGGGCATAATAATGGTGGTGATCCCGGCCCGGTGCGCCGCCAGAGATTTTTCCTTCAAGCCGCCAATGGGCAGTACCCTGCCCCGCAGGGTGATCTCACCGGTCATGGCTACATCACTGCGCACTTTCCGTCCCGACATGGCCGAGGCCAGGGAAGTGGCCATGGTAATGCCGGCGGAAGGTCCGTCTTTGGGAATGGCACCCTCCGGCACATGAATATGAATATCATAATTCTCCAGTGTATCCTGGCTGATACCCAGTTCATCGGCCTTGGAGCGGACATAGGTCAAACCCGCCTGGGCCGATTCCTTCATCACATCTCCCAGTTTACCGGTTAGGGTCAGTTTGCCCTTGCCTTTGATCAGGGCCACTTCAATCGATAAAATATCGCCGCCGGTTTCGGTCCAGGCAAGCCCTGTGGTTACCCCCACCTGATGATCCTTTTCCGCCCGACCGTAATGAAATTTTTCCGTTCCCAGATATTTTTTGATTCTATCCGCACCGATAGTTACGCTGAAATTTCTGTCCTTGACCACCTCGCGGGCTACCTTGCGGCAGATAGAGGCGATCTGTCTTTCCAGATTCCTTACCCCGGCTTCCCGGGTATATTCCCGGATAATTTTGCGGACGGCATCCTCGGAAAAACTTATGTTATTCTTTTTCAAGCCATGTTCCTTGATCTGCTTGGGAATCAGGTAATCCATGGCAATCGGCATCTTGTCCTCTTCCGTATAGCTGGACAATTCGATGACTTCCATGCGATCCAGCAAGGGCCGAGGGATATTGTAAATTGAGTTGGCGGTGGTAATAAACATTACCTTGGACAAATCAAAGGGTATCTCCAAATAATGATCGGTAAAGGTGTTGTTCTGTTCCGGATCCAATACTTCCAATAAGGCCGAAGCTGGATCTCCTCTGAAATCCGCTGTCATTTTATCGATTTCATCCAGCAAGAAAACCGGGTTTCGGGAACCCGACTTCTTGATACTCTGCAGAACCTGACCGGGCATGGAGCCGATATAGGTGCGGCGGTGACCGCGGATCTCCGCTTCATCCCGCACCCCGCCCAGCGACATGCGCACAAAATTACGACCCAGGGAGCGGGCTACTGATTTGCCCAGTGAGGTTTTACCCACGCCGGGAGGCCCGACCAAGCAAAGAATTGGCCCTTTCATCTTTTTGGCCAGCTTGCGGATGGCCAGATACTCCAGAATTCGCTCTTTGGGTTTTTCCAGGCCATAATGGTCCTCGTCCAGTATTTTCTCCGCCATATCAAGATCAAGCCGGTCACGGGTTTCTTTCGACCAAGGCAGGGATAAAACCCAATCCAGATAATTTCTGACCACAACCCCTTCCGCGGCCATGGCCGGCATTCTTTCCAGACGCTCCAGTTCCTTGTTGACTTTCTCCAAAGCTTCGGAGGGAAGACGGGACTCTTTGATTTTCGCCCGCAGTTCTTCCACTTCCGCCGCACGCTCGTCTTTTTCCCCCAGTTCTTTTTGAATAGCCTTCATCTGTTCGCGCAGGTAGTATTCCTTCTGGGTTTTCTCCATCTGTTTACGTACCCGGATATTGATTTTGCGCTCCAGTTCCAGAACTTCCATTTCCCGGGCCAGAATCTCACACAGCGCGTTCAGGCGCTCGCTTATATCCAATGCTTCCAGAATCGATTGTTTTTCGTTGATGCGCAAAGACAAATGGGAAGCAATCACGTCCGCCAGCCGCGCCGGCTCTTCAATGGTTACCACTGAAGCCACAGTCTCGGGCGGAATCTTTTTGCTCATGCGCACGTACTGTTCAAATTGATACACCAGAGTCCTGGTCAGGGCTTCCAATTCGGGATTCTTCTTCGTTGTTTCTTCATTTCTGAATTCCTCGATCATTACTTTGATATAATCAACATCATCGGTGTAACTGACCACCCGGGCGCGGCAGATTCCTTCCACCAGCACCCGCATGGTACCGCCCGGCATCTTTAGAATCTGTTTGATCTCGGCGACCGTACCGACTGCATATACGTCTTCCTCAGAAGGATCGTCATTTTGCGCTTCCTTCTGGGTAGCCAAAAATATTTCCTTGCTGCCCAGCATCGCTTCTTCAATGGCATTAATGGATTTCTTCCGGCCTACATCCAAATGAATTACTGTATATGGAAAAACCAACAACCCCCTAAGGGGTAGCATAGACAGTTCACGATATTGATTAAGTTCGTTTCCGAACATTACTACACCTCCTAAGCAAATTAATTCTACTATATGTACCGGAGCAGTGCAAGAATGCCAGATAAAAGGCCGGTAGAAGAATATTAATTCTAAATCCACTCCCACCGGCCATTCAATATTATTTTTTATTAATGCGGCAGCAGGGCATGAGCAAAGACTTCGTTGATATCACAAACCGGAACCACTTCAAGATCAGGAAAATCATTAAATATATCCAACATGTTATCTTGGGGAATTAAGACTTTCCTGATGCCGGCATTGCGGGCTGCCTCGACCTTGCTCATGACCCCGCCCACCGGCTTGATCCGTCCATGTACCGACAATTCCCCGGTCATGGCCAGATAATTATCTACCGGCACCTGCCGCAGTGCCGAATAGATAGCGGTAGCCATGGCCACCCCTGCGGACGGCCCGTCTACCGGCACCCCGCCGGGAAAATTAATATGCACATCAAAATCCTTGCTGTGAAAATCAAATTGACTTTTTAAGATGGTCATGACATTTTCCACCGCACCTTTGGCCATGCTTTTACGGCGGTAACTTTTGTCTCCGGAGCCCAGTTGCTCTTCCTCGATGACCCCGGTGGCCGTCCATTTACCGGTACCTTTATCAACCGGGATCACCGCTGCCTCCACTTCAATGAGCGTACCGGCGTTGGCACCGTGTATAGCCATCCCATTGACGATTCCAATCAGCGGGATTTCACGCGGTTTCATGTCCGGGCGGGGGGCAAAACGACCGTTGTTGATGACTTTTTTTATGATCTGCAGACTGATTGCTTCCTGCTTTTCCACCTGGGCAATACCGGCCGCCAGCTGTACGATATTCACTGCCTCCCGCCCATTGTCAGCATACTTGGCAATTTCCTCCAGAGCATTCTGGTTAATCTTCATATTTATTTTTTTTGCCGCGTTGGCTATAATTTGCAAAATAGCAGGTTTGTCCAGGGGTTTGAAAAATATCTCCAGACAGCGTGATCTGATGGCCGGCGGCAATTCTTCCGGATTGCGGGTCGTCGCACCGATTAGCCTAAAATCAGCCGGCAGACCATTTTTAAAAATATCATGGATATGCGGCGGGATTACTTTATCGTGTTCAGTATAATAGGCGCTTTCCAGCATCACTTTGCGTTCTTCCAGCACCTTAAGCAGTTTATTGATCTGGGTGGGGTGCAATTCCCCGATCTCGTCCACAAACAAGACCCCCCCGTGGGCCTTCGTACAAGCCCCCGGCTTGGGCTGGGGAATACCGGCTGAACCCATGGAGCCTGCTCCCTGATAAATAGGATCATGCACCGAGCCAATCAGCGGATCGGCTATATTGCGTTCATCAAAGCGGCAGATAGTGGCATCCATTTCTACGAAAGTGGCATTGGATTTGAAAGGAGAAAGGGGATTTTCGCGGGCTTCTTCCAGAACCAGCCGGGCGGCGGCGGTCTTGCCCACCCCGGGCGGTCCGTAAATAATAACATGCTGCGGATTAGGCCCGCAAAGGGCCGAGCGCAGGATACTGATACCTTCTTCCTGGCCGATTACATCCCGAAATGAGCTGGGACGGCTCAAACTCGACAGGGGTTCGGTCAGCTTTATATTACGCATTTCCCGGAGCCGGTTTTTTTCCTTTTCCGACTCATGCACCATGACAGTTTTGCCTTTCTGCTGTGATTTCAGCAGATTCCAGAAATATAAACCAATCACAACCGCAAAAAACAATTGAATTAAATAAAAAATACCTCCGTATTGGATAAAAAAATTGTTCATGGTTTATTTCCTTTCCTAGTTCTTTTTTTTATTATGCCCGTCAATGTTCTTTTACTGCCAGGAAAGCAACCTGTAAAATAAGGCAGCTTGCGCTGCCTTTTCCAGAGCGTATAAAATTTAAAATCAACGAAACAAGCAAGAAAAACTAAAATCAAGGCTAGCAAAAAGTCCGTGACTGTCGCTTCTAACTTTTTAAAGCTCAATGAAGACCAAATCAACTAGAGCGAGCAAAAAAGCCGAAGAGCAAGGCATGCAAAAAGCCTGTGACTGAGGCGTAATAATGTATGGGGACACACTCCTTTGAGAGAATGTCCCCTTAACATGTACGCCGACTGAACAGGCTTTTTGCACTTTACAGCATAAGTGCAACCAGGGTTTCTAACTGCGCCTGCGGCTTGTCACAAACCCGGTTTTCTTTATATAACGCAGCTATTCGGTTTTTTGCTCGCTTTGTTGTTCTGGAATTAAAAAAGGCAGCTTGCGCTGCCTTTTTATCTAATTTACTTTACGTTTGGCGTCCACCGTCACCAGCAGAGGCTTTTCCTTTTTTTCAATGACATCTTTGGTGATCAGTACCTTGGTCACATCCAGGCGGGAGGGCACATCATACATGACCTCCAGCATCACGTCTTCGATGATGGCACGTAAACCTCTGGCACCGGTATTGCGGCGCAGGGCTTCCTCAGCAATGGCCAGCAGGGAATCCTCCATGAATTCCAGATCCACCCCGTCCAGTTCAAACAGCTTTTTATACTGTTTGATCAGCGCATTCTTGGGTTCGGTAAGAATTTTGACCAGAGAACCCTTATCCAGTGCATCCAGGGTAACAATGATGGGAACGCGTCCGACAAATTCGGGAATTAATCCATAACGGAGCAGATCCTGGGGCAGAATCTGATTCAAAATATCCCCAATTTTCTTTTCTTCACGCTTTTTGATATCTGCACCAAATCCCATCACCTTTTCACCGATACGGTTCTGGATGATCTTATCGATGCCCTCAAAAGCTCCCCCGCAAATAAATAAAATATTACTGGTATCAATCTGAATGAATTCCTGGTGGGGGTGTTTGCGTCCTCCCTGGGGCGGAACACTGGCAACTGTCCCTTCCAAAATTTTCAACAGCGCCTGTTGTACACCCTCCCCGGAAACATCCCGGGTAATGCTCGGGTTGTCAGTCTTGCGAGCAATTTTGTCAATTTCATCAATATAGACAATACCTTTTTCTGCTTTCTCAATATCATAATCGGCGGCCTGGATTAATTTGAGCAGGATGTTCTCCACATCTTCACCCACGTAGCCCGCCTCCGTCAGCGAGGTCGCATCAGCTATGGCGAAAGGTACATTTAAAATGCGCGCCAGCGTTTGGGCCAGCAGAGTTTTACCGCTGCCAGTAGGTCCAAGCATCATGATATTGCTTTTTTGCAGTTCTACATCATCCAGTTTCATGCCCAGATTGATGCGTTTGTAATGATTATATACCGCCACTGCCAACGATTTTTTGGCAATCTCCTGACCAATCACATAATCATCCATTATTTCTTTGATCTCTTGCGGTTTAGGTATTTCCCCCAATTCAAAACCGATGTCATCGGATAACTCTTCTTCGATGATTTCATTACAAAGCTCGATGCATTCATCGCAAATATATACACCCGGTCCGGCTACCAATTTCTTAACCTGCTCCTGGGTTTTGCCGCAAAACGAACATTTCAGTTGGCCTTTGTCTTCACCATATTTTGGCATTGTGTCACCTCTCTTTTCGGTGGGATTTATTTGCTGCTCTTGGGATGACTGATTACTTCATCAATGATGCCGTATGCTTTGGCTTCGGCCGCACTCATGAAATAATCTCTTTCAGTATCCTGACGAATTCTTTCCAGATCCTGTCCGGTTCTTTCAGACAGGATGCGGTTCAGGGTTTCTTTCATATTGATAATTCGACGGGCGCGAATTTCAATATCGGTGGCCTGCCCCTCCGTTCCTCCGGAAGGCTGGTGAATCATTACTTCGGCATTGGGCAGCGCAAAACGTTTACCCTTCTCGCCGGCAGCAAGCAAGAAAGCTCCCATACTGGCCGCCATGCCGACACAGATGGTTGAAACGTTGGGTCTGATATACTGCATGGTATCAAAAATGGCCATGCCTGCGGTAATGGAACCTCCGGGGCTGTTGATATACAAATTGATATCTTTATCGGGGTTCTCCGCTTCCAGGAAAAGTAACTGGGCAATAATCAAATTAGCAACCGTATCGTCTACCGCACTGCCCAGAAAAACAATACGATCTTTCAACAAGCGTGAATATATATCGTAGGATCTCTCCCCACGATTGGTCTGTTCTACTACCATTGGCACCAGATATGACATAGGAACTCCCTCCTCTACTTAATTATTCAACACTTAATATCTATAGTATTCTTTTTTACGCTTCTGGTTCGCTTTCGGTTACAGCTGCGGTTATATTTTCAACTGCAGGGTTTTCTTCATTCTCATCATCAACTTCTGTAACGACAGCATGATCAACCAGATAATCAAGTGCTTTTTCAATTTTCAGCCGGTAAGTAAAATCGTCCATAACTCCGGCCAGATTCTGTCGGGCCTGGTCAGGTTCAATTCCCATCGAGGTGGCAATTTCAACTATCTGATTATCTAATTCTTCATCACTTATAGTAATACCTTTTTCTTCAACGATTTTTTCCAGCAGGAAGTTGGTGCGGGCGTTCTTTTCCCCTTCCGGCCACATTTCTTCATTAAATCTTTCCACATTTCTGCCGGTCAGTTGGAAATATTGTTCAAGTGATATTCCCTGCATTTTCAATTGGTCGGCAAACCTCTCCAGCATGTTGGCCAGCTGCATTTTAACCACGGCAGCGGGAACATCGATCTCGCAGCCTTCCAGAGCTTTAGTCAATGCAGCTTCGCGCAGCAAGCTTTTTTTATGATTTTCCATCGAGGCCTGCAGATTTTTTCTTACGTCATCTCTTAATTCAGCCAGAGTATCAAAATTACTTACTTCCTGAGCAAATTCATCGTTTAGTTCACGGCTTTTTTTCGTTTCAATTTTATGTACGGTTACTTTAAAAACCGCATTTTTCCCAGCCAATTCTTCCGCTTGATAGGTTTCCGGGAATCTGACCGACACATCAGCTGTATCGCCCACCTTCAGACCTACAACTTGTTCTTCAAAACCGGGAATAAAGGTATGGGAACCCAATTCCAGCGGATAATCCTCTCCCGCTCCGCCCGGGAAAGCTACGTCATCAATAAAACCTTCAAAATCAATTGTCGCTGTATCGCCCATTTCGGCAGGCTCATCGACCTTTTCAACCAATTGGGCATAGTGGGCCGCCATATCTTCCATACGTCTGTCAACGTCTGCTTCATCCAGGGCAAAGACCGGTATACTTACTTCCAGACCTTCTGTCTGGCCCAGTACTACCTCCGGTTTTACCGGCACAACGGCTTTGAATTTCAGGATGTTGTCTTCTTTTATTTCTTCTATTTCAAACTCCGGTTGGGCAATTGGTTCTATATCTAACTCCGTTAAAGCTTCCTCAAAAGCATTAGGAACAACCATTTCGATGGCGTCTTCAAAAAGGATCTCGCGTCCGAAATGTGCTTCCAGCAGTTCCCGGGGTACTCTGCCTTTGCGAAAACCCGGAATTGCTACTTGTTTGACTACTTTTCTATAAGCCTTCTGCAAACCCTCTTCGAATGTCTGTGCGTCCACCTCAATACTCAGATGGGCTTCACTTTTTTCTATCTTTTCTAACCTGGCGCTCATTTATGCTCCTCCTAAATAAAATTGAAATTCTGCTCTGCTTTGATTATTGCCAAAATATTTTTAAAATCAGCAATATAAACAGAGAAAAGCTTCCTAAAGAAATGTACTCTATTTTGGCTAAAAACACAACACCCCGGCAAAAGCCGAGGGGGTTAGTTGCTTATGGAGCGGAAGACGAGATTCGAACTCGCGGCCCTCGCCTTGGCAAGGCGATGCTCTACCACTGAGCCACTTCCGCAACTCAAACAGTTCTACTAAAAAGAATAAGCAATAATACCACCCCAAGTCAAGGTTTTCCGATCAGGTATATTTTTTCACAAACTAATATTTTTTCTCTTTCAAGTTTGACCCTGCTCTGCTTGAATGGGATTACCCCGGCTCAGGTTGCAGGCTTGCAATTTATGAAAACAAAGTATTTGTACGTAGCCGTTTTCCATGAATGGAGGCGTTAATTTGCATGTTTTCTTTACAGAACCATTATTGCCTTTTTGCGCAATGCCTAATCATAAAACTTTTATATTAGATCGGTCTTTTTCTTTTTTTTGTTTTCCAGATAATCCATCAGCAATGATCCCAATTTTAAAAGAAATACTCCCTGCTGCCATTCTTTTTCTTCATTATTAAATGAATCCTGGCGCAATAGAATTAGGGACTGGGCCGGATTCTCATCGAAATAATTAGCCAAATCTGCTACCATGTAGCCTTCCAGTTCCTTCAGCATCTTCAGGCCAAGTTCGGCGGGACGAAATGCCAGCACCAGATCCACGCATTTAAAAGCCCGGCGGATATCCTTGGCAAACTTGTTCATATCTTTACCCGGGGGAGCAGTGATAATAATCATACTATCCTTAACCAGCACGTAACCCCACTGGTAATTACCCTGGGCGCAAAAGCGATCCCACATGAAACTGCTGCGGTTGCCGTCGATGTAAAGCAGCCGGAACTGTTTGTTATTGGCAATCAGGTTATGGGCTTTTTCATTACATATGATATGGGCATACTGCCATTCCGACTGCAGGGGCTGATTGACCATGTTCAAGGCTTCCTTTTCAAATTCTTCAATGGAACGAATATAGGCCTTGACTAAAAACTCCCCGCGTTTTTTCAGATATAATGGATCGCTGACATCATAACCGCCCAGCTCTTCGGTCAGCACATTAAAATTACGTTCAAATATATCCTGCATATCCTGCAGCACAATAAACATCGGGTCGCTTACCCAGCTCAATTTTTCCAGCGGCAGCAGACGGCAGATACCGATCATGCCGGGCACAATATTTTCGTGCACATTATCTCCGAAACGGCCGTAAACTTCTAATTGTTCGCCGCTGAAAATATCTTCAAAAATCAAGCTGCTTTTGCCGACCGGACTGATGCGATAAGCCCCCACATAACTCATCATCAATCTGAAGGCGGCTTCCCGTAAATAAGGAGGAAAACGGTTGGCCTGATTATCCCAAAAGGTATTCATAAGCGTCGATCCGTTGGCATTGATATAATCAAGCAGGTAGTGATTTTCAAAAAAGTCACCGTAAATTTTTTTATTTAATTCGTCCCAGAAACGCGCCTTGGTGTTGACCGGTTCATAATATAAACTTTGCACCGCTTCTTTTAGTTTGGGATTTTTACTACCGATGGTATAGGCATAAATACTGAGATGGTGATAAACCTCTTCATAAGACTGCACCATTTCATAATGATCCAGCTCTTCCCAGGAGGGATAATGAATCAGTTCAATTTTGAAATTAGGCGGGAATTTCTCAAAATGCCGGTTGATGATATAGGCACTGCGGCTGATCATGGCAGTAGATATTCCGAAAGCGCGGGATAGCTTGGTATAACTAATTTCCTCTCCCAAACAGTTGGACAAGGTGTATTCCAGGGCGGCGACCCAGTTCTGAATGCGTGACACGCGAGGCCGATGTACAGTGGTGAACTCACACCATAAATATAAAAGCCAGGCCAGTCTTCTCGGATCCATTTTGCCGTTGGTATAAATATCAAAAATCACCGCGGCTACCTGGGCATATTCATTGCTCAACCAGTTGTAGGCGGTCACATAAGAACTCAACTGTTGGCGGTTGCGGATCTTTTCCACCTTGATGGAGATGGCCTGGGGGTTGGACATTTCACGGCTGACAGCATTTTTATCTAGTCCCAAGGTTCTTCTGATCACCGCGGTGGGGTAATTATATTCCCCACGGCTGCGGGCTATCAATTCCAGCATTTCCATATCGGTGAGCAGATTCTCCAGCAAAACCCGGCCTTTTATATCCTGCATAGCCTCAAGCGGGGTCAGATCAGCCAGCTCAGGATGCGGTAAATTCAGCCAGTCTTCCAGATTCTTATCCACCATTAATTCCGTTTGGATCTCTTCTTCCTGCTCGGAATTGGCCAGTACGATTCCGTCCTGCCAAATAAACTCTGATTTTTCGCAGGCCAGCATTTCTTCCAATATGCGTGCAGCAAATAGTATATCGGCACTTTCATCCGCAGAAACCAGCAGCGCCTCCTCGCCGATATACAGCCTTTTAAATACTCCCTGACCTTCCTGCCAGGTAAATTTCAACCAGTTGTTATGCCGCTCCAGCATGTTAAATCTTTTACTGTTGTTCAGCTTGTAAAGCAAAGCTTTGCGGGCCCGGCTTTCCAGGCGGAGCGTTTTGGATTTCACCCGATTTTTTCTGATTCCCTGGACGACATCCATGACCAGCCCGGAGGTAACTTCGGCACATTCGCGGAGAAACTCACAAATATCTTCACGGTTGTGGCTGTTCTCTGATAAATAGACCGCATTGACCTCATCCAGGAGGTAGGACTTTTGTTCAGCATTAATTAAAATCGGCCGCCCGATTACCGTGGAAGCGTTCTCCAGTTTTGCTATACGCCCATAAAGCAATGACCCCTGCTCGATAAACTGGGTAACCGAACCGAAGTCACGCTCAATAATATGTTCTTCGCCGCAGAATATATCGCGGACGGCAACTGTATTGTTTCTGATCCAGCTGACGTTGTAGATGCTAAGGAAGGATTTCTGCAGGGCCGCATAGACGGTTTTCATTTTGTCACTTAGAATATCCTCCATCTCCACCAGATAAAAATCTATCAAGGGCGATACGTCACTGTAGAAACGATAATTTAAAACATACCATTGCCAAAATATTGGGGAAAATTTCTGGTTGATCTCGCCTCCTTGGGAATACGACAAAAATTTAGCCTGCGCCGCATTATCCCAATTGGGAAAATAACGACGGGCATAGAGAATCAAATCTTCCAGTGCTTCATCAATAACCACACGAAAGTTATTTCTTTTCCCCCGGGGGAAATGAATAACCTGGCAACTGGCACCCGGCGCACAGCATTGTCCATATTCTTTTCCGCTTCCGCAAGGACAGGGATCATTTAGCGGCAGGTAAGACATTGTTACTTCCCCCATATACTTAAACAAAATCCCGTTGTTGCCTGGCGCGTCATCTTTAATAAATGCAACATAAGTTATTATATTTAATATTATATAGAAAATTAAATAGATTGGATATTCTAAATTTTATGATATTTTATGGTTATATCTTATTATTAAACAAATAAATACACTATATTTCATTTCTTCGCTGTAAAGTACCAATCTCCTGCCGTTTATTCTTCCTGCTTATTGCCCTTCTGCGGCTTATCCGCATCAATATTGAAGGCAACATTATTTATTTTTGCCATCTTGGCAAAACCGTCACCGAAATCATCGTCGCAACCGGACTCGCCCCTTCCGCAGGCATAATTGGCCAGCAAAATAAACCCGAACATCAGCAGCAACATTAAATAATTCATTATCCCAGCCTGATATAATTCCCGCCAGGATAATTGATTTTGGATATAGGCCACCGTAATTCCATCAACATCCTGCAGGGGAATGACCAGCATTTTCGTATTGCGGTCAAGCGAGCGGGAAATCATATCACCGTCCTGCAGCTTTTTTATATCGGCGGTATTCAGTGATGATTGCATCTTTTGATTCTGCCAGAGCAGAGTGCTGTCAATGCCGTTTAAACTAAATATTGCGTATTTACCCGGGCTTGACTTCTGCAGTTGGCTGCCCAGATAGGGCATGGAAATACCGATTTTGCACAATCCGATATATTTATCATTATTAAAAAGCGGTCGGGTAGTTACCAGCAGGGTATTATTTTCACTTGATTCCAGCACCGATACAGTTTCTTTTTGCCGCCGTGACTGGTTGACAATGCGCTGATAGCTCATGTCATCCCCGGGTTTAATACTCTCTTCTGAACTCCAGACAGCTTTACCGTCGGCGGAAATCAGGCTGAGTTGGGCGATGCCGTAACGCTGCTGCCATTGTTTAAAGACAGGCGTCAGCATTTTATCCAACTGTGTATCGTCTCCCTGGCGGAAAGCTTCGATCACCCTGTCGTTGCCGGCAAGTTGCAAGGCCATTTTTTCCGTTTCCTGATTGACCTCAGCAATCCGGGCCGATATGTTTTCCGTCTGCTCCTGCAGATAAATTTTTTCAGTACGATGCAAAATCCTGTTTTGCACAAATATTACGTTCCAAATCATAAATCCCATTATCAGCAGACTGACTAACAACACCGACCATACCGGCTGCCAATTGGAACGGCCCTTTTCTTTTGCTTGCAAGCTTTTCCCCTCTTCCCGGCTCGACTTTATTTATTGCCCCTAAAAAATTCACAAATCAATACCAACATCTAAATATAAACAACAAAAGCTGTCCATTTACAGGGTTTTATCTCCGAGTAAATCCTCAATCGGTTAAAATTTGGAGTTTTTCAGAGGCAGCTAATTAATTTTAACCTCGTAGATAGAATGCTTCTACGTACACATCCGATTTTCCCCCTTGCCAACATCAGAAAAACTTTTTTCCGTTCCGGGCAGGCCAAAGCACAGCCATCTCCTGATGGCACCCGGATATCGGTCTGCGAATAGTATATATAGTATATATAATAATGGGTTTTGCATAATTCAATGATTTGCTGAAGCACGCCTTGGCAGCACAACCTACAGTATATCTGTCATATTTACTTAACAATATAATGATATTTTCTGTGGTAAAAAAGCATTATTCAAAATTCTCAAATAAATACGGGAGAGGAGCGGAGCGGAAGAAAATGGCCAGGCAGCAATACAGTCAGGCCGCAGGGCCGGTTATAAACATACATGTCGATACCCGTATTCTTACGCTGGTGATTAATAATTCCATCACTGTCTACCCGGTGGCGGTAGGAAAACCCAGCACCCCAACCCCGCCCGGACACTGGCAGATCGTCTTCAAATCTGTAGATCCCGGCGGGCCGTTCGGAGTCAGATGGATGCGCCTCTCCGTTCCCTGGGGAAGTTATGGTATCCATGGCACCAACAACCCCAAATCAATCGGTAAGGCCGTCAGCCACGGCTGCATACGTCTTTACAATGAAGATGTGATTGTTGTATATAGCAAAACGCCGATAGGCACACCGGTCAATATTGACGGCGTCGTGCGTAAAATCCGGATCTTGAAGTTAGGTTCAAGAGGTAATGATGTGCGTCAGGTGCAGGAATTGCTGCGTGATTTGGGTTATTACACCGCCAGGATTGACGGCTATTTGGCCCCATAACCAGACGGGCGGTCATCCGGTTTAAGCGGAACCAAGGCCTGAAGGTAAATGGTCTGGTCGGTAAAAAAACTCTAAAGGCGCTCCAAATCGCCCATGATCTGGCCTTTAGCTAATAATTTCTTGGCCTGAGCGTCTGCCGCCTCTCCCTGTAATGTAAAGAAGAAATTGACGATTTGCTCCAGGATAGGTCAAATTTGGCATCTTTCAA
>Ga0123334_1000966_pt1 | contig 38124 bp, 33 predicted proteins | sample BiotimSIPDNA_FD_89706 | JGI IMG/M metagenome (GOLD analysis project Ga0123334, IMG submission 89706) | Anaerobic biogas reactor microbial communites from Washington, USA - Biogas_R1 time_0 SIP DNA | ecosystem: Engineered > Bioreactor > Anaerobic > Unclassified | place: Washington, USA...
AAGCAAAAACAACACTCTTTGTCCGAACATTGATTACCATGCTGGCTATTGCCCTTACACTTAATTTATACGTTTTCCCAATGTTGTTCAGTAAACAGGGAGCACCTAAAGCTGCAAAAATCATTAATGAAAAATCTTTGGCAAGTGAAGAAGTGTATTATCTCTCTCCTACCGACATAAGTATCAGGGACAGCATAGAAATGCTTAACACTACTGCTGTTCCAGGCGCTGAAAATATTCAAACCGAGCTTCACTTTTACCGAAACTATGAATTAATGTTTTACTGTGAAAAATCGGTGAACTATATCGAGCAATTAGAAGATATAGAAGATATTATAAACCGCAGGGGCATTTGGATTTATACCGACCCCACCGGTCTTGAACAAATACAAAACCTCACAAAAAAACCATTGGACCTGTTTAGTATCGACCACCTGAACCTAAAACGACCGGCAAAATACATCAGGCCATCCACCCGGGGAAAGTCATTGGAAAAGACGTATTTAGTTCATTTGGAATAAGCAAAATAGAAATTAAAGCACTAAGTCAGACAGCAGTTCGGCATACAACGCAACGCCCTGTTCAATTTCTGAACAAAAAACATATTCATTAGCAGTATGCGAGCGAGCTGAATCACCGGGTCCCATTTTCACCGAAGTATATGGCATTTGCGACTGATCACTCATGGTGGGCGAACCGTAGCATTCAATTCCAAGTTCACAGGCACGAACCACAAACGGATGGGTTAACTCTATTCCCGAAGAATTAAGTCTCAGCGACCGAGCTTTTGCTTCCGATTTTATTAGTGACGATAAGATATTCACCACCTCTTGGTTTGAATAACACTCGTTAGTACGTATATCAATCACAAAGCGGCATTCATCGGGAACAACATTGTGCTGAAAGCCTGCATCAATTTGGGTAACTGTCATTTTAACCGCACCCAAGACAGGCGAAGTTTTTTCGAACGAGTAATTTCTTATGGTATCAATATCGTCTAATGCGAGGTAAATACTGTTTATTCCCTCATTTCGGGCGGCATGGCCAGCTTTCCCGCGAGCCAGGCAATCGACCACAACAAGTCCCTTTTCTGCAATAGCGAGCTTCATTTGGGTAGGCTCACCTACAATAGCAAAATCAACTCGCCCCAGTTGCTTCACTAACAATGCAACGCCGTTGCTCCCGGAGCTTTCTTCTTCGGCGGTAGCTGCAAAAATAAGGTTGAAAGGCAAGTTCTGGTTATCGTAATAGTACCTAAAAACAGCAAGGAGAGACACAAGAGGTGCCCCTGCATCATTACTTCCAAGACCCGTAATCTTATCCCCTTCAACTGTTGCCGAAAAAGGATCATACGTCCATCCTGAAACCGACTTCACGGTATCAATGTGTGAATCGAGCAAAATTACAGGTTTCGATTCGTCCCAATACTTATTAAAACACCAGGTATTATTTAGCATCGAATAAAACGGGATGGATTTTTCTGTTAGAAAACTTCTAATCAATGCTGCAAGTTCCTCTTCTTTACCTGAAAAAGAAGGAATTGCTATCATCTTTTTTAATAGTCCAATACTTTCTTGTGCAAGTTGGTTCGTAGGCATACTATTGATTTTATGCTGCAAAGATACATAATCTTAGTCGGATGTGTTGCCGCAAAGCCTAATCACTATTCTTCAACACAACTTTTCTGGTTACCAATACCCCATTTATGTTGATTTTCAAAAAATAAATTCCTTCGCGAAAACCACTTAAATCGATGCCTGAATGACCGGAACTCAAGTCAATTTTTTTCAATAACCGCCCCGAAACATCACAAACACCAACCGCTATATTCTTTCCCGAAACATCAGCATTTTCATAATATAAGCCAAAAATGCCCGATGAAGGATTTGGATATACATCGACTTTTAGTGTTGTGAATACAGACCAACCAACAGGCTGGTATACAACTAAACTTAATTGCAAAGTTGCTGATTCATAATTCGAATTTCCAGGTTGTACAAAAGAAAGGGTTATTGTCCCGGGCGAAAGCAATTGAAGCATGCCATCCTGATACTTAGCTACCGAATTATCAGACGATTCAACAGTAACTGGCAACCCCGACGACGCTTCGGCATCAATGCTTAGAAAACCATCTTTAACTGAAACAGAATCAGGAATACTGGCAGAAACAACCTGCGACGCCTTTTCGACTTGAATGGATATAACAGCAGGAACTGCTGGCAACCAGCTATTATTTCCACCCTGTAAGGCAGTTACCTCCACCTCACCTGCCGACAGAAAATACAGTTTGTCCCCGATGATGTATGCCTTTGTTGTGTCGTTTACCAGGAAAGAAACAGGCAACCCCGATGATGAAACCGCATTAAGTTGAACAGGATTGGAAGAAAATACCACATTATGGAGAGGTTCGAACGATATTATTTGTTCCGACTTCTCAATAAGTAACCGGATTTCTTTTTCAGCAGGCAGCCAAAAAGGATTACCCGGCTGAGCAAACCGAACGAAAGTCTCTCCTGCCCGTTTAAAAACAATCACTCCGTCAACAACCTGTGCAATAGTGGTATCTAACACCGACATTTCGATTTCAAGGCCACTTGACGAAGAGTAATAAGGCGTAATTTGTTGCTGAGTAAAGGATAATTGGCCAAAATCCTGAACATAAATTTCCTGAACGCCACGAGATACAACCACCGGCAACTCCACTTGAGCCGGATTCCAAAGATTGTTCCCAGGCTGAGAAAGGCGGATAACCGCTTGTCCCACACCCCTGATCGACAGAGAATCATTATTTACATCAAGAATCGATTCGTCTGAACTTTCAACAGTTACAGACAACCGCGACGATGAAGAAACCGCAAAAGGTATCGATCCGCTGCCAAAGAACAATTCATCAATTGAAGAATATACAATCTTTTGTTCTCCTTTTGACACAAGAATCCGGACCATCACCTCATTTGCCGCAAAATAATTACGGTTTCCCGGTTGGTTTAACGAGAGAAGAGCCGTTCCTGTACCTGTTATGAACAATGAATCGTTTCGGCAAACAAGCACTGAAGAGTCAGAAGACTCAGCTACAACAAGTAAGCCAGACGAGGCAATGGCAGGAAGAGGGAAAGGAGCCTGTCCATAATAAAAATTCATTTCCCCGTCAGCAATAATCTGCTGATTACCCCTACCAACAACTGCGATCTTAAAAACTTCGCTACTTGGAAAATAGCATGAATTTCCTTCCTGAACAGCTTTAATAATAGTTGAACCGGTGTTGTGCATATACACGGTATCGTGCGAAATAGTAACCGACGATTCATTTGTTGGAATATATGTAAGCGGTAAACCAGAGGTGGCATTCCCTGATAAAACGAAATAGTTTTCATGGATATAATGCAAAGGAATAGGATCAAAGACCACTGTTTGAGAAACTTTGGAAACAGAGACCCATTCACCGGCGGCCGAAACAACAAGAACATTTAATCCTCCGCAACCCGGGTCGGTAACCTCTTCAACCGGACGAACCGACCATCCACACAAACTATCATCAATACGGAGAAATTTTGAGTCTTCTGCTGGAATGTCAACAACATTATCATTTGCATCCTTAGCCTGCCACCAATAACGGCGTGTGAAATTACAGTTAGTTTTATCCAGACTATCGTCCCAAACACCAGCAACAGCACTAACCCGGACACCCAAAGCCGGAACAATATCAATAGAAGGTAAGGTTTGTACTACAGGCGGATCGTTTACAGGTATAATATAAATATAAGCAGTAACAAAATGGCTCCAGGCGATACCATCAAACACCTTAATTTCTATTTTTTGGGCCGACATACTATTCGGACTATCTCCAAGGTATTGATATTTAACCCGCTTAAGTATTTCACACCAATCAGCGTAAGACATGTTTTCGAGAGCTGTAATCTCCATTCGCGCAGAAGAATCACCATCAACACGGAAACGGTCGTGAGGCAAAGGAATGCTAAGCATATCAAAGGAATCGCCGTTATTACTTCCAACCTCAATGATTATTTTCTGAATCGCATCTCCGTCAGGGTCACTAACCGTTGCATCAGTATCGCAAACAACACCATTGGGCTGCTGCTCAATAACGACACCCATATAATTTCCATCACCAGCTTTTGAACTGTTGTTCGGGTCGAGAGAAACTTGAGGAATTGAATTTACCGTAGTGAAATTGAACTCGTCAGAAAATGCCAACCCTACAGAGTTTTCAACATAAAGCCGGGCATAAATTGTCGCTGGACCAGGTAGTCCGGTCAACGAGACAAAAAACCTTCCACTCATCGGCGAAATTCCAGAATCAGGAAACCGATTTGCATCCAAGGGATCGAAGCCCTCCGAGGTCGACCAGACAACGCCGACTGAACGAACCGAATCGTCGTTAAGCCGAATAATATCACCAGTAACAGTTGCAGAAGATCTCAAAATGTTATTTACCTCAATGAAATCAACTTCAGCCAAGCCGGGCAAAGTTTTAAACGACGCAACTTCACTGTAGGTTTGTCCCATATTACTTATGGCAAAAGTACTATACCGATACACAGTATTGGGAAGCAAATCAACAGCTTCAACAGAAAAGGTATCACTTTCAGCAATAATTTCCTGATATTGTGTCGATAACGACGGCAGCGAAGTCTCGGTCCAACATATCCCTTTTGAAGAGATTGAAGTTCCGTTATCATTAACAATATTTCCGCAAAGCGTTGCTGTTATTGCAGTTACATTAGACACACCGCACGTAGCCAGATCGGGAGGAATTGGAGTTGTGGTAAACGACCAAACCGGACCTTCGGAAGAAAAAGTACCATCGGTTGAAATTATCTTCCAATAATATGTCGTTGTATGCATTAAAGGAGGAAGCTGGTGAAAATTATTTGCAGTCGAGGCAATTTCTTTCAAATTATCAGCAGTGCCAAACAACACCTTATATTGAACCACATCACCATTGGGGTCACCTCCACTCCAGCGAAGCAAAGGACTAAGAGACACAAATTCAGACAAATTTGAAGGAATTGGTTGTGCCGGAATGTAAGGAGGAAGGTTGTTGCTCATTCCCGACACCGAAATATCATCGACATACATCCACTGGTTTCGGGCTGAATCGAATACCTTTTGAACAAGCATAAAACGAACCATTTGTCCGGCATAAGCCGCTAGGTCGACACTATAAGCCACCCAATCGGAGTCATTAAAATCGCCATTAAATATTTCGAGCAAGGGAGTTGAACCAAACTCGGGCAACAGTAACGCAGCCTGTTCGTTTTGCGATGAAGCAACGGGAGTAATGCGCTTCACCCAGAAATTAAGCTCGGCTTCGGAGGGCACAACAAAAGAAACAGTAGCCGAATTAACGGCACCGTAACGAATTTGATCTTTGCCAAGCCGAAGTGATTTTCCACCGGTGTGAACCTCATTATCGACCAGGTCACCAACACCGGTAAGATGAAAGACTCCTTTATCCAGCTCAAACCCTTGACTATAAGGAATAGTAAGCATGGCCGGGCTAACGGGCTCGATACCCAACAAAGCACCTTGAGCATACGAAAAATCTGAAGAACCGGGAGAAAGAGATGTCAACAAGAAATTCCCATTATAGTTTCCACTCCATCCCCAATTAAAATGAAAATAATCGCCGGCTGAATATCCGTCGCAAACCCAAGCATGGCCACTCGTGAGCCCATAATTGTAACCTGAATATATTATAGGGCGACCGGCATCGAGTTCACGCTTGAGCAAAGCAATCCATTCGGCATTATCCCAATCATCCTTGTAACTAACAAATTGATTAGAATTGTATTTAAAGAACTGTACCATACCCTCGTTGGCATCCTCAAGATAAGCTCCTGACGAATAAGGGCCAAAATCCATTTCTGCAGAAAGAGCCGCATGATAGCTAATACGCTGCACTTCTGTGTTTTGAGAAGTGACATTTGCAGGCATAGCCCCCCAATCGTATGTTGAATTCGCAAAATCGGCACTAAGTGTTCCATAACGAGAAGTGTAACTATGTTGCCCGAGCCCGTTTCCGGGATATTCCCAAAATTTCATAACCTGAGCCATGGCTGTTGCCACGCATCCAATCCAAACATGCCCGTTTCCGGTACTGCTCCGCTGATCCAACGGAGCCATTTCATTATAATATCGCCCTTGATTCCAAATGGTTGACACAAGCGGGGCAACATATGCAACCGCACCAAGGGCTCTCTTTTTCTTTTGTATAGACTGCAAATCGCCCCACTTGCGCTGTATGTCAACCGATGGCGCAATTTTTTTGATTTCGGCAGAGGCTGTCTCTGAAGATATTCCACGAAGCCAGCTACTTACCTGAGAAGGCATTGAAGAAATATCGAATTTTGAATCAAAGGAATAGGCGATAACCGGTTCGGTAAGATCAGAGGCGGAAACAATTACCCACCCAACAGAGTCGAAAGAAACAATGTAATTCAAAACAAGAGAATCAGATGAATTGGTAAACACCGAAGCAATATCTTTTCCATCGTAATATTTTGATGAATTAGAGTTCATCCAATTAAGGGCAACAAGGGTTGCCGTTTCCTTTTCAACTTTTGTGGCAAAAGAAATGCCCCATACCAATAAAAAAAAATAAAGAAAAATGACTCTCTTCATGTGATTTCTTTCTACATAAAACAATACAACAAACTAAATGACGATGAGAACCACCATTTTTAGCACATAAAACACAGCAACTTAGTAAAACCGCTCAACACCAAAACCATCACGTAAAAAAACGCGATTCATTTCTTGATAAAAATACGTAAAAAACAGAATCATCGATCATTCTTTGACCATGAAATCAGCAAGCATTTTATAATGAGGTAATTCTTTAATAAACAAAACATTACCTTGCTGCAGATTCGTCTGACAGATATAATGTTCAAGTCCGTTGGTTACATACAAAAAAGGAATATGAAGCTGAAGGTTATACACAGCAATCTGATCGAACACGGTGCTGGTAATTTTCACACCGGGAGCCTTGCATTCGACAAGCAATACTGGTTTAGCATTGTTGGAATATGCTACTATATCATACCTTAGTGTTTGAGAATTTAGCGTGAAAGCCCTCTCGACCGAAATAACCGACAAAGGAAAGCCTTTCGAAAAATGAAGATAGGCAATGCAATGCTGCCGTACCCATTCTTCAGGCGAAAGCGGCACATACTTTCTCCGACAAGGGTCGAAGATGAGCGCTTTCTCCGATTGTTCCTTCATTTTGAACTCAAAACGAGGAAAATTTAGCACAGGAAGCTGCATTAACATGGTTACCTTTTAATGTTACGGAATCAAAACTAAGAAAATATTTGGCCTTTACCTGCAAGTTATCTTCACCGATTGTTCTATTTTTACAAAAAACAAAAGACCGTGTATGAAATCGAAAGAAGAAATAGTAAACAACTGGCTACCCCGATACACCGGTGTTGAGCTTGAAAATTTTGGGAGATATGTATTACTCACCAACTTTCAACATTATGTCGATTTGTTTGCCCGGTATTTCAACGTGCCTGTTGTTGGCGAAGATCTCAACATGCCCAGTGCCACCGCTAACGGGATCACCATTTTGAACTTTGGCATGGGAAGCCCCAACGCGGCCACCGCCATGGACCTTCTTAGTGCGATTTCGCCTCGTGCAGTCTTGTTCCTAGGCAAATGCGGTGGGTTGAAGGCTAAAAACAAAGTAGGCGACCTTATTCTTCCCATTGCTGCCATTAGGCACGACGGAACATCGGATGATTATCTTCCACCCGAAGTTCCCGCTCTGCCAGCCTTTAACTTACAACGAGCTGTCTCATCATCAATCCGTGATCGCGGACGCGACTATTATACCGGAGTGGTTTTCACCACAAACCGCAGGGTTTGGGAATACGACGACCGTTTTAAAAAATACCTTAGAAAAACCCGCGCTATGGCCATTGACATGGAAACAGCAACCATTTTCATTACGGGTTTTGCCAACCAGATTCCCACGGGAGCCTTATTACTCGTTTCAGATCAGCCAATGATTTCAACCGGCGTGAAAACTACGGAAAGCGACAAATCGGTTACCGCAAAATATGTTGATGAACATGTTGAAATTGGGATTAGAGCCATGGAATTGCTTCGCGATAACGGCAGCTCGGTTAAACACTTAAAATTTTTCGATGAATGACACATACTGAGATTATTGAAAACCTGAAAAAGAAGATTTATCGCCCTGTATATGTCCTCATGGGCGAAGAACCTTATTTTATCGACCTTATTTCAGATTATATTGCCGACAACGTGCTGCCCGAAAGCGAGAAAAGCTTCAACCAAACCATTCTTTACGGGAAAGATACAACTAGCGACATGCTGATTACCATTGCTAGGAGATTTCCAATGATGTCGGCTTATCAGGTTGTCATTCTCAAAGAAGCACAATTATTTGATAAACTTGAGGATGAATTGCTCACATACATAGAAAACCCACTGAATTCGACCATATTAGTAATCTGCTACAAATACAAAACGCTCGACAAAAGGAAAAAATTTCTGAAAGTAGCCGCTGAAAAAGGAATAGTTTTCGAATCACCAAAAATATACGAAAACCAGTTGGGGGCTTGGATCAGCAAATATATTGGCGACAATGGTTTTAAAATTGCCCCACAGGCAAATGCCATGCTTGCTGAATACCTTGGGACGCAAATAAGCAAAGTAGCCAACGAGTTAGATAAACTAATGATATTGTTGCCCAAGGGAGCTACAATTACTCCTGCCGATGTTGAGAAAAATATTGGGATCAGCAAAGAGTATAACATTTTTGAATTGCAGAATGCTCTGGGTGAACGCGACATAATTAAATCAAACCGCATTGTAAATTATTTTGCTTCGAACAAACAAACCCCATTCCCTTTAGTTATTGGAGGCTTAGGGCAATATTTTGCCAAGCTGCTTAAATACCACTTTTTGTCCGACAAATCGAAAAACAATGCCGCAAAAGCACTTGGAGTATCACCCTATTTTGTTGACACATATATTAAAGCAGCAAAATACTATTCACCTAAAAAGCTGGTAGAAATTATATCAATGCTGCGCGAATTCGATATGAAATCGAAAGGCATCGGCAACGTTTCATCAACTGAAGGAGATTTACTCCGCGAACTAACCTATAAAATCCTGCACTAGAATGCTCCTACTTATAATACTACTCACTTCTGTGATTTCTGTAATGGCCTTTTCTAATGCAAAAATTAGCGAAACCCTTAGCCTGAAACCAGTGCTTGTATACCATAATAAACAAGTATACCGAGCTATTACCCATTCGCTTATTCATGCCGACTGGGCACACCTTCTGGTCAACATGTTTGTACTATTTTCGTTTGGGCAAGCTTGTTTGGCCTATTTCAATCAGTTTTTTGGCACAGCCTCCAATACCTATTTTATAATTCTTTATATAGGAAGCCTTATTTTTTCAAGCCTGTTTTCAATATACAAACACCGCAACAATCCGTATTATACGGCTGTTGGAGCTTCGGGAGCTGTTATGGCAGTAGTTTTTACCTCAATATTTTTCGACCCCTGGAATATGCTTTATTTCTTTGGGATAATTCCGATACCCGGAATAGTTTTTGGTTTTTTATACATGGGTTACAGTATTTATATGGGGCGCAAAGGCAACGATAATATAGGACACGACGCCCACTTTTTTGGCGCACTTTTCGGTTTCTTATACCCGCTTTTGCTCAACGCCTCGCTCATTCATCATTTTATCGACAGGCTATTAATGAGATGATCAGCATTGACACAGCACCACTGGTATGGCATAACGGGACCATTGCTCCGAAAGAAAAACTAAACCTTTTCTTCGATGTAAACCTGTTCCTTTCGACCAACCTTGTTGAGACGTTTTTTTTGCAGGGCACCGAAGTTATGTTTGCCCATGACACTATTTCGAAAATCAAGTCCTTACTTTCGATATACAAATTCAACACGAAACTTTTCAACGACAACAGTGGCGAATTTTTTCTGAACGAAACACGCCGCTTGCTTATCAGGAACAATTGCTACAAAACATCGCGCGGATTTCTTTTGATAACCGAACCGCTAGGCAATGCCACACCTAATGAATTCATCTTTATTGAGCCTTCGCCTACACTCTTTGGTGCAGATAAAGTTTTAAAACAAGCCATTGTATCAAGCAAATTCCTCAAACCCGATGGAAATGTTATGAGTTTGCCCACCATGGAACATGAGTTCAGAAAATTAGTCAGGGCTGAATTTGAATACGAAAGCGCTGATGATTGCATTATACTTAATCAAAACCAATGCATTACAGAATCCTATAATGGGAATATTTTTCTCATTGATGGCAACAGGGCTTACACTCCTTCTGCAGGGACTGGCTGCACCATACACCTGCTTAGAGGGGTAATTATTGGTCTATTACAAGACATGGGGATTGAACTTACCGAATCAGAAGACTTGCCTGTCGACCTGCTTTTCGAAGTTCGCGAAGTGATAATTGCCGGAACTTCAGGCATTTTCTCATTAAAAGGGCTCGAATACAAACGCTACTTCGACATTACAAGAAAAAAATTGACAGAGCGGCTTCTTGCGCTTAGTTTAACGTAGGATTTTCGGGATAGTTTTCCCAAAGAGAGTATATTCCGCCTATTTTTTTCACCATCTCTTTCCAGAGTTCGGTAGTGTCGCCCATGACAAATGCAGGAGGTATATCGGCCACTAACCACGAATCCTCATCTATTTCTTCTTTCAATTGACCTTTGTCCCAGCCAGAATAGCCAAGAAAAAAACGCACATGATTTGGGTCAATCTTTCCTTTATTGATAAGGTCTTTCAGCTGGTTAAAATCTCCGCCCCAGTACAAATCGCCCATAATATGGACACTGTCGTCGATTAACTGCCCATACCGATGGATAAAGTATAGCGATTCGATATCGACCGGGCCACCAACAAAAATGGGATCAGTATAATCTGGAAATTCATTATAAAATTCAGGAATAGGAAAATCGACCGGTTTGTTCAGAATGAAACCTACCGAACCATCGGAAGAATGGTTGACAAGGAAAATAATAGACCGATTGAAATAGCTGCCCGGCAAGAATGGCTCTGCAATGAGAACCCGTCCTTTTTTGGGCGCAACATCGTTGGTTTTTATCCTGAATATGTCGCGGCTTGAATGCATTATCTAGTGATTAAAAAATCAACAAGTTATGAAGATAAGAAAATAAAATAAACCATAAAACTATTCTTGAAAAAAAATGCAGGTCAAAAAGAAGAAATGATATAAAAAGACAAGTTAAAGCGCTGAAGGAAATGGACTATTTTTCAATGATGACATAAATATCTTCATTCTCTTTCTTCATAAAATACGTTTCTCGGGCAAATTTTTCAAGTTCTGCAGGGTTGGTTTTTATGGCATGTAACCGTTTTTTATCTTGCTCAATCTTTTCGTTCAAATAAGTGGCTTCACGCTTCAATGCTTTCAATTTTAGACTATCGCGACGAATACGAATCCAATTAAACTCATCAAAGAAGAGAATCCACATCAAGAAAAAGAAAACAATTCCCACATATATTTTATTCTTGTCGATAAAATGGAGAATTCTTTGTTTCATGATTACATCCGGTTTAAATTGAAATTACAAGAATTTCGATCAGTCTGTTTTTAAATCAGAAAGAAAAAAAATACTTCTACCTAGATAAAAACAGACAGATCTTTTCCTGACAAATTTCCAGTGTACAAAACTAATAAATGAAGTGAAACAATAAAGCATTTATGCTACCTGTTCAGATAAAATAGTGCATCTTTGAAACTGCAAACCAAATTTCTGTACCATGCAAAACGACAGCAAATACGATACAGTTTTCGAGAAAATTGATTTCAACATCAATAAGTTGGACGCCAAAAAGTACGAAGGATGCACATTCTCGGAATGCATTTTTCAGCATTGTAACTTGTCGAACATCGTTTTCACCGACTGCCGCTTTGTGGATTGCGATTTGAGCCTGGCCACTTTAGCCGAAGCCGCATTTCACGAAGTTGAATTTTGCACCTGCAAATTATTAGGCCTGCATTTTGACCAATGTAACGATTTCATTTTTTCAGTAAAATTTAAAGACTGCGTGCTCAACCTATCCTCTTTTTATGAAGTGAAAATGAAAAAAACTCTATTCAGTAACTGTACACTTCACGAAACCGACTTTGAAAGTACAATACTAACAGAAGCTATTTTTCATGAATGTGACCTGACTGGTGCAGTCTTCGAGAATACGAATCTTGAAAAAGCAGATTTCAGAAGCGCTTATAATTTTACAATAAACCCTGAGACAAACAGGATAACCAATGCAAAGTTTTCGCTTCATGGGCTCCCCGGGCTATTGGCTCATCACAAAATCGTCATAGAATAGCACAGAGTATCGCGACAAAAACATCATTCAACAAAACTCAATCAATTGTTGTAAAGTCTTTATTGAATCATTTTTTGTAATTTCATCCACGATACATTAAATCAACATTACAGAGAATGAAAGTCTTAGTTATAGAGGACAATCCTAAGCTATTGGAGGCGATAGCTGAAACACTAGTTTCGGAGAAATATGTATGCGAAACAGCTTTGTCGTACCCCGAAGCGCACGAGAAAATATTCCTATATCGATATGACATCCTGGTTGTTGACATCAACCTGCCGGGCGGGGGCTCGGGCCTCGACATTATCCGTAAAATAAAAGCGCATGAACCATCAACTGGCATTATCGTGATTTCCGCTCGGAATTCGCTCGAAAACAAAATTGAAGGATTGGAACTTGGTGCTGACGATTACCTGACCAAGCCTTTCGATATGGCAGAACTTGTTGCCCGCATTAAGGCCCTCCTACGACGAAGAAATTTTATGGGTTCTGACAAAATCAGCATGGGCAATATAAGTATCGACACTGCCAACCGGGAAGTTTGGGTCGATAACAACGCGCTGGAGCTTACCCGAAGTGAATACGACATACTGCTTTTCTTTTCGTCGAACCCGGGCCGTGTGCTTACCCGCGAAAGTATTGCTGAACATATTTGGGGCGACAATATGGATTTGGCCGATTCGTTCGATTTCATTTACTCTCACATAAAGAACCTTCGGAAAAAGATAACATCGAAAGGAGCAACAGATCCTATTAAAGCGGTGTATGGCGTTGGGTACAAATTTGAGACAGAATAGCTATGAAACTACTGCGACGAACCCTTATCGCTACCACACTATGGCTTATTCCAATTATGTTGTTGGGAAGTTTCTTCGTTTATTTCATGATCGAATACATTTCACACGAAGAAACCGATGAATTTCTCACCTATGAAATGGAACGGCTCATCGACTATCATGAAAAATACAACAACCTCCCAGAATTCAGTACTGTAGCCGAGATAATTCCCGACACAAAATACAACAAGCCTGTTTTTAAAGACACCCTCCTTCTTGAACCCGGCGACAACGAAATGGTTCCCTATCGCGAATTACGTTTCAGCATAATACACAATAACACCGATTTTGCCGTTGTGTTACGCCACCTTCTCCTAGGTAGCGACGATATCGCAGAAGGCACAATATTTATCATTATTGGATTATTACTTGCAATATCCCTTTCAGTAATAATACTGATAAACCTTGTAGCCGATAAAATTTGGAAACCTTTTTATGCCACCCTCGACAGGTTGAAATCTTTTAAGATTACTGAACCGCTCCCAAAATTTACCAAAAGCAAAATCGATGAATTTGAAACCTTAAATTTAACCCTCGGGACACTGCTCAAACAACTAGCCGACGATTACAGAAACAATAAAGAATTTAACGAAAACGCTTCACACGAACTCCAGACCCACTTAGCCATTATACGTGCCAACACAGAGAAACTGCTGGCCACCAATCAGGAGAATGAAGATAATATTCCACCCATTACAAAAATACATTCTGCAGCAAGTCAGCTGTCGCAAATTCAGAAGTCGCTGTTACTTCTGAGCAAAATTTCAAACAGGGAATACTCCAATATCAGCACGGTTGACTTACAATCCCTTGTAAAAAGCTCGCTCGAAACTTTTGCCGAGGCAATTTCGCTCAGGAACATTTCACTCGATACAACACTCGATACATGTTTCATTGATGCTGACGCTGGATTGGCCGGAATACTAATAAACAACTTGCTGAAGAACGCGGTGAAGCACAACATTAGCAATGGATTCATCAGGATTGAACTAAACGCCCAATGCTTTTCAGTAGCAAACAGTGGCGACCTGTTCGATGGCGACCCATCTGCCATGTTTGAACGGTTTTCGAAAGGTGAGAAAGGCAACACGGGCATAGGCCTGGCCATTGTGAAACAAATCTGCGAACTTTACGAATTCCACATTGAATACTCAATAAAAGACAAAAATATCCACAAAATATCAATCTTTTTCAGAAATTAGTTTTTTCTCCAAAATGTCTCCAAAATCGTGTTGTAGTTTTGCTGTATAAACTTTAAAAATACAGTAGAAATGAATACACAACACACAATTAAAGCAATTGCAATTGCCATATTATCAGTCACATTCCTTGCCAGTTGCGAAAAAGAAACAGTAATTGACAGCAATAGTCTGCCCAAAACTGCACAAGAGTTTATCACAACACATTTTGCCGGGCAAAGCATAGTTTCGATAGTGAATGAAAAAGAATTTCTGGAGTCGAGCTATGAAGTTTCGCTTTCCGAAGGGTTCAATCTCAATTTCAACCGTAAAGGTGAATGCACAAAAATAGATGGAAATGAGAAACGCGTACCCGATTCGACTTTAGAACAAAAAATCATCGAATATGTAGAAAATAATTATACGCCAGCATTTGTAACCAATTGGGAAAAAGAAACCGTTGGCCAAAGCGTAGAGTTATCGAACGATATCGAACTGCTTTTCAACGAAAAAGGGGAATTCACCCGCATTGACAACTAATAAAAACAGTATGAACAATAAAATAATACAACTATGAAAACAATTAAATTAATAGTAGCCACATTAGTATTTGTAGTTTTTGGTGTAAGCAGTTATGCTCAATACACAGGCCCAGGAGCCACAACAGAAAAAACAACCATTAAAGCTGTTTTAGCTGATGCTTCAAAACTCGACCGTAATGACACGCGCGTTAAACTTACCGGAAACATTGTTGAGCAAATTAACAACGACACCTATTGGTTTAAAGATGAAACTGGAAAAATTAAAATCGAGATCAGCAAAAAACACATGCCCGAAACCCCTTTCAATGAAAAATCGACAGTTTCCATTATTGGCGAAGTAGATTACGACCTGCTTGAAGGTACCGAAATTGAAGTAGAACAAATTGTTGTTGACAAACCATAATTCAATTTCATTAAAAAATAGAATAAGACCATGAAGCAACTATTAATAATTATGGGGTTATTGTGCGCGACCGCAGGATTGGCACAACCCCTTAAACAACAATACATCAACAAAATAAATCAAATTTGCAGCAATGCCGACATTATCGAATTTGAGATGAAGGACGATTATGCAGAGATTGAATACCGGTGCAATGGCAAATTATTTGAAGTAGGCATTAGCCCAACACTCGAAGTGTTGTTCATTGAGTCGGAAACCGAAATTGACCCACATACCCGAAGCATTATAGAAAAGAAAGTAAGCAAGAAATACGAAGGCTGGAAACTCGACGAATATACTCGGGTAAGCATGGGCGACACATCGTTTTATAAAGCCGAACTATGGAAAGACGGCATTGAAGAGAACGTATATTTCACCCTGGATGGCAAATACTTCAGGCCTAAAAATTTGGTAGTGAACGAGCCATGGACTCAACAACGTTTATCGGAATCAGGTGCCTATCGAAAAGCTCCGTACGACTTCCTTAATCCAACCAACACGTATGAACTGCCCGAAGTGTTGAAAGAAATATCAGGCATTGCTCCAATGAATGCTACAACGCTTTATGCTGTACAAGATGAAAGCGGTGTGGTGTTTAAATACGATTTAAAAAAAGAAAGCATTAGCGGCCTTCACCGTTTTACCGATGTTGGCGATTTTGAAGATGTAACTAGCGATGGTGCAAACCTATATATACTCCGGAGCGATGGTACAATTTTCAGTTTCAACGTGGCAAATTTCGATGGAAAAATTAAGCAAACCGTACTGCAACTCAATAGTTTGAATGTCGAAGGGATTTTTTATAACCAAAACGACCACCTGTTGTATATCGTCTGTAAAGATCAGCCTATCGATGGAGAAAGCTGGCAACGAAACATTTACAAAACAGACACAAAAGAAATGAGGTCAGCAAAATTGGCCCTAACAATCGACACAAAAGAAATCGTCAGGAAAGTTAAAGACGACTACGCGTTTGCAAATTCAACCAACCTTCAATTTAATCCTTCGGCTATTGCAATACATCCGTTAACGAATGAAATGTATATTTTATCTGCATCGAACAAACTACTCGCAGTATACCAAAGCAACAAACTTTCAGCAGTTTACCCTCTACCGGCAGAAATTTTTTACAAGCCAGAAGGATTAGCTTTCATGCCCGATGGAAGCTTGTATATTTCGAGTGAAGGAATAAAGAAAGGATACCTAAATGGACAAGTCTTCTTTTTTAAACATAAGCCGGGTATTATAAATAAACACTAAGATTGTATCGTTTTCATTGTTTTTCCTGATTGAAAGTCCTGAAAAGTTAGTATTTTCCCTGCATGCGTAAATTTTCCCACATATTAATTTGCACAATTGCTGCTTTACTGGCCTTATCGATAGTATCGATAAAAAGCGAACCTGCTGTTGCGCTGAAGAGCCTTTCTGAAACAGAAATCCCTACGAAAAACTATGCATTCTCCCCAGTCAGCATTTCAAGCCATTCATCAGGGATCATTACTGAAAACTATCACACCTTATCGGTACCACAGCTGACAAAAACACAAAGAAACCAAGTACTCCAAACATTCTGCCTATTATTGTATGCAGAAAGAAACCTCTTTCTAAACACCTTAAGAAATTACACAACAACATATAACACAATAGTTTTCTTTCACTCATTCGATATTGTGTTTCCTTTTCATAGCTTTTGGTAAGCGCTATTATCGTTTCTCAAAAAAAAAGCAATCAGACAAGCCTATTTGTCTGGAAATTTTAAACATATTAATCTATAGAAATGAATATAGCAATAACAATAAAAGTAATTGCACTGGTAGCGTTATGTGCAATTCCAATATCTTTAATCCTTCTGAGTATTAATCGCAAAAAAAAACAAACAAAAAAAGAATTGTTTGCTTTTGCCAACGAATCAAAATGTACAATTTCCCAATCAGATAGTTGGGGTACTACTTGTATTGGCATAGACGAGACCAATAAGATACTCTTTTTCGCAAAGAAACCGGATGTTCAACCAATTAAAATTTCGCTTTGCGAAGTGACCCAATGCAAGCTTATTCCTGAACATTACAAAAATGGAGACTCGAAAACGGGGCAACCCTCAGCTCAACACATTTTTTTAGAGCTAACCCTGTCAATAGGGCTGCAACAGAAAATCATGTTCGAATTCTACAATCTGGTACAAGATTTTAACGAATTTGACGGACGCTATCATTTAGCATCAAAATGGCAGAAAATAATAACAACTTACATTAACTCAAAACAGTAGTTGTAATAGATTAAAGGGTCTATCTTTTCAGCAAGACTCTTTAATCTTTTATATCTGTTCAGCAAAAAAAGATTAGAGCATATGCTTTTTATGCTGTTTTTTCTTATTTTGAGAAACACAAAATTCTAACAATGAATTTAACAGCCGACAATATATTACTTACAGGATCTATTTTGCTGTTTATTTCGCTCTTTGCGGGAAAAACATCGAGCCGCTTTGGGGTACCAATTCTTGTGCTTTTCTTGGCCATTGGCATGTTAGCTGGCTCAGAGGGTATTGGAGGCATTTATTTCGACAATCCTAAATCGACACAATTCATTGGCATTATTGCACTAAACTTCATCCTGTTTTCAGGAGGTTTTGACACCGACTGGAAAGCAATTAAGCCCATTCTTTGGCAGGGCATTACACTTTCCACTGTGGGAGTGTTGATCACTGCTGTTACGCTAGGTTTTTTCGTCTGGGCAGTTACCGATTTCACCATTTATGAGGGACTTTTGCTTGGTTCAATTGTTTCCTCAACCGATTCGGCGGCTGTTTTTTCCATATTACGTTCCAAAGGGCTGGCATTAAAAGGAAATCTTCGGCCTACGTTGGAATTGGAAAGTGGCAGTAACGACCCAATGGCTTATGTGCTCACCATTGCATTTACCGGTCTTGTAATAAACCAAAATGCAGGATTGGCTAGTGTTATTCCTCTTTTCTTTTCCCAGATTATTATTGGTGGAGCAATGGGATTAATCATTGGTAAATTAAGTAAAACAATCATAAACGGAATTAAACTCGACTATGAAGGGCTTTATATCGTACTAATGATTGCAATTATGTTTTTTAGCTATTCATCCACAAATTTCATAGGTGGAAATGGATTCTTGTCGGTTTACCTCACAGCCATTTTTCTCGGAAATCAAGAGCTAATACACAAGAAAAAATTCATAAAGTCGTTCGACAGTTTTGCATGGCTAATGCAAATAGTTCTTTTCTTAACACTTGGTTTGTTGGTTTTCCCGAGCGAAATTGTCCCAATCATGGGGGTAGGGCTTATTATTTCTGCATTCCTTATAATAGTTGCCCGCCCGCTGAGCGTGTTTCTCTGCCTCATTCCGTTTAAAACAGAGGTCAGAAACAAAAATTTCATTTCTTGGGTTGGGCTTCGCGGGGCTGTACCCATTGTTTTTGCTACTTACCCCTTGCTAGCCGGAGCCGAAAAAGCAAGCATGATTTTCAATATCGTATTTTTTATCTCGTTAACCTCAGTTCTTATTCAAGGAACAACCCTGCCGTTTGTATCGAGACTTCTGAAACTTTCTCTCCCTGCCGAAGAAAAAAAACCCACACAAACTGACCTTCATTTATTCGATAGTATTAAATCGATGCTCACCGAACTTTTGGTTCCAGAAAACTGCCCGACATTAGGGAAACAAATCGTTGACCTTGATTTGCCACCCACAACACTAATTTCAATCATAGAGCGGGGCAATGAATTTTTCACACCTAACGGATCTACGGTTATTGAGTCTGGCGACAAGCTATTCATACTAGCAGAAAACAATGAATCCCTCGACGAATTCTTACGACGCATTTGCATCGACAAGAACGGCCTGGCAACTGAGCCAACCGAGATAGCTGGATGACAAAACAATAAATCCCTGAATCATTAAAAAAAAGTTCTCATCAATTGACATTCAAAAAACAGTCATTAAGAAATTATAAAGAACATGATAAAAAAAATATAATTATCACCTTCTTTCTCTTATAAATCTACTTTTGCGGCCTTAAAAAAAATCAAGATTTATTTTCATCTAAAAGAATTTATCATGTTCGAATTGATGGTTATCCTGTTTATTGTTGGGTATGTTTTCATTGCATTAGAACACACGGTCAACATTAATAAAGCCGCAACAGCCCTTTTCATGGGCATAAGTTTATGGGTTGTATACATTCTTGGCGCAGAGAGCATTTTAGGTCCCTCAAGTCCAAATTTCAGCGAATTCATCAACATACATCCTCAAGTAGCACAACTTCCTATATATGAGCAATTCATTCATTTTATAGCAGAGAATGAATTATTGAAATATTTTGCCGAAGTTTCTGAGATTTTGTTTTTCCTGATGGGAGCCATGACCATTGTTGAAATTGTGGACCAACATGAAGGCTTCAGTATAATAACCAACCGCATAACTACGCGAAACAAAGTTAAACTTCTATGGGTCATAGGGATAATCACCTTTTTCATGTCGTCGATCCTCGACAACCTTACCACCGCAATTGTTATGGTGGCCCTACTGCGAAAAATTATACCCGATAAGCACGAACGCTGGCTTATGGCCGGTATAATTGTTATTGCGGCAAATGCTGGTGGTGCCTGGTCTCCCATTGGCGACGTTACCACAATAATGCTTTGGATAAACGGCAACATTACTTCTGCCGGGATAATTCCCTCATTGTTCTTGCCAAGTCTGATTTCACTTATCGTACCTCTGGTAATTTTGTCGTTCACACTGAAAGGAAAAGTAGAACAACATAAATTAGAAAGCGCCGAAAAACACGGAAAGAATAAAATTATAACCGACAACGAAAGGTGGGTATTGCTTGCGTTGGGTGTTGCCGCTTTATTGTTTGTGCCAGTTTTTAAGGTAACTACTCATTTGCCGCCTTTTATGGGCATGCTGCTTGGCCTTTCAGTCGTTTGGATTTTCACCGAAATAATGTACCACAGAAAAAAGGACATCGACAAGAACGAAAAACTTACGGTCTCGCGAGTTATTAAAAATATTGATGTTCCTACCATTTTATTCTTTTTAGGAATACTTATGGCTGTGAATGCATTGCAAAGTGCAGGGCACTTGGCTCTTTTGTCTTCAACTCTCGACAAGCACCTGAATAACGTTTACTCCATAAACACTATAATTGGCTTACTTTCATCCATCATCGACAATGTTCCCCTAGTTGCTGCAGCAATGGGTATGCATACCGTTGCCACACCCGAGGCTCTTGCAATAGCTTCCAACCCCGACTATCTTCAATTATTTTTACAAGATGGTAAATTTTGGACATTGCTGGCATATTGTGCTGGTACCGGTGGAAGTATTCTCATCATTGGTTCTGCAGCGGGAGTTGCCGTTATGGGGCTCGAAAAAATGGAATTTGGCTGGTATCTAAAAAAGATATCACTGCTGGCAATGGCAGGCTATTTTGCAGGGATTGCATGTTATGCCCTACAAAACGGTTTTTGAATCTGAATTAATTTACACCGAAAAAGTCAATCAACATCTGGCTCAAAACTAGGATATAAAACATTTTTGGGCGGAAGAAAATTTTCTTTCACGGTGCGTATATTTACCCACCGCAGGAGATTGAATACCGAACCAGCCTTATCGTTTGTGCCAGAAGCTCTTCCACCTCCAAAAGGTTGCTGACCAACTACAGCACCGGTTGGTTTATCGTTGATGTAAAAATTTCCGGCACAATCGACTAGCTTTTCGCTTATCTTGGAAATAGAATTCCTGTCTTGCGAAAAAACCGCTCCGGTTAGGGCATACGTAGAAGTGTTGTCGACCATATCCAATGTTTCATCCAATCGGTTATCGTCGTATACATAAACCGTAACAATCGGACCAAAAAGTTCCTCGCGCATAGTCACGTAGCCGGGGTTCTTCGTAACAATCACTGTGGGTTCAATGAAGTACCCTATGCTTTTGTCGCATTTCCCCCCATACACTAACTCCACATCAGAATCAGTTTTTGCGTTGTCGATATATCTTTTTAGCTTATCAAACGAATCTTCGTCAATCACAGCATTGATGAAATTGGTGAAATCTTCTGGTGGCCCAATTTTTAAATGAGAAAGAATAGTTTCGGTTTCCTTCCAAAAACTTGGCCAAACCGATTGGGGAATATACGCGCGGGAAACTGCCGAGCATTTTTGTCCCTGGAATTCGAAAGCCCCGCGCACAAAAGCAGTAACCAACGCCGTAACATCACATGTTGGGTCGGCAAAAATGAAATCTTTTCCACCAGTTTCACCCACTACACGCGGATAGCTTTTATATCGATCAATATTTTCTCCGATTTTCTTCCAAATCTCCTGAAAAACAGGCGTTGATCCGGTGAAATGTATCCCGGCAAAATCTCGGTGCGAAAGAAGCACCTCAGAAGCCACCGCCCCCGGAACAAAAACCATATTGATTACCCCATCAGGGATTCCTGCCTCCATTAACACTTCCATGATTACTGATGCTGAATACACAGCATTTTTCGAGGGCTTCCAAATACAGACATTTCCCATCATAGCCGGAGCCGACGAAAGGTTCCCTGCAATGGAAGTAAAATTGAAAGGGGTTAACGCAAAAACAAATCCTTCAAGCGGACGATATTCATTATAGTTCCAGATTCCCGGAGATGATTCGGGTTGCATTTCATATATTTCGGCCATATATTTTACACCAAACCTGAAAAAATCGGAGAGTTCACAGGCAGCATCAATTTCAGACTGATAGGCATTTTTCGACTGGCCAAGCATGGTGGCCGCATTGATTTTCGAACGAAAAGGGCCGGAAATAAGTTCAGCAGCTTTCAGAAAAATCGAAGCCCTATGTTGCCAGGGTAATTGCAACCAACGAGGCCGGGCAGCCAGCGCCGCATCAATAGCCATAGCGAGGTGCGTTGAATCACCCTGTGAATAATGCCCCAGGGTATGCTTGATTTCATGGGGCGGAAACATTCGGACCCGATCGGTCGTAAAAACTTTTTTTCCACCTATAACCATCGGAATTTCAATCTCTGATGAACGTAATTTCTGCAGCATTGCTTGCAATTCAATACGTTCGGGACTTTGAGGCCGGTATAACTTTACAGCTTCGTTTTTTGCCTCGGGTAGCGTAAAAAATCCCTTTGCCATGGTTCAACCGGATTAATTGGTTATCCTAACAAATTTATGATCCGCTGAACTTTTATTTGCTAATAAAAATCAGTTACAAAAGTCATATAAATCAGAAAATCAAAAAATAAAGGCAGCCGTTCTATCTGTTTTGATAGCTGCGGTTAGTTAGCGAATTGAATACCCCGTAGCCGATCAGTCGGTCGTAACGATCGGTATTCCGCCCGTAATACACATATACCCGATACTCATTTTCGGTCTCTGTGTGACTTCCTTCCAATGCTCCTATTTGAATTTTGTTTGAGAGTTGATCTTTCCACGCATAGCAGTAGTTATAATAACCTTGTTTCAGCAAGAGCGATAATTCATACTGGTTTTCTTCAGGATTCCACTTCATCTCGTTCTGCTTAGAACATTCACGGTTTGTAAGTGCCCCGAAAACATATACCCCGCCTCCGGCCAGCACTTGTTCCATTTTCAACGTAAAATGAACCATCATATAATCAGCCTCAACCTCCGGGTAGTCAGAACGATACATTTCGACCCGGTATAATCCATTAATTTCACGATCAGATGAATAGCGTTCACCACGCCTTATTTTATCGGGCTTCAGCGTTATATGATATAATGGACGGTGAAGTTTTATAGACTCAACACCCCTGCCTGGAAATTCAATTTCACGAAATTCGAAAGAACGATATTCATTATCGCCAGTAAAATTAATCTCCGAATTAAGACCATATTCAAGTTTTTTCTCATCGTCGAATAAGGGATTTAAGTTAGAAACAGCATTGTCGAAACGAAAATTCTGTGAAACAACAACTTTCAAATCGGTACGAGGATTGCGAACCTGAAAACCATTTTTCGACAAAACAAAATCGATTTCCTGCTTGGCGCCCCCTGAAACATCAAAGCGGTTATCTCGAATTCGTGCATCGAGACCAACAACAGGTTCCACCACAAAAAACCTTTTCACAATAAGAGGCTCGTCAGGATGATCTTTATTGAAAACAACTACGGCCCAATTCCCCGAATATTTTATATCTACATCGTCATTAGGTAAAAGAAGCTGATAATTGACATATTTTACCAATGTATTTTTAGAAAACGCATAATCATCAAGCACAAAGTCGGTAAAATTCAGCAGATATTCTTCTTGGGGTATTGCAGAAATTTTCCAGTTTCTATCGCAATGAAAAACTGTATAATACAGATTTTGAACCTCATTAGACAAGTCATCGAACGACAAACATAGCTGCTGCATGTTGTTGAAAAAAACTACCGGAGGCTCAAGGCTTTTGCCTACGGGATGAAATTGAACAGTCTTAAACTGATCGGAATATATGGCATCGACAACAGGGTTAGGAAGATTCACCGACCATGCATACAACGAAAACATTGACACAAACAGAAAAATATATACTTGTTTCATTCTACTGATTTTTACACAAAATTAACATTTGAAACGGGAAACAAAACAAACCCAATGCCAATTCAAAACGAAGTGCATAGGGATTAATTATCACCATCTCAAAAAATTACCAAATCAAACAAATAGGCTACAATAAAACATAAAAATTAAATGTATTATTTTTATCTCCCGAAGACAACAAAAAACTAAAGCGAGAAAAACGATCAATCAATTATTGGCTCAATTTGAGTTTAATTTATTAAAATATATACCTTTGTCCCTCTAAAAAATAACAGCAATGTCGAATACTATAAGAATTAAGAAAGGTTTAGATATTAAGCTGCAAGGAAAAGCCGAACTGGTGGTTGAAACACCATTATCGTCGGCAACATTTGCTATCAAACCTTCCGATTTTAAGGGGCTAGTCCCAAAACTTTCCGTAAAGGCTGATGACATTGTGAAAGCCGGAACTCCAATTATTCACGACAAATACAACCCCGAGATACAATTTGTATCGCCGGTAAGTGGTAAAGTAGTGAATATCAATCGCGGCGACCATAGAATGATACTCGAAGTGATCATTGAATCAGACAACAAAAACGATTCAATTGAGTTTAATGTTTCGGGTTGGAAATCGGCCGGTAGGGAAGAAATTATCAAACAGCTGCTAGACAGCGGTCTTTGGCCTTACATCATCCAGCGTCCATTTGGGCTGATAGCCAAGCCAAGCGACACTCCGCGCGACATTTTTGTCTCGGGATTCGATTCTGCCCCATTGGCACCCGATTTCGACTTTATCGTCGGAACTGAAACCGCAGCGTTTCAAACCGGCCTCGAGGTGCTTTCGAAATTAACATCGGGAAAAGTATTCCTTGGTCTGCGCAACGGTTCAAAACTTTCATCAATGAAAGGGGTGGAAATCAATTATTTTGAAGGACCACATCCAGCAGGCAACGTTGGCATTCAAATTCATCATCTGAAACCGATCGACAAAGGGATCAACGTATGGACACTTAGTCCTCAGGCAGTACTTTTCATTGGCCGTTTATTCACCAACGGGAAGCTCGATTTTTCGGAAACCATTGCAATCACAGGTTCCGAAGTAAAATCGCCATGCTACCTAAAAACAATTTCTGGTGCTGAAATTAATTCGCTGGTTGCCGGAAGAACAAAAAAAGAAGTTAACGAACGAATTATCTCGGGCAATGTACTCACCGGGGTTAAAAGCGATTCAAACGGATACCTTGGTTTTTACCATAATCAAATCACGGTAATACCCGAAGGCGACAATTACGAATTTATGGGGTGGGCAATGCCACGCTTCAACAAATTCAGCGTTTCGCGAGCTTATTTTTCATGGCTCAACCCTGGGAAAAAGTACCGTGCCGATGCCAACCTCAATGGCGAAGAACGAGCCTATGTAATGACAGGACAATACGAAAAAGTATTGCCAATGGAAATCCTTCCTGTACATCTTATAAAGGCCATTATTGCTGAAGACTTCGACAAAATGGAACAACTTGGCATTCACGAAGTTATAGAAGAAGACATGGCTCTCTGTGAATATGTTTGTACTTCGAAAATTGAGGTTCAGCAGATACTCAGAAAAGGAATCAGCATGGTGGTGAAAGAACTTGGTTAACAAGATAAAATGAACAAGAAATAGATGAATTCTCTTAGAAAATATATCGATAAGAATAAACCGCTTTTTCAGAAAGGTGGCAAATTCGAAAAGCTAGGATCGACGTTCGGCGCGTTCGAAACGTTCCTGTTCACTCCTAACCACACAGCAAAATCGGGGTCACACATTCACGACGTGATCGACCTGAAAAGAACCATGATTGTTGTTGTGTTAGCTTTGTTACCAGCCCTTCTTTTCGGCTGCTGGAATGTTGGTTACCAAAACGGGCTAGCATTTGGCATTGAACGCTCGCTGCTGGGACACTTCTTCTTCGGGTTTTGGAAATTCCTCCCGTTGTTTATTGTTTCTTATGTAGTAGGGCTTGGCATTGAATTCGCCTCGGCACAAATACGAGGGCACGAAGTAAACGAAGGATATTTAGTAACCGGGATACTTATACCACTCATCATTCCTATAAATACTCCGCTGTGGATGTTGGCGCTTGCCGTTGCTTTTGCTGTAATTTTTGGAAAAGAAATATTTGGCGGCACCGGATACAACATTATGAATGTGGCTCTTATTGCACGTGCATTTCTTTTCTTTGCATACCCTTCAGAAATGTCGGGCGACAAGGTTTGGATATATGGACTACCCGACCAAGCTGCTATAGACGGTTTCTCAGGTGCTACGCCACTGGCTCAACTCGCTCAAGGTGCAACACAAAATATGGCCTCAATGAGCGATCTTTTCATGGGCTTTATTCCCGGGTCCATTGGTGAAACCTCGAAATTAGCCATATTAATTGGCGCCGCAATTCTTCTTTTCACAGGAATTGCCAGTTGGAAAATTATGCTTTCGACTGTTATTGGTGTCCTCTCCATTGGACTTTTATGCAACGCATTCGCGCTCAATGAATATATGGCAGTGCCAGCATATTACCATTTACTTATCGGAGGTTTTGCTTTTGGTGCCGTGTTTATGGCCACCGACCCAGTAACAGCCCCGCACACAGAAAGAGGCAAATGGATTTACGGGTTCATGATCGGAGCTTTCGTGGTATTGATCAGGGTATTCAACCCTGCCTACCCCGAAGGGATGATGCTTGCGATATTGCTAATGAATGTTTGGTCTCCGCTGATTGACTACTTCGTTGTACAATCGCACATCAAACATCGGCAAAAAAGGTTTTTAGTTAAAAAAAACGCATAAACAGGAACGCAATGAAGAATTTCAGTAATACCTATATTTTTATCTTCTCGGCGGTAATGGTAGTGCTTGTTGCCCTGCTACTTTCAACAGCAGCAATGAACCTGAAACCATATCAGGATAAAAATATTGAAGTAGAAAAAAAACAGAATATACTTGCTTCGGTGAAAATATCATCGACCCCGGATAATGCCGTAGAACTCTATGCAAAATACATTACCAGCAGTTTTGTGGTAAACAACAACGGTGAAAAAGTTGATGGTTTAGATGCTTTCACCCTAGATATTAAAAATGAACAAAGCAAGCCAGCTAAAGAAAGAATGCTGCCTGTATTTATTGCCTCATTAGAAAACGGGTCGAATGCCTATGTTGCCCCGCTAAGGGGGAAAGGGCTTTGGGGACCAATCTGGGGTTATATGTCGTTTTTACCCGATATGAATACCGTGTATGGAGCAGTATTTGATCACCAAGGAGAAACTCCTGGGTTAGGCGCCGAAATCGCTACTAAAAGTTTTCAGCAGCCTTTCGAAGGCAAACAAATCTTCGAAAATTCTGATCAATTTGTCTCCATTAAAGTACATAAAGGCGGAGCAAAAGAAGGAGATATTCATGGTGTTGATGCCATTTCGGGTGGAACAATCACCTCGAAAGGGCTTGAAGCTATGCTCGACAGCTGCTTGATTCTGTACAAACCATTTTTCATTCAAAATCGTCAATAATTAAAACTGATTGCGATGAGTATTTTTTCATCAAAAAATGTAAAGCTTTTGTCAGGTCCGCTGAACCTGCAAAACCCAGTTACCGTTCAAATTTTAGGAATTTGTTCGGCTCTGGCAGTAACCGTTAAGTTAAAAAATGCCATTGTTATGGGGCTTTCGGTTATTGTGGTTACCGCAATATCAAACCTTGTAATCTCGATGTTGAGAAACTATATTCCTTCACGTATACGCATTATTGTTCAGTTGGTTATTGTTGCCACTATGGTAATTTTAGTTGACCAAGTGCTGAAAGCCTTCGTATACGATGTAAGCAAACAACTTTCGGTATACGTTGGATTGATTATCACTAACTGTATCATTATGGGGCGCCTCGAAGCGTTTGCTATGGGTAACAAACCATGGCCATCATTTCTAGACGGACTAGGGAACGGTGCTGGTTATGCGATGATTCTGATTATTATCGCATTCTTCCGCGAGCTTTTCGGATCGGGAACGTTAATGGGATTCCAGATTATGCCAAAAGCTTTTTACGAAACAGGCTATGTAAACAATGGGATGATGATTATGCCAGCCATGGCTCTTATTTTGGTTGGCTGCATTATTTGGTTCCAGCGCAGTTACAATAAGGAACTGATTGAAAAAGAATAACCTCTAAAAGACAACGATTATGCAAGAAATGATTAACATATTTGTCAAGTCGGTTTTTATCGACAATATGATCTTTGCCTTTTTCCTTGGCATGTGCTCTTTCCTGGCAGTATCAAAAACAGTTAAGACATCGATTGGATTAGGAGCCGCAGTTATTTTTGTTCAAATCATTACTGTTCCTGTAAACTACCTGCTTTTAGAGTATGTAATGAAACCTGGAGCATTGTCATGGCTTGGTGAAAGCTTCAAAGATGTAGACCTTTCTTTTTTGAGCTTCATGATTTACATCGCGACCATTGCTGCTATGACACAATTAGTTGAAATGGTGATCGAGAAGTTCTCTCCTTCGTTATACAATTCACTAGGGATATTCCTGCCACTCATTGCAGTGAACTGTGCAATTCTTGGAGGTTCACTGTTCATGGAGCAACGCGAATACGAAAACATCGGACAAGTACTTTCCTGGGGATTAGGCTCAGGATTTGGGTGGGCTCTTGCCATTGTATCGCTTGCTGCTGTTCGCGAGAAGATGAAATACAATCACATTCCGGCACCACTCAAGGGCATTGGTATTACATTTATCGTTACCGGCTTAATGAGCCTTGCCTTCATGAGTTTCATGGGAATTACACTTTAATGGTCAAAATTTGAATACAATGATATTAGTTTCAACAACACTTGTAATCGTTACGAGTATTATCGCATTTTTGACAATAATACTTATCCTTGTTGCCACTCTGCTTTTTGCCAAAGCAAAACTTACCCCATCGGGCGAGGTTAAGGTAACCATCAACGATGAGAAAGAAATTAACACAAACCCTGGTAATACTCTTCTTTCAACGTTATCTGAACAAGGAATCTTTCTCCCCTCGGCTTGTGGCGGTGGAGGTTCGTGTGGAATGTGCCGTTGCCAGGTTGAAGAAGGCGGTGGGTCGATCCTTCCAACAGAAACAAACTTCTTCACCCGCAAAGAACAACAAAACAATTGGCGTTTAGGGTGCCAAGTTAAAGTACGCGAGGATATCAAAATCAAAATTCCCGAAGAAATAATGGGTATCAAGAAATGGGAATGCGAAGTTGTTTCAAACCGTAACGTAGCTACCTTCATCAAAGAATTTGTGGTAAAACTCCCAGCTGGTGAGAGCTTAAATTTCCGTTCTGGAGGCTATATTCAGATTGATGTGCCCAAATACGAATGTGATTTCAGCAAAGACATTGAAGTAGAAGAAAAATATCGCGATGAATGGGATAAATTCAAGCTCTGGGATTTGAACATCAAAAACAACGAAGAGACATATCGCGCTTATTCTATGGCCAACCACCCTGCTGAAGGGAATATCATCATGTTGAATATCCGAATTGCAACCCCACCATGGGACCGACAGAAGAACGGCTGGGCAAATGTTTCTCCAGGGATATGTTCGTCGTATATTTTCTCTCGCAAACCAGGCGACAAAGTAACCATCTCGGGACCTTACGGTGAATTCCACATCCAGGAAACAAACAATGAAATGCTTTATATTGGCGGCGGTGCAGGTATGGCCCCTTTGCGTTCACACCTTTTCCATCTGTTCCACACCGTGAAAACGGGGAGAAAAGTATCGTACTGGTACGGCGCCCGCTCTGTTCGTGAAATTTTTTATGAAGAACAATTCCGCGCAATAGAAAAAGAATTTCCGAATTTTAAATTTACCATTGCCTTAAGTGACCCACAACCAGGTGACAACTGGACTGGCCCTGTTGGATTTATTCATCAGGTAATTTATGACAACTACCTCAAGAATCACGATGCTCCTGAGGACATAGAATACTACATGTGCGGTCCCGGCCCAATGACCAGCGCTGTTAATAAAATGCTCTACGACCTGGGTGTCGACAAAGAAAATATTTTCTTTGATGACTTTGGAAATTAGCACTGTATATCTTCATATAAAGAGAGGTTTCAATAAAAACGAATGAAACCTCTTTTTTTTTGATACTGCAAATCAAATGATATAATATTCCCCCTCATTAAGAATTTATTTCATAAATTTAAGCTGCATACTTAACCGATTTCTTAAAATAATTAGTATTATGGCAGCACTATTCAATTTCAAACTCAAGCAACTATCGTACAAAATAGGGATTCTTATTATTGTAACCGAATTTGTTGCCTTACTTGCCCTCGGTGTTTTTTACAGTAATAGTTTCACTTCGCAAATAAACGACGGGCTAAAGCAAAAATTCCAAACGCCTGCTTACCTGATGTCGAAAGGCCTACTACGGTACGAAACTGTCGAAGACAAACCAACGATGGAAAACCTTGTTGGGGAAACAATAGAAGAATGTATTATTATTGGTGCAAACGGGAATGTATATTTCTCGCTCAATAAAGATTATCTTGGAAAAAAGCGCGATGAAGTTAGTTTGCTTAACAGCTTTGCTGCACTGAAGCAAGAAATCAGCCAATCGGTATTTCAAAACATGAACCAAAATGGGAAAGATTATTTCGTCTCCATAAGCCCATTGCAGCTCGATGATGGAAAGTTTCTGGGGCATCTTTTTATAATTGCGAAAATGGACAGGTTAAAAGCGCAACGGTCTTCCATTGTATTCATGTTCCTCTTAGGATCGCTGCTTTGCATTATACTTACATCGGCAGTAATTATTTTCCTTTTCAACAGGTATTTTACTAAAAAGATTCATGGAATCTTAGCTCGCTTAACAGAAATGCAAAAAGGGAAGCTTTCAAAAGACTTATTGAAAGTTGATTCTGAAGATGAAATTGGGCTCCTCAGTTCAACAATTAACAGTTTAAATGAAAAACTTCGAGACATTGCAACACGTATTGCCCAAGGAGCGAACAAAGTTAATGGCAGTAGTAAACAAATAAGCTCAATTTCGTTTAAAGTTGCACAAGGCTCGATGCAACAGGCAGCCTCGGCAGAAGAAGTTTCTTCCTCAGTTGAAGAAATGGCTGCAGTAATACAAGACAGTAACAGTAATGCGAAACAAACACAACTAATATCAGACAAAGCTGCCGAAGGAATTACTGAACTTATTGAACGAGAACAGGAAAGCTTGAAATATATCAAAGAAATCTCAGAAAAGATTTCCATAGTAAACGACATAGCCTTTCAAACCAACATTTTGGCACTCAATGCAGCCGTTGAAGCCGCTCGTGCAGGAGAACAGGGCCGAGGGTTTGCAGTTGTTGCCGGAGAAGTTCGTCGATTAGCTGAAAACAGCCGCATTGCAGCCGACGAGATCACAAAGTTATCTTCAAAATCGGTAACCATTACTAACAATGCCCACGACTTCTTGATGAAGCTCGCACCAGAAATCGAAAAGACCTCGAAACTTGTCGATGACATATCAATATCGAGCAGCGAATTGAGCAATGGAGCTTCGCAAATCAATAGCGCAATCCAGGAACTCAATCTGGTTATTCAGCAATATTCAGCAACTGCTGAAGATATGGCACGAAACTCTGAAGTTCTCAAAAATGAAGCCCTTGAGCTTGAACAAAGCATTAGGTTCTTTAATATTGAAGAATAGCATATAAAATTCGACTCAAAACCGCAATAATACGGTAAACAAAAATTTACAAAACGGGATTATCATAATTGGTTAATTTGGAATTGTTAAAGTCCCGTTTTTTCAAAGTAAAAGAAAAAATCGATGAACAAAATGAATAAAGCAAAACTAAATACTGTCCTCAAAAAGCATATTCCTTTCATCATTGTATTTCTGATGATTATGTTATTCAATGGGTGCAAAGACGACAGGACACAATACATGGAAAGTAAGCCGCTGTCGAAGATTGAGCAAAAAACCACTATAAATTTCATTGGACATTGGTATAAGGAAGGGAAACGCGAAGACCTTGTCCGGAATTTCGTAAGAGAATATAGCTTAATAAATCAGGAAGTAAACATCAACCTTAAGTTCCCTGAAGAGGTATATTATAATCGCGAAGATTTATATAGCAACCGCAAATTCGTAGTTTCTGTACTAAAAGAAAAAAAACCATCATGGGATATCGTCCGCCTTAACAGTGAATATTTTGAGATTTCAACTCTTTTAGGAGATCCCGATTGGCCCAAGAAATACCTCGTAGACTTTAGTGAAATTGAAGAATTCAGGCAAGGAACCCTGCCGGAATTATTAACAGAGAAAGCAAAAGAAGAATGGAACGGAATAATACCCGGGCCATACATTGAAGGTCAATTTTGGGCGCTCTGGTGCAATTTGAATGTGGCAAAGAAGTTGGGAATAGAAATTAAACAATACGGGATGACCTATTCCGATTTCTTAGGATATATTAAAGCCGTTTATAATTACAACCAACGTAATCCGAGCGAATATATTACGCCAATTTACGAGTCGGCCGACTGGCCCACAGCCCGGGCCATAGCTGTTCAGCTCTTTGCCTCGCTGCTCGATAGCCCCGAAGAATTCTTTCTCGATAAAATAACCAACAACAGGCTTAACGCGTGGCACAAAACCCTCCAAGCAATGGAAGAGCTATCAAAATATAAGCCTCTTAATCCCAATTGGCAAAAAGTAAACTGGAATAATACCACAGCTTCGCTACTCAACGAAGAATGCCTTTTTTACGTCAATGGTTCCTGGATGTATAATATATGGGAGAATATTGATCCCAAGAAAACCCAAAACTGTATGCCCGCAGAATTTCCGATTTTCGGGAAACAAACAGTTTACCCAACAATTTATCAGGTAATGTGGGGCGTATTGAAAAACTCACCACACCGTGACGAAGCGGTTAAGTTCCTACTAGCCATGAATAAACCCTCGATGGCCGAAACATGGGTGCGCCAAACCAAATGCCCAACAGGAATAAAAGGAAACTTAACAGACATCACATTCGGGAAAGATCATTTCGAAAACTTTTCGCACCATGTACAAACAGCTTACAAAGATAACTCGTACCGATATTCGGAAAAAAATGCGTGGATATTAAACAATAAAAACGAGGATAAAAACCTATTTTTCAACGAAGTAATTGAAGGCAAACTTACTGCAGACGAAGCTTTCAAAAAATTAAAGCAACAAATTAGCCAATAAACAAAAAAGGGCATTCTTTTTGATATTCGAAAAGATGATAATATTTGTATTTTTATTGTGAAATATTTTACCAAAATGAAACACAAAAAGATCCTTATTCTTTCGCTATTGCTTGCACTTGTCATTACCGGAAAGTCGCAAATTGAAATTACGGTTCAGCAACCAATACAAGAGAACTTCGTCGAATCGGAATTAATTAGTGAAATCTCATTCATCCCACTTTCGTATGAAAAAATGGGGGCAATTGCTCCCGACATGGAATTAAAAGTCGATGGCGAAAATTACTTTATTCTTGACAATAAATTCACCCAGAGTGTTTTTCGCTTCAACAATCAAGGTGAACTACTCGACACGATAACCACACAGAAACGTGATACCGGACAAAAAAATCTTCCGCTACTGAACAACCCTTCAAAATTCAGTATTAATGCAACACTTAAGCAAGTAGAGATTTTCAATTTCGAAAACCTTGCATTATCCCGCTTTTCTTATTCAGGTAAAAAAATCGACCAAGTTTTTCTGCCTGTAGCCCCGTCCGATTTCATTCGCGACCAGAAAGGAAACTATTGGCTCTATACCGGATGGAACAACAAAGAATCTCAATTCAGGCTCATTCATGCCGATAAAAATGGCAAAGTAATTGACCGCCAGCTCCGGCTCGTATCGAAATGTACTCCTTTCGAAAGTTATGCATTCTCAACTCATAACAACAATATCTATCTTTGGGAGCTATTGGGAAACTCTACCTATAAAATCAATAACAACACTGCCGTTGAGACCTATTTTTTAAATTTTGGACAGAAAAACCTTCCGGCCTCTTTCCACTCAATGGATCCTTACGATTCATATATCATGATAAACAGGCTGGGATACTTTTCTACAAAAAAATATCTGGAAAACGACAATTTCGCTTATTTCTTCCTGAACTACACCACTGAAACTGGCCGTGAAATTTATCATGTTATTTACGACAAAAAGACAAAAAAATCGTACAATTATTTTGAGAATGCCGGAATTTCAGCCTTTGAAAAAGCCCAATATCTTACCGATAACGATGAATTGGTATTTTTGGTTGCCCCACGTAAAATTCGGCAGTTAGCCACTAGCGAAAACGACAACCTTGGGTTCCAGTTTGATGAAATTGTTGAAGCCGCAAATTCTGTTAAGAATACAATGATCGTAAAGCTAAAGTTGGTAAGCGCCGAAGTGGCAGAAGAAAATCCACAACCATCACCAACCGAATAAATTAATACTTACTACTTCTCTGAAAGTTTAAGTTTCTTAAAGTTAATCTCTTTGCGGGCTTTTTCCTGCTCAATGCGATCCCACGATTGCGCACAGCAAATTCCTTTCTCAGCTAATTTTTTGTTCCCGCTTACATGGATATTTGGAAATTTATGATCTTTTTTAAAAATAACCTGGATTGCCAGCCCAAAAAAGGCAATAGCTAGAATAACACTGGCAACCAATACAACTAATAAAATCTTCATACCATCTTTTTCTACAAAATTAATGAATTGAATAATCCTTATCTACCTGGCGAAATAGGTTTAACATTAATTTAGGTTCATGTAAATTTTCAGTTAAAGAAACACCCATTAAAGCTAAAAGTTTACTACATGAATCAGGAAGGTACTCCCGAGGATAACCATCGGGATGATCAGCTGCAAAATTCAACCATTTTAACACAATGAAAGCATTGAAAAGATGAAAAAAACGTTTGGTGAATATCTCACAAGAACCACAATTGGATGCTAGCTCTACAATTTGGGTAGTCAAATCATTTGCCATTAAAAATTCTTGAAACAGATTATTGGCAGAAAAAAACGAAACTGGCACATCGCTGTTTATTGAATAAAAATCGGCGACTCTCATGAAAAAAGGGTTCAGAACAAGAAATGATTTCAATGCAAAAGAATAACAGTAAGAACGATCCCCCTCAATAAACTTTTTGATGACTGGCCCGGTGCCGAAAGGTACCCTATCGGAAATACGGCCCGAGGGGAAAACCGTTGTCGAGTTTATTTCTCCAACTCCGCCAAACGTGGCAATTTTATGAAGAAAATAAAAATCTTCGCCAGCCTGTCTTCTATTCATGCCCCCTTGAGCCACATAAGCATCAGCTCTCACCGCAAAACAAGAACCAACCGTATAAAATGAAGCAGGAAACCCAACATAGCGAAGCGCATTGCGATAATAGCGCATATACAGTTCGTACCAAACAATAGCACCACTAACAAACTGATCGTTTGAATCATTTGTCTCAATTCTATGTTCGAAGGCAATAGTAGCAGCTGCACTTTTAGTATGTTGCTGAAAGTATGACCAAATTGTCGTCAGGTAATTTTCCTCAACAATGGTATCGGCATCAAGAGAAACAATTACCCCATTACGATTGCCCGAGTATCTAAACTGGGACACAGCCCAATCCATGCCAATTTTTCGTGCCCAGCCAACCCCAGCATGCTTCACAGGTAATTTTTCTGCATGAATCACAAAGAGTTTTATCTTATTTTCCAACATTGCACCTGCAGCAGTAAGCTCTGCCATAGTTTTTTCGTTTTGTTCAATCACTTCAGGAGGCGATGCTTCACTACTATTGACCACAACAACACAGGCAACACGCAACGAATTTGCCTCACATTGTGCAAGCGAATGAATGGTTTTGCCAATATCAGGTTCATTGAAACAAGGAATAACGACAATTAAATCGAGAGGAAAGAATTGTTGAGGAAATTGGGTGAAAGCATTTCCGTATTTTTTGAAATAACTATTTGCAAAATCTTCAGTCATAAAAAAAGACCGTGTTCAGATAATGAGCACGGTCTCAAAGATATGATTTTTACTATTATTTACCTGACTTGTAACGGGCATTAAGGCCATCGAGAATTTGACGACTGATATTATTTTGCGGAGCTCCAACAATAATATTTCCGGTGTTGCTAAAAATGAACGTATAATTTTGATTCTTGTTATATTCTTTCACATAGTTAAGAATACTATCAGAAAGGCGCTGATTAATAGATGCTTCTAATTGACTCAACTTCGAAGACAACTCATAATCAAGCTGCTGAATTTCTTGTTCCATACCAAGTATTTTATCACGCTCCTTCACTGCACGATCTTCGGTTAAAAAGCCACCACGCTGTAATTTTTCTTGAAATGCAGTTGCTTGAGATTCAAGATTCTGGCGTTTACGGCTAAACTCGCTATTATATTGTTGTTGTTGGCTAAGGAAATCTTTGTGCAAATCGATAGCCAATTGATAATTCAGGAGAACAGAATCGGTAAGAATATAAGCGATCTTTAAACCGCCCGAGCCTGCTATTGCTGATTCGCCATTGCTCTTATTCTTCGATGGATTGCTAATCAGGAACATAACAAGCAAACCAATTACCCCGATCAATGCCAGGGTACTAAGTATAATTGGTAATTTTTTCATTTATTTGATCTTTTTTTTGATACACGCAAATATAATTCTTTATCGGATAGGCAAAACATAAAAAATGTAAATGCCTCTTTTTTCGTTCAAAAGTTGTAAGAGCCAATTACTCATTCTACCCTCTCTTTAAAACTGCCCAATTTTTTTGTGAAAAAATAAATTGCGACAATGCCAAGCAACGTATGGACAGCAAGGGTAAACATGATATTCTGGGGATTGCCTGCAGCTTCGAACCGTCCCATCAACCAAGTGTAAATTCCGCTAAACATTGCACCAATAAATGTTGCTAAAAAATTAGCTCCCATATAAAGCCCTGCCTTTTCTTTTGGGGCAATCCAAAGTATGTACTCCTGAATTCGTGGAGAAGAAACCATTTCGCCAACAGCAAAAACAAAAACGCCAAGAAAAACAAGGCTTCCCACAGTGAGCACCGACAATCCAAGGATAATAAACCCAATAGAAATCAATACAATTCCTATAACAAAAGAAACCAGTGCTTTTTGCTTTTCGAAAATTCTTGACACAAGGAGTTGGAAAATAATAATTATATAGCCGGTATGTGAAATTGCCTCGGCATTAATACGCCAAACCCCATCTACTTCACTGGATATAAGTGCTTTTGTCACCCCTTCGCCTAACACTCCCGCTACGCTGGTGAAAAGCTTGGCCGTATCGATATAATCGTTGATATATACAGCCAAAGTATTGAAAAAAGCCCAAAACGGCAGCCAATAGAAAAGCCCAAGGATGACAAGGAACAGAAGGAATTTTAGATCGGACAAGACGGTGCCCATATCGCGAAACTTTTGTTTCAGGGTAACCCCTTCAATTTCGCGTGGAGGTTCTTTGTAGAATATAATTGTAATAATAAGCATGATAAAAATAGAAGCAGCAGCCGTGTAAAACACATAATTCCAACTCATTGCCCTGAGTTTACCCATCACCAACGGACCAAATGATGCGCCTAGGTTTACCATCATATAGAAAATACCATACCCCACCGTTTTATTCGAAGCATCGGTAACCGACCGTACTGTAGCTGAAATGAGTGGCTTAAATATTCCCGCAGCAAAACCGATTGTTAACATCGTTAGAGCAATACCCGAAAACGACTTAAAAAGGATCAGCATTAAAATAGATGGCAAATAGGCCAGATAAGATATGATCAGCATCCTTTTAAAACCATATTTATCAGCAAAGGTCCCGGAAAAAAGAGGGACAAGGTAGGAAATGGCCAGGAAGATACTTTGGATTGTCCCTAAATCGCCTTTTGAATATCCTAACTTCTGTAAATAAATGCCAAAACCCATATAAATTCCATAATAATGCGAATCAAGGGTTAAATAACCAATGTAATAAAAGCAACTGCCAACCTGCCAAAAGCATGAATCAACACACCCTTGGTCGACCTGACCTTGCTTGCTTTTTGGATATCAGCCTTTTC
>Ga0123334_1000969_pt1 | contig 38090 bp, 34 predicted proteins | sample BiotimSIPDNA_FD_89706 | JGI IMG/M metagenome (GOLD analysis project Ga0123334, IMG submission 89706) | Anaerobic biogas reactor microbial communites from Washington, USA - Biogas_R1 time_0 SIP DNA | ecosystem: Engineered > Bioreactor > Anaerobic > Unclassified | place: Washington, USA...
GGAAACGGGTTCCGAGACGCGATAGGTCAACACGCCGGTTCCTCCGGGATTGAGATGGTTCTGTGTGCTCAGAAGAAGGATCTGGGGCGGACCGAAGTCGATCATCACGGGCCGGTCGACGGTCATCGAATTGCCGAACAGGGCGCCATCCTCCGCGGAGATGTGGAGGGTGGCCGGGCCTTCGCGAAGCTTGTGTTTTGCCGGGTCAAGGATCACACGGACTTCGTGGGACTTGTATTTCCCCGAGGGATAGGTGAGAGTGGAAAGGGGGTATGTTTTGCCGTCCTGGGTAAGGGCTACCGCTGTTCTGGAAAGGCCGCTTTTGGAATCGGAAAACGTCAGAATCAAGGGCGTATTCCATCCAATCGTTCGAATTTCGCCCTTCGAGGTAAAGGAAGGCTTTCCGAATTCAAGGCGTTGCCCGAGAAGCAGCCAGGCGGCAACGGCCAGAACGGCGATAACGGCGGATCCGATCAGAAGATAACGCTTCCGGTTCTTGCTGGGTTGTACAAACGTCATGGCTTTCCATCCTCCGGGCATCAGGTGTTGCAACTGGAGCCCTTTATAATTCCTTTGCGGCGGTTTATCAAGTCCAAAGGCCGGGCTGACTAAGCTCTGCTTTCCAGGCGATCCGCCTTTCGCCGCTCCCACTCTCCGAGGATCTTTTTGCGGAGCCGAATGGATTTAGGCGTGATTTCAACTCGTTCCCCTTCATTGATGTATTCCAGGGCTTCCTCGAGGGAAAAGACGACAGGGGGAGACAGCTTGACCGCTTCGTCGCTCCCTGACGCACGCATGTTCGTCAGCTTTTTAGCCTTCTGCACATTGACGACCATGTCCTCCTCCTTGTTGTGCTCCCCGACAATCTGGCCTTCATAGACTACCTCCCCGGGAGCGATGAAGAACCGTCCCCTGGCCTGCAGCGCATCGAGGGCGTAGGCCGTGGCCGGGCCATCCTGCATGGAGATGAGTACGCCGTTCTGCCGATGGGGGATGGAGCCCTTGAAAGGCTCATACTGGTAGAACTGATGATGGATGACGGCCTCGCCAGCGGTGGCGTTGAGCAGGCGGTTCCGCAATCCGATCATTCCGCGCGCCGGGATATGGAACTCCAGACGGGACCGCCCCCCGATGGAATCGATCTTTTTGAGTTCTCCCCGCTTTTTGCCGACCACTTCAATGACACGGCCGGAGAGATCGGCCGGTATGTCCACAATGAGAAGCTCGATGGGTTCTGCCTTCCGGTTGTTGATTTCCTTGTAGATGACATGCGGCTGGCCCACCTGGAACTCATAGCCTTCCCGGCGCATTGTTTCAATCAGGATGGAAAGGTGCAGTATGCCCCGTCCATAGACCTTGAGGGATTCCGTTCCCGGGGCAGCCTCCACGCGCAGGGCAACGTCGCTCTTGATCTCTCTGTGCAGCCGGTCCCGCAGATGGCGGCTCGTGACATACCGCCCTTCCTTCCCGAAAAAGGGAGAATCGTTGTGGGAAAACGTCATGCTCATCGTCGGTTCATCCACGGGGATGATGGGCAGAGGCTCCGGATAATCGACGTCCGAGATCGTATCCCCGATATCGATGTCTTCCGGACCGAGGACGGCGCAGATGTCTCCGCAGGGGACTTCAGCGGCTTTATTACGCTGCAGCCCCTCGAAGAGGAACACGTCCTTTACGACTGATTTCTGAGTGAAGCCGTCACGCTTTATGACGGATACGGGCATCCCGGAGCGGATTGTTCCGCGGAAAATACGTCCGATGGCGATCCTGCCCACATAGTCCGAATAGTCAACCGTGGTGACCTGCATCTGTAAGGGGCCTTCCGCTTCTTTCGGGGGAGGGATGGAGGTGATCACGGCATCCAGAAGAGGGGTCAGATCCGTCCCCTGCACATCGGGGGAAAGAGATGACCAGCCAAAACGGCTGGAGGCATAGAGGACGGGAAATTCCATCTGTTCGTCGTCAGCGCCCAGATCGATGAAGAGATCGTACACTTCGTCCAGAACCTCTGCGGGCCGCCGGTTCGGTTTGTCCATCTTGTTGATGACCAGGATGGGCGTCAGATTGAAGGAGAGGGCTTTCTGCAGAACAAAGCGCGTCTGGGGCATTGCGCCTTCGAAAGAATCCACGAGAAGAATTGCTCCATCGGCCATCTTCAAAACCCGTTCCACCTCTCCGCCGAAATCGGAATGTCCCGGAGTGTCGATAATGTTGATTTTATGACCGCCGTAGGTGATGGAAATGTTCTTGGACAAAATGGTGATGCCCCGTTCGCGCTCGAGGTCATTGGAATCAAGAAAGCAATCCCGCACCTCCTGGTTGTCGCGGAAAATTTTGCTCTGGATGAGGAGCTTGTCGACCAGCGTGGTCTTGCCATGGTCGACATGGGCGATAATTGCTACATTTCTAATATTCATGCTGCCTTATATCCTTTTTTAAAACGATTTCGAGAGGGGTGATTTCCGGATTCAACCGGCGATAAAGTAACCTGACCGGCTGTGCTCGAGAGGATAGGCGGTTGGATAAAAATGGAAAGCGTTAAACAAAGCTGGGTTGTTCAATCGATGTATCCGTTTATGCACTATTCTTCTGACCATGTCACGACACTTCTACTGCGTTCCGTATCGAAGCGTTTTCCTGACCGCCCCCGCTGTCGGCTCATCGACATGGATTTCTGCCGCATGCCTCTTCCGGGACGTGCGGTACCGCAGCCATCCTGCCGTCCCTTTTTCGTCTCCGGGTTGGAATTCGCCTGATGTTTGAAACTTCGCTTAGGCTGATAACAGGAAAGTTGTCAATTGGCAACAATTTGTTGATGATCCGGAAAAGAAATCAGGAGGGAAGTTTATCGAAGACGACCTTTTCAATGGTGGAGCGGATGAACTCCAGGCGATCTTTCGTCGCCGCCTCAAAGCGGAGAACCAATACCGGCTGCGTGTTTGAGCAGCGGACAAGCCCCCATCCGTCGGCGAAGGGAATACGGACTCCATCGATGTCGATGACGGGGCCGAGGGTGCGAAAATGATCCCGGAGCTCCTCCACGAGGCGGAACTTCACATCGTCGGGGCAGGCGATTCGGATCTCCGGCGTGGTGCAGGTTTCCGGAATGTCCGCCATGAGTTCGCTGACGGACTTCCCCGTCCGGGAAAGCATTTCGAGGAGCCGCAGAGAGGCGTAAATGGCATCGTCGTATCCGAAATAGCGGTCTGCAAAAAACACGTGGCCGCTCATTTCGCCGGCGAGCATCGCCTTCTCTTCCTTCATTTTGGCCTTGATCAGGGAGTGGCCGGCCTTCCACATGATGGCTTTGCCGCCGTGGCTGGAAATATCGTCAAAAAGCTTCTGTGAACATTTCACTTCACCGACGATGGCGGCTCCGGGATGCTTTTCGAGAACGGCGCGGGAAAAGAGAATCAGCAGTTCGTCACCCCACAGGATTCTGCCGGTATTCGAGACAACGCCCAGGCGGTCCGCATCGCCGTCGTATGCCAACCCGACATCGGCATGTTCCGCTGTCACCTGCCGTGTGAGCTCATACAGGTTTTCCGGGATCGTCGGGTCCGGGAAATGGTTCGGAAATCGCCCGTCCGGTTCGCAGAAGAGCTCCTGAGTCCGGCAGCCCAGCCGCTTCAGGATGGGGGCAGCAAAATATCCCCCAACGCCGTTCCCTCCATCGAGAACGACCCGGATGCCCGGTTTCAGCGAAAAGGAACTGCAGAGGTAGTCTTCATAGTCTTTCGCGATGGATCGCATTTGTAAACGACCTTCGCCTTGGGCAAAATCTCCCGATTCGGCAATCCTTCTCAGGGCTTGGATTTCTTCGCCATGGAGTGCATCCTGGCCGATGCATACCTTAAAACCATTAAATTCCGGTGGGTTGTGGCTTCCAGTAACCATGATCCCGCCGTGTGCCTGGCAATGGCGGATGGAAAAGTACAGGATGGGGGTTGCGCAAAGGCCGATGTCGATGACGTCAATGCCGGCCCTGCGCAGGCCGGCATTGAGAACCTGCTGATACCCATCTGAACTGAGGCGGCAGTCCCTCCCGGTCGTGAGCAGGGTCGCGCCGTGGTGGACGGCGTACGTCCCGATCGCACGCCCCAGCGTATAAACCCGTTCGTCATTCAGATCTTTTTCAACGACGCCGCGAAGATCGTATTCCCGAAAAATGGCAGGGTTCATGGATCTGTTTTTCCTCTTGACCTTCTTGCCGCCTGGGCAAGACAACGTCCGTCCAGCCAGGCTTACCACCCTTCCTTCGGGGGCGAAAATCCGGCTCTGTCATTGCGTCCTGTACATCTCTTCGTAAATCTTGAGATCGATCGTATCAAAAATTTTGGTATACTGCTCTTTTTCCAGCAGGCGGCGCATTTCCCATCCCGAAGGGGTTTTCTTTTCCGCAACCACGGAAAGAGTCACTTCCGTTTCCTTCCAGTTGAGTGTCCGGGTCCTGGCGAGACTTCGGGTCCGCCAATCATCCAGAACGACAAAATCGGATTCCACAAGGTGCTTTTCTTCATCGATCCGAATGTTGGTCCCCATTTTTTTTTCCTTGAGGACTCGTTCAATGGCCCTGAGAACAAATTTTTCTTTCGCTTCGTAGGTGTAAGTAAATTCATCAGGCTGAGATATAAGCGTCTGCCCGACCGAAGCGCCGCAGGCAGACAGGCTGATCAGAACAAGAAGCGCGGCCAGCAATACGATGCAACGCCTCAAGGGCCTGTTGTCCCTGCCGCCGAGCTTCCGGTCTGAATGTGCTTTCATTCGGCAATACCTTTCTGAGTGGAAGTTTGCAAGTCCATGAGAGGAGCGTGCGTACCGGGATCAGATTCGATCCGCTCTTCATGAAAAACTGCCCTGTGCGCCTTGTCCCCTAAGAATAAATGATTATGTTAGTCCTGAGGACAAACAAAATGAATGCAATATCATCTCCAGGAATCAGTGACGCATTGTTAATCCTTTTCAATCTCGTTTATTTCGTCATGACCATGATTCTGACGTCGCTTTTTATTGAAAGAATCTGGATCGGGCGGACACAGTGGCTGATCCTTCCGCTGATTGCCCTTTCCCTCGGCCTTTTTCTTTTGCATCCACCCCTGTTTCTCCATATCCTGAAAGCCGTAACCGGACCGTTCTCCATTCAGGGACTGATGGTCGTTACGGGCTTCGGGGTTCTCTCCGGCATGGTGATGTCGAGCCTCTGACTGCTTCTTCGATTGCCCGGGGCGATCATGAGGTTGTTCATCAAGGTGGATTAGGTTACGACATCCCGATGATGGTTGAGGCATGAGGATTTGACCGCCTTTCTAATCATAAAAATTGGTTGCAAGCAAGGCCATTTCAAGATATATTACCGCAATAAAAAATCAGCGGCGTCTTCCATCGCTGCGGCCGCGTTACCCTCCCTGTATCAACCAAGAACATTGTATTTCAAGACTTTTTAAGGCAATCGAAATTGCAAAGCAAGCTCATACCGGGCGATATCAAAAATAGAAACAACTCTCTGTCGTTCTTAACCGCTGAAAACAGCGGATATTTTTTCGGTTGCGGTGCAGTCGGAAGGCGGTTTCTTGGTCATTAAAGTCGCTACAGGCAACAATCCGCGAGCAGGTGAAGAGATCCGCAATGCCGTCTGCGGGCGGGATACGCGGCAGAGCGGACCAGGGGGCTTGAGCGGTAGAGGGAGAAAAAAGGCGCGCCTGAACGGAACGGCGTTCTGAAGGTTTGACCGTAAACGGAAACAGGAAGATCAAGACAAAAGAGAAAGGTGGAGATGATGATTTTCAACAGTGTGGATGAATTGAAAAAAGGCTGTGAAGGTGTCCTGGAGGTAAAGGGAGATCAGGTCAAGGTGTTGAATGAAGAGATATTGAGAAATTCGCTTATTGATTCTCTCATTTTTACGGCGGTATTCAGTGCCCTGCCGGAAGTCAAAGAGGCGGCTTCGTGGCTCATTCGGCAAAGCGGAGCCGCGCTGGGGATCCTGTCATCGTCCATTCAGTCCCTCTATGAGGCCATGGGCAGAAAGGAAGTGACGGGCTTTACCGTTCCGGCCATCAACATCAGGGCCTTGACCTATGAGGTGGCCCAGGCCATTTTCCGTGCGGCGTTGAAAGACTCCGTCGGCGCCGTCATTTTTGAAATTGCCCGTTCGGAAATTGACTATACAAAACAGAGGCCCATTGAATATACGAGCGCAGTGACAGCAGCAGCCATAAAAACCGGATTCCACGGCCCCATCTTTCTTCAGGGAGATCACTTCCAGGTCAATGCCAAGAAATTTGCCGCCGATGGGGAAAAGGAAGTCAAGGGCGTCAAGGACCTTATCTGGGAAGCCCTTGAAGCCGGATTCTACAACATCGATGTCGACACTTCCACCCTCGTGGACCTGTCAAAACCCACCATTGATGAACAGCAGAAGACAAATTTCGACCTTGCCGCAGAATTGACAAGCGTGATCCGGGATCTGGAGCCGGCGGGTATCACGGTATCCGTCGGGGGTGAAATCGGTGAGGTGGGCGGCAAAAACAGTACCGTTGAAGAGCTTCAGGCCTTTATGGATGGGTATCTCGAGGCCCTGAAGAGCTACGGGCCTGACTTGAAGGGAATCAGCAAAATAAGCGTTCAGACGGGGACCACCCACGGTGGCGTTCCCCTGGCCGATGGAAGTGTGGCCAAGGTGAAGCTGGATTTTGAAACCCTGGAAAAGCTGTCGGAAGTCTCCCGGAGCCGTTACGGACTTTCCGGCGCTGTTCAGCATGGTGCGTCCACGCTGCCCAACGAGGCCTTTGACAGGTTCCCGGCAATCGGAACGGCAGAGATTCATCTGGCAACCGGTTTCCAGAACATCATTTACGACAGTGCCCATTTCCCCGCAGACTTGAAGGACCGGATTTATGAGTACCTGCAGCGTGAGATGGCGGGGGAAAAGAAGGAAAAGGATACGGAGGAGCAATTTATCTATAAAACCCGCAAAAAGGGGTTTGGACCTTTCAAGCAGGAACTCTGGCAGCTTCCGCCGGAAACATTGAAGCAGATCAGTACGGAGCTGGAAAACCAGTTTACCTTTCTGTTCCGGAAATTAAATGTGGCCAACACCGAAGCGGTTGTGCGCAAGTTCGTTTCGGCCGTGGAGGTCCCCTTGAAGGCTCCCGCCGCATTGAAGGGATAGATGAACGTAAAGAAAACGACGACGTTTTGAAGGAAATTTTCCGGAGAATGGTCGCGGATGCAAATGAAAGAGAGCCGGACGGGGACGAATCTGGAACATAACCCCGTCCGCCTCTCTTTGATGGTATGCTTTCAGCCCGGCTTCGGAATCAGCCCGCCAAGGCGCTAAAATTCGAGAGATGCGAGGCATTGGGCGTGAGTGGAAAAGGTTGTTGGACGGCCTGATGCATGTAGACCATTTCCGGAAGACGTTACCGGACCTTTGCCCCGGTTCTCGGCTCGCGGTCAAAGGACAGGACGGTGATGCCCTCATCGGTTGTATCCGTGGCCAGAAGCATCCCCCGGGATTCAATTCCCATCAATTTTGCCGGTTTGAGGTTTGCCACAATCACGATGGATTTGCCCACGAGCTGCTCCGGCGCATAGTCCTTGGCAATGCCGGCGACCACCGTCCGCTCTTCACCGATGTCGATCTTGAGCTTCAGCAGCTTGGCCGATTTGGGAACGATCTCGGCCTCCAGGATCCGGGCAACCCGGAGATCGATCTTCTCGAAATCCTCGTAAGAAACCTCCGGTTTGATCGGCGGGGGCGGTGCGGGGATTTTCTGCTCGACGGCCGCGGTCTCCGACCTGTAATCGATCCGCGGGAACAGGGCTTCGCCTCGCTGCAGGCGCAGGCCGGGGGCAAGGGCGCCCCAGGTGCGGATCGTTCCGAAATTTTCCCTGTCAGGATGGGCGATCCCCAGTTGCAGCAAAATCTTCTCCGCAGAACCGGGCATGAAGGGGGAGATCAAAACCGCGATCACCCGGAGGGTTTCCAGCAGGGAATAAATCACCTCATCCAGTTTGGCCTTTTTCGACTGGTCCTTGGCCAGGTTCCAGGGTTCCTGTTCCACGATGTAGCGATTGGCCGTGCCGATATAATCCCAGATGGACATCAGGGCCTTGTGAAAAGTCAATTCCCGGAAAGAGGTTTTGACTTCAGCAAGAACCCTGAAGGCCGTATCGGCGAGGATACGGTCGGCTCCGGTCACCTCCGTGACCGCCGGTACGGCTCCCTGGCAGAATTTCATTGCCATGGACGTAACCCGGCTGACAAGATTCCCCAGATCGTTGGCCAGTTCCGCATTGACCCGCAGAACGAAGCTCTCCTCACTGAAGCTCGAGTCCAGGCCGAAAACCATTTCCCGGAGAAGATAATAGCGGAAGGCATCCAGCCCGTATTTGTCCTTCAGATCGAGAGGGCGGACAACATTGCCGATGCTTTTCGACATCTTGCTTGAGTCGACATTCCAGTAGCCGTGAACATTCAGATGAGAATAGGGTTCGATGCCCGCGGCTTTGAGCATGGTGGGCCAGTAAATGCCATGGGGCTTGAGGATGTCCTTGGCAATCAGATGTTCGGCCACCGGCCAGAAGGTGCGGAAATTTTCGCCGTCGGGATAGTCGATTCCGGAAATATAGTTGATCAGCGCGTCAAACCAGACATAGGTTACATAGTTTTCGTCAAAGGGCAGGGTAATCCCCCAGCTCAGGCGTGATTTCGGCCTGGAAATGCACAGATCCTCCAGGGGCTCGCGAAGGAAGGCCAGCACTTCATTCCGATAGCGTTCCGGCCGGATAAAGTCCGGGTGTTCCTTGATATGGGCAATCAGCCACTCCTGATATCTGCTCATTCGGAAAAAATAGTTGCTTTCCTTGCGGAATTCAGGCTCTGTCTGGTGGTCCGGGCATTTCCCGTCGACCAGCTCTTTTTCCGTGTAAAAGCGTTCGCAGCCGACGCAGTAGAACCCTTCATAATGACCGAAATAGATATCGCCGGCGTCATAGACCTTTCGCAGAATCGTCTGCACGGTTTCGATGTGCCTGGCATCCGTTGTCCGGATGAAGAAATCGTTCGTGACGGAAAGCTTCGGCCAAAGTTCACGGAACTGGCTGCTGATCCGGTCTGCGTAAGCTTTCGGCGTGACGCCGCTCTTGTCGGCGGCTTCGGCGATCTTGTCGCCATGTTCGTCCGTGCCCGTGAGAAAGAACGTCCGATGTCCCGACAGCCGATGATAACGGGCCAGAACATCAGCGACGATGGTTGTATAGGCATGCCCGAGATGGGGGGAGGCATTGACATAGTAAATGGGTGTTGTGACGTAATAGGTATTTTCCATGGCTCTCAATCCACAAAGAAAAGAAACGATTTCAAGAGAGATTCTCCTAAGCCTTGAGCGCTGCGGCCAGGTCATCAATAATCGGTTTTGAGCCGACGTACAGCGTGGTACGCTGGTGATGCGCCGCCGGCTTCAGATCAAGAATGCGTGTGCCCGTTTCATCGATGGCGTCGCCGCCGGCTTCCCGGCACATGAACGCCGCGACATTGGCCTCATACAGAAGCCTGAGTTTACCCTGAGGACGATTTTCCTTGGGATTCGGATGGTTGACGATGGCAGGATACATGAAAAGGCCGCCGTTTGACAGCAGGCGGTGAAAGTCGCCGGCAAGGGCGCCGATATAGCGGAACTTGTATTTGTTCAAATTGGCCCCGATCCACTTCTGCACTTTGTCGCTGAAGACGTTTGTGTTTCCGGCGTTGAAGGACAATTCCCAGGTTTTTGGATTGTCCGGCATGGTCAATTGAACCGGCTTGACGTAGGTTGAGGTTTCGTCGGAATGGAAGCGCCAGCAGCCTGCGTCGCGCAGTGCCAGGGTGAACATCCCCGTTGGAATGACGAACATGCCTGCTGCGATGTACTCGCTGCCTTCGCGGAGGTGATAATCCTCAGGGCCCCGCATATCGCCATCGAGAAACCGCTTGGCAATCCCGAACATGAACCCCACAGGCAGCCCATGGGACACGTTGGATGATCCGTCCAGGGGATCGAAATAGACAAAGTAGCGGCCGCCCTCTTTGTTCATGTCAACAATGTCATCACACTCTTCGCTTACCACCTGGATCACGCGCTTGTTCGAGGCCAGATAGTGGAGCACGATCTCGTTGGCGATGTCGTCCATCTTCATGACATTCTCGCCCTGGATATTGATCGATCCGGCCACGCCGAGATTTCCCTTGAGGGCGCCGGTTCGGTAATAAAGTTCAATTCGCTTTGCCGCGGCAATGATGGAATCCATGAGAATCAGGAAGTGATAGGTGCGGTTATGCTTTTCCTGGTGCAACATCAAAAAATTACGAAACGTCTGTTCAAACTCTACTGGCATGTCACCCTCCTGTAAATTATGGTTAAGAAAGACTTTCTAGCTAAAGCGCTTTTTGCCGCGGAATCGAATGCCGAAAGTGCGGCCCCGGGGCGCGGCGCATGCGCGATCTTAGAAGATGCAGGGCGCGTCGACAAAAGAAACAGGAATGGAAAAACGCTTGTGAAGATGCTCTCCCAGCGCCTTCATCCCGAACGTTTCCGTCTGGTAATGGCCGCCATAAAAAATGTTCAGCCCGAATTCCCGGGCCAGGTGAAACGCGCCGTGCTTCGGCTCGCCGGTGATGAAGAGATCGATTCCCTCCCGTTTCAATTCCCTGAAAAGCGCGGTATCGGTGGCCGAGCCGGCGACAATGGCGGCGGTCGAGATGATATCCGGGCCGAAGGTTAAAAAACCCTGACGGCAACCGATGACCTTCTCGACTTCAGACGCTGCTTCGGTTCGTGAAAAAAGCCTATTGAATCGGCCCTTTACGCCGATCGCCCTGCCGTGATAGAGGGCAAAGGGTTCAGCATCGACCAGTTCAAGATGCTCTGCGATAACACGGTTATGTCCGATTTCAGGATGGGCGTCGAGGGGAATGTGAGCTGTATACAGCGCCATGTCGGCGATGATCAGATCCCGTATCCGCTGATAGTGATGGTCCAGAACCAGCTCCTGGCGCCCCCAGTAGAGCCCGTGATGAACGACAAGGAGATTGCAGCCCGCCTGTGCCGCCTTGGTGATCGACTCATGGCAGGCATCGACGGCCAGGCCGATCCGGTCGACGGTTCCGCTGTTTTCAACCTGGAGACCGTTTGCCGAATCATCTGTAAAGGAGCCGATTTCCAAGTAGGAGTCAAGATAGTCCGTGATGACGTTTCGTTCCATTAATTCCTGCAGAAAGTGCATCCTGTAAAATACTAGCGCGACATCATAACAGATGGCGCCTTTAAGTCAACCCCTTCAAAAAAGTTTTGACGTTTCGCCCGCCAATCCCCGGAAAGGCGTTCTCCTTCGGGACAGGAAGCAGGATGCTCCCGGGGCGTCAATGGCTGCGGGGATCATTCCGGTGATCCCCACGGCCCGGTTTCTGCGGAGGTTTTTCCGAAGACGGGTGATCGGCGGAGCCGGCATTCTCTTTTCGGCTTTGGGCGCCCTTGTCCTTTTTTCGTTCCCGGTAGCATTCGTACTCAAAGGCAAGGCAGCACATGAGCCTGCCGCAGAGCCCGGATATCTTTTCCGGGTTGAGGGACATATTCTGCTCCTTGGCCATTTTGACGGAAACGCGGTCCAGATTGTGAAGCAGGTTGACACAGCAGACTTCGCGTCCGCAAACCCCCATGCCCTTGACGATCCTTGCCTCCTGGCGGGCCCCGATCTGCCTCAGCTCGATCTTGGTTTTGTATTTCTGTGCAAGATCCTTGACGATCTCCCGGAAATCCACGCGATTTTCCGCCGTGAAGTAGAAGATGATCTTGCTCCTGTCAAAAAGGCATTCCACATCAATCAGCTTCATGGGCAGATTCCGTATCTTGATTCTTTCGGAACAGAAGGAGAAGCAACTCTCTTCGAGAGTCCTGTTGCTGTCGCGAATGCGCAGATCTTCTTCCGTCACTTTACGAATCACGGGTTTCAAGGGGGTCTGGATGTCCTCCTCCGGAACGGATCGGGGGCTTGTGAGAACCGTCCCCATGGATGTTCCGTCGTCTGTCGAGACGATCACCGGATCATTCACCAGGATCGCAAGGTCCCCTGCGTCGAAGTTGTAGATCTTTCCTTCTTTTTTAAACTTGACACCAACGATGGTTTTTAGCACAGGCTGTATGGTCTCCTGAAAGTTCGGCTCACTTCTACTGCAATTCACGCGCCTTCCCGACGATTCCGGCAACGCTTTGCCGGGCGGAACCGGCATGGCCTTCGCCATCTGGGTTTTCCCCTGCAGTTCAACCTGGATCGGAACGAAGATGTGCGTATTGGAAGGCGCTTATCACGGTTAGATCGAAAGTCTAAACATCATAACCTCCAAAGTCAACGATTTATTCGCATTTTGCTCCAATTGATGAATGGCCTCTTCAATGGCCTGCACGTTCATCAGAATTTCTGCAGGGGTTCGCCTCTCGGACAAGGCCGCAATCAGGTCCAGGCGGTCCCTGTGCATAAGGCCGTCACCCCTCCCTGTTTCTTTGAAAATCAGAAGGTCCCGGAAAAACGTTTTGAGGAAATCGAGCTTATCCTGGATGTCTTTCCTGTCATCGATTAAAAAACGAAGAAAAGACAAATGCTGAAGAGGCTCATCCTGTTGCATCCTGGAAAGATAATCCAGGCATTCCTCTTTCAACGCAAGAAAGGACTCGCGATTGAGCTCCAGGGCTTTGCCGATGCTGCCGCTGGAAGCGGCTGACAGCAGGCGGGCGTGAGATTCCTCCAGAGAAGACCGCTCGGCGAGAAGGGTCAGCACGATCTCCTGCGGAAGGGGATTGAACCGGATCTGCTGACACCTTGAAAGAATGGTGAGCGGCAGGGAGTATGGCCTGGCCGTTACCAGAATCAGGATATTGGATGCAGAGGGCTCCTCAAGGGTTTTCAGAAGGGCGTTAGCCGCTGCGTTGTTCAAACGGTCGGCATCCAGGATAAGGGCGATGCGTTTGCGGCCCTCCATGGGTTTGAATTTCATCCTTTCCTGAAGGCCTTTGACGGCATCGATCCGGATGAAGGCTCCGTCCGCCTCCACGGTTTCAACGTCCGGATGATTCCTGTGATCGGTCTTGAGGCAGGAAAGGCAGGAATCGCAGGAATCGAAGGCGGCTTGCCGGCAGTTCAACGCCTTGGCGAAGGTCAAGGCGAGGGTGCGTTTGCCGATGCCGTCCATGCCGTGAAAAAGATAGGCGTGGGCAAGACGGTCATGACGCAGGGCATTCTGAAGGATGCTGACGGGTTTCGGGTGGCCCAGGATATCCTTGAATGACATGAAAATAGTCCTATGCTCTGATTTGAAGGGGTTTGGGCCCCGGTTGACGGCGAACTCGGCTGAAGCTTGCAATGGCCGCAGGAACCGGCCGAGCCCTTCAGGGGATTTCAGGGGTTGGAAGAGCGCCGGAGCGGTGCTCAGCCGCCGTCTGCGCTCAGGAAAGCCTTGAGATGACGGCACACCTCAAGGGATATGGAAGCAACATCCCCGGTCGCGTCGATGACGCGGAACCTGTCCGGCTCCTGCCTTGCGAGGGAAAGATAGCCCTTGCGGATTTTTTCGTGAAAAATCAGCCCCTCCTGTTCGAAGCGGTCCTCCCTTGCCTTTTCCGGAACGCCGGACATCCGCTGCAGGGCCCGGCGAATGCCCGTTTCCGCGGGAAGATCGAAGAGAAAGGTCAGGTGTGGCTTCAGGGAGGAGGTGGCGAACTCATCCAGCGTGCGGATCCATGTTGCGTCAATGCCCCGTACGAGGCCCTGGTAAACCATGGTGGCGTCTGAAAACCGGTCGCAGAGAATCCAATTCCCACGGACCAGGGCGGGGCGGATGACCTCGCGGATATGCTGAGCGCGGGCCGCCAGAAAAAGCAGTGTTTCCGCCTCGTCACAGATGTCAAAGGGGCCGCGCTTCAAAAGAAGCTTCCGGATCCTTTTCCCGAGGGGAGAGCCTCCCGGTTCTTCCGTCGTCATCACGGGGAGACGCCGCTTTCTCAAGAATCTTGCGGCCAGTTTGATCTGAGTCGTTTTCCCGCACCCTTCAATTCCTTCGAAAGAAATAAAATAAGACATGTCTGGTGATAAAAATCAAAAGGGGGGTACTTCCGCCCAAAAAAGCGAGAAGTGCTCCCCCCGTCTTGAAGAAGAATCTGAAGATTTATTTGGCTTCGCCGGGAACGATCGCTTCAGCCGGGCACTGTTCCGCACACGTTCCACAGTCGGTGCACAGATTTGCATCGATTACGTACTTGTCTTCTCCCTCACTGATCGCTCCAACGGGGCACTCATCCTGGCAGGAACCACAAGCCAAACAATCGTCGGTAATTACATACGCCATAACTTTTATCTCCTTTTAAAATGTTGTTTTCTTTTATTTCATGATCCATCGACCTGACAGGCAAATGGGTCATATCATGAACTCACTTAAACCGAAACCACTTCCTTGACTCCGGAGACCTTTTCCCTGAGCATTTTTTCTATCCCCATCTTCAAGGTCATCTGAGACATGGGACACCCCTTGCATGCACCGACCAGGCGGACCTTCACCACCCCATCCTCACTGACGTCGACCAGCTCAACATCGCCACCGTCAGCTTTCAGGTTGGGCCGGATCTGATTCAGGACTGCTTCAACTTTATCTTTCATGTTTGTACCCTCCAATTTTTCCTTTTGTTCCCTTCCAGGAGAAGATGGCTCATGGCGGTCTCCTTCTGAAAGAACGCGTCACGATTTCAATGGGGCATTTCCGCGATCATCTCCCTGGCGAGGGCTCTGGCCACATCCGGCAGCTGGGGCTTGATGAGCAGGTATTTTTGAGCCCTTGAATGACCGGCCTTCCAAAGAACCCTGCCTTCGGCGGCAGAAATGAGTTTCATGGAAAGACCGATCTTTCCCACCTTGTCTGTCGCTTCCGTCGTGTAGTTCCAGTAGTCGAGAGAAACAACCAGAAAGGCGTCAACGCGGCATATTTCCCCGATTCTCCTGCTCAGATCGGGGTCGGAAAAATTGACGGCTTTGAGCTTCGCAGTATAATCGGCCGTCACTTTCCGCAGCTCTTCATTTTCCTGGAGCTGGCGCTGGATATCATTCCCGGAGACGATATCGGTAAACCACTTTTTTTCACCCACGACTCCGGCGATGATCTGATCGACAGTCCCCCTGGCCTCTTCATAGGGTCCCACATCGACGGGCAGGATCCCTATCCGCTCCGGATGAAAATTGCCGGCTTCCGGGTCCACCTCGGAATAGCGCAATCCCCCGCAGCCGGCAAGAGACAGGATCAGTAATATGGCAAGAATGACATGCCGGAATCTTATGTGCACAAGAACCTCTCGCTTCTACAAGGCCTGCGGAATCCCCCTGTTCAGGACCGTGCGGCAACCCAAAGAATAGAGCACAACCCTGCGATAACATAGCTGGTTTCCAGAAGCCCCTCAAGGACTATTCCTGAAAGCGAGGCCCTTCTATCACAAAGTCGGAAACAAATCCATATATAAAATAAATTTATCAGCAGGACCAGTGAGAGCGGGGAGGTCCAGCCGACGAGAGCGCTGGAAACCAGCATGACCGCTAACAGCAGGCAGATAGCCGCCAGGAGGGTCTGCGTTTTCTGCTTGCCGACCACAACGGGGATCGTCTCCCTGCCGATGAGCCGGTCGCTCTGGATATCCAGGATATCGGAAAGGGACGAGCGGATAAAAACCACACCAAAGGTAAAAAGAAAGGCGATGAGGAGTTCGGGGGAGAAGAAGGGCTTCCGTTCCACAACAGGCATGATGGCGACGACGGTTGCCCAGGCCAGGGCCATGGAGATATTTTTTGAGCCGGGGAGATCCTTCAAGCTTCGATAGTGCCATTTTTTGGGCAACAGGGAAGAATTGTAGAGGATCCCCAGGGTCGACATGAAAAAGAGAAGCAGAAAGGCATGGATTCCCTGGCTCATGGCGATGCCCAGTCCGGTGAGCATGGATAAGATGGCCCCGGAAAGATAAAAATACTCGTGCTTCAGGTAGGACTCCTCCCGAAAGGAGCCGATGGTGCAATTCTTCCGGTTTACAAACCGGTTGAAGGTGTGCATGGCATGAACATAAAGGGCGGTGATTAAAAGAAACAGGATGTTGACAGGGACGCGCTCGAGGAGCATGGCTGTCAGTGAGAGGCAGGCCGCCCCGAGGGCGGAGTACAGATCGGTACGGACCGCCAGGGTCCAGAGCTTGAAGAACAGCTGACCCTTTCGCTTTTTTTCCGACTGCTGTTCCGTGATCCGGTCAACGACACGGGAAAGGATCCAGTTCGGTGTGGAAGCCCCGGCCGAGAGACCGATGCGATCGAAGCCGACGAGGAGGTCTCCGCTCAGTTCGTCCGCCGTTTCGATGTGAAAAGTCGGCGTGCCCTGAAGGGCCGCCAGGTCGGCCAGGCGTCGCGTATTGGCGCTGTTTCTGCCGCCGACGATCACCATGGCTTCCGTCTGGGAGGCCAGTTCCTGGACTTCAGACTGGCGCCGTTCCGTGGAGTCGCAGATCGTATTGTAAACGACGGTTTCCGGAAACTTCTCGCGGACCCGCTGGACGACGGCCTTGAATTCATCAACGCTCTGGGTGGTCTGGGCAACGACGCACACCTTTTCCAGATCGGGAAGACGGTCGACATCGGAACAGCTGCTGACGACCCTGCCATGGCCGCCGGAGTGGCCGAGGAGGCCGTTTACCTCGGGATGATCGCCGTCGCCGACGATCAGGATGGCGTAATGCTGAGCCGCGTGCTTGCGGATGATGGCCTGAACGTGGGCAACCTTGGGGCAGGTTGCGTCAATGATCCGTAGGCCCTTTTCACGGAGTTTTCGCCGTTCAGCCGGGGAAATTCCATGGGCCCGGATGACGATGGCCGCGTTGTGTTCCGATGAGGGGATCGCATCAAGATCGTCGACAGGGACAATCCCCCTGGCGCGCAGGAAGTCCACCGTTTGCGGATTGTGAATCAGCGGGCCATAGGTGTAGATGGTTCTGGGGCCTTTGTGACGGGCGATCTCAAGGACCATTTCAACGGCTCGCCGAACGCCCATGCAAAACCCGGCCGTCTGTGCTATTCGAACGCTCATCTCTCGTTATTCCACCGGTAAGCGGGCATAGATGAAGAACTCCCTGTTTCCCCTGGCGCCTGGAAGGGGTGAGGCCGCCGTTCCGATGACCTCCAATCCGGAACCCCCCATAAAGAGGGTCACCTCATCCTGAACGCGCTGATGAAGATCCGGCTCCCGGACAATGCCTCCCTTTCCGACCTGTCCCTTTCCCACTTCAAACTGAGGCTTGATCAGAGCGAGAAGATGCCCTCCCCGTTTTAAGAATTTCACCGCGGAAGGAATGACGAGCTTCAGGGAAATGAACGAGGCATCGATGGTGATCAGATCGACAGGGGCGTCCATGCCGGCGCCGTCATAAAACCGGATGTTGGTTCTTTCGATGCTGGTCACCCTTGGATCCTTCCTCAATTTCCAGGCCAGCTGTCCATAACCGACGTCAAGGGCATAAACGTGGCGGGCGCCCTTCTGGAGAAGGCAATCGGTGAAGCCCCCCGTGGAGGCCCCGACATCCAGAGCTACCAGATCATGGACATCCATGGAAAAGGCTTCAAGCGCCCCTTGAAGCTTCTGCCCCCCGCGGCTGACGTAGGGGGATTCCTTGCCCCTGATCCGGACAAGGGCCTGGGGGGAAACGAGCATACCGGCCTTGAGAGCGGCTTGGTCATCCACCAGAACGGCGCCGGCAAGGATCAGGGCCCTGGCACGTTCCCGGCTTACCGAAAGGCCCTGCTTGACGAGGAGCTGATCCAGACGGATTTTTTCTGATTTCGTTTTCATGGCAACGGGTTTAGGAGTGCTGTCGACGATTCCTTCTCAGGCGGGAGGATCAGGTTCCCGCTCTTTTTTTTGATCCATCATGGCCAAGACGGCTGCCACAATGCCCTGTTCATCGATTCCGTAGAGGTCGCGCAGCTCGGCCTGAGTGGCTTGCTGTGCAAACTCGTCCCGGACTCCCAGCCTTTTGATGCGGAGATCGCGGATGCCGTTTTCTTCGAAGCATTCCAGGACGGCACTGCCGAACCCCCCCATGACGGCATTTTCCTCGACGGTCAGGATGTGCTTGAATGAGCGTGAAAGGTCCAAAAGGAGTTGACGGTCCAGAGGCTTGACAAACCGGGCATTGACGACCGCGGCGGAGATTCCCTCCTTTGCGAGCTTCTCCGAGGCGGCAAGGGCCGGGTAAACCGTCGAGCCGATGGCGAGGATGGCGACGTCCGTCCCGTCGGCAAGGAGCTCCCCTTTGCCGATTTCCAAAAGGGTGGGTTCCGCATCCGGGGAAACGCCGATCCCGCTTCCCCGAGGATAACGGATCGCGACGGGCCGGCCATAGCCCATTGCCGAAAAGAGCATGCTCTGCAGTTCATTCTCATCCTTGGGCGCCATGACGATCATGTTTGGAATCGGCCGGAGAAAGGACAGATCGAAGAGTCCATGGTGGGTTGGGCCGTCTTCCCCGACGAATCCGGAGCGGTCCAGGGCAAAGACCACCGGAAGATTCTGCAGGCAGACGTCGTGGAGAATCTGGTCATAGGCCCGTTGAAGAAAGCTCGAATAGATGGCGACAACGGGTATCATCCCTTCGGTGGCCAAGCCGGCGGCGAAGGTTACGCCATGCTGTTCGGCAATGCCCACATCGAAAAAGCGCTCCGGAAATTGTCCGGCGAATTCATTCAGCCCGGTGCCTTCGCACATGGCGGCGGTAATGGCGACAATTCGGGGATTGTCTCGGGCCAGCCGGACAAGCGTCCGGCCGAAGACCTGCGTATAGGAGGCCGGCGCCTGAGCTCCTCCGGCAGAACTGGGCCCTCCCGTTTCCGGATAAAAGGGCCCGATGCCATGAAAACGCAGGGGCTCCGCTTCCGCAAACTCGTAGCCTTTCCCCTTCCGGGTGATGACATGGACCAGAACGGGGCCTTCCATATGGCGGACATTTTCGAGGTTCCGGATCAAATGATCGAGGCGGTGACCGTCCAGAGGACCCACATAGGTAAATCCGAGGTCTTCAAAAAGCGCTCCGGGCACGATGAGGGCTTTCAGGGACTCCTCCGCTCTCTTGGAAAATTCCAGGACCTGCTCGCCGATGGAGGGGATCGTTTTCAGAAAATTCTTGATGTCCTTCCGGATTCTCTTGACCGTCTGGCCGGTCATGACGGAGTTCAGGTAGCAGGACAAGGCCCCCACATTCGGCGAGATGGACATCTCGTTGTCGTTGAGGATGATGATCAGGTCCTTCTTGCGGTCTCCGGACCAGTTCAGGCCTTCAAAAGCCAGCCCGGCCGTCATGGATCCGTCGCCGATGATGGCCACGACCTTGAAAGCTTCTTTTTTCAGATCCCGGGCCTCGAGGATGCCGGAAGCGGCGGAAATGGATGTGCTGCTGTGGCCGACGTTGAAGACATCATAGGGGCTCTCCTCCCGTTTCGGGAAGCCGCTGATGCCGCCCTTCTGACGGAGGGTGAAGAAACGGTCCGCCCGTCCGGTGATCAATTTGTGGGCATAGGCCTGATGACCCACATCCCAGATGATCTTGTCCCGCGGGGTATCAAAAACCTTGTGCACGGCCAGCGTCAGTTCGACGGCCCCTAGGGATGAAGCCAGGTGCCCGCCCGTCCGGGAAACCGTTCCAATGATGGTGGCTCGAAGATCTTCAGCCAGAGCCGCAAGGGCGTCGTTGTTCATGTTCCGGATGTCCCGGGGATACAAAATCCCGTTGAGAAGGCGTCCGGAGCTTCGCTTTGAGAGGTCCATAAGGTTGAATATAGCAAAAACGTCCTGTTAGAAAATCGTGAAAGCGATCGGTCCCTAAAACCGCCGTTCGAGGAAATACCGTGCCAGCAGCCGCAGAGGCATTGCACGGCTGTCAAACAACTCCAGGTCGCCCAGGGCGTCCTCAACTAGGGAACAAGCCTTCTGGCGGGAATTTTCCAGTCCCAGCAGGGTGGGAAAGGTCATTTTCCCGCGCGCCGCGTCGCTTCCCGTATTTTTGCCCAGCAGATGGCGGTCTCCTTCCACATTGAGAATATCATCGGCAATCTGGAAAACCAACCCGATTTTGTGGCCGTAATCGGTGAGGGCTGCAAGGTGTGATTCGGATGCGCAGGAGAGGATGGCGCCGGCCCTCAATGAGACGACAATCATCGCGCCGGTCTTCCTGGAGTGAATCTGATTCAGAACATCCAGATTCCCCGGTTTCCCCTCCGCCTTCACATCGTCGACCTGTCCGCCCACCATCCCGAAAGCCCCCGCGGCCGTGGCGATTTCGGAAATGACCTTCAGGAGCGTTTCCGGTGCGATTTCAGGCTGCAGATCCCCGCGGGCCATGAGAGCAAATGCCTCCGTGAGCAGCGCATCACCGGCAAGAATAGCCAGGGCCTCACCGAATACCTTATGGCTGGTGGGATTCCCCCTGCGGTAATCGTCATTGTCCATTGCCGGAAGGTCGTCGTGGATGAGGGAATAGGTATGGATGTATTCCAGGGCGCAGGCCACCGGCAGGATGCTTTCGGAAACATCGGATAGGCCCGTCGCCTCCGCCGCCGCAAGGCAGAGAATGGGGCGGATCCGCTTTCCTCCGGCAAAGAGGCTGTAGCGCATCGCCTTGAAAAGGTCCGCCGGCAGGCTGTCATCGCCGGGCAGGAAGCGGTCGATGGCCTCGTCGATTCGCTGCTTTCGATCCTTGAGGTAGGCGTTGAGATCCAAAAGAGATTCAGGATTCATCTTTTCCTCCATGTTCCGGAAAAGGCTGGACCGTCAGCTGCTGGCTTTCCCGGACAAGCAGCTCAACCCGCCGCTCCGCCTCGTCCAGGCGGTTTGCGCACAGCCGGGAAAGGCGCACCCCCTCTTCAAAGGCCTTCAGGGATTCTTCCAGGGTCATTTCACCCGCTTCCATTTTACGCACGAGGGCTTCCAGTTTGGCCATGGCCTCTTCAAATTTTTCCTTTGCCATCACATCCTCTCCTGTCCTTTATTCCGGGAAAATCCGCTCAACGACCGCCCGGAAACGACCCCGAAAAACCTGCACCTCGAAGGAATCCCCGGGCGAAAGCACATCGGCATTTCTGACAATCCGACCGTGGGGAAGGGTGCGGACGATACCGTAGCCACGGGACAACACAGCAAGGGGGCTCAGGGATTCAAGAAGAGTAGCCTGTAGGGCCCATGCCTTCCTGGACTGTTGGAAAAAGCGGCGGATGGCGGCATTGAGCCGGTTTTCCAGAATGTCGATTTCCGGGCGGCTGCTGCGGACCATGCCGAGGGGACCTGCCTGCCGGAGGTGCAGCGAAAGAAGCGGAAGATTCTGTTTTTCCCTTGAAATCCGTTCCTTTACAAGGGACAGGAGGCGTTCTCCACGATCATCCAGGGAAAGACGGAATCCGGCAATGAGCCGCTGCGGATTCTTCAGCCGCTCCTGATGGAGGTACAGCCTTTCCTGATCCTGCAACAGCTTCCGGCGGCCGGCTTTGGCAAGACGAGTCTGCAGGCCGGAGAGCCTCAGCTTCAGTTCAGCCCTGTCGGGAACGGCAAGCTCCGCCGCAGCCGACGGAGTCGGCGCCCGCAGATCCGCGGCGAAATCGGCGATCGTGTAATCCGTTTCATGGCCGACCGCGGAGATGACCGGGATTGTGGAGGCGGCAATGATCCGGGCGACCCTCTCGTCGTTGAAAGGGGCAAGATCTTCCAGGGATCCACCGCCGCGGGCCAGGATCAGGACGTCGATGCCGCCGAAGGCGTGCATATCCTGAAACGCCTGGACAATTTCTCCGGCTGCCGAGGCTCCCTGGACCCGGACCGGAGAGACCACGACGGAGACGGAGGAAAAGCGCCTTTTCGCAATGCTGATGATGTCGCGGATAACGGCCCCGGTGGGCGAGGTGATGACGCCGATCTTTCGAGGCAGATAGGGGATCGGTTTCTTCCTCAGGGGGTCAAAAAGGCCTTCGGCCTGAAGACGGAGCTTCAACTGCTCGTAGGCTCTCTGAAGAGCGCCGGTTCCGCGCGGCTCCGCCGAATCGAGGATAAGCTGGTATTCCCCGCGGGGTGCATAGACGGCCAGCCTGCCCCGGCAGAGGATGCGCATGCCTTCCTCAAGCTCGAAAAGGGGAAGGCGGTTGTTGCGAAAGGCCTTTGATCCGGAGGGCGATTTGAAAATAACGGCCCGAATCTGACTTTTCTCATCCTTGAGGGTGAAATAGAGGTGCCCTGACGAGGGGCGGCGGAGATTGGAGACTTCCCCTTCAACCCAGAGCAGATCGAAACGAATTTCCAGGAGATCCCCGATCTGTTTATTCAATTCTGAAACGGTCAGTATCCCCGTCGTCATTTCCTTCATTTTAGAGCAACTATCAGATATTGCCTGTTGTGGCAAGGGTGATTTTGTCCAGCGTTCTTCCGAAGTTGACATTTGAACGGGCTTGATTTAATAGTAGGATCGGTTGACGGAGCGCTCTTCCGCCGGGAGAGATTCGGGAAGAGACTTCGGCGGAAATGTCCTTTACGAAATCATAACGGCAGGCATGGGAGCCGATGCTCGGTTCAGCGTCCTGCGTCCGAGGAGAATGCATGGAAAAGAAGGATTATCTGAAAAAACCCGTGGAGCATATCGATTTTACGAAAATAAACTCGGTGGAGATCATCCGGGCCATGAGGGGCATGTCCTTTACAGCCCGCGATCTTGCCGTGGCGGCGGAAATTTATGACGCGATGCTGGCCGATGAGGATTGCGCCGTGATTCTCACGATTGCGGGAAGCACGAGCGCTGCGGGATGCATGCAGCTGTATGCGGATCTGGTCCGGTATAACATGGTAGACGTCATTGTGGCCACGGGGGCGACGATTGTCGACATGGATTTCTTCGAGGCCCTCGGCTTCCGGCATTACCAGGGAACCCCCCATGTGGACGACCAGGATCTGCGCAGGCTTTATATCGACCGGATCTACGACACCTACATCGATGAGGAGGAACTGCAGGTCTGCGACCGCACCATCAAGGAGATTGCCGATGCCCTTTCCCCCAGGCCCTATTCCTCCAGGGAAATCATCCGGGAAATGGGACGGTATCTGTCGTCCCATGCCGTCAAGAAAAATTCGCTCGTTCAGACGGCCTTCGAACATGATGTGCCCATTTTCTGTCCGGCCTTTTCGGACAGCAGCGCCGGTTTTGGTCTGGTCCTCCATCAGTGGAATGCCCCGGAATCCCATGTAAGCATCGATTCCGTCAAGGATTTCCGGGAACTGACCATGATCAAGATGGCGGTGGAAAACTCAGGACTGCTGATGATCGGTGGCGGTGTTCCCAAGAATTTTGCCCAGGATACCGTGATCTGCGCTGAAGTGCTCGGCAAGGAAGTGCCCATGCACCGCTACGCCATTCAAATTACCGTGGCGGACGCCCGCGACGGCGCCTGTTCCAGTTCCACCCTCCGCGAAGCGACCTCCTGGGGTAAGGTGGACGTTTCCTACGAGCAGATGGTTTACGCGGAAGCCACTTCCGTCCTTCCCCTCATGGCCAGCTATGCCTACCAACAGGGGCACTGGAAGGGGAGGCCGCGGCGAAGGCTCGCGCAAACCTTCGGCTAGATCGAGAAAAGCGCCGATTACCAGCCCTTATTTTTTTCCAGTAATATTGCAGCGGATATCGAAGATGAAGCATCCGGTGAAGACGCATGGCTCCTGCAGCTGCGAGCCGGTATCTGCTGCAAACTCGCCAGAACATGACGCCATCCCAAGCCGGCTGACATCACGGGGTAACGGCTTGAGGGAGAGAAGTCGACGATGTTTTGCGGGCATGCTCGCCGCCGATTTCTGAGGCTCCGGGACACCCGCATCCCGTATGCAGAATTTCTTGGGCGCAGGTCCGAATGTGAAGTCATGAACAAACATCTCAAATTCATTTTGGCGGCTCTCCTGCTGGTCCCGTTTTCCGTACCGGCCGGGGCGGAAATGCCGGTCCGACCGGGAGAACGCCTGGATCTTCAACGGTGTGTGCAAATGGCCCTTCGAAACCATCCTGCCGTTCAGGCGGCCAGGGATACGATTCGGATCGGCGAAAGCAGGGTGGGGCAGGCTAAGGCGAGCTATTATCCAGAAGTCAACTGGCAGACGGATTACACCCGTTTCAATCGTTCCAGGGCGGGAAGGGACACCTTTGACGACTACAACAGTAGCGTGGTTCTGAGTCAGACACTCCTGGATTTCGGAAAGCGAAGGTCCTCGCTGAACATTGAAAAGCTCTCCACCGACGCCTTCCGCCAGGATCTTCATGACACCGAGGCGGAGATTGTATTCGGCGTCAAGTCTGCCTATTTCATAACGCTGCTGGCCGAAAAGAGTCAACAGGTCGCCGTGGAGACCGTCGGCCGGTTTCAGCATCATCTCATCCAGGCCAAAGGCTTTTTCGAGGTGGGCATAAAACCGAAGTTCGATGTGACGAAGGCCGAAGTTGATCTCAGCAATGCCGTTCTCAATCGGATAAGGGCTGAAAACGACCTGAGGATCGCCCGTGTCGGCCTGAACAATGCCATGGGGCTTCCAGGCGCTTCGGGCTATGTCCTGGATGACAGTCTGCTGTTTCAGGACAATCCGGCGGATCTACCCGATGCTCTGGAAAGGGCGTTCCATAACCGACCCGACCTGCAATCGATCCGAAAGAAATTGGAGGCGGCGGAAGAATCTGTTGAGCTGGCCCGCAAGGGGTATTATCCCCATGTGACCGGATCGGCCGGCTACGGCTTCAGCGGCGAGGATTTCCCCCTCCAGGAAGGCTGGAACGTAGGAGCGTTTCTGAATGTTCCCTTGTTCAGCGGTTTCGAGACGCGGTATGCCGTCGAGGGGGCACGGGCAACCCTGGAGGTGCTCCGGGCGAATGAGTCGTCGCTTCGGCAATCGATACGACTTGAAGTGGAGCAGGCCCTTTCAAATCTGCGGGAGGCCCGGGAGCGGAGGGAGGCCACGCTCGTTGCCGTCCGTCAGGCCGAAGAAAATGCGGAGCTGGCCGAGGGGCGCTATGACGCCGGGGTGGGAAATCCGATCGAAGTGACCGACGCACTGGTGTCCCTGAGCAATGCCAGGACAGCCTATGCGTCTGCGCTGGCCGATTGCCGGATTGCTCAGGCGGAGCTGGAAAGAGCGGTGGGTGAAACATTCTGAACGAGCCATGAACGGCCAATGTGCAATCGAAAGGATTCGACACCCGGGGAGAGAGCCCTGACAAAAATCGGATTGCAGGAAGGGAAATCGTGAACAAGAAACTGGTCGCCGGGATCGTCCTGCTGATCCTGATCTTCGGAGCCGGAGGTTACTATCTCCGTGAGAGCGGGAAGAAGGAGCCAACATACAGGACGGAAGACGTCTCAAGGGGCAATGTCCGGGCGACGGTCACGGCGACCGGAACGGTCAATGCCGTCACGACCGTCCAGGTCGGCACCCAGGTTTCCGGTACGATCAAGGGCATCTATGTCGATTTCAACGCCCCTGTAAAAAAGGGGGAACTCCTTGCACAGATAGACCCGGCCATATTCGAGGCGCAGGTTCAGCAGGCAAGGGCAAACCTGCTCCAGGCGAAGGCGAACGAGGCCAAGGCCGAGGCGTCGCTGAGCGATGCGAAACGGTCACGGGACCGATACCGGATGCTCTTTCAGCGCAACCTGGTCGCCCAAGGTGACCTGGACGCAGCGGAAACGAACGCCCAGGTTTTTCTGTCCCAGCTTTCCGCCGCCAGCGCCCAGGTAGCGCAGACCCGGGCCGCTCTAAGCCTTGCAGAAACCAACCTGAGATATACACGGATTCTTTCGCCCGTCGACGGTACGGTGATTTCCCGGAATGTCGATGTCGGACAGACGGTGGCCGCCAGCTTTCAGACCCCCACACTCTTTACCATCGCCCAGGACCTGAAGCGGATGCAGATCGACACCAATGTAGACGAGGCCGACATCGGCAAGGTGAAGGTCCGGATGCCCGTGGAGTTCACCGTGGACGCCTATCCCGATTCCATCTTCCAGGGCAGGGTCGCCGAGGTGCGCATAGCACCGATCAATGTTCAGAATGTCGTAACCTATGATGTGGTCGTCCGGGTGGATAATCCGGACATGAGGCTGAAGCCCGGCATGACGGCCAATGTATCCGTCATTCTTGCGGATAAGGCGGGGGTGCTCAGGGTTCCCAACGGAGCCCTGCGTTTCCGTCCGGCGGAAGACGGCAGGGGCCTCAAACCCGTCGCCTCGCGGGGAAGGGAGCAGGCCGTATGGGTTCTGAGGGACAATACGCCGCAGCGCGTTGCCGTCACCCCTGGAATAAGCGATGGAACGTTCACGGAAATCCATGCCGGGACACTACGTGAAGGAGAGCAGGTGATCCTGGAAACCCTGAAGAATAAAAAGAAGGACAACGGCTCCTCCTCTTCTCCCCGGGTTCCGAGGATGTTTTAAACCCATGAGATTCCTGGAAACAAAGGAGCTTTACAAGATCTACGAGGTGGGGGGGCAGGAGGTCCATGCCCTCGACGGGGTGTCCGTAGCCATCGACCAGGGGGAGTTTGTCGCCATCATGGGGCCCTCAGGCTCGGGGAAGTCCACCTTCATGAACATCATCGGCTGCCTGGACGAACCGACGAGAGGAGACTATTTCCTCGATGGGATCGAAGTCGCCGGTTTGGACCGGGATGAACTGGCCGAGATCCGGAACCGGAAGGTCGGGTTTGTCTTTCAGGGGTTCAATCTCCTGCCGCGCACATCCGCCCTGGAAAATGTGGAACTGCCGATGCTCTACAATAATCTGTCCGCTGCGGAAAGAAAAAAGCGCGCCATGGATGCCCTTCGGATGCTGGGGCTCAAGGGGAGGGAACAGCATGCCCCCAGCCAACTCTCCGGTGGGCAGCAGCAGCGGGTGGCCATTGCCAGAGCGCTGGCCAATGAGGCCCCCCTTCTCCTGGCCGATGAGCCGACGGGAAATCTGGACACGAAAACCAGCGTTGAGATCATGGAGCTTCTGAAAGGACTGAATTCGGCATCGGGGATCACCATCGTGCTGGTGACCCATGAACCGGAAATCGCCGCCTACAGCCGGAGGATCATCCGCTTCAGGGACGGGCGCGTTCAAAGCGATGAAGCCACGGGTTCGTCATGATTTCTCTTCCCTCGACCATTAAAATTTCTTTTCGGGCCCTCCGTGTGAACAAGATGCGTTCCGTCCTCACCATGCTGGGAATCATCATCGGCGTGGGGGCCGTCATCGCCATGCTGGCTGTTGGGGCCGGTGCGAGCAATCGGATTTCCGGGCAGATTGCAAGCATGGGGAGCAACCTGCTCCTCGTTCTGCCGGGGAGCATGACGGCGGGTGGATTGAGGCTGGGGGCCGGAACGCGGGCCACTCTGAATATCGGGGATGCAGAGGCGATCGTCAAAGAGTGTCCGGCGGTGACGGCAGTTGCTCCAATCCTGAACGGCGCGGCCCAGGTGGTTTACGGGGATTCGAACTGGGCGACAGCCATTTTCGGTACCATGCCGGAAATACTGACCGTTCGGGACTGGAACCTGGCATCCGGCCGTTTCTTCAATGATCAGGATATCCGGAACGCCACAAAAGTGGCCGTTCTCGGGCAGACGGTCGTAGACAGCCTCTTTGGAAACATGGACCCTGTCGGCTCCATTATCCGGATCAAGAAGGTTCCCTTAACGGTTATCGGCGTCCTGGAAAGCAAAGGACAGTCGGCCATGGGGCAGGATCAGGACGACATCATCTACATTCCCATATCGACGGCCCAGAAGAAAATATTCGGGGTGACCATCCCCGGCATGGTGCGCTCCATCCTGGTCAAGGCCGGAAGCTCCGATGACCTCACGGCGTCGGAACGGCAGATCACGGAACTCCTCCGGCAGCGGCATCGCATCGGAGAGCAGCAGGAGAATGATTTCACGGTGCGGAATCTCACCCAGATCATGCAGGCTGCAGAAGAGTCCTCGAGGGTGATGGCCCTTCTGCTGGGTGCCGTCGCCTCCGTATCGCTTCTGGTCGGCGGCATCGGAATCATGAACATCATGCTGGTTTCGGTGACGGAACGGACCAGAGAAATCGGGATCAGGATGGCCGTCGGCGCGAAAACCTGGGATATCCGCTTTCAATTCATCATCGAAGCACTGACCCTTTCGTTGACCGGTGGGATACTGGGAATTCTCCTTGGAATCGCCGCTTCCGAAGCCCTGTCTGCACTGGCCCAATGGCCTACCGTCATATCTTCGCTGTCCATTCTCCTGGCCTTTGGATTTTCCGGCCTCGTGGGGATCTTTTTCGGATTCTATCCCGCATACAAAGCTTCCCGGCTCAATCCCATTGAAGCCCTCCGCTATGAATAAGCCCCGCAGAAGTGATCCGACCCGTGCGATCTTTTTTGAGGCGACGGGATCGTGACAGCGTCGCGGTGTCCACGGCTGTCAATTTTAGGCAGAAGTGCGATGCCCTTGACGGAGGTCTGCCTTTGACCCCTGTCCTCAAAAAAGATTTATTTTGTGTTTCTGTATGATATAATTTTTTATCCTGAGAACAGGATGCTTTTGACAGGGGGCAGAATCATTCTTAACGCTTCGATTCATGAAAGCCGTTTACACCGGGGCTGAGCGTTGTTTTCAATTCCTGGTACTGCGAAGAGTTTCTGCGGGAACAATCGCCTTTATGGGGTCACATTGGCCGTGCACCCGGTGCGCGACTGCCGAAAGCTCAAGATTCCTGAATGATCGAAAAAAGGAGGGTGGTTGATGAAAGCCTACAGTTTGACGGAATTTCTCACGACTTCAGCCTTATTGAACTACCAGTTGTGTTCGAAGCAGCTGAACTGGGACAGCATCACGATGGTGATCCTTGAGGGTAGACCGATCTCCACAGAGGATCAGAACATCTTGTCCCAGGTATTCGATTATCTGAGCAATGTCTATGGAAAAATGGAACGGAACCTGGGGCCTCTTTCCATTTTACATCCGATCCGGGCCACGGCCTTGTTGTGCCGGGCTTCAGAGAAGATCGACCTGCTGGACATGATGACCTGCCTTCTTCATGATACGTTCGAAGATTTCAAGCCGGCACAGTTCAAGGATTCGGATTGGATCAACCTGGATACGGCGTTTCAATCCTTCCTGCTGGCCCTGCCGGAACTCGATCAGAGGCGCTTAAGGGAGCAGCTGCAATGGCTGACCAAAGAACCTTCCGAGAACTATTATCATTATATCGGCCATCTGCTTGATGAAGCCGGTGGCAGGCCACCGGTCGTCAGGGTCAAGCTTGCAGACCGGCTGGACAACACGCTGGATATGCGCATTGATCTTCAGGACCCCATGCAGGGCGTGGACTTCTTTGAAATCGCCTTTCAGACGGTCTTTACCAATACCTATAAGGGCTATCTGCCCGGCAAGCCCCATCAACCCACCGTGATTCTCAACGGCGCGCAGCGGCTCTACCAGCTCTTCAAAAATATTCTCCTGCTTTCGCTCATCCGGCAGAAAAAGGCGGCAAAGGACGACGAGATCGCCCGGGCGCTCTTCGAAGCTCTCGCGCAGGCCAGCATGATGGAGGCCCAGCGGATTGCCCTGCATGTCTTCGGATACCATGATCCGGACACGGCAAAATTCCGGGGAATCCTCATGGATACGATGGCCTACTCACAATCGGGCGGATTTGACCAAGTGACTCCGCCCAATCCGACATCCCGCCTGAACGGATTGCTCATGACCGTCTTCGATCAGCCGGAGCGCGAATCACGCAAGGAACAGCTCAAGGGTCTCTACAACGACAAGGCGTTCATGATTGAAGTCGCCGTCGCCTTTGTCATCATTTTTCTGAACTTTATGAATGATCCCGATTATTATATTCATGGAATCAGCGCGGAAGGGGTTCGACCGGAACTGTAGGACAACGCGTCATCCCATGAAAAACGGACCGGCATGCAAGGCCGGGCCGCCTCTGCCTTCGCGGAGTTCTCCTTTCATGAGGGACTCCGTAACTTGTACCTGCTCACTTCCCGTGTGAAGCGGACACTGCCCGGTTTGCCGTGGCGATGGCCTGATGGGCCAGATCGACGGACTGTCCCAGCGTGTTGAGGACCTGCGCTGGATTGTGAAAGCCCATACTGTTTTCCGCCGAGACGATATCCCAGTACCACTGGGCCCTTCGGAGAAGCTCCCGGGCATTTTCAAGCTCGGCTCCATTGACGCGGGAATCAGCCGCAGCTTTGGCGATCGCCTCGTGGGCCCGGCTCACCGTGGACCCCGCCCTGAGCTGCATGTCCCACACGTGGCGCTGGGTCGTCTTTACGCGCGCCATCAGCCAGTCCTTGCTCTGCGTATGGCAGGTCCGGCAGGATTCCTCAACGGTCCGCATGGGGCTCGTCACCCAGTGGCTTGAATATTTCCGTCCGCTCTCTCTCAGAAAGGGCATATGGCAGTCGGCGCAGGCGACGCCCGCCATCCCGTGAGTGCCCGTGCTCCAGGTTTCGTAGTCGGGATGCTGTGCCTTGAGCATTTTTGTCTGCGAATCAGGATGGACCCAGTCCTGGGTAAAACCGGCCGGCTTTTCGGCATAATAGGCGTACATCTGTTCCGGCTGGAGCCCCTTGTTCCAGGGAAAGACCACGCGGTACGTTTCCGGCTCGAAATAGTATTCCACATGGCATTGGCCGCAGACGTAGCTGCGCATCTCCGCCCTGGAGGCCTTGCGGACATCGATGCCCTTTTTGGCCAGGGCCTCGATAAAGGCGGGATTCATCACCCGGAGGTTCATCGTTTTCGGGTCATGGCAATTGCTGCAGGTAATGGGATGCTTCAGGGTCGGAAGCAGATCCGTCAGGGGCGTCCTGGCATATGCCCAGCCTTTATCCTTGAAGATGCCGCCGATCTGCGCCGTCTTGCAGGTCATGCAGGCGCCCGTGGTCTTTGGGGTCAAGCGTTCCGTCTCACGGAGATCCTCGAGGGCATAGGGATGGCCGCGGTCTTCCGTGTAGTCCTTGCTGAACCCCATTCCCTTGAAGTTCATGAGGTTCGCCGGCTCCATGACGGCCTTCTGTGTTTTCTCACTACCGCCGAACCCCGTCGGCGATGGGGCCATTTCACGATTCTTTAAATAACCCTGGTATTGTAGAGGATAGGCCTTTCCCCATTCAGCCGGATCATGGACGCCTTCTGGAATGCTGACCCGCTTGATTCCATCTTCCGGAGAAAAAAGCCAGACCCGGGCAACGATAAAAACGCCCAACAGGACGGCAAGGGCAATCCCTGAAAAGACGATCTTTTTAATCATGAAGCAGTCCCCTTTCCGGCAATTTTTGGCCATGAACAAGACGGCGATGACAGGACGTGCAGCTTCCCTGCGGATTTTCAACCATGAAGGAGTTTTCCACCGCGGCTCGGTGGCAGCGCAGACAGTTGCTGTCAGCGATGTTCCTGCCTTGCTCGGACAGGGTAATCGCCGCCGGATAATCCCGGAGCGTTTCGTGGTAGACGTCCGAAAGGCCGGCCTTGGCCTTATAGGCAAATCGTGTCAGTGCATTGGCCGCGGGCATGTGGCATTCGATGCACGTAAAGGAGCTGTGGAGAGAGCGCTGCCACTGCTTGTGGACATCGCCCATGCTGTGGCAGCTTGCGCAGAATTCCGAAGTTCCCGCGTAATGATACGCTCCCGCCATCAGGCCCGTTAGAAGTAGCCCTGTCAGGATGCCGGCCAAGAGGATGGTTATCGTTTTTTTATGCCTGCACATGGCCCCGGGAAATTCCCTTCCCATTTCATAAGGGGTTCAACTGCTCCAGCGAAACGATACGAGTGATATGCACCTTTTTTATAGCCATTTCCAAACATTCGGTCAACGGTAAATATCCCTGGATGAATTTAAACGGATGAATATAAACAAATTTTTGCATTCCTTTGGTAAAATAAACGGCCGGCAGCGCGTTCACTCCAATGGTGAGAAGAAGCATTACCAGGCGTAGCGCCTGTCTGCCGAGAGCCCTGTTTAAACGCAGGGCCGGCGTTGGACCTGATGACCCAAGAGCGCCCTGCTTCAAAAACATCAGGCTTCCTTGGCTGTCAGCAAACAATGCGATGGAGCGTTTCAACGTGTCAGGACCGGGTCCGTCCTGCTCTTTGCTTTCATCGATCCCTTTCTGAGAAAGGGGGGATATGATCCTGGCAGGATAACCTGCGGAAGAACCAATCAACCTTTGTCAAGGAGGGGCGTATGAAATCATGGGCAAAGGTTCTGTGGGCCGTTGGTGGCGGAATGCTGTTCACCGTGTCCGTCTCGTTGGCAGGAGATCCCCCGCTTGCCTGTAATGCCCTGGTGACGACAATGCCATCGTCAGAATTGTCCGTCACGCAGGGCAATGAAGGCTTCAGCCCTTCTTTTATTTCCGCTGTCCGTCCATCGGGATCAGGTCCCCGGCAGCGGCGGCACTCTGTTTATGCCTGCCGGATCGGGGATTATCGCGCCAGCTTCGTGAATTTCGAACCGGAAATCGATACACCCGCCATGAGACCTTTCTGGCCGAAGACGAAACCGACAATCGGATCTCTGATTTTTGTCGTGTCTACGGATCCCTCGGCGCCTATATTGGCCATCGCCACCGTTCCATCAACGCCGGCCTGCCATCCTGTGCTGGAGCGGAATTTATCCAGGGCTTCCTTTTCCATGAAGACCAGAATGATGTCCTTCTGCTGGGCTCCGACCTGAAGGCCGAAGGAGCCGCCGGCGAGGCTGTAGTAATCCACGCTATTCCCGCCAATTCTCAGGGCGCCTTCGCCATACTGACCTCCGACGAAAAACCCTCCCTGGATCACATTGGGTACAATAAGGACGCCCTTGGCCGACGCGAGAAACTCGGATGCGCCTTTGACATCCCTGGTAAAACGGTCCAGGGTGGCATTGACGTTTAGATCAATTTCATTCGTGCTGGAACCGGAATGGATGCGAGCCGGTGCGCAGGACACAAGGGTGGCCAGCAGCATCAGAATGAGCAGACCGAAAATCAGCGTACGGTTCTTTTTCATGGCAGCTACTCCTTTCTACGAATTTTTGGTGAAAGAAATGGTTGAGGGAAAACTTCCATGTTGACGACATGGGGCTCCGATCAGGTACAATCGTTACGGGGTATTGATCACCTCCTTTCCAGAAGCCTCGGCGTTTGCGGGCGGCAAGGGGAGAAATGGTTGCAACGTATTCCTGGCTCCGAATAGAGGATCAGGACAGTGGTGACAGCGGCAGCGACAGATGGAAGTCGGGGAAGGGGACAGCAGCGGGGATCAGGAGCGGAAGTCATTTTTGATGGTGATCCTGTCTGGAGTCATCAGAACGTCCTTTTTCCCTTACATTGAGACCTTGAATATAAGAGAAGGGGGCATGGGTGTCAAGACGATTTCTGCCCCGGGACAGGGGCCGCCTTGCCTTTTATGAAGCAGAACCTTGACTTGCGAAGAACAACATCCTATTAAGAATAAATACTAAATAAAAAGCGGACAAAGGGGCTTGAGGTTCTTTAAACTCGGTGACCGAAAAATTCGAACCAAAACCTGCTGGACCGCGCTGGTCCCGCGATGGGATTTCATCGATCGGAAGGCGATATTGGGAAGAAACCTCTTGTTTGAAAATTTCAAGAAAGTCCGTTAGATTAGGAGACAGATTTCACGCAGGCCATAACGGCCGGGTATGTCCCCGCGGCGAAATGACGTTAGAATACCGCGCCATGGGTATGGCGGAGGCGCAGCGACTTCAAGGAGGTTACCTGGATCATGGAGACAACGATGGATCGAAAGGCTTTGTACGACATCAGCTATGGGCTTTATGTCATTACCTCGATTGCGGACGGCAGAATGAACGGGCAGATTGCCAATACGGTTTTCCAGGTCAGCAGTACGCCGGCAAAAATTGCCGTGAGCATCAACAAGGAAAATCTCACCCATGAATACATCCTGAAAAGCGGTGTTCTGGCGGTGTCGACCCTGGGGCAGGAAACCCCGCTTCCCTTCATCGGGCTCTTCGGCTTTAAATCAGGGCGCGAGATCGACAAGCTGTCCCAGTGCGCCTACGTTCAGGGTGCAACGGGATGCCCCTGTGTCACCGACCATGCACTGTCGTATATGGAAGGAAAGGTGGTTGCTTCCGCCGACGGCGGGACGCATACGGTCTTCATCGTGGAGCTTGCGGCGGCGGCCGTCCTGAAAAAGGGTACGCCGCTGACCTATGCCTATTATCAGGAGGTAAAAAACGGAAAAGCCCCCAAAACCGCCCCGACCTATAAGGAAGCGGCGGCAGAAAACGCCTCGAAAACAACAGAAAAGGAGAGTTCAATGAAAAAGTATGAGTGTGGAATTTGCGGCTACATCTATGACCCGGAAGCGGGTGATCCGGAGAACAATATCCCCGCCGGGACGCCCTTTGACAAGCTTCCCGACGAGTGGACCTGTCCGATCTGCGGAGCCGGCAAGGAAGACTTCAGCGAAGTAGCCTGATGGTACCAAGGCGGTCCTCCGGTGCGCAACCGGCGGGCCGCCTTCCGGGAACCCGATGCGGTTTTGCTCTCCTCCCGGAGAGTTCGGATGTTCAGGGCGATCAAAGGGGCCTGTCGTACGGACCTTTGAAGAAAAGCGGCAACGGACCGAAACCGGGCGACATGACCGGAGCCGTTCCGAGGGGGCACGACCCGGTCATCTTCAGAAGCCCAGCGCCATCTGAATATCCTTTGGAATGCACATCATCAGTTCCATGTCCGGCAATTTTACAGCCACCTGCTCACCGTGGCCCCGAGTGCAGATCCGCCCGGTATCCGCCAGCCGGATTTCAAAATCCAAAACCACCTTGAAGCGGGCTTCGACGACCGTGGCCCTGCAGATGAAGTCATCCCCGTGGCGAAGGGGATGGACGTATTTGATCGAAGTCCGGATGATGGGATATATGAACGGGCTGTCGCCACGGACTCCATAAAGGTCAACCCCGAGGCTTTCGAACAGGGCCGATCGGGCCACATCGAAATATTTAAGATAGTTGCCATGCCAGACCACCCCCATTGGATCGAGGTCGTGGAAGGGAACCGTCATTTGAACTACAATGCTCGGATAGCTGTCTTTGCGGGAGATCGAACGCATCACGGCTCCATTCTTCCGGATCGACGGACTTTGTCGAAAGGCCGGATTTCATGCGGGGGAAAGCGGGTCTTTTCTCTCGGGATTCTGCTATCACATAAAGAACGCATTTGGCAACAGGACAAATTGCGGCTTTATTCCCCTGGACCGGCGGTGTATTGTTGACATAAGTCTATGGTGTTCTTATAGGTTCCAAGATGCCGGGATGCTGACGTCCCTTAGCGTGGACAGGCGGTTTAGAGAGGCGGATGCGGTATCCCTTGGGAGACGGGAATGAAAAAAATCCTGGTAACCGGATCAACCGGCCAGATCGGATCGGAATTGACCCCAGCCCTCAGGAAGGCCTACGGGCAAGAGAACGTTGTCGCTGCCGGACATCGCCGCGAACCTGAATCCGAACTCAGGAAGAGCGGCCCCTACGGCATCCTGGACGTCCGGGATGCCCTTGAGCTTCAGCACATCGTAACCGATTACAGGATCGACACCATATTTCATCTGGCGTCGATCCTGTCTGCACGGGCGGAGGAAAATCCCCATCTGGCCTGGGAAATCAACATGGGCGGATTGAAGAATGTGCTGGAGACTGCCCGCCGCTGCGGCTGCGCCGTCTTCTTTCCCAGCTCCATCGCCGTCTTCGGTCCAGGCACGCCGAGGGAAAACGCTCCACAGACGACAATCCAGAGACCGGGCACCCTTTACGGCATTACCAAACTGGCCGGCGAACTTCTTTGCGACTATTACTTCCGGCGCTTCGGTGTGGACACGAGGGGGCTCCGCTTTCCGGGACTTATCTCTTCAAGGACAAGGCCCGGCGGCGGCACAACCGACTATGCCGTGGAGATCTTCCATGCCGCCCTGACGGAAGGGCGCTACCGCTGCTACCTTGCATCCGACACCCGCCTGGACATGATGTACATGCCGGATGCCCTCCGTGCGGTTGTAACTCTGATGGAAACGGACGGCGGTAGACTTTTCCACCGCAACGCCTACAATCTATCCGCCATGAATTTCACGCCGGCGGAACTGGTGGAGAAGATCCGTTCGTTCCTGCCCGGATTTTCAATCTCCTACGAGATCGATCCGCTGCGCCAGGCTATTGCCGATTCCTGGCCCCGGCGCATGGACGACCGTGCGGCACGAACCGAATGGAGTTGGGAACCCCGCTACGATCTTGACGCGACCGTGTCGGATATGATGGAAACACTCGCCGTGAAACTGGGAAAAGGAGGAGAGAACGGCCATGGCGCTCGATAAACTGAAGCCCATCCTGGAAGCGACGCTTGAAGAATCGGCCCGGACCGGAATCCGGAAAAGGCATGAGCGGATCATCACCGGCCGCCAACCCCCCGCCAATGGATACGGACCGAGATATCTCCTTGATGGCTATGAAGGTCGTGCTTTTCTGCGCATGAATTCAAACTCGTATCTTGGACTCCATGTTCATCCGCGGGTGATTGACGCGGAAGAAAGGGCGGCGCGGCATTTCGGAGCAGGACCAGGGGCCGTGCGCTTCATCAGCGGAACCCACCAACCTCACATTGAACTGGAACAGCGGCTTGCCGACTTTCACGGACGGGAGGCTGCCATGATCTTCAGCGCCGCCTATGCCGCCGTCATGGGGGTTCTGCCGCAGCTGATCACTTCCGAAACCCTGGTGGTGAGTGACGCCCTCAATCACAACAGCATCATCAACGCCCTTCGCATTGCCCAGCCGTACGTCAGAAGAATCTATGGGCACCTGGACATCCGGGAGCTCGATGGGATCCTGGAGCAGTTTACGGGGGAGGTGAAAAGGGTCCTGGTGGTGACGGACGGCGTCTTCAGCATGCGCGGGGATTTCGCTCCCCTTGATGAGATCCGCGAAGTCTGCAACCGGTATCAGACTCTTTTCGAAGAAGGCCTGATCATCGCAGTGGACGATTCCCATGGTGTCGGTACCTTGGGTGCGCTCGGCCGGGGTACGGAGGAAAGAACAGCGGCGAGGGCCGACATCGTCATCGCCACCATGGGAAAGGCCCTGGGAGTCAACGGAGGCTATGTGGCCGCCGATAAGACTGTGATCGACTACCTGAGGGAGACCGCCCCATTTTATATCTACTCGAACCCCATGACCCCTTCGGAAACGGCCGCTGCACTGGAGGCGCTCAATATCCTGGACAGCGACGAGGGGATGGGGCTGCTGGAAAGGGTCCGCAGGCACGCGGCGATCCTTCGCAAGGGCCTTTTTGAACGGGGTTTCGAAACGATCGGCAGCGAACATCCCATTGTTCCTCTGCTGATCGGTGACAGTGACAGAACGAGAAAACTGGTCAAAAACCTCTTTATCAACCAGATTCTTGCAACGGGGATCGGTTACCCCGTGGTGCCAAAGGGTGAGGAGGAGATCCGTTTTCAGGTCACCGCCGAACATACTGAAAAGGACATTGGTTTTCTTCTTGATCACTTGTGAGCCTCCTGGAAAAACAACCAGGAAGGGGTTTTCGCGATTCCCGTCCATCAACTTTTAAACTCCCAGGATTTGTCTGGTAATTGTCCCGTAGTTAATCCGTATTGCATTTCTTCTTCGTTATGTGATGAGTTGCATAAACGAAACGATTTTTTTCGCATCGGAAGTGTGCTGAAGGGGGAGGAAACAATGAATCAGGCAAATTTGAACGGCAGGAAAAAGTATCCGCGAAGACGGAGAACAAGAGTCTTTGGGATGACGGATTCCATTCTGAGCAATCTGACGGTTTATTTAAATCCCTATGTTGAGACTGGAAGCAATCTTTCTGTTGAAGAGGCCGCCCTCTATGCTTTCGGGAACAGGTTCTTCAATAAATAGGGATATCTGAAGATCCCTTTGACGAAGAAAGGACTGTCATCC